>Ga0224527_1000009_pt1 | contig 162369 bp, 138 predicted proteins | sample CBST0metaG_FD_179882 | JGI IMG/M metagenome (GOLD analysis project Ga0224527, IMG submission 179882) | Peat soil microbial communities from Stordalen Mire, Sweden - C.B.S.T0 | ecosystem: Environmental > Terrestrial > Soil > Wetlands > Peat | place: Sweden: Norrbotten County, Stordalen Mire...
GCAACTATGATGCGTCGGATATGCGTTTTCGCCAGGGGGTTGATAATTATTTGAATGTCCTAGTGGCCCAGCGTTCGCTCTATGCCGCGCAACAGTCACAAATCACCACCCGATTGGGATTACTGCAGCAACAAATAACGTTGTACAAAGTACTGGGCGGAGGCTGGAAAGGGTAATATCCGGACCCTTCATGGTATGTTATCGTCAATTTATGGCGGTGATCATTCAACCCGACATATCATTAACTTCATTGCTTGGCCCTGCGATTAAGGATGTTGGAAGGATGACAATCCAAAAGAAGCCTACCTTGCCTGGTAAGCTACAGCGTATCGAGGAACGGCGAGATCACATTATCGCCGCTGCGCGCCTATGCTTTCGACAGCATGGTTTCCATGGCTCCGGAATGGCTGAAATTGCTGAATTGTCTCAGTTGAGCGTCGGACAGATATACCGATGTTTTATCAATAAGGAAGCGATAATCGAAGAAATCGTCCATCGTATTGTTACGCATCGAGTACGGCTCATGCTTGACAATGATAACGATCTGGACCGCATCGCTGATGATTTGGCCGGCAATCGTCTCTGGGGTGACGGTGAGGAGGAACTCATCAACCAGGCGTTAATGATGGAAGTGTCGGCGGAGGCGACCCGTAATCCGCGGATTGCTCAAATCTTGATTGACGTGGATGCCATCATGTTCCGGCAAGGTTGTGCTATGTTGCAGAATGCCTATCCCGGTATGAGCCATGATGACGCCGCGACGCTGGCGGAATTGTTCGCGGTCCTGAGTGAGGGGACTATGCTGCGAATATTGACCCAACAGCGGCAAGTTAAGCCTGAAGGGCTGCAACGGCTTTTTCGACTGATCTTTTCGAAGGTGTTTCCCGCCAGGATGTAAACAGGTTGGGTGTTTATTATCAATTATCAACTGCATAAGATGACGTAACAATAAATCCGCAGTGGTTTGCACTATTGCGCTGTATAGCGTTGGCACCGCAGAGTTCGCTCTGAAAAATAGCTGCCCCCAAAATAATGGGGGCAGAGCATGGTCCAAGAATGCTTCACTGTCGCTTAAAACAGCTCGATTTTTGGTTCGCCGCCGCTCTCACCCGCGTATCGCTCGGAATGGCTGTGTTTGCTTTCTTCGGTGTCATAAGTCCGCAGGATCTGTTCCAGCATGTCAGGCAACTGGCCCGCCGCGCTGCTGTCTTGCCGCATTACGCTTAATGCGTGATGAAAGAAGGCATTGCGCTGTCCCATGACGTCGCGGGCGCGCTCCAGTGTTTGACGGGCTACATCCTGATACTGGCTATGTCCCATGACGGCGGCGATCTCTTCAGCCAGGGCCGTATTGTGCTGCGTGACGACGGTGATGCGGGTCCGGTAGTACTGGATCTTGCCTTCGAAATTATCGATCATGGTCTGAATCGACGATGAGGCATGAACCGCCGCTTGCAGTTGTTCCGAGGACGCTGAAAGGCCGGAGACGATGCCCTTCTCGACCACCAGACGGGTGCGCGCCAACCCCTGGCGAATGCTTTCGGCTACCGCGCTGGAGTTGGCGGCCAGGCTGCGCATCTCCTGCGAAATCACGCGGAACGATGCGCCGGATTCACCGGCGCGGCTGGCTTCGATGGCGGTATTGATGGCCAGGATATGGGATTGAATGCTGATGGCCTGCACTTCGTTGAGCAAGCCGCCGAGTCCCGTAATTTCTTTTACCACTGCCTGCATATTTTCCAGGTCGTGCGTCATCTTGCTTGGCAACTGTTCGATGAAGGTGCCGACCTGCATTAGTTCCGTGAGGCTATTTTGACTCTCCGCGCCGAGATCATCACCCTCCTGTGAGCTGTCCAGATAGGATACCAGCTTGCTGGCGGTGTCATAAAGATTGCGGACTTCCTGCATGATCGCCAGCGAGGCGTCCTCGGTGCCGCCGGCGACTTCGGTGAGCCGCTGATCGATTTTTCCATCCAGGCGTAAATGCCGGTCCAGGATAGCTTCGATGGTAGCCAGTCCGCTGGCGGACGCCGGACTGGTTGCCAGTGCGCGGGCGCGCCTCGGCAGGCGTAGAAACACGGCTGACGCCAGCAGCATTATCGCCAGCAGGAGCAAGGTATCGCCCTGCCGGCCGAACAGGCCATCCACGCCAGCCAGCCATGACGCCGGCAGCAGGCGATCCGCGACCAATAGTGCCAGTGTGGCGCATATGGCGGGCCGATTCGGCGCGTGGCCGAACCAGACTCGCGAGCGCCCCATGAAGCGACGGGCGGTTAACGTGAATGACATGATTAAGCCCCTGGCAATACTTGCTTAATAATTTTGATGAGATCAACGCCGCCAATCGGTTTCACCAGCCACCCGGTCGCGCCCAGTTTTTTAGCTTCATCTCGTTTGGCTTGCTGACTCTCGGTGGTGAGCGCCAGGATGGGGATGAAGCGAAAGCCCGGCAATTTGCGCGCATTGCCGATAAACTCGATGCCGCCCATATTGGGCATGTTGATATCGGTGATGATCAGGTCGGGCTTGGGGCCGGATTGCAATTTTTTCAGCGCGAGCACGCCGTCTGTGGCGGTGATGACGCTGAAACCGCCAATCTCCAGGCTATTTTTCAGGGACATCAGCATGGTGGCTGAATCGTCGACCACCAGAATTGTCTTTGCCATGGGGTTTTCCTTGATTAATGAATTAACTCAATGCAGCCGTCAGCCAGTTCTTGAGCGCGGCGTCTTTCGGCCATGCTGCGACCGCAATCCGGGTCGCCATCAGGACCTGAAGATTGGCGGTATGCAGATGGGTGCAACCGGATAGGTCGACTTTCCCCTGCGGGTTTTTCTGGACCCACTGCAGCAGATCTTCCGCATCCTCCACGGTGACCAAAGTTTCGAAAAAGGCCGTTTTTTTGCGATAGGCAATAGGCATCACACCAGCTCCTTTGGGTTCAGAATCATCAACACCGAGCCGTCGCCCATGAGCGCCGAGCCGGCATATCCCGGCAGGCCGGCCAGGATACCGGCCATCGGTTTGAGGATGATATCGACCACTTCGAGAAAATTATCGACCATCACGCCCAAGGGTTCGCCCGCCATGCGGATGATCAGCGTGGCCAGTTCATCCTCGTCATTGGCGCGCTGCGGCTGGTGGGTCGCCAGTAGTTCGTTGAGCGAGCGCAGCGGTACGATGCGCTTGCGCAGCACGGTGGTCTGGTGGTTTTTAATGGAGCGGATGGCGGCGCGCGGGATCCTGACGGTTTCCAAAACCATGTCCATCGGCACGCCGAATTTCTGTCCGTTCGATTCGATGATTATCACATTGGCGACCGCCATCGAGAGCGGCAGCGATAGACGCAAACGGGTGCCTTTGCCGACCGTGCTTTCCAACGTTGCGCTGCCGTTAACCTGCGCCAGCGCGGCGCGCACCACATCCATGCCGACCCCTCGACCGGAAAGATCCGACACCACCTCGGTGGTTGAGAATCCGGCCACAAATACCAGGTTGATGGCGTCCTGGTCAGTAATGCGTTCCAGTGTGGCTTGGTCGATAATGCCTTTTTCGTAGGCTTTGCGCTTGATGACGGCCGGGTCGATGCCTTTGCCGTCGTCGATGATGTCGATCACCACCCGGTCCGCTTCCTGCGCGGCGCGGATAGTCAGTTGACCTTCCGCCGGCTTGCCCGCTGCTTGTCGCGCCTCAGGCATTTCCAACCCATGATCGAGACTGTTGCGCACAATGTGAATCAGCGGGTCGGCCAATGCTTCAATGATGTTCTTGTCAGCCTCGGTATTTTCGCCTTCCAGCACCAGATTGACTTTCTTGCCCAGCTTGTGGGAGATGTCGCGCACCAGGCGCGGAAAGCGCTGGAACACGAACGAAACCGGCAGCATGCGCACCTGCATGATGGCGTCTTGCATTTCTTCGGCAATGCGATTGATGACGGCGTACTGCGACTTGATTTCGCGCGCCAGTTCGCGCATGCCGTATACCTCTTCCGCCTTGTCCGCGAGGTAAGGCAACGCATTTTTCGCCACCACCATTTCGCCGATCAAGTTCATCAGGCGATCAATTTTTTCCTGATCGACCTTGAGGGTTTTGGCGACGGCTGTGACATCCTCGGCACGGCGGACGAACTTGTTGGCTGGCGCCGGAGATGCCGCGGCCGGCTCGATCAGCGCCGCCATCGGTCCGGCCGGCGCCGTGCCGCTGATGAAATCTTTATCCGCCGGGCCGCCGTTTGTCGGGCTGGCCAGCATGATGGCCGATACGGGAACGATGCTGACTTGTTCCGGCACATAGCGAAAATATTCCTGCAATTCGGCCAGCGGGGCGCAACTGAGCATTTCGAAACGCAATAAGCAATGATAGGCATCGAATTGCGGCAAGTCGGCCCACGGGGCGGTGGTGCTTACCCGCTGCCATTGCAGTTCCGGCAACTGGCGGGCCTGGAAAAACGGATCTTCGCCAACGAAAAAGCACTCCGCGTCCGGCGTATACGTGACCCAGAACAGCGGCGCGCCTTCGTCGACCCGGCGGTAACACGCCACGCGCAAGTCTTCCGGCATCAGAGCCAGGGGTAGCGTGGCGTCAGCGGCTTGCCGCACCGGAGCAATGCTACCCGCCGGTGGCGTACTGGCGACAGGCGGGCCATCGGCCGAATGTTCGGTTTCATCATTTTGCGGGATGAGGGCGCGCAGGGATTCCGCCAATTTGACCGAGGCGGCGGCGTGGTTTGCGCTGTTTTGACCGGTCGCTACGATCTCGTCGCACAGCATGCCGATGAAATCCATCGCATCGAGCAAATGGTCGACCAATGACCGGCTGTAGCCAAGGCGTCCGTCGCGCACCACCGACATCAGGTCTTCGGCGGCATGCAGCACACGGGTCATTTCGGGGAAGTCAAACAGACCGCTGTTGCCTTTGAGCGTGTGCACGAAGCGGAACAATTCCATCATCATGGCGGCATCAGCCGGGGTGTCTTCCAACTGCAGCAGCTTTTGGCTGGTAGCCTGGAGGAGTTCGCGTGACTCTTCGAGAAATTGTTGAAGGATCGGCGTCATAGGTTGGACTCCCTGGAAACGCACCCTGTCGAAACGTCATCCGCCATGAGTATATGCTTCATCTTTTCTCCAGAACTTTTTGATTGACGATCGCCTCTGGAAACTTACGGGCCGTGTAGAGGGAAGAAATGCGGCTCATCGATTCCGAATGCCCCAGGCAGATGAATCCGCCCGGTCGTAACGCTTCGTAAAAGGTTTCCGCCGCCTGCTTGCGCGACAGGTCATCAAAGTAAATCAGCAGGTTGCGGCAGAAGATGACGTCGAAATCGTGGTACGGCTGTACGTCTGCGGCATCCATCAGGTTCACGCGCGTGAATTCCACGGTGCAGCGTAAATCATCCGCTAGCTGATAATTCTCCCCGACCGGGCGGAAATACTTTTGCAGATAAGCCCTTGGAACATGCTGGACCGAGCGCGGCGTATACAGCGCGGCGCGCGCTTGGTCCAGGATATTGGTATTGATGTCGGAGGAGATCAGCTCGACATCCCATGTGCTGATGCCGGGCCAGCGTTCCAGCAGACACATGGCGATTGAATAGGCTTCTTCGCCGGATGAAGAGGGCAGTATCCAGATATGGATCGGGCTGCCATCGGTCTTGGTGGCGACGATTTCGGGCAGAATCGAATTGATCAGACAATCGAACTGGTAATCTTCGCGGAAAAAATAGGTCTCGTTGATGGTCATCAGGTTGACCAGCGCCTGCAATTCCACGCCTGTGCCTTCGCCGCGCAGCATGGCAAAATAATGGCGAAAGGTATCGCAGCCGGTTTTTTCGATACGTTCCACGAGCCGCTTATCGACAAAGTAGCGTTTCGATTCCTCGAATTGAATCCCGGTCTTGCGATAGAAAAACTCCCGGAACCTCAGGAAGTCGTCGTCGTTAATGCTAATTTCAGCCATAGCCAACCCATGCTTTCGTGGTTTGTTTGATTAAGGCCATTCTGAAATCCTTAGCTAACCCATGAATTAATCTGCAATGCGATTTTTGCGCAATGCAGGACCACCGAGGCGCCGCCACGCGCAAACAGCTCGCTCGGCATGCCGAACACTACGGCTGAGTCTTCCGACTCGGCGATGGTGCGGGCGCCTCTTTTTTTCAGTTCCGTAAAAGCGTCTGCGCCGTCATAGCCCATCCCGGTTAGCATCACGGCCACCACCTGGGTTGGGTCAACAAGCTCGAGCACCGAACGGCCAAGCAGCTCAACCGAGGGATGCCACAGGTAGGCCGCGTTTTCCGGCTTGGGCAGTACGGTCAGTTTGCCCATACGTTCGGCCACCACCATGTCGGCGCCGCCTTTGCCGATGTAGACCGTGCCGGGTTCGAGCGTCATTGGCCGGCTGGCTTCGACCACGTTTAGGGCGCACAGACCGTCCATGCGCTGAGCGAATGGACGCGTGAAACTGGCCGGCATGTGTTGAGCGACCAGTACCGGCCATGGGAAACCGGCCGGCAGCAGCGGCAGAATCGACTCCAGCGTGCGCGGTCCGCCGGTCGATACGCCGATGATGACCAGGCCCCTGCTTTGGGCGCTGGCCCGACGGATCGGCGCTGTTGGGCTGGCCGCTGCGTTTTCGTTGCCCACGGTGCGCCGAACGACACCCGGCCGGGTCGCCGACGCCGTTCCGGTTCTGGACGCCGGTTTAATGCGCGCCTTGGCGGCCACTCTTACCTTGCCGACGATGGCCTCGCGAATCAGATCGATGGACAGCGATATGGTTCCGCCCGGTTTGACGACGTAGTCCACCGCGCCCAGGTTGAGCGCTTCGAAGGTCGCCAGCGCGCCCTTTTCGGTCAGCGACGATACCATCACTACCGGCACCGGACGCTCCACCATAATCATTGACAAGGCGGTCAGACCATCCATCTCCGGCATATTGATGTCGAGCGTGATCACGTCCGGCTGAAAGGCGTTGTTCTCCTGTACCGCTTCCTGACCATTGCGGGCCAGGCGGATCGTGAAGTCGCCCTCAGCTTCAAATAGCGCCGATAGCTGGCGTCGCATCAAAGCCGAATCATCGACAATAAGCAACTTGATCATGGTCAGTACATCCTATTGCCTTAAGCTTCGGTTTCAGTTACGGCGAGATCAGGCTGTTCCTGTTCCTCCATCAGGTGCCGGGGATCGATCAGTTGCACCATGCGCTGCTGTTGTTCCAGGTTGGCCATGCGCTCCAGCAGGCGCGACGGGTCACCGGACAAACGGGGCACCGGTTCAATGGCCGACGTGTGGATCTTGAGCACTTCCTTAACCGAATCGACGATGAAGCCGGAGCCCGCGCCGTCGATCAGGATAACGATGATGCGCTGCCCGTCGGTGCGTTCGATATCTTCAAGTCCGAGACGGCGGCGTAAGTCAATGACCGGCAACACGGCGCCGCGCAGGTTAATCACCCCTTCCACCGACGTGGCCGCTTTTGGCACATGGGTCAGTTCCTCGGGAACGCGCACAATTTCTTGTACGCTCTCGATCGGTACGCCGAATTCCTCTTTGCCAAGGCGGAAGATGACGACCTGTACTTCATCATTGCCTGCGTCGTTATCCTGCCCTACGGCGCCGGGGTGATCCTGCTTTTGCTTCATGGTATCCACCGTAAACAAAGCCTCACGCACCGCTGAATGCCGGAACATGTTTTTTACCGAAAGAATAGAAACCAGGCGCTTGCCGCCATCGAGCCGACAGATTTCGGCGATCTCGGACAGATCATCTTCCCCGGCAAGCAGGGCCGGCATGGCATCCACATCGGCGCGCGCCACGCGCAGAACCTCGTTGACGTTGTCCATCACCACGCCCACCGAGGCGGCGCCCAGCGAGACCACCATTATGCGGTTGTCCTGGTCGGCGTCGCGTTCGGGCAGGCCGAACATGCGGCGCAGGGATACCAGCGGCAGCAGTCGGTTACGCAAGGTCATCACGCCCAGCACATGCGAGGCCGAATGCGGCACATGCACGATGGTGTCGGGCACTTGGACGATTTCCTGCACATCTTCGATGACGATGGCATATTCCTGGCCGGCCGCTTCGAAGCTGACCAGTTGCAGGATGTCGGCGAACGGGTTTTCTTCTTTATCCGGCTGGCGCGCTGCTTCCATGCCGCTTTCGACATTGCGGTGCGCCATGGCGGCAATGCCGGCGAATTCATTGTTGATAAGCTTGGCAAAGTCCAGCACCATGATCATCGGATAGCCATCCACCTTTCTGAGCAGGCCCGATACCAGTTCTGCATTGACGGTCGTGCTGAGAGAATGGGTGTCTTCGATTTGGTCCGGGTCGATGCTTATCACGCTGGCCACCCGGTCGACCACGAAACCCAGCGGCATGCCCCGGTCGATCACGACCGCACGCGAGGCATCATCGTTTGCGCGTTCAGCGAAGCCGAAGATGCGACGTAGGCTGATAATGGGCAACACCTTACCGCGCAAATTGGTCAGGCCGTCCAGGCTGGCGGGGGCCAGCGGTACGCGCACCACTTCCGGTACGCGGATGATTTCCCGCACCGGAGCCATGTCGACGGCAAAGACTTCATCACCGACGATGAAGGTGACGAATTGGCGGATGGCCGATGCGCTCTCTTCATTCCCTTCGTCGTTTATTTCCTCCGCAACATGTCGCGTATCCGGACTTGGAGCCGATGTTTCTATGCTCATTGTTTCAGTCTCCTCATGTCAGGGCGGGAATGTCAGGCGCTTTGCAATTCGTCAGCCAGCGAGGCGATTTCTTCGGCCGCGGCAGACAGTTCTTCGGTCCCCCGGGCCTGCTGTTTGGCTGCCGTGGCGGATTCGATGGCAGCTCGTTCGGCTTCCTGGGCAGCGGTGGAAATCTGGTCCACGCCGACCTTGACCTGGGTAATCGCGGCGGCGATTTCAGTGGCGGCGCTGAGGATTTCGTGGGCACCGATGTCGATGGCGTTGACATTGGTATCAATCGAATTCAGGCCGGCGGTGATCGAATTGGCTTTCTCCGCTTCGGCGACGGCGATGGTGATGATTTCACTGAGATCGCGACCGACCACGCCGATCTGGTCCTGCACGGCTCTGACGAGGTCCTTGATGCGATCGGCATTTTCAGCTGAATCGTGTGCCAGATTACGGATATCGGTAGCGACTACAACAAAGCCCTTGCCGAATTCACCGGCGCGGGCGGCTTCGATTGAGCCATTCACCGCCAGCATATTGGTCTGGATCGAGACGGTGGTGATAGCGTCGACGATCTTGTCGATGCGGCGCGAGACCAGTTCCTGTTCCTTGATATGGCGCAGGCTGGCGCGCGACGAATCCACTGATGACGCCATACCGCCAGTTAATTTTTCGAGACTTACCTTGGTGGCGGCCAGCAGCGCCTTGATGGCGCCGACTTTTTCGCCGCTGATCTTGGCGCGCTGCTGAGCAATTTCGATACCGCGTTCGATTTGATTAATCGCCGCCGCGGCTTCTTCGGTGCCGGCGGCCTGCACGTGGGCGCCGCGTCGGATTTGTTCGATGGCGGTCATGATCTGCGAGCCGGAACGGCTGATTTCCTGCACCGCGGCGGATAATTCCTCGGCGGCGGAGGCCACTTCCTCGGCGCTTTTGGCTACATTGGTCGAAACTTTCAGTTCCTCGGCCAGTTCGGCCAGGTTTTGCGCGGCCTGTTCGCATTCGCCGAGCGCCTGGCTTTGTTCCGCCACTGTCTTGGCGGATTCTTCGGCGGCGGCGGATTGTTCTTCGGCGGCGGCGGCGATGTCTTCCGAGCCCTTCAGCGCCTGCCTGGTGGCGGTCGAAGATTGCTGGGCGCCGATGGCGATTTCTCGCACTCCACTGACGATTTCAATCGAATTGAGGCGGACGTGCTCGAGTTGCTCGATAATGGCTTTGCCGTCTTCGACTTCCGCCATGACCTGGGTGGCGGCATCGCCGATGCCATCGGCGATGACCTTGACTTCGCTCTGGATCTGGCCGACCAGTTCCTGAATCTGTTTAGCGCTTTTTTCCGAGGTTTCGGCCAGCGTGCGCACTTCATCGGCGACGACGGCAAAACCCTTGCCATGCTGGCCGGCGCGCGCGGCTTCAATGGCGGCGTTCAATGCCAGCAAATTCGTCTGATCGGCGATCCGCGCTACGGCTTTGACGATGCCGCCAATGCTGGCGGCCTGTTTTTCCAGTTCCGCCACCATCACTACCGAAGCGTGCTGGCGGGCAGCCGAGATGCCGATATTGGCCATCAGGCTTGCTGCTTCGGCGCTGGTCGTGAATACCAGCGCCTGGGTCGCTTCCACCTGAGTCTGACTCATTTCGGCATGTTGCAGTTGGCGCGCGATAGCCCCGTCCATCTGCTTGAGCGCAGTCAGTGATTCTATGGTGGCGCCCGACGCTTCTTCGGCTCCGGCGGCAATCTGCTCCGCCGAGCGCTTTAATTCTTCAGCGGCGGAAGCCGCTTCATCAATGCCGGATGATAATTGCGTGGTAGCCGCCGCGATCCGTTCTGCCGCCTGTTGTTGCTTCGCCAACGTGCGCGCTTTCTTGCGCTGGATTTCTGCCTCGCGCATGGCGGCGGAAGAGGATTTTCCGCCTTCAGTAGAGTTGGTTGCGGCTACTGCTGCAGCGGATACCTTCTTGACTAGCGCCATCATGCGTTCCTTTTTGCCTGAGGTTATCGATAAGACCAGTCTTAGCGTGGTTGGCTGGTAGGTTAAAAATCAGGAACTTTGCCACGATAAGCCTCAAAGATCCCGATAGACACAATGATTCAAAATGGAAAACACGGCTACTTGTTAAGAGGGGATATCGGCAAAAATGAATTTTTCCTTAGGTTATATTTTTTTTGTACGTTTTTTGCATAAACTCATTATAAAAAGTGAACATAGCCCACATTTGGTTTTACAATAAAAGGGGAAATAAATAAATTACACTATTTGATTGCAATAAAATCCATATCCATAGCATGATAAAAATAATATTTATTCAATTTTATCTCAGTATATAATTCATTTATTAAAAGCATCTGTAATCTAAAAAAAAGGCAAATAGCCATTATTATTGGTAATGCCTCCTAGCATCATTAATAACGGAGACGATCCCTGGCGCATCCGTTATTAACGACGATAGCAGGGTTTATATCCAAATTAATTCAAGTTGCAGGAAAGCCATCGTACCTGCAACTTGAAATATGAGGGTATATTCATTTTCCTTATTGCTCCGAGTAATTCCATAACAATCCACCATCGACCACCATAGTCGTACCGGTGATGTAAGCGGAATCCGGACCGGCGAGAAAAGCCACCATACCAGCCACATCTTCCGGCGTGCCCATTCGGCCTAGCGGTATGTTGCCTATCAGCGCTTTGAGCAACTCGGGGCTGTTAAGCAGCCGGGTATTAATCGGCGTTTCAATCGCGCCAGGCGCGATGTTATTGACTGTGATGCCATAAGGCGCCAGCTCAATCGCCAGGTTGCGCATCAACATTTTCAGGCCGCCCTTACTGGTGCAATAGGTGGTGAAATGGGGGAAAGGCAACTCTTCATGTACTGAACTGATATTGATGATTCGTCCAGGTCGTTGAGTATCGCGTAAACGTTGTACAAAAGCCTGTGTAATAAAAAAGGTGCCCTTGAGATTGACATCAAGCACGGCATCATAATTAGCTTCGGTAATATCCAGAAAAGAAGCGTTGTGTTCGATGCCCGCATTATTCACCAGAATATCAATCTGCCCCATTTTCGCGACGCTATCGGCGATAAGGCGCTTATTATCGGCAACATTGCCGATATCTCCCGCGTCTATGATGACGCGGCGTCCCAGCGCCTTGATTTCGGCCAAGACCTCTTCAGCGCGATTATCGTCGGAACGGTCGACAATAATGATATCAGCGCCTTCTTGCGCGAGCCTGACGGCGATAGCTTTACCAATGCCTTGCGCACTGCCGGTTATCAAGGCGACTTTTCCAGTCAGAGCCATAATTTTCTCCTGTGCGATGAGTGTTCGATATGGTCCTCTCTCTCTACAACGTCAGCAACTTGCGGACCACGCCGTTGGTCCAGCCAAACCCATCCTGTAGCGGATATTCCCCGCCGCCGCCGCCGGCTGCCGCGACGCCGGAAATATCGTATTTTTCAACCAGTTTGCTGTTTTGCGCGTAATGTTCGCCGACCAGGCTGAGCCAGCGTGTGGCAATGGCTTCCGCCAGGGCGATTTCCCCGTACTGGCGCAATCCCATGATGGCCATCCATTGCAGCGGCGCCCAGCCATTCGGTCTGTCCCATTGCTGGCCGTTAGCCGATAGTGTGGTTATGATGCCGCCGGGAAACAGTAAATTATCGGCTACCGAGGTCGCCACGCGGGCAGCCTGTTGCGCGCTGGCCAGGCCGACGAATAACGGCGTGACGCAGGCGGCGTTAAGCGCGCAACGGCGTTTCAATCGCCAGTCGTAATCGCGGTAGGTCCCGTTTTCGTCATCCCATAGCAGACGATTCATGGCTGCGCGGCGCTGGCTGGCTTTGTCATCGAACAGCTGCGCCGTGGCCTGATCGCTGGTATTTTTCGCCAGGATGGCAATCGTGCTTTCGAGCTTATAGAGGAAGGCGTTGAGATCGACGGGCAATATAGCGGTGGTGCGTATGCTGCTGATATCATTGGCTTCGCCAAACCAGCGAGAGGAGTAATCCCAGCCGGAAGCGGCGCCAGCGCGCAATTCACGATAAATTTCATTGGCCGGTCGCGTGCTTTTGCGCGCTGTCTCCACATCCTCCAGATAGGATTCTTCCCGCGGCGTATCGCGGTCGTCCCAATAGCGGTTAAGGATGTCGCCGTTTGGCAGTTTAACCACATGCCTTTTGGCTTCGCCGGGGGCAAGCGACTCGGCTTCCCCCAGCCAGAATTGATATTCTTTCAGTAATTGCGGCAAATAATGTTCCGCGAAATGCAGTTCTTCCTGTTCGAATAGCTCCACCATCAGCGCGAAAACCGGCGGCTGCGAGCGGCTGAGATAGTAGGTGCGGTTGCCGTTTGGAATATGACCATAATGATCAATCAGATAGGCGAAATTGTTCGCCATATTGCGCAATAAGTCATTACGCCCGCTGGCGCAAAGACCCAACATGGTAAAGTAGGAGTCCCAATAATACATTTCGCCAAACCGACCGCCCGGCACCACATAAGGCTCGGGTAGCGCCAGAAGCGAGGATTGCGGCGGATGATCCACGGGCTTGCGCGTTAATACCTCCCACAAGCCATCGATGTGTTCGATGATGGTTTGGTTGGCGTCGGCAATATAATGACTGGCGTGGATTTCGGGCGGGTCGAAGCAGGTATTAACAAAATGGCCAAGATTGAAATCGGGCAACGTGCATTGCTGGCGATAACGGGCCAGGATTTCGTCGGGATCGATTTTGGGCGCGCAATCGACAAAGGTCTTGCTGTCGGGGAAAATGCGCGACATCTGCACCGCCACGAATAATTCGGCGTAGCGATCGGCTGGGCTGAGCGCATCCGACGGCGGTAGACCCTGGATATGGACCGGTTTTGGTTCTGTATGCGGCGGCGACATTATTACGCTGTTAACCTCGGAAGCTGGCGTCGTAAAATCATGTGCTGTCGCTTGATCGGTTGATTTGTTAATAATAGATCCCCCCGGCGGATAGCGCTCTGCGCTTATAGCCATAGCAGTGTCGGAATATTCCGATGATTTTAATGACGTATTGCGATTAACTTGACAACAAATAGATTTAATCTAAATGTGCATCTTTTACGTTCATCGAAAGGCTAAGTTAAAATAAGTATAGTGAATTTTTTTTGCTTTGCCGGAATAGGGCTGGGCATGCGGTAAGGCCAATCGTGAATATGATGCCATGAAGATAAAATAATATAACTCTTTGGATAAGGTTGTTATTTTTTATGAAAATGAGGCTAAACCACGGGTCTGGCGAACACGATGTTAATTCAGGGAGTTACCCCTGGCTGTGAGGGATGAATCATGAACGGATGCCGATGCGATGGCGTGAAGTATGACATTGTTTAAAATTCTGCGACGATGAGTGTATCTCGTCGGCGCTTATGCTATTCGCAGGACTGCCTGTACAGGCTATTCAGGTCATGGTCGGCTTGCATAGGCGCGCTGAATTGTTTTGCGATACGCAGGTCGACCTTTGACACGAAGATTTTCTTAACGCGGATTATTTTAGCGGCTGGCCAGCGTACATTCAGTTGAGCCGGGTTTAATTGCCGCCATTGGATTGCGCTGGGCTAATATCTGACGAACCTGTAGTTTGGCATTAATCTCCGTGAGAACTTCCGGGTGTGCCAGCAGATAATCGGTGGCGATTTTCCCAATCTGCTCTTGTTGCAGTGATGAATAATGTGCTGAATAAATCGGCGTGTCAGGCGCAGGTATAGGAGATACCGCCTGCGCAACACCAGTTAGTGACCAACAGACCGTAAGTAACACACTATTAAATATAAGATATTTCATATCGCCGTCTCCGAGAAACTGACATTGGCATGGTGGCCTTTTTTACCGGCATCGTTAATGATGTCCATTGGCCGGTTTATCATCCTGGTTCCGGTTCTGCCTTTCCGTTAAGGATTAATTTAGCGCATGGAATTATCGCGGGCGGTTACCAACATTCGGCAAAAAAATAGTAGCGCCGCCAAAAATAGAGATTGCAGCATAAACATCAGATCATAAAAAAAGCGTAAAAATAGCGGCGAGAGATATAAATTCTTCATATATACCGGCTGAATTCACAAGGCTACCCCTTGGCGCTACGGTGGCGATAGGGAAAATTTGGCTGCGAACCGATCGATTTTTATATTATTTTTACACCGGCGCCAGTGATTTTTACATTTACTTTGCATACAAAAATTTACACTTAGCCTGACATGAATTCCCCCTCTGGAGAGGCATCGTGAATGTATCAATAGTCGCTGGTATTGTGCTGGTGTTTTTATTGTTGGGTTACCTGGTTTACGCCCTGGTTAAGGCGGAGGATCTCTGATGAATTCCAGCGCAGTTGTGTTGATCGTCAGTTATATGGTCGTGCTGATGATTTTAGCGCGTCCATTAGGCCGGGGACTCGCCGGTCTGATTAATGATAAGGCATTGCCCGGTTTCGGCGGGTTCGAGCGTCTTATGTGGCGTACCGCCGGCGTCGAGTCGAAGGATATGCACTGGAGCGAATATTTACTGGCTATTTTGCTCTTCAACGCCCTGGGCATAATTATTTTATTCATTATGTTATTGCTGCAAGGTTCTTTGCCCTTGAACCCGCAGCATCTGCCCGGCTTGTCCTGGCATCTGGCCCTCAATACCGCGGTCAGTTTCGCCACCAATACCAATTGGCAATCCTACGCCGGCGAAACCACCATGAGTTATTTCAGCCAGATGGTGGGGTTAACCGTACAGAATTTCCTGTCGGCGGCCACCGGGATTGCCGTGGTATTCGCATTGATCCGCGGGTTTGCCAACCGGTCGCTGGCGACCCTGGGTAATGCCTGGCGCGATCTTGCCCGTATTACTCTTTATGTTTTGTTGCCGATTTCACTCATCATGGCGTTGATCTTTATCAGCCAGGGCAGTCCGCAGAACTTCAGCGATTACCTGACTGTCACCACGCTTGAGGGGATAAAACAAACGTTGCCCATGGGGCCGGTGGCGTCCCAGGAAGCGATCAAGATGTTGGGCACCAATGGCGGCGGTTTCTTTAATGCCAATTCCGCTCACCCGTTTGAAAACCCCAACGCGCTGACCAATTTTATTCAAATGATCGCTATCTTCCTGATACCGGCGGCGCTTTGTTTCGCTTTTGGCGATGCCGTGCGCGACAGGCGTCAGGGCCATGCCTTGCTGTGGGCCATGTCGGCGATGTTTGTCGTGGCGGCCGGAGCGGTGATGTGGGCTGAACTAAGCGGTAATCCGCATTTACTGGCTTTTGGGGCTGATAGCGCCATCAATATGGAAGGTAAAGAGGCTCGCTTCGGTATCTTGAATTCCAGCTTGTTTGCGACCATTACCACCGCGGCATCCTGCGGGGCGGTGAACGCCATGCACGATTCGTTTACCGCGTTGGGCGGCATGGTGCCGATGTGGTTGATACAACTAGGTGAAGTGGTATTCGGCGGCGTGGGGTCAGGTCTTTACGGCATGTTGCTGTTCGTACTGCTGGCGGTATTTATCGCCGGGTTGATGATCGGCCGCACGCCGGAATATCTCGGTAAGAAAATCGATGTGTGGGAAATGAAAATGACCGCCCTGGCCATTTTGATTACGCCGTCGCTGGCCTTGCTCGGCACCGCGCTGGCCATGATGACCGATGCCGGGCGCGCCGGAATGTCGAACCCGGGTACCCATGGCTTCAGCGAGGTGCTTTATGCCGTGTCATCCGCCGCCAACAATAATGGCAGCGCCTTTGCCGGCTTAAGTACTAATACGCCATTCTGGAATGTGCTGCTGGCCGTCGTCATGTTGCTGGGCCGCTTTGGCGTCATCGTTCCTGTAATGGCTATCGCCGGTTCGATGGCGATCAAAAAAGTGCAACCAGTGGGTAACGGTACGTTGCCTACGCATAATCTGCTCTTCATTTCGTTGCTGGTCGGTACGGTTATGCTGGTCGGCGCATTGACATTTATCCCCGCCCTGGCGCTTGGCCCGATCGCGGAACATCTGCAACTGCTTGGTCATTGATTGCCGGAGATTTCATTCATGAGTCGTAATAAACAGATGTTGTTTGACTCGGCATTGGTCCGCGTCGCCATCGTCGATTCCTTTAAAAAACTGGATCCCCGTATACAGTTCCATAATCCGGTGATGTTTGTGGTTTATCTGGGCAGTATTTTGACCACGTTGCTGTCCATCGGTATGACGATGCGGTTAACCACCGGAAACGCCGGATTTTCCGCCGCCATTTCGGTCTGGCTGTGGTTTACCGTGTTGTTCGCCAATTTTGCCGAAGCGTTGGCGGAAGGCCGGAGCAAGGCCCAGGCCGAAAGCCTGCGGGGCGTGCGAAAAAGCAACTGGGCGAAAAAACTCGCCACGCCGCGCCATGACGCCGAACAGCAGCAAGTCGCGGCGGATTCGTTGCGCAAAGGCGACCATGTACTGGTGGAAGCGGGGGATATTATCCCTTGTGACGGCGAAGTGCTGGAAGGGGGCGCTTCGGTGGATGAAAGCGCCATTACCGGCGAATCCGCGCCGGTCATCCGCGAGGCGGGCGGCGATTTTGCCTCCGTCACCGGCGGGACGCGTATTTTATCCGATTGGCTGGTGGTTCGCTGCAGCGTTAATCCGGGGGAAACCTTCCTCGATCGCATGATCGCCATGGTGGAAAGCGCCAAACGCCGCAAAACGCCTAACGAGATCGCGCTGACTATCCTGTTGGTGGCGCTGACCATCGTGCTGTTGCTGGCAACCGCCACGCTTTGGCCGTTTTCCGCCTGGGGCGGCCAGCCGGTTAGCGTCACGGTGCTGGTGGCCCTGGTGGTGTGCCTGATTCCGACCACGATTGGCGGTTTGCTGTCGGCGATCGGCGTGGCCGGCATGAGCCGCATGCTGGGGGCCAATGTGATCGCCACCAGCGGCCGTGCGGTCGAGGCGGCGGGCGATATCGACGTGCTGTTGCTGGATAAAACCGGCACCATTACCCTTGGCAACCGCCAGGCCACCCGGTTTATCCCGGCGCCGGGCGTCACCGAACAACAGTTGGCCGCCGCCGCGCAGCTTGCTTCGCTGGCGGATGAAACACCGGAAGGCCGTAGTATTGTGGTGCTGGCCAAGCAGAAATTTAATTTACGTGAACATGATTTGCAAAGTATGGATGCCACCTTTATCCCGTTCTCGGCCCAGACCCGGATGAGCGGCGTCAACTTGCAACAGCTCATGATTCGCAAGGGCGCGGTGGACTCCATCCGCCGGCATATCGAATCCAATAACGGCCGCTTCCCCAAAGAGGTCAACCGTATGGTGGAGGAAGTGGCGCGCAGCGGCGGTACGCCGCTGGTGGTGTCGGAAAATGCGCGGGTTATGGGGGTGGTGGCGCTGAAAGATATCGTGAAAGGCGGTATCAAGGAGCGTTTCGCCGAACTGCGGCGGATGGGCATTAAAACGGTGATGATCACCGGCGATAATCCGCTGACCGCGGCCGCGATTGCCGCTGAAGCGGGTGTGGACGATTACCTGTCGGAAGCCACGCCGGAAGCTAAATTGGCCTTGATCCGGCAATATCAGGCCGAAGGCCGGCTGGTGGCGATGACCGGCGACGGGACTAACGATGCGCCGGCGCTGGCCCAGGCCGATGTGGCGGTAGCCATGAATTCCGGCACCCAGGCGGCCAAAGAGGCCGGCAATATGGTGGACCTGGATTCCAATCCCACCAAGCTGCTGGAAGTGGTGCATATTGGCAAACAGATGTTGATGACTCGCGGTTCGCTGACCACCTTCAGTATCGCCAATGACGTCGCCAAATATTTCGCCATTATACCGGCGGCCTTCGCCGTGACCTATCCGCAACTTAACCGGCTGAATGTCATGGGCCTTCATTCGCCCAACTCGGCGATTTTGTCCGCGGTCATCTTTAACGCGCTGATCATTGTGTTCTTGATTCCGCTGGCGCTGAAAGGGGTGAGTTACAAACCGATGAGCGCCGCCGCGCTACTGCGCCGGAATTTGTGGATTTATGGCGTGGGCGGGCTGGCGGTGCCCTTCGCCGGAATTAAGGTGATCGATATGTTGCTGACTGTTGCGGGTCTTGCCTGATGAGAGGAATGATAATGAGTCAATTACGTCCCGCCGTGCTATTGATGATAGTGCTGACGTTTATTACCGGCGTTATTTATCCTTTGCTCACGAACCAATTGGGGCACTGGTTTTTCGCCAGCCAGGCGCAGGGGTCTTTGCTGAATATCGGCGGCCAGGCGCGCGGCTCGATGCTGATCGGTCAGGCGTTTGCCCGTCCGGACTATTTTCAGGGCCGGCCTTCCGCCACTTCGGATAGCCCCTATAATCCCATGGCGTCGTCAGGCAGTAACCTGGCGGCGAGCAATCCGGCATTGGATACGGCGTTTAAACAACGGATTGCCGATTTGCATAAGGCCAATCCGCAAGCCTCCGGTCCGGTCCCGGTGGATCTGGTGACCGCGTCCGGCAGCGGTCTTGACCCGGATATCTCTCCCGCCGCCGCCCGGTGGCAAGCGCAGCGTGTAGCGACGGCGCGCGGCCTTCCGCTTGATCGGGTGCTACAACTGATAGAACAAGGCACATCTACGCCGCCATTATATTTTATAGGCGAGCCGACGGTGAATGTGCTGAAATTGAACGTTGCGCTGGATAATTTACATGGCTCTTAAGGAATAGCGATGAACCCTGAGTATAACGCCAAGTATGTTAAGCCTTGCCTGCTTTGCCCGGGATACAAGGGGCGGCCATGAATGAAGAACAGCAGCGCCCCGACCCCGATGCCTTGCTATTGCAGACCGGCAATCAAACGCGCGGCAAGCTGAAAATCTATTTCGGCGCTTGCGCGGGGGTCGGCAAAACCTGGTCGATGCTGCAAGAGGCGCGTCGTTTACGCGCTCAGGGTTTGGACGTGCTGGTCGGCGTGGTGGAAACCCATGGCCGCGCTGAAACGGCCGCGCTGTTGACCGGTTTGTCGGTTTTGCCCAGACGGGCGACCGGCCGGCACCGGTTCCAGGAATTCGATCTGGATGCGGCGCTGGCGCGCAGACCGGCGGTTATTCTGATCGATGAACTGGCGCATACCAATGCGCGCGGTTCCCGCCATCCCAAACGCTGGCAGGATGTGGAAGAGCTGTTGAATGCCGGGATCGATGTTATTACCACGGTGAATGTTCAGCATCTGGAGAGCTTGAACGATATCGTCAATGGCGTGACCGGTATCCGGGTACGGGAAACGGTACCCGATCCTTTTTTTGATTCCGCCGACGAAGTGGTGATGGTGGATTTACCGCCGGATGATTTACGTCAACGGTTGAAGGAGGGCAAAGTCTATATCGGCGATCGCGCCGAACGGGCTATCGAAAACTTTTTCCGCAAAGGCAACCTGTTTGCCCTGCGTGAACTGGCTTTGCGTCGTACCGCTGATCGGGTTGACGATCAGATGCGCGCTTGGCGCGATGTCCAGGGTCGTGAAAAAGTATGGCATACCCGGGATGCCATTTTGCTCTGTATCGGCGATAACACCGGCAGTGAAAAGCTGGTGCGAACCGCCGCCCGGCTGGCGGCCAAACTTGGCAGCATTTGGCATGCCGTTTACGTGGAAACTCCGGAGTTGCACCGGCTGGCGGAACCGCGCCGACGCAACATCCTGCGTATCCTAAAATTAGCGCAGGAACTGGGCGCGGAAACTGCGACGCTGTCCGATCCCAATGAAGTCAAGGCGGTGTTGCGTTACGCCCGTGAGCACAATCTGGGCAAAATCGTTATTGGCCGTCGCCCGGCGCGCCTATGGCGGCGAGACGGTTTTGCCGACCGCCTGGGGCGGCTCGGACAGGACCTCGATCTGGTCATCGTGGCGCTGGATGAGCGCGCCGATGCATTGCCGGGTCCCGTGCTGGATAATCGTTCATTCTTTGACAAATGGCGCGTACAAGTCCGCGGTTGTCTGGCGTCGGTGTTATTGTGCGCGCTGATTACCCTGGGCGGCAAATGGCTGCTGGTTGGCGTGGATGCGGTCAACCTGGTGATGATTTACTTGCTGGGCGTGGTGATTGTCGCCCTGCGTTACGGCCGCTGGCCGTCGGTGGTGGCGACGGTTTTGAACATTGTGGTGTTCGATTACGTCTTCGTCGCGCCCACCGGGACTTTCGCGGTTTCCGATGTACAGTACCTGTTCACCTTCGGCGTGATGCTGGCGGTAGGCATTATCATCGGCAATCTGACGGCCGGCGTTCGTTACCAGGCTCGGATAGCGCGCTATCGGGAGCAACGGGCCAGGCATCTTTATGAAATGTCGCGCGCGTTGAGCAGCGCCCGCAGCATGGATGAAATCGTGTCGACCTGCCAGCGCATTATCGATATCACCCTGCAGGCGCGCAGCGAGTTGTTGTTGCCGCAGGAGAACGGCGATCTGAAAGCGGTGGGCGACACCCATTTGACGTCGGTTCCCGATCGGGCCATCGCCCGCTGGAGCTTTGATCGCGCCTTGCCGGCGGGCGCCGGTACGGATACCTTGCCAGGGGTTCCCTGGCAAATGCTGCCGCTAAAAACCTCTGGCGCCACCTTGGGCTTGCTGGTGATTGAACCGGCCAATTTGCGTCAACTGATGATCCCCGAACAACAGCGCATGCTGGAAACTTTCACCGTACTGTTGGCCGGTGCGCTGGAACGTATGGAACTGACCCGGCGCGAAGAGCGCGCCCGATTGTCCGCCGAGCGCGAAGAGCTGCGCAATTCGCTGCTGGCCGCGCTTTCCCATGATTTACGTACGCCATTGACGGTGCTGTTCGGCCAGTCGGAAATTCTGACGCTGGATTTGGCGGCGGAGGGGTCGAAGTATGCGCCGCAGGCCAGCCAGATCCGTCAACAAACCTTAAGTACCATCCGCCTGGTAAATAATATGCTGGATATGGCCAGGATACAGTCCGGGGGGATTAATTTGCGTGCGGAGTGGATTGCGCTCGATGAGGTGATCGGCGGCGCGCTGAAAATCATGGAACCGCTGCTTAATGGCCGCCAGGTCCGGCTTGAACTGCCGGAACAACTGTTGCTGATCAAGGCCGACGGTCCTTTATTGGAGCGGGTGTTCACCAATCTGCTGGAAAACGCCCTGAAATATGCCGGCGAACATGCCGAGCTCGGTATTCGAGCCAAACAGCAGCAGGACATTCTGGCGATTGAGGTTTGGGATAATGGCCCTGGTATCACCGAAGGACAGGAAGTCAGCATCTTTGAAAAATTCGCGCGCGGCAATAAAGAATCGGCGGTACCGGGAGTTGGTTTGGGGCTGGCTATCTGTAAAGCCATCGTCGAAATGCATGACGGGCATATCCGCGCGGCGAACCGACCGGAAGGCGGCGCCTGTTTTTATATTCAGTTGCCGTTGGGGCAACCGCCCTCCTTGCCTGACGAGATTGCCTGACATAACAATCCGACCATCCGTCCCTGGCGTACCGATGCGAAGTCAGGCGCGCCGCTTTTGACTACGGCGCGCGCTGGCCAGGCACCAGAGCGGAAAGGGCAGCGTGACCACCAACAGTAGCCATAACAAAGAATATACCGCATCTATGCCATCGTTTTGCAGGTTGATGTACAACTTGACCGGTATCCCCTGCGGGAAATAGGAAAAAACCAACACAATGCCGAATTCACCGATCACCCGTACCCAGGCGATGGCCAGACCGGTGGCCAGGCCTTGTCGGGCCAGCGGTAAGGTTAATCGGAATAAAATTTGCCACGGCGGCGCGCCCAGCACTTTCGCCGCATCCTCAACCGCGGTCGGCACCGCCTCGAAAGCCGTGCGGGCCGAAATGACATAATAGGGCAGCGCCCCATAAATCTGCGCGATCACAAAAGCGCCCGCATTGTTGGTGACGGAAATCCCGATTCTACCGATAACGCTGCCCAGCGCCCCATAAGGGCCATAGACCGAGACCAATAAGATACCCAGGGCCAAGGGCGGCGTCAGCAGAGGAATCAGCACCATGATTTCCATCCAGTGCCGCATGGGCGAGGCGGTACGCGCGAGCCAAAGCGCCAGCGGCGTTCCCAACAGTATAATCAGCGGTATGGAGATGCCGCTTAAGCCCAGTGAGGTGGCGACGGAATCCCAGTCGCCGTAGGCGAGATGAAACCCGTGCCAGGGCGTAACGCAGATGAGCGTTATGAACGGCAGCGCCAGCAACAGCAGGGCCGGCACTGCCAGCCAGCGAGACATGTATTAAACCGTTGTGCGATTAGCGATAAAGCGATCCGCCTTTAGGCTGACCATAACCGTTTTTACGCAGCAAATCCTGTCCGGCCGGGCTTTGCAGAAAAGCGACGAATTGGCGGGCCAAGGCGATATCCGGCGCATTTTTCAGCACTGCCGCGTAGAACACCAGCGGTTGTGTTTGTAATGTTTTTTCCTGCCCGGCGGAATCGCGTACCTTAAAGCTGACTTTCTGGTACCAGTCCTTGGCCATGGCGGGATTGCTCAGATTGATTTGATCAGGTAATTTGACATAGGGCAGTTTTGACGAGATCGCCGCGCTTTCATAACCCGAGGAGGCGTCCACTTGTCCTGCTTCCAGACGGCTTAGCAACCCGCCTTCGGCGAATACTTGCTGAGTATTTTGCACATCGCCCAAAACTTTGTGGGCCAAGCCGGGTTGTTCATAATATTTTTCCGCCAGCAAGAGCGTGAAAACGATATTCTGGCCTTGCGGATCGCTTACCGGGTCGGTACGGCCGAACGTCAGTCCCGGGGACTGTAAAATTTGCCACCACGGCGCCGCGCCAGGCTTATTATTTTTAGCCGCCTCAAAGGCCGGGGCAAATCGGCTTTTCGGATTGTAAGTAATAACCATACTGGTGCTGGCCACCGGTACGGCTTGATCCACCATGCCTGCTTGCTTAAGGATATCCATTGGCCCCGGGGTAATGGAGACAAAGACATCGGCAACCACTTTTTTCGATGCCAGTAAATGCGCCATGCCGTAAGCGCCCTGTCCCTGGCCTTGATAATTGGCGTGTTGCTTATTGGCAAAAGCCGGACCCAGATATTTATCCATGACCACGCCCATTGAACCGGCATAGGTTACCCGGATATCTTGCGCTGCCTGTACCGATAAACTGGTTATTGCGCCTAAAGCGCACAACATCATTGCTGGAAGATATTTTCTGCTCATGATATTTGGTTACCGTTATATAAAAAATTACACAACAATACCGACCACCCTATTAAAAAAGCAAGCTAAAAAAACTGTCAATTTATGAATGACGGAACATGATTATATGAGAAGATGACAGATGCATTCACCGGTCTTCCTAAATGATGATTCCTTTTCTTCAACGCAACGGAGTTTAATATGATTACATCAGCCAGAAATCAGTTTACGGGCAAAGTGACCGCCATAACTACGGGTGCGGTAAATGATGAAATTGAAATCGCTCTGCCTAATGGCCTGGCGCTGATTGCCACTATTACTCATAGCAGCGTTGAAAACCTGAAGTTGCAACAGGGCGGGGAAGCGATAGCTTTTATTAAAGCGCCATGGGTTATTCTGGCGGCCGCCGATTCGGGCCTGCGTTTCTCGGCGCGCAACCAGTTTTCCGGCACCGTTAAAAAAATTGTCACGGGCGCGGTTAATAGTGAAATCACTATTTCCATTGATGCGGGCATGTCGTTGGTCTCGGTTATCACCAACGAAAGCGTCGGCGGACTGACGCTTAAAGAAGGCGACAGCGTTATCGCGCTGGTCAAGGCTTCCAGCATCGTTATCGCCACGCGAGCCTGATGGCGCGAGGGCATCGGCTGATGCCCCGGCGGCGTAATGCCGTTTCCCGGTGTTAGGGAACAGGCGTCAGCAACACCGCAATATCCGCGGGTTTGGCGTAATAAGGCATTGAAGTGACCGCCAGTTCAATGCCGGTGCGGGCATAATCGGCGATATTATCCACATTAACCCCGCCGGCGATGGCCAATCGGCAATAAGGGACATGGGCGGCGCTTAATTCCAGCATTTTCTCGACCGAGGCGGGACTGAATTTATCCAGTTGAATCAAGTCCGGTTTAGCCTGCATTACCGCTTGCGCCTCCCACTCATTATCCGCTTCCACCACAATCAGCCGATCTGGCGCCGCACGGCGCAGAGTGGCGATATGCTGTCGCCAGTCCATCGGGTCGGCGCAAAAATGGCGATGATTGGCGAACAATAACATACTGTCGGCGGTACCAATGCGGTGCAGCGTCCCTCCGCCATCCAGCACCGCGCCCAAGGCCAGGGTTTTGGTGCCGGGAATGGTCTTGCGCGTACAGGCGATTTGCATCGCGTCGTTGATCGAACGGGCGATACTGACCATGGCATGGGTGGCCTGCGCCACGCCGCAACACCACTCAAGCAGATTTTGCGCCACCTTCCAGCCCTGATGCAGCCGTTCAGCCGACCCGGTAGCCATCAATAGTACCTGATCGGCCTCAACCCACTGCCCATCGGCCGCGTGAAGTTCAACCGCAAGCTCGAGCCGCTGCAACAGTCGGGCGGCGATACCCAGGCCGCTGACTTTCCCTGACTGCCGCCGACGAAACGTCATCACGCCCGGCCGCTGGCCGATCCCGAGCGCGCGGGTGGTGACATCGCCATAGCGGATATCTTCCAGCAGCAATGCATCCAATTCCTGGTCCGAAAGATAAATCATATAATCCCCCACTGAAAAGCCGCCATAACGCTAAGCTGATGTTTGCTCCAGCTTATGCCTCTTTGGCTGGAATTGACCAGCCGGTAAACGCCGAACCCACAGTAAGCGAAAGTTGGCGATCCGCTCCATCCAGACCGCAGCCCAAATTGACATGTATAAGTCACCTAAATGAACATTATAAAGAATAATAAGTACCAAACTGTACATCTCTCTAAAATATCAATTTTGCCGAAATGACCGGCAAGGAACTTTTTTCTGAATAAAAGTACCCAAATGTACTATATCGCTGATAAATGCATGGCTACCGCCGGCTGTTATTAAATGCATGAAAAAAATGTGATCAAAGTAGAAATTCCATCAATTCAGGCACTAAAGCCATAATACCCCATGTACGCACGAATTAAATCGTCTCCTTAAACACCGTTGCGGATTTTTGGCACGGGGCTTGCTCTATTTATACCGTAAGCAGAATTACCCAACAGTCATTATTATCCATCAGAGGAGTTATTCATTGTGACTCGCAAACTGGCAATATATGGTAAGGGTGGTATCGGTAAATCCACTACTACGCAAAATACCGCGGCCGCATTAGCCTACTATCACCACCAGAAAGTGTTTATCCATGGTTGTGACCCAAAAGCGGATTCAACCCGTCTTATTCTCGGCGGCATGCATCAGGAAACCTTGATGGATGTGTTACGGGATCAGGGCGCGGAAAAAGTCACCAATGAAATGGTGGTCAAGACCGGTGTCTTTGGTATCAGCTGCGTCGAATCCGGTGGTCCGGAACCGGGTGTAGGTTGTGCAGGCCGCGGCGTTATTACCGCTATCGACTTGATGGAAAACAATAAAGCCTATTCGGAAGATCTCGATTTCATCTTCTTTGACGTCCTGGGCGATGTGGTTTGCGGTGGTTTCGCTATGCCAATCCGCGAAGGTAAAGCGCAGGAAGTGTACATCGTCGCTTCCGGCGAAATGATGGCGATTTACGCCGCGAATAATATTTGCAAAGGTTTGGTTAAATATGCCAAGCAAAGTGGTGTTCGCCTCGGCGGTATTATTTGCAACAGCCGTAAAGTTGATGGTGAAAAAGAATTCGTTGAGGAATTCACCGCAGCTATCGGTACGCAAATGATTCATTTTGTACCCCGTGACAATATTGTGCAAAAAGCGGAATTCAATAAAAAGACCGTCACTGAATTTGATCCTGAATCCAATCAGGCTCATGAATACAGTGAGCTTGGCCGTAAAATCATTGAAAACAAAAATTTTGTTATTCCCAAGCCTATGACAATGGATGCGTTGGAAGCCATGGTCGTTAAATATGGTTTGGCTGATTGATTTTTGTTTAGTGTTAATTAGTTAAGGGCCAGTTCAACGCTGGCTACTGAAATCATTACCTATGAAGTCGGGGGAGTGAATAATGCCACATCATGAGTTTGACGTTAGCAAATGTATTCCTGAACGGAAACTGCATGCCGTTGTAAAAGATCCGGAGGAAGATTTAACATCGGTACTCCCGTTAGGCTATCTGAATACTATTCCTGGAACACTGTCAGAGCGCGGCTGCGCCTATTGCGGCGCCAAGCATGTGATTGGCACCCCGATGAAGGATGTCATTCATATCAGTCACGGGCCGGTGGGTTGCACCTATGACACATGGCAAACCAAACGTTATATCAGTGATAACGATAATTTCCAGCTGAAATATACTTTCGCGACAGATATGAAAGAAAAACATATCGTGTTCGGCGCTGAAAAAGTCCTTAAGCAAAATATTCTGGAAGCCTTTAAAGCCCATCCCACCATTAAACGCATGACCATTTACCAAACTTGCGCCTCGGCATTGATTGGCGATGATATCGCGGCGGTGGCGCAGGACGTGATGGATGAAATGCCGGATGTGGATATCTTCGTCTGCAACTCGCCGGGTTTTGCCGGCCCAAGCCAGTCCGGCGGTCACCATAAAATCAACATTGCCTGGATCAACCAGAAAGTCGGTACGGTTGAGCCAAAGATCACCAGCGATCATGTTATCAACTATGTCGGCGAATATAACATCCAAGGCGATCAGGAAGTGATGGTGGATTATTTCAAACGCATGGGTATCCAGGTGCTGTCTACCTTTACCGGTAATGGCTCTTACGATGATCTGCGCGGTATGCATAAAGCTCATCTTAATGTGCTGGAATGCGCTCGTTCGGCGGAATACATCTGTAATGAACTGCGGGTGCGTTATGGCATACCGCGTCTGGATATCGACGGTTTCGGTTTCGGTCCTTTGTCTGATTCCTTGCGTAAAATCGGGTTGTTTTTCGGCATCGAAGACCGGGCGCAAGCCATTATCGACGAAGAAACCGCACGCTGGAAGCCCGAGCTGGATTGGTATCTGGCGCGCCTGAAAGGCAAGAAAGTCTGCTTATGGCCGGGCGGTTCCAAACTGTGGCACTGGGCTCATGTTATCCACGAGGAAATGGGCGTGGAAGTGGTGTCGGTCTATACCAAATTCGGCCATCAAGGCGATATGGAAAAAGGCATTGCCCGTTGCGAATCCGGTGCGATGGCCATCGATGATCCCAATGAGCTGGAAACATTGGAAGCCATGTATCAGCTTAAGCCCGATGTTATTTTCACCGGCAAACGGCCGGGTGAAGTGGCCAAGAAAATCCGTGTGCCTTATCTCAATGCTCACGCTTATCACAATGGACCTTATAAAGGCTATGAAGGCTGGGTTCGGTTTGCGCGGGATATTTATAACGCTATCTATTCGCCTATTCATCAGTTGGCTTTGCTGGATATCAGCAAGGATGAAATTCCCACCGATAAAGGCTTCGCCACGCAAAAAATGCTGTCCAGCGCCGGCGTAAGTGAAGAGATCCTTTCATCCACCACCTTGCGTCAATATAGCGGCGGGTTCGACAGCGTGACCAAGTTACGTGAACGTGTTTATCCCACATTTGATAAACAGACTACCGATACAGCGGAATAAGGAGGAAATCATGGAAAACACGATTGAAGCCCGGATTGAGCCGCTGGTGGACTACATCCTGAAAAATTGCCTCTGGCAGTTCCATTCCCGCGTCTGGGATCGGGAAAAGCAAAATGAAGGCATTTTGACCATGGTCGCCCAGTTGCTGTGCGACGAGCCGGTGGATTTGAGTACGCCCGCCGCGCGATGTTATCGGGCCGACGCCGTGGTGCTGGTGGAAGCATATCGCTCCCGGTTTCCCTGGCTGGGCACGTTGGACAAGGCGGAAATCAAGCAGCTTATCACCGCACTGCATGAGCGGCTGAATTACCTGACGATTACCGGATCGTTGAACAAAGAATTAACCGATCAGCGCTATTAGAGGGCAGTATCATGTCATGTGAATTAAAAGCCAAAGACCGTACCGGTGTGATCAACCCGATTTTCACCTGTCAGCCGGCGGGAGCGCAATATGCCAGTATCGGTATCAAGGATTGTATCGGTATTGTTCATGGTGGTCAGGGATGCGTCATGTTTGTGCGCCTGCTGATTTCCCAGCATTTGAAAGAAAGTTTCGAAATCGCTTCATCCTCGGTGCATGAAGATGGCGCGGTATTTGGCGCCCTCGATCGCGTTGAGCAAGCGGTTGATGTGCTGTTGATGCGTTATCCGCATGTCAAAGTCGTGCCGATTATCACCACCTGCTCCACCGAAATTATCGGCGATGATGTGGATGGCGTGGTCAGAAAATTGAATGACGGGTTACTCAAGGAAAAATATCCTGATCGGGAAGTCCATCTGATTCCGATTCATACCCCCAGTTTTGTGGGTAGCATGGTAAGCGGCTATGACCTGACCGTGCGGGATTTTGTCAAATACTTCGCCGAGAAAACCGAACCCAATGGCAAGTTGAATGTGATCACGGGTTGGGTGAATCCTGGCGATGTGACGGCATTAAAGCATTTATTGGCCGAAATGCAGATAGACGCCACCGTGCTGTTTGAAATTGAAAATTTCGATTCGCCGGTAATGCCCAGCGGCAATACGGTATCGCATGGCAACACCACCATTGAAGATTTGCAGGGCACGGCCAACGCGCTCGGGACGATTGCCCTTAATCGGTATGAAGGCCGTAAAGCGGCGGATTATCTTGAAGAAACATTCAATATTCCGACCATTATCGGACCGACGCCTATCGGCATTCGCAATACTGATACCTTCCTGCAAAATCTTAAGCAACTGACCGGTAAGCCGATCCCGGCCTCGCTGGTGCGTGAGCGCGGTATCGCCATCGACGCCCTGACCGATTTGGTCCATATGTTTCTAGCCGATAAACGCGTCGCTATTTATGGCAACCCTGATTTGGTAATCGGTCTGGCGGAGTTCTGCCTGGATTTGGAAATGAAACCGGTTTTACTGCTGTTGGGCGATGATCATGCCTTTTACGACAAAGATCCACGCGTAATCGCCTTGCAGGAAAAAGTCGATTACGACATGGAGATCATCACTAATGCCGATCTCTGGGAATTGGAAAAACGTATTACAGAGGACGGACTGAAGCTTGATCTGATTCTGGGGCATTCCAAAGGCCGTTTTACCGCCATTGATAACCAGATTCCGATGGTGCGGGTGGGTTTCCCCACTTATGACCGTGCAGGTTCCTACCGTCATCCGGTAGTGGGTTATGCCGGCGCCATCTGGCTGGCGGAACAAATCGCCAACGCCCTGTTTACCGATATGGAATACAAGAAAAACAAGGAATGGATTCTGAACGTTTGGTAAGGGCCTCTCGCATGTTGCCGCTCCAGGGCGGCACCGGCGAGAAAAGTCCGGATGTCCGTTGGTTTATTACCGGCGCGCGGTGAATGGCGGCCGGTAACCATACATCGTGAGGATAAACCGATGTCCAAAATGTTGTTCGAATCCGATCAGGTAAAGTTTGTCCGGCTTTCGCGCGATGCGCATGGCTATCACCGGCGGGCGGTGTTGTTTGCCGAACAGGCTCAATCGCCCGGGTTGATTTTCAATGTGGCCTCCATTGCCGTTGAGTGTTATCTCATCGCGCTATGCGCCTGGTATGGCAGCATGCCGTTTAACCATAACTACGCCAGCCTGATGGATACGGCGGAAGAAGTGATGCAATTCCCCCCGGAACTGAGTGTGAAAATCCGGGCGCTGGATGAGATATTCGGTATCTGTTCGCTGGATGATTACCATCACGGTACGCCGACCGAGGCAGACGCTACAGGGATAATCGCGATTTGCCAGGCATTATCGGTGATGCTGCATGCGTTGGAAAACAACAAAATTTCTTCCGAGTAAAGAGGGCAATATGCAGCCGATAACAGTGCATTCCGAACAAGGACATCCTCATGGCGCGATGCGTCGGGATGACCGGGAAATAACCGAACAAGCGGAAATCGAGGAGATTATCAATTCCACTAAAGTGATGTATATCGCTTTGGCTGAGAATGATATCCCTTTTATGGTCCCGGTCTTTTACGCCTGGGACGGCACATCTTTGTATTTTCACTCGGCGCGGGCCGGGACCAAAATCGCTATATTGCGCAAGAACAGCGCTATATGTTTTGCCATTTCCACCGATCAGGGCGTGGTGGAAAGCGATGTCATTTGTAACTTCGAGGCGAAACATCGCACGGTCATCGGTCTTGGCAATGCGGTATTTATCGAAGACGAGCAGCAGAAAATCGCCGCTCTCAATCGGATAGTGGCGCGTTTTAGCGATAAAAACTGGTCTTTCCCCGCGGCCAATCTGCGCGCTACCTTGGTGTTGCGTATTGATATTGTTTCCATGAAAGGCAAGAAGCATGGTTTCTAGCGTTGATGGCGTAACAAGGTTAATTACGGGAGTCGCCAATGAAAATTGCGGTATTTATCGATGATCAGGGCAACACGACGTCGCTTTATCAACCGGGCAGGATCTGGCTATATGAGTCATCGCCGTCCGGCTGGCGGGTCGTGCGGGAAATAACCTTCGGACTCAATGTTCAGATGGGATTAACGGAAATCCGTACGCTTACCCTGGCGATGCTGGCCGATCTGGACGGTTGTCGTCATTTTGTCGCCCGTTCCATCAATGGCGCGCTGTTGTCTTATTTTGACGGCATGGGTGTGGTGATGTGGAAACTGGAGGGGGAACCACTGGGGTTTTTACCGCAGATACAGCATATCGTCGAGGAAAAGGCCCAGCAGGAACAAACGCAATCCACTCCCGCGCTGTTTATCAAACCCGGCAAAACAGCGGGAGATTATCAACTGGATTTGATCGATGCCCTGAGAAGCGATAAGGCATTAACCTCCAAGCAAGTTTTGCAGCCTTTTTTGCGTCAGGGTGAATTCAAGCGAATCGAGGTCATTTGCGATCATTTGCCGAAATGGTTCAGCCGCGAATTGCCGGCCTTAAGTTTGACTCTGGCGGTGGAAAACAAACCGGATGGCCGTTGCCTGGCTGTGATTAAACACGATTGATCCGTGCTAAAACGTACAATCCCGCCAGTGGATTGTTGTTTATGGTACAAAATACCGGCAAACGTAATTTTCCGCCAATCGGCAAAATCATGACAAATCATACCGTTATATATTTATATATATAGCGAGTTGTGGCGTCTATCTTGCATCATCTCTCAAGCCATCCATTGTTGTCACCAGCGGATATTGCTGAGGAGAGGGTCATGAATCAAGCCGTTAGCCCACTGACAGAGCCCGTCGCCGCCACCCGTTCTTTGCTGACGGAGTCATTGTCTTTTTCCTGCCAGTTGGGAGAATGCCGTTCCGAGCTGTTGCCGTTGCTATCGGAAGTTAGCAAGGTGGTCAGCCGTGAAGGTTCTTTATCCAAAACCTTGAAGCTGGTGCTGGAGTTGATGCAAAAACACCTCCAGGTCACCCGCGCGATGATTTCTCTTTATGACGCCAGTTGTGATCAGATTTTTATTCATGAAAGCTTCGGTCTGTCGAAAGAAGAAATCGAAAAAGGCGTCTATTACCCCGGCGAAGGCATTACCGGCAAAGTCGTGGAATCCAAACAACCTATTATCGTGCCGGTTATCGCCGACGAGCCGTTATTTCTCAACCGTACCGGCAGTTGGGATAAAACCCAGGATAAACAACTGTCATTTATCTGTGTTCCTATCATGCGCGGCATGAAAGTCATGGGCACGATCGGCGTCGAGCGTTTATATAACAACCGACAATTGCTGCATCTTGATCTCGAAGTGCTGGCGATTATCGCCACCACCATTGCCCAGGCGGTGGAGTTGCACTTGCTGGAAAGAGCTCATAAGCAGGTTTTGCAGGATCAAAGCGCGCGGCTTAACAGTGAATTAAAAGAAAAATTCAAACCGTCCAATATTATCGGTAATTCCAGCGCGATGCAGTCGGTTTACCGGATGATAGAAAAAGTCAGTCACGCCCGTACCACGGTGCTGATTTTGGGTGAAAGCGGGGTGGGCAAAGAACGGGTAGCCAGCGCTATCCATTACAATAGCAGTTGCGCTCATGGGCCTTTTATCAAGTTCAACTGCGCCTCGTTGCCGGAAAGCGTGATTGAAAGCGAATTATTCGGCCATGAGAAAGGCGCTTACACCGGCGCGGTATCCCGGCGGGCCGGGCGTTTTGAAGAAGCCCACGGTGGTACGCTGTTTTTGGATGAAGTGGGGGAACTTTCGCCGGCGGTGCAGGCGAAACTGTTGCGGGTGATACAGGAACGTTGCTTTGAACGGCTCGGCGGTAATGAAACTATCAAGGTCAATGTCCGCATCCTGGCGGCCACCCATTGCGATTTGACCGATATGGTGGCTAAGGGTACCTTCCGGGAGGATCTGTTTTATCGCCTCAATGTGTTCCCTATTACCATCCCCCCGTTGCGTGAACGCGGCAACGATATTCTGCTGCTTGCCGAACATTTCAATGCCTACTTCGCCAAAGAGCAGCAGGTCGAGGTGCCCACTATCGCCACTCCAACATTGAATTTATTGCTGAATTATGACTGGCCGGGCAATGTGAGAGAACTGGAAAACCTGATGGAGCGTGCGGTATTACTGGCCGAAGGCGGGGTTATCCACAGCTATAATCTGCCCAGCGCCCTGCAGCCGGCGGTGTTGGGTGAACTGGGCAACCAGTCCGGCCTGGAGGCGCGGTTATCCTTAATGGAGTATGAGATTATTGTCGAGTCGCTGTCGCTGCATCAGGGGAATATGTCCAAGGCGGCCGCCCGGCTGGGTTTGACCCGGCGTATGCTCGGTCTGCGCATGGCAAAATATCAATTGAATTATAAAGACTACCGTTGCGGAGAGTAATATGAGCAGTGACAGCTATCTTGTCGGCGCCGACGAACCTGATCGCATAACGGTGCCGCGTTTTCCCGACGGGTTGAGCCGCCACGGCGCTGGGCGGCCCCGCAAATTGCATGCCAAACATGACGTCGATCAGATCATTACCCACTCGCCCGCGATGAAAAACATCATGTCGGCCATCGGCAGAATAGCGCCGACGCGTTCGGCCGTGTTGCTGCGCGGTGAACCGGGCACCGGCAAGGATGTGATCGCGCGGGCCATTCATCAATTATCGCCGAACCGTAACGGTCCCTTTATCAAACTGTGTTGCGATTATCTCAATCACGAAGAGACCCTGCTGGAGTTATTCGGTTGTGAAGCCGGTTTCACCCGCGGTATGGCCCCGTACCCCGGTGATATTTCCCTGGCTGCCGGCGGCACGCTGTTTATCAGTGAAATCGGCCATTTTACCCTGGCGTTGCAAAAACGGTTATTGCGGATTTTGCAAGACCAGCTCTATAAGCCGCTGGGCGGCACTCAGGCATTGCCCAGCGAAGTTCGAATTATATGCGCGACGGAAAAGAATCTCGAAAGCATGATGGTGAACGGCGAGTTTTTACCGGAACTGTACTATCGAATTCATATCGCCACTGTGCATCTCCCTCCGCTGCGTGACAGAAAAGAAGATATTCCCGCGCTGGCCGCCTACTTTTTTGAGCGCTATAACCGTATTAATGACCGGCATTTATCCATTACCGAGGCGGCGCTGGCCCCGCTGTATTTATGCCAATGGCCCGGTAATGTGCGTGATTTTGAAAATTGCCTTGAACATGCGGCTATCGAGGCCAGGGAGGACGTCATTCAGCGCTTGCCTTGTTTAGCCGGTCGGTGTTTTCGTCAGCGGCTAAACCAGCAAATCAAACAGCAAGATCGGCCGGCGGCCAATGAAAACATTGAGCCGCTGTTTAGCCAGCCAGCCATGTTATGGCAATCTGCCGTTCCTGATAGCGGCGGCGCGGCGCCTGGCCTCGCGCGCGATAATCATTACGGCGAGGAAGAGGACATCCGTTACCGCCTGACTGCCGCGCTGGAAAAAAGCGGCGGTGTGAAAGCCAAAGCGGCGCGGCTACTGAATATCACTCCACGGCAACTTTACTATGCGTTGAAAAAATGGCATATCGAAGTCAAAAAATTCTGAGCCCGGCTAACCGGGCCACGACTGGCGTCGTCTATATGGCATGATTATGTGTTGCCGAACCCCTAAGAAAACGCAATAACGCAGTTTTTTCAATTTATTTCATTAAAATATTAACATCAACAATGGCCCAACTTGGGTTAGTCAGTCTCGTTTGGGTTATCTCGTCAAAACCATAAGGTATTAAGCTGCATAGCTGAAATTGACAAATAACAGAAAGATGATGTCATGCCAAAAATAGCGTACTGAAAATATAATAATATATGGCTGGACGCATAAAAAATAAATATTAATGAATTGTTATAGCATTCGCCCATGGCTAATTTAAGTGGTGTTATTCAATTTTGGCATCGATTTTTATTTTCGAGAATAAACAGAATGAGAATAATTTATTTATGATTTATTTTAAATAATGTTATCAACATCTTAACCACTTTTAGTTCAGAATAAATTACTCTTCACAATGATAATAAGAAGACGTTGAATGATAATTTATCCAAACCAATTCATTACATTTAATTTTAATTTTTTTCATGCCTTTATATATGATTTGATAATATCATCGCTATAAGTTAATGTCTCAATCAGCTTGTCTAAGCATGAGTTGCCATAATTAGAATATCCTCACTTACGGCAATTCATGCGATGGGTAACAAATAGAGAATAAATAGCTAAAATATTGATCCTCGTTTTATTTGGCATTATCTTGATCGATACGTTTTGGTTTAAACATTGCTTCAGTCTGTTACTCATGCGCAGGTCATTACTAAGTGTGATTCGGTATGAGTCTAAACGATCCTTAATAAATTTATTCAAGGGAATCATTCGGGTTTGAAGGAATGAGTCGATTGGCATATTTACATATGGCGTGATTGATCGTCCTCGCCATATAAATCTCTCTATTGATATTGCTTAATATTTTAGATGAACCGAACTCGGATTTAGCCGCGCTTAGCTAAAACATCACCCCGGCTTTTTAAGGAATTTGCTATGTTTTTTCATTCTCTTTCAGGCATGTCCAAACAAAAAATGTATTGGCAATTATGCCGAGCCCGACAGATTGATAAGTTCTATGCGGTAAAGCAATTCTCAAAGACAAGGCGGCTATCTTTGTTGCTGTCCGCCGCGCCTCTCTTTATTGTCTTGCCCGCTTTGGCGGACGGTGATGGCGGCTCTAATTCACAAGTCATTATCGGTGCCGGCGCGGTGATAACTGTAACAGGCGACATGAGCGCTACTGGCAATATTACCGGCGGCGCAGGCGGAAATGGCGGCGGCGTTCCGGATTTAACTGACCTTGGCGCCGGAGGAATCGGCGGTAACGGCGGTTCGGGCGTTTTAATTAAACCAACGGCGTCAACGTGACGAACGCGCAAACTATCATTGGCGGCGTTGGATGTCAGCAGTAGCGACACAGAGGCCACCTTCACCACGCTGGGCCTTCGCCCGGCCACCGATTTCCTGATGGGCAAGCACATTGCGACGTTGAAAGGTACGCTGGGATGGCGGCATAAATACGATGCAACCACGCCGACGACGACGCAGGTATTTAGCGGCGGCGAGGATTTCACGCTGACGGGCGTGCCTATCAGTGAAGATGCCGCGGTGGTGGAAGTGGGTCTGGAAGTGCCTGTTACGGTCAACGCCAAAGTGAATATCGCTTACGGAGGACAATTCGGCAGCGGCAGCAGCCGTGATCAAAGCGCAATGGCCCGGTTTAATTGGAGCTTCTAAGCAAGAGAACGTAAGCAAGAACGCGCGGGCGCCGTGATGACGCCCGCCGATTACCGCCGGTTTGATCAGCTTCGGCCAGGCACGCAGTCGTCCAGCCAGGCTTGCCAGAACTCAGCCGCCGCATGTTCCAACAGCGGCCCGTTTCGGCGGCCTTCTTCCCGTAATTGCACGATATCGATTCCCGCTCCCGCCAGTTCGCAGGCATGGCCGACATACCAACGTTCCAACCCTTCGGCGGTTACCTCCAAATGACATTGAAATCCCAGGGCGTGTTTGCCGATGGCGAACGCCTGATGAGCATATTGGCCGGTTTTCGCCAAGTGCAGCGCCTGCGCCGGCAGATCGAAAGTATCGCCGTGCCAGTGCAAAACCTTGATCTGTTGCCGCAAGAGTTTATCAAGCGCGGGTAATTGCGCGGTGTCGATACCCGCTTGCAGCGCCGACCAGCCGATCTCTTTGCCTGCGGCGCCGGGATAGACCGCTGCGCCCGCCGCCGCCGCCATCAGTTGCGCGCCAAGGCAAATGCCCAGCGTCGGCCTTTGCTGCGCCAGGCGGGCGCGGATAAGGTCTATTTCCTTGTCCAGAAAAGGATATGACACGTGATCGTAAACCCCGATAGGGCCGCCCAGGACAATCACCAGATCATAACCCAGGGGTTCCAATGCGGACCAATCCATGGTGCAGCTTTCCGCCATGGTAATGTCAAAGCCGTTACGGGATAATATCGCGCCAAGCGACCCCAAATCTTCAAAACCGACGTGATAAATTGCCAGAGCTTTACGCATAATATTCTCTCGGTAATTAATTCAATAATTGAATCGCGACCCAATTCTTTTATCAGTTTTTAATTCTGTTGAAAGGAATATTTATTGAAGAATTGATCTCAATAGTCTCAAGCGCGAAAAAGCCGCTTTGCGGCGGACGGATCAATGCCTGACGGGGCGATAGGCGGTGACCGGCATAGCGGGCGCTTTTTTGCCGACGCGACTATTTTTGCGGGAATATTGGCTGGGTGATGAGAATGATGAAGTTTATGAAAGGAAATACTTATACATTGTCATAACATTTTTATATATTTCTTGGCGAGCCGATTTTCGCGGCCAAACATGTCGATTCGATTATCAACCTAATTGAATGACAGCATTTTAACCTGCTTTTAACCCTTTTTACTGGTACAACAGTTCATATATTAGCCGTTCAGAAATAAAGTTTTTTGGTTTTTAATTAGTATCAATGACTGGAAATATTTATTTATTAAGTGAAATACTTCAGGTATTTACTTTAAACATCCCTGTTTATGCTGCTTTTATGAGCTAAGGCAGATCGTTTATGTTCGTTTGTTTGACTTCACAAAATGTGTAAATCCCTATTGGTTATATTGACGTCATGGCAAACTGTTGCCAAATTGGGAGCCTCGGAAGTCAGAGGGGCAAAGGATTGTTGAAATGTGTCTGAACATTCAACAGACCGGTCGATGCTTTTCAATAGGCAGTCCGGTGTTTCCTTTACTTCTTTCTTTCGACTGCCGCAAGGCGCCCTGCACAGACCGCAGCCTTAATAAAAATAGCGTCTGGCCGTTGACAACACACAATATCACATCACGTAATGGAGCATAATGATGACAATCTCCTTGACGAAATCAGGGATACTTAAGGTCGGCATTAGCCTGGCTGCTTTGGCTGTGGCGGCCAGTGTTCAGGCTAAGACTCTGGTGTATTGCTCAGAGGGTTCTCCTGAAGGGTTTAACCCGCAATTGTTCACCTCCGGCACCAGTTTTGATGCCAGTTCCGTTCCTATCTATAACCGCTTGGTTGATTTCAAACTGGGTACGACGGAAGTCATTCCGAGTCTGGCGGATAAATGGGAAATCAGCGCCGATGGTAAAACCTATACTTTCCATTTGCGTCATGACGTCAAATGGCAAGACAGCAAGGATTTCAAACCGACTCGCGGTCTGAACGCCGACGATGTGATTTTCTCTTTCATGCGCATGAAAGACACCAATGCTCCCTACCACAAAGTATCCGGCGGTAGTTACGAATACTTTGACGGCATGGGCATGGGTGATTTGATCAGTAGCATCGAGAAAGTCGATGATTACACAGTCAGCTTCCACTTAACCCGTCCCGAGTCGCCGTTCCTCGCCGATATGGCAATGGATTTCGCTTCCATTATGTCAGCGGAATATGGCGATCAGATGATGAAAGCGGGAACGCCGGAAAAAGTCGATCTTAATCCTATCGGTACCGGTCCGTTCCAACTGGTCGAGTATCAGAAAGACTCGCGTATCCTTTACAAGGCCTTTGATAATTATTGGGGCACTAAACCAAAAATCGATCGCCTGGTCTTCTCCATTACGCCCGATGCTTCCGTTCGTTATGCCAAATTGCAGAAAAACGAATGTCAGATTATGCCGTATCCAAATCCGGCCGACATTGCGCGCATGAAGCAGGATAAGACCATCAACCTGATGCAACAGCCGGGTTTGAATGTGGGTTATCTGTCATATAATGTGCAGAAGAAACCGTTGGATAACCTGAAAGTTCGTCAGGCGCTGACCATGGCGGTCAACAAATCCGCTATTATCGACGCGGTCTATCAAGGCGCCGGTCAACCTGCTAAAAATCTGATTCCGCCGACCATGTGGGGCTATAACGACGCGGTTCAGGATTATCCTTATGATCCGGTCAAAGCCAAAGCATTGCTGGCGGATGCGGGCTTCCCGAATGGCTTTACCATCGATTTGTGGGCAATGCCGGTACAGCGGCCCTACAATCCCAACGCGCGGCGCATGGCGGAGTTGATTCAATCCGATTGGGCTAAAATCGGCGTGAAAGCAACTATTGTCAGTTACGAGTGGGGCGAGTATCTTAAACGCGCCAAAGCGGGCGAGCATCAGACTGTGATGATGGGCTGGACCGGGGATAATGGGGATCCGGATAACTTCTTCGCCACTCTGTTCAGTTGTGATGCGGCTAAAGACGGATCAAACTATTCAAGATGGTGTTACAAACCGTTTGAAGATGTTATCCAACCAGCGCGCGCAACTGCCGATCATGCTAAACGCGTTGAGTTGTACAAACAGGCTCAGGTGGTGATGCATGATCAGGTTCCTGCGTTGATCATTGCCCACTCGACGGTGTTTGAGCCGGTGCGTAAAGAAGTGAAAGGATATGTGGTTGATCCGCTTGGTAAACATCATTTCGAGAACGTATCTTTAGAATAATGGTCAATTGACCCCCCATAACCCTATAGGGAGCTCCCTTCACCCATGCGAGGGAGCGGGAATATCCTCCGGCGTCTCACCGGGGGAGGTATCGCGCCAGCGAGGCCATTGGGGGGGAATCCTGAAGATGTGAGCTTTGATAACCCGGTCGCCGCAAGCGTCCGGGTAAACTTTATACAGAAACTGAGAGTTCGGAATATGTTGCAGTTCATACTCCGACGTCTGGGACTCGTAATCCCGACGTTTATTGGTATTACTTTGCTGACTTTTGCGTTTGTCCATATGATCCCCGGCGATCCGGTGCTGATCATGGCCGGCGAGCGCGGCATGACTCCGGCGAGACATGCAGCAATGATGGCGCAGTTAGGTCTTGATAAGCCTTTGTATCTACAATACATCCATTATGTCATCGGCATTTTGCACGGTGATTTGGGCATTTCACTCAAGAGCCGTATTCCTGTTTGGCAGGAATTCGTGCCGCGTTTCAAGGCAACCCTTGAACTGGGTATTTGCGCCATGATTTTTGCCGTACTGGTGGGCATTCCGTCCGGAGTATTGGCGGCGGTAAAACGTGGTTCGCTGTTTGATCACACCGCGGTCAGTATCTCGCTGGCCGGCTATTCGATGCCGATTTTCTGGTGGGGCATGATGCTGATCATGCTGGTATCGGTGCACTGGAATCTCACCCCGGTTTCAGGTCGTGTCGGTGATACGCTATTTCTTGATGAAACGAAGCCGCTGACCGGTTTTATGCTGATCGATACCCTGATTTGGGGTGATCCCGGTGATTTTGTCGATGCCGTAAAGCATATGATTTTGCCTGCCATTGTGTTGGGCACGATCCCGTTGGCGGTGATTGTGCGGATGACGCGTTCGGCGATGCTGGAAGTGCTGAGTGAAGATTATATCCGTACCGCCCGCGCCAAAGGCTTGAGCCGGATGCGGGTGATCATCGTCCATGCGCTGCGTAATGCCTTGTTGCCGGTGGTGACCGTTATCGGATTGCAGGTGGGAACCTTGCTGGGCGGAGCGATATTGACTGAAACCATCTTCTCCTGGCCGGGTTTGGGTCGCTGGCTGATTGAAGCGTTGCAACGCCGGGATTATCCGGTGGTACAGGGTGGCGTGTTGTTGGTCGCAAGCCTGATTATTGTGGTGAATCTGCTGGTGGACGTGCTTTATGGCGTGGTTAACCCGCGTATCCGTCACAAGAAATAGGGGGAATGGAAAATGACTGAAGTATCTGAGCCGATCGTGACCGGCGCACCCAAGCCTATGACCCCATTGCAGGAGTTCTGGCATTATTTTTACCGTAATAAAGGCGCGGTGATCGGCCTGGCTTATATCGTGCTGATGTTTGTGATTGCCATTGGCGCCGGCGTGATTGCGCCGCACGGTCCGGCGGAGCAGTTCCGTGAAGCTTTGCTGCGTCCGCCGGTCTGGATGGAAGGGGGAAGTTGGCAATTTATCCTGGGCACCGACGATGTCGGCCGAGACATCATGACCCGCCTGATGTATGGCGCGCGTCTGTCTCTGCTGGTCGGTTGTCTGGTGGTGACCTTATCGCTGATTTTCGGCGTCATATTGGGCCTGCTATCGGGTTATATCGGCGGCCTGGTGGACGTGATTATCATGCGTCTCGTGGATATCATGCTGGCGCTGCCCAGCTTGCTGCTGGCCCTGGTGCTGGTAGCCATCTTCGGCCCCTCTATCGTCAATGCGTCGCTGGCGCTGACATTCGTGGCGCTGCCTCATTATGTGCGCTTGACGCGCGCGGCGGTGCTGGGCGAGGTGAATCGCGATTACGTGACCGCTTCCCGGGTGGCCGGGGCCAGTGCATTTCGGCAGATGTTTGTGAATATCCTGCCTAATTGCCTGGCGCCATTGATCGTGCAGGCATCGCTGGGCTTTTCCAATGCCATTCTAGATATGGCGGCGCTGGGTTTTCTGGGCATGGGCGCGCAGCCGCCAACACCGGAGTGGGGCACCATGCTCGCCGATGTGTTGCAGTTCGCGCAAAGTGCCTGGTGGGTGGTGACTTTCCCCGGATTCATTATCCTGCTCACTGTGTTAGCTTTTAATTTGATGGGCGACGGGCTGCGTGATGCGCTTGACCCCAAACTCAAGCAGTAACGAGGAAGCAATGGCGTTATTAACCATAGATAAGCTTTCGGTGCATTTCGGTGATGAAGGGACACCGTTTCGCGCCGTCGATCGAATCAGCTACCAGGTGGAACAAGGCCAGGTGGTGGGCATCGTCGGTGAATCCGGCTCAGGCAAGTCGGTCAGTTCGCTGGCCCTGATGGGGTTGATTGATTTCCCCGGCCGGGTGATGGCGGAAAATCTGGTCTTCAACGGACGGGATTTGCAGAAGATCTCCAATCATGAGCGCCGCCAATTGATTGGCGCCGATATCGCCATGATTTTCCAAGACCCGATGACCAGTCTGAACCCTTGTTATACCGTGGGTTTCCAGATTATGGAAGCCATCAAGGTGCATCAAGGCGGCAATCATAAAACCCGCCGTCAAAGGGCCATTGATCTGCTGACGCTGGTGGGTATACCCGCGCCGGCATCGCGTCTGGATGTTTATCCCCATCAACTGTCGGGCGGGATGAGCCAGCGGGTGATGATTGCGATGGCCATTGCTTGCCGGCCGAAGTTATTGATCGCCGATGAGCCCACCACCGCGCTGGATGTGACCATCCAGGCGCAGATCATCGAATTGTTGCTGGATTTACAGCAAAAAGAAAATATGGCCCTGGTGCTGATCACCCATGATCTGGCGCTGGTGGCGGAAGCGGCGCATCATATTATCGTGATGTATGCCGGACAAGTGGTGGAAACCGGCAGAGCGACGGACATTTTCCGCGCCCCGCGCCATCCCTACACTCAGGCTTTGCTGCGCGCTCTGCCGGAGTTTGCCGTCGATAAATCGCGGTTGGCCTCGTTGCCCGGTATGGTTCCCGGCAAATATGATCGTCCCACCGGTTGTCTGCTCAATCCGCGCTGTCCCTATGCCACCGACCATTGCCGTAAGGTTGAGCCGGAATTGATGGCGTTGCCGGATGATCGTCAGTCTAAATGCCACTATCCGCTGGATGATGCGGGGAGACCTACCCGATGAGCGAAGCTAATTATGATGCTAAATCATCGGCATTATTGCATGCCGTTGATTTAAAAAAATATTATCCGGTAAAAAAAGGGATTTTCGGCAAGGAAACGCTGGTCAAGGCGCTGGATGGCGTGTCGTTCACGCTGGAGCGCGGTAAAACGCTGGCGGTGGTGGGCGAGTCCGGCTGCGGCAAATCCACGCTGGGCCGGTTGTTGACCATGATTGAAACCCCGACGGGAGGCGAGCTTTATTATCTTGGGCAGGATCTGCTTAAACCGGATTTGACCGCGGAGCGGTTGCGGCGGCAGAAAATTCAGATTGTGTTCCAGAATCCCTACGGCTCGTTGAACCCGCGCAAGAAGGTGGGACAAATACTGGAAGAGCCGCTGCAGATCAATACCTCGTTAAACCGGGAAGAACGCCGTGAAAAAGCGCTGGCGATGATGGCGAAGGTAGGTTTGCGGACCGAGTATTATGAACGTTATCCACATATGTTTTCCGGCGGTCAGCGTCAGCGTATCGCTATTGCCCGAGGCTTGATGCTGGATCCGGACGTGGTTATCGCCGATGAGCCGGTATCCGCGCTGGATGTGTCGGTGCGCGCCCAGGTGCTGAATCTGATGATGGATTTGCAGCAGGATATGGGCTTGTCCTATGTCTTTATTTCCCATGATTTGTCGGTGGTGGAACATCTGGCCGATGAAGTGATGGTGATGTACTTGGGCCGCTGTGTGGAGAAAGGCAGTAAGGAGGCGATTTTTCAAAATGCGCGCCATCCTTATACACAGGCTTTGCTGTCCGCTACGCCCCGGCTGAATCCGGATTTGCGCCGGGAGCGCATCAAGCTGACCGGCGAATTGCCCAGTCCGCTTAGTCCGCCGCCGGGTTGTGCGTTCAGCGCCCGCTGCCGTCGCCGGTTCGATAAGTGTACCGAGGTGCATCCGCAGCTTAAGCAGTACGGCGAGCAATTGATCGCCTGTTTCGCCGTTGATCAGGATGAACAACAAGGCAATCATTTGTAGCCTGAGCGCCTTGGGCTTTTCCCTTCTTTATCCTTCGCACCGCGCGGTATTGGCGCGGTGTGTCTCGGACCGACCCTCGTCTTCGCCACGCCATACCGCCGAGTCAGCTCGCTACCAGATTGCCGCGAATCACCAGCGGCCCGCTATCCTGAATTTTACCTGTGATCATATCCAACGCTTTTTCCGCCAATTTCTCCAAGGGATATTCGATGGCCGGCAGCGGTAACAGCGAACCGGGCAGGGGGGTGGAACCATCCAGGCTGATAATCGCCAGGTTATCGGGCACGTTACGCCCATAGGCATGCAGCACCGACAAGGCTTCCTGGGCATCGGCCTGGTTCACCACCAGTAGACCGTTAAACGGCGTCCCGCTATTGATAAGGCTTTGCAGCGCCACGCTTGGCGAGGGATCGCGGCAGACTACCCGCTGACGGTTATAAGGCAGAAGATGATATTCCAGACCCCGGAGGTAGCCTTGCAGTAGCTGCTCGGCGGTTTCGCCGTCGGCATAATTCAATAACACCAGTTGCCGGCGGCCGTGATTGATCAGATAGTGGCAGGCGGTTTCGGCGGCGAAGGCATGGTCAAAACTGATGCTGTTCCCCCCCGGGGCGTCCAGGCAGTCGATCAAAACCACATCGCTGTCCATGGGCGGTAATGGGAAACGCGCGCCGATAATGATCATGGCATCGCACAGCCCCCGACCCAGTGAAGACAGTGCGTTCTCTACCCCCATGGCGTCATCGGCGAACCGCAACAGCAGGTGTTTGTTACGGCGCCGGAACTGCTTTTCCAGCGCCGGCAGATAATTTACCGCATGCTGCATGGATTCCATTGCGCAGATCACGCCCACACAGCCAGTGGATTGGCCGCTTAACGATTGGGCTATCTGGTTGGGCTGGTAATTGAGCGCGCCCGCGGCTTTCAAAACCGCCTGGCGGCTTTCTTCCCTAACACCGCGGCTGCCGCTGAGCACGCGGGATACGGTGGCTTTTGAGACCCTGGCCAATCGGGAGACATCATTTATGGTCGCCATAATCCTGCTGTTGCCGTTGATAAAGTATCACCATCTCACTCACCATTTCTCGCGCCAAGAGCGCGGTCATAAGATGATCCTGTGCATGAACCAAAATCAGTGTGACCGGAATTTTACCGGACCCTTCGTCCTCCTCTATCAATTGCGTCTGGAGGCGGTGTGCGGCCTTGAAGAAATTGTCAGCCTCTGCCAATAACGTGTTAGCCCGATCAATATCACCCCCGCGTGCGTAGCGCAACGCCGACATACACATGCTGCGGGCCTCGCCGGCATTAACGATAATGGTCATCACCGCGTTTTCACTGTCCATCGCTCGCCTCTTTATCAAAACCATGCCGGCGTGCCACCTCGGCGAACCACGCGCCGCTTTTTTTGACCGTGCGGCGCTGAGAGGCCAGGTCCAGCTGTACCAAACCGTAGCGATTCTTGTAAGCGTTTATCCACGACCAGTTATCGATAAACGTCCACATATGGTAACCCAGGCAACGGCTGCCTTCCTGCAGTGCACGATGAACCCAGATAAGATGCTCGCGCACAAAATCGATACGGTAATCGTCTTCAATCCGCCCATCGCGCAGAAAACGCATTTCGTCTTCTACTCCCATGCCGTTTTCCGAGATATAGCAGCGGGGATTGTTATAATTCACCCGCAGATCGGTGAGTATATCGTAGATGCCGCGTTCATAGATTTCCCAGCCGCGCCAAGGGTTCATTTTGCGGCCGGGCATTTGATAGGCCTCAAAAAACCATTCAGGCATAAACGGACTGTCGGGATTGACCTGGTTCGACCGGCACTGCACCCTGCGCGGCTGGTAATAATTGATACCGAGCAAATCCACAACGCCCGCCGCCAGCACATCGGCATCGCCAGGTTGACATTCGGGCAGTTGGCCGTACTGCTTCAGCAAATCCACCAATGCCTGGGGATAACAGCCGCGCAAGGCGGGATCGAGAAAGCTGCGATTAAACAGCAGGTCGGCGTTTTTCGCCGCCTCTCGGTCCGCCGGATGCTGCGAACGGGAGTAAGAAGGCGTCAGGTTGAGGATAATGCCGATTTCTCCGTCCTGGTTCGTTTCACGATAACGCCGCACCGCCCCGGCATGGGCCAGCATAGTGTGGTAAGCAACGGTGGCGGCGCGTTTAAAATCCACGATATTGGGATAGTGGAAATCGTAAAGATAACCCCCTTCCACCGGCACGATGGGTTCGTTAAAGGTAAACCAATGTTTAACCCGATCGCCGAATAACCGGAAACACAGGGCGGCATATTCGTTATAGGCATCGACCACCAGCCGGTTTTCCCAGCCGCCCAATTCCTGTAGAACCTGCGGCATGTCGAAATGGAATAAATTGATAAACGGGGTAATGCCCTGCGCCAGCAGTTCATCTATTACCTGATTATAGAAAGCCACCGCCTGTTCGTTGACGTTGCCGCGGCCGGCGGGAAGGAGGCGCGCCCAAGACAGGGAGGTGCGAAAACTGTTGTGGCCGGTTTGTTTCAGTAATTCGATATCCTCCCGCCAATGCTGATAGAAGGTGGACGTCTCTTGCGGTCCCACCTGTTGAAAAAAACGTTCCGGCTGTAAAGCGAACCAATGATCCCACACTGTGGCGCTTTTACCTCCTCCCAGTGAATTCCCTTCGGTTTGCGGCGCCGAGCTGGCGCTACCCCACCAAAAATCGCGCGGAAAGGTGTAATGCATGTGATCTTCTCCTTAGGCTTTCTCAGGAATTCAACGCCAACTGGGCGTCCCGTTGCAGTTCTTCCTGCTGTTTTTTAAGCAGCGAGCGTTCATATGCTTTTAGGAAGGGGTAGTACATAGCGGCCGACATCAGCATGCAGAACAGGCACATGATTACCGGGCTTAACGTCCAGTTGGCGGCCCAGGACGCACCGATGGGGGCCGGGGTCGTCCAGGGTGTCAATTGCACCACCTGCGATACCCAACCCAGTTTCGTAGCGGTCCAGGCGAAGGTGGCGTTAATCATTGGCACCAGGGTAAAGGGTAAAAACATAACCGGATTCATGATGATCGGCGTACCGAATAGGATGGGCTCGTTGATATTAAAAAAGCTGGGCACGATACCCATACGTCCGATAGTACGCAGGTGCACCGAGTGGCTGACCAGCAGCAAAAACGCCAGCGGCAACGTGGAGCCCACGCCGCCTATCAGCAGGTAATGATCCCAGAAACCTTGCAGATAAATATGCGGCAGCGGCTCGCCGGCGGCCAGCGCGCTTTGGTTCATTGCCAGATTGGTGAGCCAGAACGGATTCATGATGCCGGTGACAATCAGCGCGCCGTGAATACCGGCAAACCACAGGATCTGGCATATCAGCACCGACAGCAGCATGGCCGGTAATGAGTCCGAGGCGGAAACCAGTGGCGCCAGCAATTGCATCATCGCCTGGGGAATAATCATGCCGGTAAAGTGTTGCACCAGCAGGTTTAAAGGATGCAGTGTCGCGACGATGGCCACCACCGGTATCAGTATTTCAAACGAACGGCTCACACCGGTGGGAACTTCTTTCGGCAGGCGGATGGTGACATTGTGCCGTTTCAGGAAAGCATAAGTTTCACAGGCGTAAATGGCGGTAATAATGGCCGTGAAGATTCCCTGGCCGGAAAAATAGGCGACGGATATCTGTTTGTCGTGATACGGGGCCGCCACTAGCAGGAAAGCCATGAACGACAACAGACCGGTCATGATGGGATCTAGTTTATAGTGTTTGCCCAGACTGGCGCCGATGCCCACAGAAATGAAAAAGGTCATGACGCCCATGCTGAGATTGAACGGCAGCATAAGCTGGTCGCGGTAGCGCACCGAAAAGTCCAGCCAGGCGCGGGCAAATTTCCAATGGGTATCTGGGGCGAAAGGCGGAAAGATAAACACGATCATAAACGAACCGATGATCATGAACGGCAATGCGGCGATAAACCCGTCACGGATGGCGATAATATATTTTTGCTGGCCGACCTGCCCGGCCAGAGGGGTAATATGACGTTCGATGACGCTGACCATTGCATCGTAGAAAGCACTCATGGCGTCGTCCTGTTAGTGTTTATCGATGAGGGAAAGGGCGAAGTCCAGCACTTTGTCGCCGCGTTGCATGCCGTAATCCATCATATTAATTGCCGCAACTGGAATGCCGCGGGCGTTGGCCTTGGCGGACAGCGTCTCCAGCATATATTTCACCTGTGGCCCGAGCAGTATTACCTGATAATGAGGGAATTCTTCATCAAACTCGCTGACGCCAAACGCGGCAATATCGATTTCCAGTCCGCGGTGTTGGGCTTCAGCCAGCATTTTTTTTACCAACATGCTGGTGGACATACCCGCGGAACAGCACAACATGATGCTTTTCATTTTGTCACCTTGCCGGATAAAGGGAATTTATTGCGGCTATTGGATACAAAACGGAAACCGGTTTCCATGAGACATGGCGAGTTTTGTGACGGTATTCAAGGAAAGCGGGCAGCGGGCCAATTATTTGTGGAAGAAGTCACAAAATGTGATCATCCTGCCACCCAATCGGCGGACTGCACCCATTAATATCGCTGATGGAACAGAGGACAGCTTATCTTCTGCTGGCCTCCGAGTTCATGATTGATGGATGGTTGAAAATAGTCACCCCTCGTTGCGCCTTATCGGGGGACGAATGCAGGCAGTATTCCATTGTTCCGCCCGACGGTAACGGCCGGGCGGGCAGGAAAACTGTTTTTTAAAAGCCCGATTAAACGTTTGCTGCGAATCGAAACTATATTGCAGCGCAATATCAATAATGGATTGGTTGGTCCAGTAAAGATCAATAGCCGCGTTTGATAATTTCCTTGCACGAATATAGGCGCCTAGAAAAGTCCCTGTCTCCCGCATAAAGAGGCGTTGCAGATGCCATTTGGAATAACCTGCTTTGGCGGCGACACTATCCAATGATAACGGCTGATTAAGATTTTCCTCAATCCAATTGACTAAGTCATTAATAATATTTTCATAAGACACATGAGACATGAGATATCTCCTCTAAGTTCGAGTAGTCCAATGACTCCGTTCTCTCAACTGCCTCCATTTGTACCAGCACCGGAAGAGACCGGCATATCACGTTCGCCCGCTCGGTTTCCCTGCGACTTGAACAAAGGCCCAGCGACGCCACCGCCAGTGGCGAGAAAGAGGTTGACCGTCTGTCTATAGCGCGTCGTTCGGGCCTGAACGAGTCGAAGCTCAGCGAGTTGTTGGAGCCGCTGTGCATCAAGTACCTGGACGATACCGGCGTTACCGGCGCGATAGCCGAGCCGGGTCAAACGCAGGGCCGCGCTGGCTGAGTCCAGGGCCTGTTGCTCGGTGCGGACTTCGTCCGCTGAATTGCTCAGACCGTGCAGGTTATCTGCAACTTGACCAAATGCAGTGAGCACTGTTTGTTGGTATTCAGCGAAGGTTGCTTGATAAGCATCCTGCATCTGCCGTCGATGTGCCGACAGGGCTCCGCCATGGAACACTGGTGCTGTCAGTCCGCCGATAAAGTTCCATGCGGCGCCGGAAGCGCCGGAGAATAAACCATCTTCGGCAACACTGGCGCTCAGCGTAAAGTGAGGATACATGTCTGCCGTCGCAAGGCCGACGGCGGTATTAGCGGCGTGAAGTTGCGCCTCCGCCGCGCGAATGTCGGGCCGGGCGCGCACCAGTTCCGATGGTACGACCAGGGGAATGTCGGCCGGAAGCGTCAATGCTGCGAGGGTAAAATCGGGTGCGGTCCATGCGGCAGGTGACTCACCCACGAGAATTGCCAGCGCATCCTGCGCCACATTGAGTTGTTGGCGTAACGGCGGCAATGTAGTGCGATCGCTGTCGAGCTGGCTTTGCGCCGTGGTGACGTCCATCAGTGTCGCCACGCCGGTCTTGTACGCTATCTGGACGAGCCCCAGGTTTTGCTGGTCTGAGGCAATAACACTTTGCATCACCACTATCTGTGCCCGAATCGAGGCAATCTGCAATACCTCAAGAACGGTATCTCCCGCGACGTTGATATGTGCGGCGTTCATGACTTCTCTCTGAATATCCGCGTCGGCCGCCGCGAACTCAATTTGACGTTGTTGTCCGCCAAAGATATCGAGGTCGTAACTGACTGCGACACCGCCGGTATAGGCAGAAAAGGTCGGAAAGGTGGCGGCTTCGGGACCGAGGAATGAGGCGCCGTATCTCGATCGCCCCGCATGGCTCACGGCATCAACTTGCGGGAAAAGACCGCCTCGCGCGACCGCAACCCCTTCTGCGGCCTTGGCGAGATTAGCCCTGGCGGCGGTGAGCGACCAATTGTTCGCGAGCGCCTGCCGGACGACATGGTTGAGTTGCGCAGATTGCAACAACGTCCACCAATCCACAGGCAGGTTTGCTCCCATGACCAAGCGCTGCTCGGTTTCGCCAGAGCTTATCGATATAGGTTGTCGCACGTAAGCTTGATCTTTCGGCGGGGCGATAGCCTTGAAGTCGGGGCCGACAGCACAGCCAGCAAGGGAAATCGCCATCAGTACCTCGGCAAGCACCCGTCCGGCAGAAAGGTGGATCCCATCCCGGAAGAGAATCAAGGGGTTGCGTCTTAAAGAGAACGCGAAATAGGAATATTGCAGTATTTCCATATCTAATGTGCCTCGCCGGCAGAACCGGCATGAGCTTTTTTCTTGAGTAACAGAACCGCGATTAGAGCCAGTCCGAGAAGTACGCTTTGAAGAATGATGGTGTCGCTGTAGGCCAGTATCATTGACTGCCGATGGATAATCCGCCCAACCATTACCAAGGCCTCATGCCGGGCATAGGCGGGGTCGCTAATGCCATGCTGCATAAGGTTTTCGGTCAGATCGTTCAGGCGTGTGCGCGTGGCGTTGTTAAGCAGTGAGACCTGTGCTGTAAGTACGGTCGAGTGAAACTGGCTGCGCGTGGTCAGAAACATTTGAATCACGGCAATGCCGATCGCGCCGCCCAGGTTACGAATCATGTTGAATAAGGCTGATGCCGATCCGGCATGTTCGCGTTCAATGCCCGCAACCGCAATCGCGGAGAGCGGCGTCATGACCATTGCTGTCGCCACGGCCCGCACCACGCTGGAGGCGAGGAATTGCGGGCCGGAGAAATTGCCGGAAAGGTTTATCGCCAGAAGGCTTCCGCTGATGAACAGTACGAACCCTATGGTCACAAGCAGACGCGGAGCGACGTGTCTCATCACTTTGGGCATCAAGGGAATAATCAGGAGTTGAGGCAGGCCGAGCCAAATAAGCACTCCGCCGATCTGCTCGGCGTTGTAATCCTGGATACGGCCTAGATAAAGCGGAACGATATAAATCCATCCGTACATGGATAGGCCGAAGAAGAAGTTGGCGATCGTGCCGAGCCCGAAGTTACGACGCGCAAGTAGCCGTAAATGCAGCAATGGTTGCTTGCGCACCAGTTGGATGATAGTGAAAGCCAGCAGGGACACTACCGCGAGGATGGTCAGCCGTACGATGAACGGCGAACCCAACCAATCATCTTTCTCTCCTTCTTCCAGCACAGTTTCCAGTGCCCCCAGTCCGACGGCAATCGTGGCAATCCCGGGCCAGTCGCCCCGTCGCAGCAATCCCCACTGGCGTGGCTCGGGGTCGAGCGCAAACCAGAGCATCGAGAACATCACCACACCGGGCAGGAGATTGACGAAGAAGATCGACTGCCACCCGAAGGTATCGTTGCAAAAGCCACCAATCACCGGCCCGATGGACGGGGCAAAGATGGCGGAGATCGAATAAACGGATAGACCGATGGGATGCTTGGACGGCGGCAATCTGGTCATGATAATAGAAAAGGCCAGGGGAATGAGCACGCCACCTGCGAACCCTTGCATCGCGCGTACGACGATCATTTGACCGAGATTCGAGGTGAAGGCGCAGGCGACCGTCAGGACCAGAAACAGGAAGGTATTGGTCAGCAGGTAGGTGCGAATGGAAAATACCCGGGCAAGCCAGCCACTGATCGGGATAACGATGATTTCCGCCACCAGATAGGCGGTGGTAATCCACCCGCCTTCGTCAGACCCGGCGCCGATGGCGCCCTGGATGTCGGCCAGTGATGAACTGACGATCTGTATGTTCAGGATCGCGAGGAATGCGCCGAAGGCGGCGCCGACTACTGCGACCCAGGTCTTGACCGATACCGGTTCCTCGCCGGGTTGATGTGGGTGAGCTGTAACTGGGCCCGTTGCCGGCGTGGAAGAGAGCGTGGTATCGGACATGCTATTCCCCTTGGATACGCACAGGAGCAAGCATCCGGGTATCGATCGAAGCTTCGACCGACATACCCGGTCGAACTTGGCCCGCAAGCACACCATCAAGCAGGAATACAATCTTCACGGGGATACGTTGGACGATCTTGGTGAAATTGCCGGTCGCATTGTCGGGCGGCAACAGACTAAATTCCATGCCGCTGGCTGGCGCAATCGTGTCGACTCGCCCGATAATGTCGTGATCCGGAAAGGTGTCGACCTGAACGCGGGCCGGTTGACCGGGTTGGACCGCCTTGAGCTGGGTTTCCTTGAAGTTGGCGATGACATATACCTGTTGCAGTGGCACTAGCGCCATAAGCTGGGTGCCCGCCTGGACATATTGTCCCAGGCGAACGGTTCGATCCGCGACGGTGCCGTCGATTGGCGCGACGATGGCGGAGTAGCCAAGATTGAGTTCGGCCTGATGACGGGCGGCTTCGGCGTTTGCCTGTTGGGCCAGCGCCAGCTGGCGCTGCGCGGTGAGAATAGCAACCTGCTGACGCGCCGTTTGCGCCGCGGCCTGCAGGCGATCGAGGTTCGCATGTCCCTCCTTCGCATCCGTCGAGGCATTGTCCGCTTGCTCTACCGAACCATATCCAACCGCTGCCATTGTCTGGCGGCGGACATCGTTACGTTGAGACAGACTTAACGAGGCGGCAGCGGCGGTAACGCTGGCATCGGCTTGCCGGATCAGCGAAGCCTGGGCGGCAATTTGTGCATTCAGATGGTCAACGGCTGCGCCAGCGCCCGCGACATTGGCCGTTGCACTATCCAGCGCGGTGCGCAAATCTCGCTCGTCGATGCGCGCCAACAGCTGACCCGCTTTTACTGACTGGTTATCACTCACCAGTACGTTTGCGATATAGCCGGACACTTTCGGCGCGATAATCGAGGAATCAGCTTTCACGTAAGCATCATCGGTCGACTCGATGAACCGCCCGACTTTCCAGTAACGGGAACCCTCAATGCCGCCCATCACAACCAGTGCAGCGACAGCCAGTGCGGCTATGCAATGGGTTAATCTCTTGCCAGACCTCGGTTTATGGCCGGCTCCGCGCCCAGTAATGCGCTTTGTCGTGTCAACCTCGTCTGGCGCTCGTTCGGGGGGTGTCATGTGCCTGTTCCTCCTGGATAAACATCACTGTGTATCCGCAGTGCTGATACGAATGGCGAGAGTATCGCGCAGACGCGCAACATCGAGTAGATAGTCGAAACGAAACACATCCTTTACGAAAACGGATGGATGATGCTCGGAAGATAAGACGAATGACCTTAGCTACTTCGCCAGAATAGTAACGGACGACTTCCCCTCAGGTAGGGTTCACCGCCACTACGTATCTTCTTGTCGATACGATCGGGGAACATATTGCGGATGCGCTCAAAGTCTGATAGATAATCTAGATGAAACGTATCCTTTACCAAAATGGATGGATGGCGCATGAAAGATGAGATCAGCGACCTGCGATTGTTCGTTAAAATGGTGGCGGCCGGTAGCCTCTCAGAAACGGCCCGGCGTCTCAACTCCTCTCTGCCGGCAATGAGCCGGAGGCTCTCCGCGCTAGAAGCTCGTCTGGGAGTCCGGCTCATTGATCGGGGCACGCGCCATTTCACCGTGACAGAGGAGGGGAGCTTGCTTTACGAACGAAGCGTCAGCATTCTTGCCGACCTCGATGCCGCTGAATCAGAGGTAACCGCGAAGATTTCCGCGCCGCAAGGGCATGTCCGGGTCGGCGCGCTGCTGGAAATCGGCAGGCGCCGGTTTGCGCCTTTAATCGCGGATTTCTCAAAACGCTACCCCCGTATTTCTATCGAACTGGTGTTGAACGATTCTCACGTTGATGTCGTCGGTGACGACCTGGACGTCGGTTTGCTCATTGACCAGCCAACGGATGGCGGCATGATCAGCCGCCGGCTGCTTTCCAGTCGCAGGGTGGTCTGCGCTTCGCCGAAATACATCGCTGAACACGGCGCCCCGGAAACGCCGGAAGATTTGCTACGGCACGATTGTATACGGTTGGTGAGAGGTCGCCATGTTTTCGACCGATGGACATTCATGGAGAAGGGTAAGCTCCGCGAAGTTCAGGTGCAAGGCAAGCTAATGACGAATAACGCTGAAGTTATGCATGGGTGGGCGTTAATGGGACGCGGTATCGCGTTTAAAGCCTTGTGGGATATTGAGGACGAACTGAAAGAGGGCCGTCTCGTCGAGGTTTTAGCCCCCTTCGCCCATCACGTGATAAATCTTTATGTTGTCTATCCCACGCGGACGCATCTCCCCTCCAGGGTGAGGGTCTTCATCGATTTCATCGTCGCGTCGCTCAATGATCCGCTTTCGCCCCCACCGCTGGAGACGGATCCTGTTGGAGAAATCAGGGGCGCCATGGGGCGCCCGATTCCCGCGTTAATTCGCCCTGATCAGGGTTTGATTGACCAATAGGTCAACAGATGTAAGCTGGCGGAGTAATAATCTTCCTGCGGCAAAATAGTATCAGTCACTTCCGCGCTATTACCCATGATCGAGTCACGGATGGCCAGCATGCCTGGCGTGAGCATGTATTTCGCCCTTTCGCCGGTCATAACGTCCACCCAGGCCGGAATACTCAATCGGTCAAATTGACGCCAGTAGGCGACGTACGGTCCCAACGCCAGATTTCTGGGAAATGCCCAGTTGATGTAAAGCGGGATGCGGACGGCGTCGAAGCTGAAACGCGTAGGCCAGCGGTCGGAAGGAGACAGGCTTTTATCCGCGCGCAAATTGACCCAGTCGGTGGGGAGTTGCGGATTGCCAAAACGCATTTGCGCCAAGAGCTTAAGCGAATCTTCACTCAGTTCGTTCCAGATTTTAAGATGACTTTGCTGGGCGAAAGCCTGCCAGGCCGGGAAAATAAAATAGGACGGATTGAGCGTTATCGAGCTGGTCTGGTTGAATCCGGTTGTCCCCGGCAGTAAGACGGTATAGCCGGCATAGCGGATGATATTATGTTTGATCAGCGCCGCCTGGAGTTTGTTGGACGCGTCGGTATAAGCCGGTAGCTGCCATTTTTGGCCCGCCAGCAGCAAGGCCCAGGCTATCATGGTGTCGCCGTCGGAGGCATTGTTGATATCCGCTACCGGAGGCGTGCTGGCCGGGTCGTAACGCCAGGAATACAGGCCGATATCTTTGCGATACAAGTGGCTATTGCTCCATTTGTACATTCTATCGAAAGCGGGACGATCATTGTAATTTACCGCCAGTAGCATGGCGAAGCCCTGTCCTTCGCTATGGCTGATGTTGTGGTTGCCGGTATCGATGATTCGGCCTTCCGGTAACAAGAAACGCGACTTGTAGTTTTGCCAGCCCATGCCGGCAGCCTGCGCGGAACCAATAAGCAAGGCGCAAACCAAGCCGACGAGCAGCGCCAAATGGCGAGAAAATTTCATGTACAACAATCCCTTATTTATTGTTTTGGTATTGGAATGTCATTATGCCTTCGGCACTGTCTTGTTGCCAACGCAAAGCGACATGAGATTGACCCCCTTGCGCCAAGAGCCATTGGGCATAAGCGCCTTCCAGTATGGCCGCTAATCCGGCGTTCCACTGTATTTGATCCGCGCCGTTCGCGGCGGGAGGAAAGCAGGAATGTATCAGGATGATTGCGTTGTCCCTGGGGTGCAATCGTACCTGGCCCCAGTTGAAATCAAACCACAAGCGATTGAATTGATCCTCCAGTTCCCCTACTGTTTTAGCGGGCGCCATGGGGAAACGCTGGGCGAGGTGACTGCCCATCAGGTTTAAAAATTGCCGCCGATCCTCTTCTCCCGCATTGTCGGCAATGCCGGAAATGATGATATCAAGCAGATCCTGCCAGCCGGGTTGATATTGTTGGCGGCGAAGATAGTCGAGTTCCGGGGATGTGTGAAGCATATCCTGCATAGTTAATTCCCACCCAATAAATATTTGAAATATACCAGCGCGTTGGTTTCAGAGTACTCGCCGAAAGTGTCGTAACTTAACTGGCCGCCCACCAGCATGCTGGGATTGATTTTATAGCTGCCGTTGGCATGGATATTATAACTTATGCCGTTTTTGCTTTGGGCGGCGTAATAGGCTGTCGTCGTTGTATCGCCCGCCGCCACCAATGCTTCCATTTGGGCTTGCAAGGAAGAATTGCCAGGGAAAAATGCGCTTCTGTCGTCATTATAGGATTGGTAACCCACCGAGCCGCCGAGGTTTAAATTCCAGTCGTCGTATTTTTGCGTGTAATCCACCGGCAGCGCGACGCTGATATAGTTTTGCGGGCTGAAATAGTCCCCTTGACCGAAGCTTTGATAACTGAGGTTCTTGTCAAAATTCATGTAGTAGACGCTAACGCCGGTTTTCAACTCGGTATTATCGTCGTGATAAGGACGGACATAGAAGCCGGCGGAGGTATCGTAACCGGTATTTTGCGGGACATTCTCGCCAATATAGCTATACGCGCCAGCCCCGCCATACAAACCGGCATCGCCGTTGTCATAGCTTAACTGGAAATTACCGCCGTTTTTAGTGACCTGCCCCCATTTCTGACCGGTGATTTTATCGGTGGTGCCGACATAGGAAATCAGACTGTCGGTGACCGGCCGACGTTCAATCGTCATGGCCAATTTGGTAAAATTGCTCAGACTGGGCGACCATTGCAACCCGCCCACCAGCGTATTGGAATCCTGCCCCAATGGGGTGGTGCCGATATCGGCTTTATAGGCATCGCCGCTTAACGCCAAATTCAATTCCACGCCGGAAGCCGACTGCGCGCCAGGGGAGTCGGCCACATAATCATCCGGATTGACCTTGGTGGTGGTGTCGGAGACGCTGGTATTGGTATTCGTCGTTTTTGTGGTGCTGGTGGTTCCGTCCGGATTGGTGACCACGACGGTGGTGGTGTTGGTGCTCGTGGTGGTGGTGCCGGCCGCGGCCGCGGCGCTATTGCTGGCCGCCGCGACCATTTGCGCCTGTTGTATCGCACCGGTGCCGAAGCGGTTGCTGGAGGTGCCGGATGGCGTGCCGGCGTCCAATGAAACCGGCGTTACGGTCAATTGCAAACGAGCGCTATCGAAAGGCGCGCCTGAAATAGATAATGGCGCTTTGATTTCCGTCAGCTTGGTGAGGCCGCTTTCGCCGTTTTTAAAGCGGAATCCAGCATCCCCTTCAACCCAGGCGGCGGTCTTCTGCTGTTCCTGATCGATTAACTGATTAATCTGTTTCAAGGTGCGGTCTTCCGGCGTTTCCACCTGCGCCGAAGCGACCGGCATGCCGGTTAAAGGCAGCGGCGTCACGCTATCGGCGCGCTGCCAGGGTAAAACTGCGCCGTAGGTTGATGCAGTACGCGGCGCGGTGCTGACGGCTTGTTTGTTGATAAACGGATTGTCGGCTGTTTGCAGCCCGCCGATAATCGGCGCGCCGGCGGCGCCAGTCGAACTCATGCCGATAACCTGGCCTTTGGCTGATCGCAACAGCGCCAAGGCTTGCTGGTGATCGCCGGATGCTTGCGCGATACGCGCTTCCAGGATCATGCGATCAACGGTCCGCGGTCCCGGCATGCCGGTCACCAGTTGTTTGGCGCGGCCAATATCGCCTTGCGCCAGCGCGGCGTTGGCGGCGCCCAGACGGGCGCTGGCATTGGTCGGGTCGCGCACCAGAACAAAGTCATAAACCCGCGCCGCCTGATCGTTCATTTTGCCGGAATCATACAAGCGCGCCATGGCCAGCATCAAATCGATATTTTGCGGGTCGTTTTGCATCGCGACGATCAATTTGTCGTAAGCGGCGGCGTATTGGCCGTGTTCGCGCAGGTCATCCGCCTCATTAATGACCGAGCCTTGCCTGATTTGGCTTAATTGGGTCGGGGTGCTGCTGGCGGCGATTTGAGGATTGCTCAAAAAGGCATCCGCTTCGCTGTTGAGCCCGGCTTGATTCAAGACACTGACTTGGGCGGCATAATCCCCGGCATTGCCTTTGACGCCGGCCCTCATACTGTTACGCACTAGCGACACCGCTGTGGCGCTATCGCCGAGTTTCATCAAATCCTGCGCCAGGTTGCCCACATCGGACGGTGCGGAAGGCGGGGTTTGCGCCAGGGCGCGTAATGTATTCAACGCCGCGGTATTGTTGCCCTGTCGCATGTAGCTTTCGCCGGTGCTCATCTGTTCATTAAAGGTGACCCTGGCGGCCAGATCCCGCATAGCGCGGTTCCGGCGGTTTTCAGGAATATAGGCGAGCAATTGCGATGCGGCTGACCAGCGTTGATTTTCGCCGGCGAACAACGCGGCGGCATAGATATTATCCGCCGGAGCGCCACGCTGGCCGGCGGCGGACATCATGGCTTGCGCCTGATCGCCATTGCCCTGTTTTTGCAGAATGCGCGCCATATCCAGTCGCACCCAGATATTGGACGGCTGTTTTTCCAGGGCTTGTTGCAATATGCTCAGCGCCCGCTGGGGATCATTGGCCTGAACCGCCTGGGCGGCTTGTTGCCGCAGGGGGTCCACATTGACGCCCACAACGACGCGCGGCCGTTTGTCTTCCGGAATGGTCGGCAACAGCTGTTGTGCTTCGGCGGTTTTATTTTCCTGCCGCAATGTGTAATACAGGCCCAGTTTCGCATCGGTATTTGCACTATCGTGCGTCAGTGCATCGCGGTAAGTCTGTTCCGCTCCACCGAGATCGTTTTTCCGGCGCTGAACATCGGCGCGAAACAATTCCGCCGAAATTCCTTCATTGCCTGATGCCTGCGCCAGCGGTTCGCTGAGCGCCAGCGCCGAGTTAAGGTCGCCGGAAGATACCGCGCCTTTGGCCTTGTTCAACTGGCCGTAGAAGTGGGCGTCCTTGGCCAGCGAAGCCCATTGCGCGCTATTCGGCCCGCCTTGTTTTACCGCCTGATTCAGAAAATTTTCCGCGGCGCTAAAGTCGCCGCCGCGCATGGCGATATAGCCTAATCCCGCCAGGGCGTCGCCGTCGTTGGGATTAGTGGTCAGCACCGCTTCAAACTGACGCCTCGCCGCAGCGAGATCGCCGCTGTTAAGGGCGGTATAGCCCTGGCCTTTTTCCGCGCCGCCGACACTTTGCTGAAAATGACTTAATACGCCGCTATCGCTGGGGTGACGTTGCATGTAACTGTCATAAACGGCCTTGTCTTCCGGCTTCGGCGCCATCCATACCAGCGCCTGACGTAATGCGCCGTCAGCCTGTTTATTATTGCCCGCCAAAGGCATCAGCAGGCCGATCCCTTCCCGGCGGGTGCTTTCGTCGTAGGTCAGGATTTGCCCAAGCGCCAGTTTGGCGGAGTTGTCTTCCGGTTGCTGGCTTACGCGGTCGCGTAAACCCGCTATGGCCTGTTGGCGGGTTGCCGGCACGCCGGCCAGGGTCTGGTAGTATTCCACCGCCAGACTGTCCGGCGGTTTATCGCCCTGAAAGAGGGCGCGATAGTTTTCGACCGCGCGGGCCGTATTGCCCTGAGCGGCCAATCGCCGCGCTTCAGTCAATTGCGTCGGGGATATAGCTTGCAACACGCTGGCGCTATTGAGATTTTGCAAACGGGGATCATTAGGCGAAACAGCAACCAGTTTTTGCCGCCATTGCTGCGCTTCCGCCATTTTGCCGTTACGTAACGAATATAACGAGAGTAAATACAAGGCGTCGGCATTATTTTCATCCACCGCCAGTATTTTGAGCAGCGACTCTTTGGCCAGATCATAATGGGCCTTATCTTGCCAATAGGCTGCCTGTTGCAACAAGGCATTGATGGCCGGGCCGTTGTCCGCAGCTTGTGCCGCAGCGGAAAATACCGACATTCCCGCCAGGCCGGCTATGTACAGCGCTTTGAATTGTCTTTTTATATCCCGTTTCATCTTTTTATACCCATATGGCCCAGTCGTACAAATGCGTATTTACATACCATTATTTATTGGAACTGTTTTCCAGGCGTTTAGCTGAATGCCGGACAAGCAAGACATAGACACTGCTGCCGATTACCGTCGCAAATATCAAACCACAAACGGCCAGAAAAATGATGTGCTGGCTGGCATACCAGATGATCATCATGTACCAGGGCATTTCGCCGCGCGGATATTGCGGCCCTACGGTGAAACTTCTTACGCCGTTTTCACTATTGATTACCGCAATATCGCCGCGAACGCCGGCATTGATGGCGGGCACCTGCAGGTCGGTATTAATATGAGCAAGTTGAGCGTCGTCGGTGCCGGTTACCACCACCACCACACGACTGGCGGACCAGGGCGACGGGAAACTCAGAAAACCTCGCCAAGCGTCGGAGGAGGCCAGGTAACGGTCCGCTTCGATGCCTTGGCGAAAAAAACGTCCGGAAAAATAACCTTTGATTTGATCGGAGAAGGTTTCTTCTTTTACGGACAATAAACCGTTGCGCATGTCGAATGGCGAGTGGGCCAGGAGGTCTTGAATCAAGCCGGTTTGTTTCAGTGAGCTGAAAGCCAGCACATCTTTATCCGCCAATTGGGTGCCGTCGCCAGCCAGGCCCAGTTGAACTTCAACATGATTGAGCGGGATGCCGGTGGCGTTGCCGGCGCGGGCCGCCATGGCCAGCAAAGCGGCGATTTCGTTCGCTTCGGGTTTTGCCGGCAGCAACAGGACCGTTTGCGAGAAATCAGCCAACCGGCTGAACGGAAACGACGCGCCGACGTAATAGGACAGGTTGGGTAAAACAGTAAAATGGTGCGTTTTGCTCAGATCGATAAAGGAATCGGGATCGATGCGGCTCTTGATATTATTGCTGGTCAACAGGCTGCACGAGGCATCCGGTTTGGGCCTCAGAGCGAAATAAAACGTCAGTTGGTTGTCGCCGTAGATCAGGTAAGGAGCCAGTTGCAGGTTATAGGTTTCCTGACGGGTATCGCCCCCCAGTTTATGCCAGGCCGTTTCCACCAGACCGCGTTTGTTCACCGACAAACTGCGCAAAAATGTGCCGTTCAGCGTGATGCTCAGTAGCGAATGATCTTCGTCTATCCAGCTCTCGGTGGGGAAGCGGTAGTTAATATTGACCGGGATAAAATCGCCGTCCCACAAAAACAGATCCGGCGCCGCGCGAAAGCCGACGCGTATGCTGTCATGATATAAGCCATTGACCGTCAACGCATCCAGATTCGGCACCAGATCCTTGAGGTAAACCGGTTTGGTGGTATCAATCCAGCGCGGCGCGTCATAAGGCTGCCGCGAGGGAATGCCCTGGTCCTGCGCCTGAATAAGATTTTGTTTGGATGGCAGGGGAGAGGAAATCAAGCGATAGGCTGCTTGCCGCAGTTCGCCGCTGTTACGGCCGATAACCAGTAATAATTTGAATACAGGATTGCCAGGATTATCAATCATTTGCAATGTCGGTCCGGTGACATCCGGCAGGGTAATATTGCCGATTTTTTCTCCGGGCGAGCCAAAAACAATACCATTTTGCGTCGGCAATTCATCCAGGTGTACCGGAAAATCGACGCTACGATAATTCGATAGCAAGCCGAAGTAGGATGCCAGCATGGCTGCCGCCGTCACTGTTTCCGGTTTCACCGTCTGACCGAAAATAAAGGCCACCGAAGAGGACTGCATCGACAACGGATCAAAAAAAGGCCGTGGGAAATGACTCAGGTCGCGACCGATATCCAGGATCTGGCTGCTCAGTTGAATGCTGCTGGTGGGCAGTATGGTGACCCAATATTTATCCGAAAGATTTTGTTCGCATTGCAGCGCATTTTCATCGTTGACGCTAAAGCTCAGATTGTTCTGCCCAACCACCATTGCCGCCGGTATATCCAGCTGAAAGACGTTATCGGTGGCGTTGGCCTGGTTGAGCGTCACGCTGCCAAGGTCCTGACCGTTCATCATCAGATGCAGGCTGGTATCGCGGGCGGCCAACGCGGGTGAAACTTTCAGCGCCAAAGACAGCCGGGCTGTGGTGACCACCTGATCCTGCGGCATCGTGAAGACGATGCCCGATTGGAGCTGGCCGCCGCTCAAGGTCAGACCGTTCGGCTGGCCCATATTGGCGACGGTGATGGTCTCATCGCTGATAGGATTGATCTGCGCTAATTGGCTGTCCACGGTTTGCCCGGCTGGCGCGGTTTGGGGCGCTTGGCTGACCACCGGCGGCGGGAAATCCATGGGCAGTCCGTTGGCCGGCGGGGTCTCGTTGTTCGCGCCCGGCGCAGCTGAACCCGACGGCGTGGTTGCGGGTGGGCTGGCTGGCGACGTTGCATCAGATGCCGCCGTCTGGCTGGCGGAAGGCGTCGCATCAGGTGCCGCCGATTGGCTGGCGGGGGGGGTGGTCGTTGCGCCTGCCGATGGGGAAGTGTTGGTGGACTCGGTTGACGTACTGCCGGTCGACGCGGGTAATGGCGGCAAGCGATAGCTCGGATTAGCCGGCGCGGCGGGATCATCCGCCAGGGCCGAATTTATTGGGGCCAGGATAATTAGGCTTTCCATGAATGCGATAAGCACAAACAACTTAGCTATCTTCCCGATACGCAATGGCATTCGTATAGTTCCTAGTGGTCTTATATTGATTCACCCGATCTGATGGTCTTGGCATTCTTTCTTTTTTGGCCGCGTTCTTTCCAGGTGTTAAAGAACAATTCGAAAATACAGCGAACGATACTGGCGAAAGAGTGCAATGGGCGATCGCGCGGATAAGGCGGCGTGATCCAGGCATCTGCCCGCGCTAATACGACGCGTACCAGTTCGCGCCGTTTTTCCAGCGGCATTTCTTCAAACATCAGACGAATGAAATTGGCGTCGGCGTCGATCAGACTGACCGGGATACACACGCCCCCGGATTGCAGCCTTAATTCGATTTCTTCAATGCGATCATGCTGGTAGCGCTCATCCGGGGTGACCAGTCTGACGCCGCCCATGGAAAGATCGACGGTTTCGGTGCGCGCGGAAATGCCGCTGGCGAAATGGATGATTGCGGGAATTTGTACATCGATTCTGATGGTTTTTCGGACCTGGCGCGTCTCCTTGGCAACGGCTATCGCCGCCAGTAGGATAATGACGCTGATGGATGCCCAGAAAATATTGAGCATGATTACCCTGGGATCGACGTTGAAATAATCGTGCATCACAGCACGCACAATCCCCCAGGCTATGCCCATTCCCAACAATACCGCGACGATGAGATGCGGTTTGACGATATGGAAATCAAAGAAACCGACATCCAGTAAGCCGCCTTTGTCGGTGACGTTGAACTTGCCATGCTTGGGAGAAATCATGGTCAGCATAGTAGGAATTACCAGGTGAAAGGCCATTACCGTTTCATATATCTCACCCCAGAAGGTGTAGCGGAAACGGCCGTTCATACGGGAATTAAGGTAAATCGCCAGAAACAGGTGCGGCAGCACATAAGCAAAAATCGCGCTGGCCGAGGAGGCGATGACATTCTGGTTGAACAGCAAATAGGATAGCGGCGCGGTCAGGAACACCACGCGGGGCAAACCATATTGGAAATGCAGCATGGCGTTGAGATAACACAACCGTTGTTGCCATTTCAGGCCCCGGCCCAACAGCGGGTTATCCATGCGGAAGATTTGCGTCATGCCACGCGCCCAGCGGGTACGTTGTATGACATGCAGGCCAAGGCGCTCTGTCGCCAACCCGGCCGCCAACGGTATGGCCAGAAACGCGGAATTCCAGCCCAGGCGCTGTAGTTTCAACGCGGTATGGGCGTCTTCGGTGACGGTTTCGACCGCAAAACCGCCGATTTCATCCAACGCGCTGCGGCGAATGACCGCGCAGGAACCGCAAAAGAACGTCGCATTCCAGTTATCGTTACCTTGTTGTACCGGACCGTAAAACAGCGCCCCTTCATTGGGAATATCACGTGCCGCCGACAGGTTGCGTTCGAAGGGATCGGGTGAATAAAAATAGTGCGGCGTTTGGATGAGCGCCAGGCGATCATCAATCAAAAAACTGCCCACGGTAGCCTGAAGAAAACCGCGGGTAGCGACATGATCGCAATCGAATACGCAGATGAATTCGCCCTTGGTGATGGTCATGGCATGATTAAGATTACCCGCTTTCGCATGTTTATTATCGTTGCGGGTGATATAGCCCACGCCAGCGTCAGCGGCGAATACCGCGAAGTCGCTGCGTTTACCGTCGTCGAGAATATAGACTTTGATTTTATCGCGCGGATAATCGATACATTGCGCCGCCAATACCGTATCGCGCACCACATCCAGGCTTTCATTGTAAGTCGGTACATAAATATCGACCGTCGGCCATGACGCCGGGTCTTCCGGCATCGGTTCGATTTTGCGTTTAAGCGGCCAGGTGGTCTGTATATAACCCAACACTAAAATCGTATAGGCATAGAGTTCCGCGAGGAATAAACCAATCCCCAAAGCCGCTTCGATCACCGAATTGAAATGCAAGGTTTCCGTGGCGCGCCAATAGATGTATCGGCTGGACATGAGAAAAGACATCACTACCATCACGATATTGATGAATCGGCTTTTGCTTATGCCTATCAGCAGTACCAGACCAATGCTCAGCAGGCCGAAAATGTATTGCTTATCGCTATCCATTGGCGTGATCACAACGATCAGGGCGATGGGCAGAAACAATATAAATAGTATGCTGAAGAGAGTCTTATTCATGCCTGAATCCATGTTTTATTTTATGCCGTGATTTGGCGCGGCATAGAATTCACCGTCGCCAATTTTCACTCCGACGATAGCGGCGACTCTTTTACTAATGAGTTCGATATCGAACGCAGCGGCTGATACCGCGCTAAATTCCATTATGGACCGCTGGGAAGCATTGGCCTCCGGCACGCATTCATCCCGGTGGATAGTCCCTAACAGCCTGTCGCCCAAACGCTGCTCGAAAAATTGCGATACGTCGCGGCTGAGATTACGGCGCATATCGCTCTGGTTCACAACATAGTATTCACCGAGCCGATTATTCATGGCCGCGCCAAGGAATTTGTGATTTTCCATTTGCGGTAATAAAGATAACGAAGCCGTATCGGCCAGCATAACCACGATGTGCATATCCGCTAAATTCTGGGTGGCCTTCAATGCCGGCACCGGGCCGGGGGGGAAATCGGCAATCACCACCAGACCGGGATAATTCAATACCGTATTCAACCCGCGTTGCAGGAAATGGGGATCACGGGTGAAAGCGTTTTCAAATGCCAACCGTTGTTCTTCCTCCACTTCGCCGTAAGGTAAAACAAACAGATTGGCATCCGCTTTAAGGATGAATTGGCTCCAATCCACGGCGGTAGTGGCCTGCGCCACGTACCCGCGCGTATCCGAGATGGGAACGCCGAAATGCAGGCGTAGCGCATTCTGCACATCGAAATCGATGACCAGCACTTTGCTGCCGCTGCGTGCCAGCGCATAAGCGAGATTAGCGCTGACGGTTGTTTTTCCCACGCCACCCTTTGGCGAACAGACGCACACTAACGACATAAAGCAATATTCTCTAAAAGAAGTGAAAGGAGTATGTCCCGGCCAGGCAAAACCCCGTTATTTTGTTGGGATTTGCGGTTAAACAGCTGGTTGAAACGCATTTCTTGTCGACGCGCCGGCTCGCTGGAGGGCAGCGGCGTTCTGGCGTTTGGCTGCGCGAAAAGTCCGGCTTGCTCCTGACGCGTAGGGGATTGAGCAAAAAAACCGGTTTGCTCCTGACGCGTAGGAGGTTGAGCAAAAAGCCCGGTTTGCTCCTGACGCGTGGGGATCTGAGCAAAAATTCCGGGTTGATCCTGATGCGTAGGGATATGAGCAAAAGTTCCGGGTTGATCCTGATGCGTAGGGATTTGAGCAAAAATTCCGGATTGCGCCCGATCTGCTGGAGTTGGGGCAACAAATCTGGCCTGTTCCTGTTCCCTCTGGTTCGCGGCTATCTGCCGTTCGAAGGCGGCTCCCGGATCGGTTTGCCCGAATACGGACTGCCCGGCATTGAGCGGCGGCGATGAGAATGGATTGGCGGAAACCAGGCTTTCCTGTTGATATGTTGATGCGTGGGATTGACCGACATTGTCGGAACTGGATGCCATTCCCCCCGCGGGGGATGATGTCTGAGCCTGATCAACCGGCGCCCGGGCGACAGGCAAGGCTTGGCTTAATGCGCTCATCAAGGGCGAAGCGAAAGTCTGCGGTTGTGCCGGAGGTAAATCAGCGGCGTGCAATGCCGCGGAGGAAAAAGCATCATTTCCGACTTGCTGCTGACGAGAATGGGGTGCCGATGGCGGTATATCCAAAGCTGAAAGAATGAATTCTTTATTTGAAATCGGGGTTGGCGTGGGTTGGGTGGTGTGCCCGTGCTCTAATGGATGGAATGGTTCATCCGCAGACGCAACCTGTTGCATGATTGCCCAGTTATTGGCTGTGGATGAATGCGGATTATTCTCCGCTATCTCTTTATAATCAATGCCTTCCAAATTTAATTTTTCTTTAAATCGCTTAATGTCATCGTAATTATTCATCTTCAACCTCGTAGGTTAAATTTACACGGCATCCTGCCGGGACATCTTTATGCATAAAGAGGTCAACACCGGTCGGCTAAGCGAGTCTTAATGATCAATATGATAGAAATAGCAGTTCCTAAGATAAATTAATACAATTCTCATTTTTTTACAAAATTAAATTTATGGAAACAATATCAGGCATGGTCCTTTTTTTTAACGGCCTTGCTGATCGTCAGCAGGCAAAATCCCTTGATATTCAGGGCCGCCATCAGGTTCCTTCTTTATATATTCACCATAGTGCTTTAAGACGCCATTATCTCCGCATCAATTTTTTAAGCCGTGAATGGCGTCGCGAAATGTTCTGGATGACCTACTGTTTTAAGGATGGTTGCATCAGTGTTTTGACAAGGTCAGACCCGTTTTCAGCACTAGCCCAAGGCGTGACTGACAAGCCACCATTCGTTCGGCAATCGTTTGTAGCCGACGAAGCCTAGTTTAAGGGTAGGTGAAGAGCCAACAAACATTCTAACGCAGAATATTATTATGCATAATGTCAATTTTTAGAATGTCCATGGCAAATACGCATTGTTTACATGAAATGCTTGTTTTAAAGGATAAAACGCGAGGGAAGTTAGTATATATTAGTTAACCTATCTTCGCCTTTAAGCTCGAACGGTAAACGTCAGTTGTCAATACAGGCCATGGTCTTGCGATGCCTCTGGCGCGTCGTGCTGATTTCACCCGGCTAGTAATAATGTTGGGCGTACGGCGGCACTGGAAGAACCTAATGGAGAAAAGTTTGCGGATCAGACGTTCTTTAACGATAAAGCAAATGGCAACCGTGTCAGGTGTGGCACTCGCGACTATTTGTTTTTTTATCGTGATCCAATTGTTCCATTTTGTATTGCTGCGACGCGATGATTATGCCCAGCAATTACAGAATATCGCCATGTCTGTGCAGCAACCATTATCTACCGCCATGCTCGCCGGAGATAAGCCGCAAACCGAGCGAATTTTGGATACCTTAAAATTGACGGGTATCTTGAGCCGGGCGGATATTTTGCTACCGCAAACCTTCGAAATCATTCATGGCGATTTCCCGCCCGAGCAGTCAGTGCCGGCTGTGATCAAGCGTTTTTTCAAACTGCCGATACAAGTCGCGACGCCGCTTTACGCACAGCCTCGCGCCGGGCAATCGGCTCCACTCGGAATATTGGTGCTGCAAGTCGATTCGTTCCGGTTATACCAATATATCGCCAATACGTTTTCCACTATGGTGTCGACCTATCTGTTACTGGCGTTAATCCTGACAGTGGCCATTACCTGGTCGATTAATCGTCTGCTTATTTATCCCATCAGGGCCATAGCCCGCGATTTGGAAAAACTCTCGCCGGAAGATACGCCCCGGCACCAGATCTCACTGCCAAACTTGCATCGCGACGATGAAATAGGCCTATTGGTACGCAGCTACAATCACAATCAACAAATCTTGTCAGGGATGTTTGAGGAACTCGGGCGGTTATCTACCCGCTATGCGGAAACCGCCTTGCCGAATAAAAATCTGTTTACCGCCATGCTGGATTCCCAGATGGCTCTGCAGGCGAAATCGAAGCCTTTTTGTTTACTGGTGATTAGCATCGGTACGCTGCAAGAAGCTTCCGGCGTGCTGACGGAGGCGCAGCGGGGCAAATTGCTCATGACGCTTATCCGGCAGATCAAAAGACATATCAGCGATAGCCGTTTTCTCGGCCAGCTTAACCATAATGAATTCGCGATCTTCGATAACCGTATCAATAATCCTTTTGAAGGGATGCAATTCGCGCAAAGCATTATGAAAAGCATCAATATGCCGCTTAACATCGGCAGTTTGTCGTTACGGCCGGTGGCGAGCATCGGCATTGCCCTGGCGCAGCGTATCGATGAGTCGGCTCATCAGTTTTTGCGGCGGGCCACTTCCGCAATGATGATGGCCCATGATAAAGGTAAGAACCAGATTCTGTTTTTTGAGCCAAAATTGACGGAAATGGTTCATCGGCGTATGACGCTGGAAAGCACTATTCTCGAAGGCATCGAGCAAGGGCGCTGTTCCTTGTTTTTCCAGCCGCAGGTGGATATTCGCGATCATCGGCTGATTGGAGCGGAAGTCTTGCTGCGCTGGCGGCAGGAAGATGGTACGTATTCGTTGCCTGCCGATTTTATCAGCGAGGCGGAGGAAATCGGCGCTATGGTGCCGCTGGGTAATTGGGTTCTGGAGGAATCTTGCCGCGTTTTGGCCGACTGGCGAAAGCGGGACATCCACCTACCGCTGGCGGTGAACATTTCCGCCAAGCAACTGCAAGAATCCAATCTGGTGCCGTTTCTAAAATTATTATTGGCGCAATATCAAATCAGGACCTCGGAGCTGGTGCTGGAAATCACTGAAACCGCGCAAATCGATGAGTTCGAGCATTCCCTTCAATTGCTGCGCCAGTTACGCGAACTGGGCATTCTGATCGCCTTGGATGATTTCGGTATGGGTTATGCCAGTCTGTATTATCTGGACCGGTTGCGTAACCTGCCTATCGATCTATTAAAGATTGATCGCAGTTTTATCGAGGGGGTGCCCGAAGATTCGGTTATGCTGCGTATCGTCAGCGCCATAGCGCATGTGCTGGGATTACCGGTTATTGCCGAAGGCGTTGAAACCGAGGCGCAACTACAGTATTTGCTCGAACAGGAAATTGCCTGGGGCCAGGGTTATCTGTTCGCCGAGCCATTGCCCCAACAGGTTTTCGAGGAACGTTTTCTCCATTTCGCCAATGCTTAAGTCGCCTTCCCTTATTTATGGTTTGCCCGAATTGCTCGTCCGGTACGGTTGGGATGATGTCCTGGTTTTAACCGCTTTTGTCAGTTTTAGAACACGAGAAAGACATCAACCCGGTTAATTCCCCGTTTTCCTGCTGTTTACCCGGTCCTCAGTAATATTTTCTGCGTTACGGTGACATCCTTAAATGTCCGCGGTCTAACAACATGGTACACTTTGCGCCACACAATTTCGGGCGGAAAAACGCCAAACGATGGAACGCACAATAAGCCTTCTAGCTGAGATACAAAAAATTTACTGGTTAGTTTTTGAGTAGGGGTTCACATGCAGGGCACCGGAATTCGTCTTTTCATAAGTGGAATGTTACTGGCGACGGTGGGTGGCAATGTGCAGGCCGAAGCACTACAACCCGATCCCGCCTGGCAACAGGGTAAACTCAGTAATGGCTTCTCTTGGCAAGTATTGACGACACCACAACGGCCTAATGATCGGATTGAGTTGCGTCTGGTGGTTGATGCCGGCTCGCTGGGGGAAAATGCACAGCAGACCGGATTCGCCCGGCTCTTGCCCCGGCTGGCGTTGACCCATAGCGAAAATCTTTCCCCCGCCAGCCTTGAATCCTTATGGCAGCCAAGCCAGGATGGCGGCACTGCCCAGGCCCCGGCCGTCATTTCTTACGATTCCACCCTCTATAGCCTGAGTTTGCCCACTGGACGCCCCGATTTACTCAGGGATGCCCTCAAATGGATGGCTAATGCCGGCGGCCATCTGATCATTAATCCCATGACTTTGCATACCGCCTTGATGGCCAAAGATCCGGTGGCGACCGTCCCGGCTGATTCGGGCAGCGCCTGGTGGCGTTATCGGCTGGCCGGGTCGACTTTGTTGGCCCATGATCCTGCGCAACAACCGAAGGTGCCGGTTAACGGCCAGCAGTTACAGCAGTTCTATCAGCACTGGTACACCCCTGACGCCATGACGTTGTACGTGGTTGGCAATGTGGACAACCGCAGCTTGAACGAACAGATCGGCAAAGCCTTTTCAACCCTTAAGGGTAAGCGCGATATGCCCGCAATTATGCCGACTCTGTCGCCGCTGCCGCCACGGCCGGTCAGCCTGATGAGCGACAAGCTCAAGGAAGACAGCCTGAAGCTGGTCTGGGACGCGTCTTGGCAGCCGATCCGCGATTCGCATGCCTTGGAACTTTACTGGCGTAGCGATTTGGCGCGCGAAGCCTTATTCATGCATGTCCAGCAAGCGTTGCGCAACAGCAACCTAAAACAAACCAACTTGCGTTTCGATTGTAATGTGCATTATCAGCGCGCCCAGTGCGCCATGCATCTGGATACGCCGTCCGAAACCCTGATGCCGGCAATGACGCTGGTCGCCCGTGAACTGGCGAATCTGCGTAATAACGGACTGAGCAAAACTGAATTTGATGAATTGATGGTACGAAAAACCGGCGAACTCAGTACATTGTTCGCCACTTACGCCCGTACAGACACCAGTGTGCTGATCAATCAGCGGTTGCGTTCGCAACAAAACGATGTGGTTGATATCGCGCCCGAGCAATATCAGAAGTTACGTAACGGTTTTTTGGCCGAGCTGACGTTGCCCATGCTTAATCAGGAACTGCATACGCTGTTGTCCCAGAATGCCACTCTGATTTTGATGCAGCCGCAGGGCGAGCAGGAAATCAATATGAAATCCCTGCAGGAAACTTATGACCATGTTTTGACGCCGGGACCGCAGCCGGTTGCCGCTGATGAAAGCAAACCGGAAGTAACGGATATCCCGCCGCAATCCTGATCGGTGGTCAGGCAATCGCGCAATGGCTGCGGCGCATCGCCCATCAGACCTCGACGGTCGCGGTGGATCTCTTTTTTCGCATAAGGGCGGCAATTAGCCAATACAGCATGCTGCCCACCAGTAGCGAATTAAGCGAAGGAATCCCCCAGTCAATGACCAGTCCGGATATACTGCCGCAGGCCCAGGCCGCCATGGCAGGCCAGCCGATGGACGGCGTTTCCGCCGGGGCGGGCAATTGATCGACGGAGCGGCTGGCATCAAGTGCCGCCCGGTGGCTGCGCAAAATGTAATAATCCATCAGCATGACTCCGGCTATGGGGGGAAATGCCACCCCCAACAGCGTCAAAATACGGGTAAATTGATCCAGAATGCCCACTACGGACAATGCTGTGCCGACAAAACCCAACGAAAGGGCGATGCTCCGGTAAGACCATTTTTTGCCGGTGAAACCCTCCAGCATATTGGCGAAACCCAAGGTGGAGGAATAGAGATTGATATCGTTTATCTTAACCGCCGACAAAATGGCGGAAGCCAGTCCCAGCCATCCTGCGCTCTGCGTCATGATGGCCACGACATCGGAAGTGTTCAGGGCCTTGGCCACCAGGATGGAAATACCGTTAACGATAAATTCGCCGATCACGATAGATAAGGTCATCATCCAGAAAACATGACGGCTGTTCCGGCAGTAACGGCTCATATCGGGCGAAACGATGGCGAAAACCATATAGCCGCCGGCAACGATGGTTGCGCCGGCGCCAAGAGACAATGCGGGGCCTGACGGCGTTGCGTTGATCAACTCCAGAATGTCGTATCCCTGTATCAGGTCAATGCAAATCCAGGCGATAACCAGGCTGAATAACGGTACCGCCAGTTTCGCGGTCCAATTCAATCCCCGAAAGCCAAACACCACCAATGCCGTCAACGACAATCCGGAGGCCGCCGCCGCCCAGCCGAACACCCTGGGGTCGGACTTATTCAAATCCAGCGCATAGACCACGCCTTTGGCAAGAATAGCGTTTTGCACGCCAAACCAGCCGAGCAAACTCATGGCAATGGCCAGACCTATCATAGCCGAGCCATAACGGCCAAAACCACACCAGCGGGACAACAGGCTGGTGGATAAACCTTCCCGCGCCCCCGCGACCCCTAATCCCAAGCTGATGAATTCAAGAATCAGACTGCCCAGCAATGTGGCCAGCATGGCCTGTGATAAGCTCATCGAATGCCCAAGGGTCGCTCCCAACATAAATTGCACCAGCGAGGTTGTTGCTCCGATACGTACAATGGCAACGCTAAAGAGGCTAAGACGGGCGGAAGCGGGTACGCGGCTTGAGATAAAATCATTGGCCGAAGTGTGTTCTTTCATTGCATCTCCTTGAATACTGGCTGTCCTGGAATTTATTTCGGATACTCTTTCGATGAGCGGATTCGCTGGCGATCGCTCGCAATCAGGCGCATATCGGGCCTTGGCTTCACCTGTTCCGACTGGCTAAGAATGAACGATGACGCGGCAATTATTATATATTACTGTCAGAAGTTCATATTTATACTAATTTATATCAGCGAGTTATAAAAGTTTTATTTTAATTGCAAAATCACCCTCGATTCAAATTATTTACCACGCTTATTGATTAATAAAAAACTTACAGCGGGTATGTCGGCGTTATAAGAACATGATCGAAACAATCACTTTAATAGCTATTGGTCAATAATTTATATTGATTGTATTCTTTCAATATTGATTGGGTAAAATGTCGCGCTGAGAGCGTGCTAATGAAGATGCGAGGGGGATAAGGCTTGCGCGTGAGGGGAAAACCGGCGGCAAGGCGGTTGCCGCCGGTAGGCGCTAGCGCGGCATTGCTTCGCGCGGGATGATGGCTCCCCGGTATTGGATGACCGTACTGGCGGTGAGGTGGCCGTTTTTGGCGGCGGCGGCGGCATCGCCGCCGGTCAGGCGGACCGCAAGGTAGCCGGCGCTGAATGAATCGCCCGCGGCGGTGGTATCCACTACCTTTTCTTTGGGCAGGCGTATGGCCGGCACGTCCAGCAGTTCGCCGGTTTCAGTAGCCACCAGACATGAGTCGGCTCCGCGTTTGATGACGATTTCCTGTACACCCCACGCGCGGGTGCGTTCAATCACTTCCCGCACCGTCTGTTTGCCCCATAACATATCTTCATCATCCAGCGTCAGAAAAGCAATATCGGTACAAGAGAGGATGGCTTGATAAACGTTGCGGGTTTCTTCCTGGTTCTGCCATAACCGCGGTCGGTAATTATTATCAAAAATAACTTTCCCGCCGTTTGCCCGGCAGGTTCTCAATAAGGTTAGCAGGCGTTCCCGGCTTGTTTTGTTTAATATGGCGATGCTGATGCCGCTAAGATAAAGATAATCAAACTCAGCCAACTGCTGGCATATATGTTCCGAGTTTTCACTTGCAAGCCAATAACGGGCGGCGGCTTCATTGCGCCAATAATAAAAGGTTCGCTCTCCGGTTTCATCGGTTTCGATATAATACAATCCGGGTAGGCGATTATCCATTCGTTGAATTAAATCGGTTTGTATATTTTCCCGCCGCCAGGCAGCAAGCATTTCTTCACTAAAATTATCGGTGCCGAGCGCAGTGACATAATGCACGCCAAGAGTTTGCGGGTTGACCTGCCGTGCGATATAGACCGAAGTATTTAGCGTATCGCCGCCGAAGCCGCGTTTCACGTCGCTGCCCTTTTCGGAGAGTTCAATCATGCATTCGCCGATAACGGCAATGTTTTGAGTTGTCATTAACTGCTGGCCCGTGTGTATGGTGAAGTGAAGGAGTCTTATACACGTAGTCTTAACGGATTAATCAGTCCAGTCAATAGTTATTGAAACGATGTTTTAATAATACATGACCTGGATCGTCTTGTGTTGCGGTGGTGTTATATGAATAGTGCGCGTTACGCCAGGCTCTAAAACAGGAATTGCCATTAGTTTAGCGCATCAGCGAAGCGCTAACTCAATAGGATTTAGAGAGTTTTTAGCCGGACTGGCGCTATCTTCGGGCGGAAGTTCATAAATCCTCGACTATGATTATTGTAACAAAGTCAATGTAGAGGAATGAAACAGCCATGACGCTGACCAAAAAAGTGATCGGTGGAACAGTCCTGTTTGTGTTTTTGCTGGTGGTTGTTCTCATCGTGGTGATTGCGACGTTCGATCTTAATCGTCTTAAGCCCGCCATCAATCAGAAGGTCACCGCCGAGCTGCATCGTCCTTTTGCCATTAATGGCGATCTGGGCGTGCAGTGGATGCGTCAGCCCGATCAGGTCGGTTGGCGTAAATGGGTGCCCTGGCCGCATCTGCATGCCGAAGATGTGGTTTTGGGCAATCCCCCCGATGTGCCCGGCGACTACACCTTCCGGCTGACGAGGGCTGAAGCCAGCATCTCGCCGTTGGCCTTGCTGGATAAGAAAGTCTATTTGCCGAGAATCACATTGGTTGGGCCTGCTGGCGCACTCAAACGGTTGCAGAATGGCAAGAATAACTGGACGTTCAATCTGGCCAATACCAGTCAGTCGCAACAGGATACGCCGCCTTCGGCCTGGTCGTTCCAAGTGGATGACATCGTTTTCGACCAGGGACAGATAGATTATCTGGATGCCATCGCTAAAGCGGACTTGCATGTGACGGTGAATACGCTCGGCCGGCCCGTGCCGTTCGCCGAACTGGCCGGCGGCAGCGAACAGACGCGAGGAAAAAATAGCGAAAAGACCCAGAATTATGTTTTCGGCTGGAAAATCACCGGTAAATACAATAATCAGTCTTTCACCGGCGAAGGAAAAATCGGCGGCATGCTGGCGCTGCGCAGCAGCGACCGCCCATTTCCGCTGCAAGCGGACGTTCATTCCGGCAATACGCATGTGTCGTTGATCGGTACGCTGCAAGACCCGCTCAATCTCGGCGGACTCGATTTGCGATTGAAGCTGGCCGGCGATAATCTGGCGGATTTGCACGGCCTGACCGGCGTGGTTTTACCGGATACGCCGCCCTATGCCACCGATGGCCATCTCTTGGCCCGCTTCCAGGAACAGGGCGGAAACCGTTTTCGCTATGAAAACTTCGACGGTAAAATCGGTCAAAGCGATATTCATGGCACGCTGGAATTCTTGCAGCGCAAACCCCGGCCGTTCCTGAGTGGCGAAGTGGTGTCCAATCAGTTGCGCTTTGCCGATTTGGGACCGCTAATCGGCGCCGATTCCGGCACCGCCGGCAAGGAAGCCAAGGCGAAAACCCAGTCGGTACAGCCGCCCGATAAAGTTCTGCCGTACGCGAAGTTCGATACTGATAAATGGAACACGATGGATGCCGACGTGACATTTAGCGGTAAACGTATCGAGCATGGCAAATCCCTGCCCATCAGCGATCTTTTCACTCATCTTAAGCTCAATGACGGCGAATTGGTGCTCGACCCGCTACGCTTCGGGCTGGCGCGGGGAACGCTGAATTCCACCATCCGGCTGGCGGGTAATGACAAGCCCATGCGCGGCCGGGCCGATTTGCATGCGCGCGGTTTGCAGCTCAAGGCGCTATTCCCGGATGTGGACGCGATGCGCAGCAGTATGGGCCAGTTAAATGGCGACGCGCAATTCACCGGTACGGGCAACTCGGTTGCCGCCTTGCTGGGGAGCAGCAATGGCACGTTGCGCATATTGATGAATGATGGCGTGATCAGCCGCAATTTAATGGAAATCGCGGGACTGAATGTCGGGAACTATGTGGTCGGCAAATTATTCGGCGACGAACCGGTCAGAATTAACTGCGCGGCGGCGGATTTGTCGTTAACCAATGGATTGGCTACGCCGAAGCTGTTTGTCTTCGATACTGAAAACGCGGTCATTCACATCGACGGCAATACCAATTTCGCCACTGAACGACTGGATTTATCCATCAATCCCGATAGCAAAGGGGTGCGTATCGTGACATTGCGTTCGCCGTTGTATGTGCGCGGCACATTCAAACACCCCGACGCCGGCGTCAAACCCGGACCCTTGATTACCCGCGGCGCGGCGGCGGTTGTGCTCGGTGCGGTTCTGACGCCGGCCGCGGCCTTGCTGGCGTTGATTTCCCCCAGCGGCGGCGAACAGAATCAGTGCGGCGCTATTTTACAGCAGATGAAAAACGCCAAATAACGGGTTCACAGGGCCAACCGGCGGTCAAAAGCGGTTGACCGAGCATTGCCATACGGTTGCGAGGCCCGGTGTGAGCGATCATTGATGCAAGATGGCGCAGTCGTGATCCTGGAGTTCCTCGGGCGCGGCTTGGTTAAAACGCAACAGATTACGTTCGACCGCCAGCAATAGGTAAGCGCCGTCCGGCAGTTTCGCCAACGCTATGCCAAAGTGCCCCATATTGCCGGCGGCGTCCGGCACCTCATGCGCGAGTGTAATGAACGGGCTTTGTTCCGCCAGTCCGTCGGCGGTGATACGTTTGGCCAGGTAGGGATGTCCCCGCAATAGCGCCGGCAAGGGTTGCCAGGATGGGCCGATGGCGCCTGCCTCATTATCGAGCTGCCGGCGGACATCGGGACGCAGACAGGAGATATGGATATGCAGCTGGTTTTGCGACCGCCCCGAAATGGAATTGACGGCCAAGGCCAGGTCGCTGTCGGGAACCGGCGTTCTCGCTTTTTCACTAAGGTATTGCCGGGCCTGCCAGGCGTGGTAAAAAAAATTGGGCGTTTTTTCGTTCAGTAATACCGGACTTTCGATACCGGTCATTCTATCAATGGGAATCAGCAAATATTGCAAAGGGCCTTCGAGGTCTTTCAACACGGCATAGCTATTTTGCAGATTAACCTCGCGGCAGGGATCGGGGCGGCCTAACTGTTGCTGATGGGGTACGCATTTCTGACTGACAATCTGCCACAAGGCATTAGGATTTCCCGTAGGGGATCGCTGGTGATAATGTATGCCGACGGCGGCGATAATAAACAAAGTTGCTAAAAAAAGTAGTGCGGGGTTACGACGTAGTCGTCTTCTCATCATGGTTTGTTATTCTCTGCTCGGTCAGAAAACACTGTGTCGGCCTGACGTTATCTTCGCCTGGATGGAGACGATGGACGGCGGCATCATGCGCCGATGCGGTGATGTTACACTGATTTGTGACGAAAATGATTACACTAACAGCGGGCTGCCAAGAGGATCGAACGAGAGAATGGCGGGTTTTCAGCATTCATCGCCGAGCGGACTGATCCGGTTTCTCCGGGTAGCGGGCGGTGGCGATCCACGCGGCGCAAAACAGCGTCAGCCGCGCGAACAAATAGAAAAAAGCCATTAAACCCAGCACCGAGCCGAACGCGGCGCCGGAAGGCGAGCTGGCTAATTTCGGCAGGGTCAGGGTCATGACGAGCTTGATGATTTCGAAACCGACCGCCGCCAGCAAGGTCCCGCGAAACAGGGCGGTGCGAGGGGCTTCATGGCGCGGCACTATCCAAAAAATCCATAGAAACAGCAAATAATTTGCCACCAATGAAATCGGCAGGCCAATGATAATCATTGCCGGTCGTAGCCATTCAATGGTCGCCAAGCCCAGGGTTTTGACGATGCTTTCCTGGGCCGCTCCAGCGATGGAGGTTAATGACAGCGTGACGGTAAGCGCAATGATCAGGCCGACAAGTGATAGAAGATCGCGAAAATATCGCAGATAGAATTTCTCGGATGTCTGCGGGTTAGGTTCCCATTCATCCCGTAATTGGGCGAGAATCGCCGCGCGCAAATTGCCCATCCAGTTGAGTCCCGAATAGAAAGCGATGAACAGACCAGTGATGCCCACTGTTGTCCGTTGTTCCACTGCGGTTTTTACCGTGGTTTTGAGTGTGCCGGCCAACGTTTGATCACTGATACTGTCGGCAATTTTATTAATCAGATCGGTGAGGATATCCGGATTGGACGCCAGAAAAAAACCGACCCCGGCAAAGGACACCATGAGGATCGGAATCAGGGACAAGAAGGAAAAATACGTGATTGCCGCGCCAAACTGGCTGCCCATGCGATCATTGAAGCGATCCATGGCCCGCAGCAAATGGGCCACCACCGGATTGGCGCCGAATTTTTCAATCAAACGCCCCGATCTTACCGCCAGATTATCCACCCGTGGATGACCGGTGTGAACGCCGGCGAACAGCGTATCGGCTTTTGGTTTTTCGGTGGTGGATACCGTTGTTGGTTTGTCGGCCATGCTTCCCTTCACCCTCTCCGCAATGATAAAGAATGTCATTATTATAGGTAATAATTCGGGATGGCAAGGAGACGGGCCGGCGTCGGCTCAATCGGGCCATAGCCAGGCGGCGCCGCGTACGCCGCTGGAGTCGCCATGGGTAGCTTTGCGGATGGGCGTTTCACATTCACCGCCGAATACCCATTTTCTGATCAATGGCGGCAACGTGTGGTACAGGCGTTCGATATTGCTCATGCCGCCCCCAAGTACCACCACATCCGGGTCCAACAGGTTGATAACATGGGCCAGGGATTTTGCCAGACGAAGTTCATAGCGGCGCAGCGCCAGTTCCGCCATGTCGTCCGTGGCCAACTGCTGCATGATTGCCGGGCCGGTCAACTTGTGCCCGCTCAGCCGGCGATAATCGGTGGTAAAGCCGGTGCCGGAAACAAAGGTTTCGATACAGCCCGTTTTGCCGCAATAACAGGGCACTTCGCGCGCATAACGCAACTCGTCGTCGTCCTGCCAAGGCAGCGGGTTGTGGCCCCATTCGCCAGCGATGCCGTTACCCCCGGTATGCACCTGGCCGTTGATCGCCAGACCCGCGCCGCAGCCGGTGCCGATAATAACCGCAAAAACGGTTTGCGCGCCCGCCGCCGCTCCGTCGGTGGCTTCGGACACCGCCAAACAATTGGCGTCATTGGCGATGCGCACCTGGCGATGGAGCAACTTGGTCAAATCTTTATCCATCGGCTGGCCATTGAGCCATACGGAATTGGCGTTTTTGACCTTGTGCGTGAACGGCGACAATGTGCCAGGGATGCCGATGCCAATACTCCCATGTTGACCGGTTTCCTGTTCGGCGGCCGCTATCAGCGAGGCGATAGCCTGCAAGGTACTGCGATAATCATCGCGCGGCGTTGCTATCCGACGCCGAAAAAGTTCTTTTCCGTCGGTCGCCAGCGCCACCGCTTCGATTTTGGTGCCGCCCAGATCAATCCCGATACGCATAGTCAACTCCTTCTTATTTTCTCATGTCGCCCGGCCCCCGACGCCGCTGGTCCGGCAGACCGGCTAGCAAGTTGCGCGGTACATGCCTCGGCATGAGAGACATCTCACACATCCGCACCGTTATCCGCGCCATCATTCTGGCTTAAGGTAAACTCAATTATCATTCTCTTAACAACACGAGGGCGGCTTTTGAAACCCATTATCCTTGTCGTGGACGATGACCCCGCTATTTGTGAACTTTTGACGGATATGCTCAGCGAACATGTTTTCACCGTCCTTGTTTGCCATCAGGGTAATGCGGCGCTGACATTACTGCGCCAACAACCGGCTATTTCATTGGTGCTGCTGGACCTGATGCTGCCGGATATCAACGGTTTGCTGGTGTTGCAGCAAATCCAGCGTCAGCGTCCCGGCTTGCCGGTGGCGATGCTCACCGGGCTGGGTTCGGAATCCGATATTATCGTCGGCCTGGAAATGGGCGCCGATGATTATATCGTCAAACCCTTCAACCCCCGGGTGGTTATCGCGCGAGTCAAAGCGGTATTACGCCGCTGCGGCGTCTTGGCCCCGGAAGCCGGCGGCGTCTCCGCCAGCCAGAATGCGGGTTGGCTGTTTGAGGGCTGGCGGCTTGACAGCGAGCGGTGCACCTTGATTAATCCGCAACAACAACAGGTCGATCTTACCCAAGGCGAATACGCCTTATTAGTGGCGCTGCTGGCCCACGCCCGTAAAGTACTGACCCGCGATCAACTGCTCGAACTGACGCACAACGATACGCTGGAGGTGTTTGATCGCACTGTTGATGTCCTGATCATGCGCTTGCGGCGCAAGATTGAGGCTAATCCGCATCAACCGGTGATGATTCGCACGATCCGGCGTCTGGGCTATGTTTTCACCGCCAATGTGATCCGGTCCGAAAATGCCTATACCGCCAGCCCTAGCTTATGAATGCCGCCCGTTACAATTCCGCCAGCCATCGCCAATGCATACCGCTCGTTTCAATTGAGCATCCTTTCATAGTCATTACATAGCAGCCGGCGCGGCGCCTCGTCTTCTTCCAACTCGCTGAAGCGCGGCTGGAGTTGTAAAAACCGGTTATCACGCTGGTCGTCATTGGGCATTGAAACCTCGCCCACCAAGACATCGCCAAAGCCCTCTTCTCCCCAGAAACTATGATATATCCCCGGCAGCATGGAAATGCTTTCCCCCGGCGCCAGACGTACCAGGGACCCGGCGGCATGGCTTTGACGGCAACCGTCGATCACCACGGTGACCGAACTATTCGCCAACTGATCCGCATCGTCGCGATTGTACATCTCGACAATCAGGTTTCCGCCGCCGCGATTGATGATATCTTCCCGTTTATACCAATGATAATGCAGTGGCGTTATCTGTGTTTCACGGCAATGCATGATCTTTTCAGCATAACTTTTGTCATAGGGCGCGCCGTTGGGGGAGCCATTGCGCAGGGTAAACAGCGTCAGGCCGTAGTGAGTAAAATCATCGCCGCCGAAATCCGTCACATCCCAGCCCAGATGAAGATCAAAGACCTCCCGCCATGGCTGTCGTTCCAACGCCAGCCAATCCTGAGGCGAAAAATTGGCGAAGGGCGGCAAATGCATGCCATTCTGGGCAAAAAACCGCTGAGTCTGCTGCAAAATAGAATTGACCTGGGAACGTTTCATACCACCTCCGCCATGATCTGGGGCGAAGCGCCTGGCTTCGCCCGCCTGGATTATTTCACCGTCCAGCCTTTATAGCTGGCAATATTATTGCGATCGATGAGTTTTACTGGAATCAATACCGGCGCTGTAGGCGCGGGTTTGCCCTGTAAAATGTCATAACCAATTTCCACCGCTTTCGCCGCCATCACCTGCGGATCTTGGGCCGGGGTGGCGACAAACAGCGAATTTTGCCGTTTGAGCGCTTCTTCGCCATCCGGAGAACCGTCAACGCCGACGATAAAGAATTCGTTGCGTTGAGCTTGTTTGGCCGCCAGGTCGGCGCCGATGGCCGTCGGATCGTTGATGGCGAAAACCGCATCAATATGCGGATTGGCCGCCAGCAATGAGGTCATCACTTCCAGGCCGCCCTCACGGCTGCCTTTGGCGTTCTGGTTGGAAGACAGCACTTTGATGCCGGGATATTTCTGCAGTTCGTTCAGGCAGCCTTCAACCCGGTTTTGCACAGCGGAAACCGGCGGTCCATTGACGATCACCACATTGCCTTTACCTTTCAGATGCTGGGTAATGTAATGGCATGCCATCTGTCCGGCTTGAGTGTTGTTGGAGGTGATGGTGGCGTTAGCCCCTTCGGCCGCCACGTCCACCGCCACTACGACAATCCCGGCGTCCTGGGCGCGCTTGACCGCCGGTCCTATGCCCTTGGAATCAGCGGCGTTAAGGATGATCATATCGACTTTCGCCGCGATGAAATTATCGATTTGGTTAACTTGCTGGCCAAGATCGTAACCGCTGGAGACCAGGGTAACATTCACTTTGTCGCCGGCCAGTTGCCGCGCCTTCAATTCCGCCCCTTTGGTAATTTGCACAAAGAACGGATTGGCCAAATCGCCCACCGTTACGCCAATGGATTTCAGTTCCTTGGCCTGGGACAGCGGTGCAACGGTTAACATCGCCGCCGTCAGTAAGGCGGTATAAATGGGATTAAATCGCATAGAAACTCTCCATAAAGGTTATGCCTGATGATTGCGGGTACGGTATTTATCTATCAGCACCGCTATGATGATCACCGCCCCTTTGATCACCAACTGCCAGAAGTAAGAAACGCCCATCAGCGTCATGCCGTTATTCAGGGTGGCGATAATCAGCGCGCCGACCAGCGTGCCGGTGATGGTGCCGATGCCGCCGACAAAACTGGTGCCGCCGAGAATCACCGCCGCAATGGCGTCCAGTTCGTAACCCATGCCCAGATTGCCGTTGGCGCTATAGAGCCTGGACGCGCTCATCAATCCGCCCAGTCCGGATAGCAAACCGCTGGCGGCATAGACGAACAACAACACAAAACTCACTTTGATGCCGGTCAATCTGGCGGCCTGTATATTGCCGCCCACCGCGTAAATATGTACGCCCAGCGTGGTGCGGCGAAGAATAAACCAGCACACCACAATGACGGCCAGCGCGATAATAATCAGCCAGGGGAAGGGGCCAAGATAGGAATTACCTATCCATTCGAAATTGATATTGGAATTGATGACGGTGGTGCCGTCCGCGATAAGATAGGCCGCGCCGCGCAAAGCGGTATATGTGCCCAGCGTGACGATAAACGGCGGCAGGCCGGCGTAGGCCACCAGGATACCGTTAAACAGTCCCATAATCAGACCCGTAACCAGCGCGAGAGGGATGGAGAGGCTGACCAACGACGGGTTAAGCGAAGCGACCATCGCCACCACCGCGGTGGCGCCGAGCATCGAACCGACGGAAAGATCAATGCCGCCGGTGAGAATAATAAAGGTCATTCCCGCCGCCAGGACAATATTGATGGACGCCTGACGCGCGATATTGAGCAGATTGCTATCGGTAAAAAAATTGGGTGCGACAAAACCGAAAATCGCCACAATCAAAATCAGGATGGGCAATATCCCGATGGTTTGCACCAAATCGCTTAACAAAGCCCGTCTGGCGCTAAGCGCTTTAACGTCGGTTGTTGCGGACGTGGAAGTCATATCGGTTCCTCATGCCGGCGAATGTTGCGGTAAGACGCCGGTGGCCAGCGTCATGATGTTTTCCTGCGTGATGTCGCCGCGGCCTAATTCACCGGCCAGCCGGCCTTCACACATGACATAAACGCGGTCGCTCATGCCGACCACTTCCGGTAATTCGCTCGATATCATCAAAATAGCCACTCCTTGTTGCGCCAATTGACCCATCATTCGATAGATTTCGCTTTTTGCGCCGACATCCACTCCCCGAGTCGGTTCGTCCAGCAATAAAATACGCGGATGGATAGCGACCCAGCGCGATACCAACAGTTTTTGCTGATTGCCGCCGGACAGTCCGCCGGCGCGCACCAGCGCATGGGGAATACGGATATTCAGCGAACGAATAGCTTCGGAAGAAATAAACGAGGCTTTTCGTCGGTTGAGCAGACCGAATTTGCTGTCGCGCTCCAATGTCGGCATCACAATGTTTTCATGAGCGGCCATATCCAGAAATAATCCCTGTTCCTTACGGTTTTCCGGCAAAAAGCCGATACCGAGCGCGATAGCGTCCCGGGGAGAATGGATTCTCACCTGTTGTCCATCGATATGGATGGCGCCGCCTGTGGGTTTATGTACGCCGAAAATCAATTGCGCCAGTTCCGAGCGGCCGGCGCCCACCAATCCAGCCAAGGCGACGATTTCACCGGCCCGCACGTGTAAACTGACCGGATGGACTTTTTTGCCGTCGGTAAGGCCTTCAACCTCCAGACACTCCTCGCCGATGGGCACATGGGTATCTTTATTGAACAGATCGCTCAACGGCCGGCCGACCATCATGCGCACCAGTTCGCCGGCGGATAGCTTGTCGCGCATCAGGCTGCCGACGTATTGACCGTCGCGCAGTACGCTGACCCGATCGGACAATTCGTACACTTCCGCCATTCGATGGCTGATATAAATGATGGCCATGCCTTCCTGGCGCAGGCGTCTGATCAGATCGAACAAGCGCTGCGTTTCGCGGGAGGACAGGGCGGCGGTGGGTTCATCCATGACCAGAATGCGGCTGTTGCGGTACAGCGCACGGGCGATTTCAATTTGTTGCTGCTCGGCGATGGTGAGATACATGACCCGATCGGTGGAGAGGAACTGCGCGCCGAGGCGATCAATGACCTGCTGGGCTTCGCGGATCATTCTTCCGCGTTGCACCAGGCCGCCGCGTGACAATTCGCTGCCCAGAAAGATATTTTCCGCGACGGTAAGATTAGGCGCCAGGTTCATCTCTTGATAGATGAGCGTGATGCCGGCCGCTAAGGCGTCTTTCGGACCTTTGATGACTCTGGGCTGTCCATCGATAACGATTTCACCGCTGCTGGCGGTATAAGCGCCGGCCAGAATTTTCATCAACGTGCTTTTTCCCGCACCGTTTTCCCCCATCAGCGCATGGATTTCGCCGGGGTAGACCGTGAGATCAACCGACTTCAGCGCATGGAATTGCCCGAAGCGTTTGCCGATTTTGCGCATCTCGAGGATGGGGGCTGCCGACATTCGTCAAACTCCTTGCTTCATTTGGGATGACATCAGTAAAGCAGAAGGAAATAAATACAAAATGTCAGCCGCCATTCATGTTTGTCATAATCCGCCGCGGAACGGACTTTATACTGAACTTCAGCGTGCCGTGGAGTTGTCATATGAAATCACTGTTCACACCCATTGCCATCGCAGCCAGCGCCCGCGGGCGTTTGCTCATGTTCAATCTGTTGGTGATGGCGGTGACCTTAATGGTCAGCGCGGTGGCGATTATCGGCTTCAATCGCGCCGGCGATTTGCAAGAACAGATGCAAGCCAGAACATTGAGCGAAATGACCGGCAGTATGGAACTGAGCCGTGACACCGCCAATGTCACGATTGCCGCCATCCGATTGTCGCAGGTGGTGGGCGCGCTGGAATACCAGAGCGAATCGGCGCGGTTGAAACAAACACAGATGGCGCTGCAATCCACCCTGCAATCCATGGCGCAATCGCCGCTGGCCCATAGCGATCCGGCATTGGTGCAACGAATCAGTCAACGCAGCGAGGCTTTGGAAAACAGCGTCGCGCAATTGCTCATATTGGGGCAGCAGCGGCACTGGCAGCGTAACCAGATGCTGAGCGAGCTTTACCAATGCCAGATGTATCTTCATCAGATTGATTCAATCGCCGCCCGTACCCATGCGTTGCAATCGACCCTGGGATTGCGTGCGGAAATCGATCGTTTGCTGAATATCGCCATACAAACATCTTTTCCGCGCGCCGCGCTGCTGCAACTTGACAAGGTGATGGCGGATTGGACGGACGAACACACCGATGCCTTGCTGAGTGATAAAATTCTTCGTTTCAAACAGACGCAAAGCGGCTTGACGCCGCTGGCGCGGCAACTCTCCGCCAGCGATTTGGCAATCACCTTTTATGCCTATCATATCAAGGCGTTGGTGGGCATGTTGAACGGCGATATCAACTTCTCGGTACAGCAAGTGGTGAATGAATCGGCACAACGTATTCGCCAGACCCACCATGAACTTTCCTCCATCATCGTTTTCATCGGCTTGTTCGCGTTGCTGTCGTTGGTCATTACCGGTTTTGCCGGCTGGTATATTTACCGTAATCTCGGCTCCAGTCTGACGGTGATTGCCAGCGCCATGTCCCGTTTGGCCAAGGGCGAGCGGCAAGTCAGCGTGCCGGGGTTGCAACGGCGCGACGAACTGGGCGACTTGGCCCGTGCATTCAATGTTTTCGCCGGCAACACGGCTTCGCTGGAGCGGACCTCGCGCTTACTCAAGGAAAAAAGCACCCAGTTGGAAAACACTTTCCTGGCGATGCGAGACGGTTTTGCGTTGTTTGACCGGCGCGGCCGATTGGTGGTGTGGAACCCGCGCTATCCCCTTTTGCTGGGGCTGGAGAATTCATTATTGTTTCGCGGCCAGCATTATCGCGAACTGCTGACGGCGTTGGTCCGTTCTCAGGCGCAAGTGCCGGGTTTTCCCGACTGGCCGGATGTGACGGCCCATTTACGGGAAGCGCAACCGCGCACTCTGGAAATGCACCTGGCGGATGGCCGCATTATGGAGTTGCGTTTCAGCCCGGTGCCGCAACATGGCATGGTCAATGTGGTATTGGACCGCTCCGAACGCAAAGCGATGGAGCAGGCGCTGGTTCATAGCCAGAAAATGAAGGCGGTGGGGCAACTGACCGGCGGCCTGGCCCATGATTTCAATAACCTATTGGCGGTGATTATCGGCAGCCTTGAATTGTGCGAAGTCAATTTCAGCCGCGACCACGAACGCATCGCCCGCGCATTGAAAGCGGCCGAGCGCGGCGCGCTGCTCACGCAGCGATTATTGGCGTTTTCTCGCAAACAATCACTTCATCCGCAAGCCATAGAACTCTCGACGCTGGTGGAAAATCTGCGGGAATTATTACGGCATTCATTGCCGGCCAGCCTGACCTTGGCCATCGAGTCGCAGCAGACTGGCTGGCCCGCCTGGATTGACGTCAACCAACTGGAAAATGCGATTATGAATCTTGTGGTTAACGCCCGCGATGCCATGGAAGGGGGACGGGGCACCATTGTTATTCGTACCTACAATCAACAGGTGGTCCGCACCGGCGGCAAGCAGCAGGATATGGCGACGCTGGAGGTGATCGATAGCGGTTGCGGTATGTCTGATGAGGTGAAATCGCAGGTTTTCGAACCGTTCTTTACCACCAAGGCGGCGGGAAGCGGCAATGGTCTGGGCTTATCCATGGTGTATGGTTTTATTCGCCAGTCCGGCGGTCGGGTACAAATTGAATCCGTTCCCGGCAAAGGGACGCTGGTGCGTTTACAGTTGCCCAGAGCGCCGATAACGGAACGGCAAACCCCAAAGCCGTCTGTGCTTGAGCCTGTCGCCAGTCAAGGAATATTGCCCTTGGTGCTGGTGCTGGAAGATCAGGAAGATGTGCGCAATACGTTATGTGAACAATTGCATCATTTAGGGTATCTGACCCTGGCGACCGGCGATAGCGGCGAAGCATTGTCGATGTTGCGCCGCTCGACGGATATCGGCCTGCTGATAAGCGACCTTATGTTGCCGGGCGCATACAGCGGCGCCGATGTGATACGTCAGCTCCGACGGGAAAATATCACATTGGGCATTTTGCTCATCAGCGGTCAGGATATGCGCCTGAATGCCGGCGAACTGCCGTCCGAGATTCAACTGCTGCGCAAGCCCTTTACCGTGCGGCAATTAGACCAGGCGTTGCGGTTGGCCGGAGGGGCAATGGCTATTCCGGTTAACTAATTTATCTCTGCGAAAATATGACTGGCGTTAATAATAACTTTTTTTGACAGTATGAATGAACGCCTTAAGCGAAATTAACCTATCATTCCTAATGCCTTAAGTGTTATTAGGAATGATTGGCATTTATGGTTCATTTACGGTTTTGTGACCGTGAAAAATTCGAAAAGCATTTATTATTTTAATTAAATTGGATACTAATTATCAAAGTTCTCTTCCGTTTGTTACACTAATGAAAAATTTAAGTTTGTTTTTGCTATATAGATAATGGGAAAGTCATTTATTTACAATATTAAAGTCACGGTAGTGACAATGCACCTGATGTCGACAATCAATTCCCTCCTAAGATGTATCACTAATTATTGATATATTATAAATAATCATTTGCGATGTTGATCACTAAAGTTATATCATCATAAAATTAACATTGATAAATAATTTTAAGCGCGTAGTTTGTGCTTGCGCCCGCTTCAGCCGGTCAACGCAAGCATCGGATGATTGATAAACTATACGTTCGTCGTTTTTGGCGCTGAACGATCCGGTTCGAATTACCGATCGGGCTGAAGTCCGGTTAAGGTACAGTAGAATATGAAATGATATTATCGTCATTATATATGACACTAATGACGCTCATATTGTTTAATCATCTTCTCTGCATGGATGCGAATGTTTAACTGCGGCCTCAAATTTCACGCCGAGAATTTAGGAATTAACTCAATTTCGATTACTCAGTGATGAGCTGTAACGGCATTATTGATTATTCTGGATTGCCCGGCGGTATACCGGGCGCTGTTTATTTTAGCGGGTGCGGCTATACGGCTGTCGTTTAATGGTTAGAGTAAATAATCGCCAGGGATGATATTGATAGTTTTAAAAGGCTCTCAAAGTCGTTTTGCGGTTGCACGAAGTTTTTGTAAGTGAAGTAGTCCACACCAGGGAAAAAGTAAAAAAAAAATCCGACAACAGTTGGACGGGCTATTTAACCGAAACATTGCCCGTCTTTCGTGCCTGGAGCAATCCAGTCAGTGTTGCAACGGACACGCCACACCACGGCGACCCCGCTGTTCAACTGATGATAAGTGGCTGGCATCGGTTTCAGAACAGCGGTGGCTCGCCGCTTTTTATTCTAGGTTGTTTCCATTGCGGCAGACGGTGATGTCAAATCCGCTCCTTTTCGCACATAGAGTCGCTAAGCGCGCTAAGAATGCTTTAAGCTATCCTTGTTAGGGTTTATCCCGCGCGGTGCGGGAGCACTCTTTTTGCGTAACGGATAAGGGGCTTTTTATGCTGTACCGTCGCTTCGAAAATATGATCAATGTATTTCAGGAGGCGCCTGGCTCAGCACCGCCAAACCGGGTGTTTCCATTTTATGTCTATTATTTGCGTCAGGTTTGGCCGAGCTTCGCCGTACTTCTGGTGGTCGGTCTGGTGGGTGCGTTGATTGAGGTGGCGCTGTTTAATTATCTCAGTCGCATCATTGACCTGGCGCAAAAGACTCCCGGCAGCCGCTTTTTCAGCGAGCATGGTGGAGAATTACTTTGGATGGCGGTTGTGACCCTGATCATGCGCCCGATTTTTATCGGTTTGCATGACCTGCTGGTACACCAGACCATCAGCCCCGGCATGACCAGCATGATTCGCTGGCAAAATCATAATCATGTGCTAAAGCAGAGTCTTGGCTTTTTCCAGAACGATTTTGCCGGTCGAATTGCTCAACGCATTATGCAAACCGGTAACGCTCTGCGCGATTCATTGGTGCAGGCGGTTGATGCATTATGGCATGTACTGATTTACGCCATCAGTTCGCTGATATTGTTCGCCGAGGCGGACTGGCGATTGATGATTCCGCTCATCGCCTGGATCATCGCTTATATTTTCTGTCTTTTTTATTATGTGCCGCGGGTGAAGTCGCGCTCAGCGATCTCTTCCGCAGCCCGATCCCGGCTGATGGGCTGCATTGTCGATGGCTATACCAATATCGCCACGCTGAAGTTATTCGCCCATACCGATCTGGAACGGCAATACGCGCGCGAAGCCATCAGCGATCAGACGGAAAAAACCCAATTGGCCAGCCGGGTGATAACCAGCATGGATGTGGCGATTACCATTCTGAACGGCCTGCTCATTGTGGCGACCACAGGGCTGGCGCTCCAGTTATGGACCCGGTCGTTGGTCAGTATCGGCGCTATCGCCCTGACCACCGGGCTGGTGATTCGCATTGTCAGCATGTCCGGCTGGATCATGTGGGTCGTGAATGGCATTTTTGAAAATATCGGCATGGTACAGGACGGGCTGCAAACCATTTCCCAGCCGGTAAGCGTGACCGATAGCCCTGGGGCCGCCAAATTGCTAGTCCGCCAAGGCGCGGTTCGTTTTGAAAATTTGGATTTCAATTATGGCAATGGGCGAAAGGTGATTAATCGTTTGAATCTCGACATTCGGCCCGGTGAAAAAATCGGCTTAATCGGCCCCTCCGGCGCGGGCAAATCGACGCTGGTCAACTTGCTGCTGCGTCTTTATGACCTTAACGGCGGGCGTATTTTGATTGACGGGCAGGATATCGCCAAAGTCAACCAAGAGAGCTTGCGGGCGCAAATCGGCATGATCACCCAGGATACTTCGCTGCTGCACCGGTCCATTCGTGAAAATCTGCTCTACGGCAAACCCGGCGCCAGCGATGCCGCATTATGGGAGGCGGTGCATCGCGCACGGGCCGATGAATTCATCCCGCTGTTATCCGATGCCGAAGGGAACGTGGGATTGGACGCGCATGTTGGCGAACGCGGGGTAAAACTGTCCGGCGGCCAGCGGCAACGTATTGCCATCGCTCGGGTATTGCTCAAAAACGCGCCGATTCTGATCATGGACGAGGCCACCTCGGCCCTGGATTCGGAAGTCGAAGCGGCGATCCAGGAGAGTCTTGAAGTTCTCATGCGGGGCAAGACGGTTATCGCCATTGCACACCGCTTATCCACCATTGCTAAAATGGATCGTTTGGTGGTGATGGACGATGGTGGTATCGCCGAGGTGGGGAGCCATAGCGAACTGCTGGCTCAGCATGGCTTGTACGCTCGTTTGTGGCAATATCAGACCGGCGGTTTTGTCGGCGTGGATTAGCGCGGCTGCTGTTCCTCGCCTGTGTTGCGATAGGGTAATGCCTGGCGCGCTTCGTCGGCCCAGGCCTGTACGGCCACCCGTTCCTGGCTGAGAAATTCCGCCACCGCGGCGTGCAGGCCGGGATGGCGAAGATAGTGCCAGGAGTCGGTCAATACCGGTTCGAAACCACGGATAAGTTTATGCTCGCCCTGGGCGCCGGCATCAAACCGGGCCAGACCATGGGCGATGGCATACTCTATCCCCTGATAAAAACAGGTCTCGAAATGCAGGCGATCGAATTCCGCCACACAGCCCCAATAACGGCCGAAAAAAGTATCTTCGCTTACCAGGCTGAAGGCCATGGCCACCGGGCGATCCTGTTGGCTTGCCAATACCAGCCGGATAGCTTCCGGCATACGTTCGGCCAGCAGGCTAAAAAATGAGCGTGTCAAATAAGGCGACTGACCGCGTATTTCATACGTATTGGCATAACAGTCATAAACAAAATCCCATTGTTGTTCGCTGACTTGCCCCCCCTCTAACCAACTGAACTGCAAACCCTGTTGGGCCACCATGGCGCGCTCTTTACGCATTTGTTTGCGCTTACGTGAGCTCAAGGCATCGAGAAAATCCTGAAAATCCCGATAACCGCGATTATGCCAATGATATTGGCAACCCAGACGGTGCAGCCAGACCGGTTGTCCCGCTAGCAAACGGCTGGCGCGCGGGTCGGTGAAATTGATATGGGCGCTCGACAGACCTTGGCTGGACAAGTATTCAGGCAAGGCTTCCAGCAACCTGATCAGAGCCGATTCATCACCAAGCAAACGGGGACCGGTCACCGGACTGAAAGGGATTGCGCCCAGCCATTTGGGGTAATAGCGAATACCGGCGCGTTGGCACGCTTCGGCCCAGCCGTGATCGAAAACATACTCGCCGCTGGAGTGCCGTTTTCGGTAACCGGGTATGGCGGCCAGGCAGCGTCCGTTTTCCATCCATAACACATGATCGGGCCGCCAGCCGGAACCTGGCCGCAGGCTGCCGCTGTCTTCCAATGTCGAAAGGAAGGCATGACGCAAAAAAGGCTGCCCGGCAGGCACCAGCGCATCCCATTGATCGGCGGGCAAATCGGCCAGATGCGCCAGAGGAGTTAAAGACATGAACGTCCCCCCGTGATGGAGCCGGCGGATAAAGCCACTAGCCGGCTTGATTAGGCAATCATAACCTATGGCGGGCGCAAATCATCAAGAAAAGGTTACAGCTCTTTACTGCCGCGTTTACCCCAAACGCGCTAGCGCATGGTCACCAATTCTTCGGCGGCGGTCGGGTGTATGGCCACGGTATTATCAAAGTCCCGTTTGGTGGCGCCCATCTTGATGGCCACGGCAAAACCCTGCAATATTTCGTCCATGCCAAAACCGATGCCGTGCAGACCGACGATTTTCTCTTGCGGGCCCACGCAGACCAGTTTCATCCGGCAAGGTTGGCGATGCTCGGTCACCGCGGTATACATGGAAGTAAAACTGGTTTTATAAATTTTAACGTCAGCCTCGCCGTATTTGGCGATGGCCTGCGGCTCGGTCAAACCAATGGTGCCGATGGGCGGGTGACTGAACACCACGGTGGGGATCAGATCGTAATCCAGATGTTCTTCCGGTTTATTATTGAACAGCCGCTCGGATAACCGTCGACCCGCGGCCACCGCCACCGGCGTCAGTTCCACCGCGCCCGTGATATCGCCGACGGCATAGACTCCGGCAACATTGGTATTTTGATATTTATCGACCCGGATATACCCTTTGCTGTCGGTTTCCACTCCGGCCGCGGCCAGGTTGAGTTTGCCGCTGGACGGTTCGCGGCCGATGGCCCAAATCAAGGCATCCACCGTAAACTGATTGCCGTTCTCCAATGTCAGCGTCAGGCTGCCGTCGCTGTTTTTGACAACAGATTCGGGAATGGAACCGGTATGCAAAATCGGGCCTTCCGCTTGCATGATTTCCACCAGCGTATCGACTATCAAAGGATCGAAAGTACGCAGCGGCGCATGTTTGCGCACGAATAAATGGGTTTCCGCTCCCAGCCCATTCAAGACACCGGCGAGTTCCACCGCGATATAACCCGCGCCGACCACCGCAACCCGCCGCGGCATGGCCTTCAAGTCAAAAAAACCATCCGAGTCGATACCATATTCCTGGCCGACGATATCGATGCGGCTCGGCCGGCCGCCGGTGGCAATGAGAATATGATCGGCGGTAATGTGTTCGCCATTGACGTCAACGGTATGCGCATCGACGAATCGGGCGAAGCCCTGAATAACATCGACATGATTATTGCCCAATACCCGTTCATAGGACTGATGAATGCGGTCGATATACGCGCTCCGGCTTTTAATCAACGTCGCCCAGTCGAGGCGGTTAATCGTGGCGTCAAAGCCATAATCGGGACCATACAATTTAATGGCTTCGGCAATTTGCGCCGCGTGCCACATGATTTTTTTGGGAACACAACCGACATTAACGCAAGTGCCGCCCAGATATTGAGCTTCAATCAGCGCGCATTTTTGACCGTACATCGCCGCACGGTTAATGGAGGCGATACCGCCGCTGCCGCCGCCAATCGCAAGATAGTCGTAATGTCTGGTCATTGTATGTTCCCTATAAGTCATATGAATGGGCACAAGTTTAACGCGCAACGGCTATTTGTCGCAAAGATTGCGACAATCCTTGCGATAGGCAATAAGGTCTTGCGCGGTGGTTATTCAGGCGCTATTCAGGTACTACCCAACGAACCAACGTATGGCCGATGCCGCTGGGCACCAGCGCCTGATGCAGCCAGGGCAGCAGTTCGCTCATCTGCTGTTCCAGCATCCAGGGAGGATTGATCACTATCATACCCGATGCGGTCATGCCTCGCTGGTCGCTGTCCGGACGCATCGCCAGTTCGATTTGCAATATACGGCGGATACCGGTTTTTTCCAGCCCGGCCAGTATGCGTTTAACATGCTGACGCAACACCACCGGATACCACAGGGCATAGACGCCGGTGGCGAAACGTTTATAACCTTCGTGGATAGCGGTCACCACATCCTGATAATCCGATTTTAATTCATAAGGCGGGTCCATCAGGATGACGCCGCGCCGTGATAACGGCGGCAACTGGGATTTCAATTGCTGGTAGCCATCGGCGCGCAGCACGTCGGCGCGCCGGTCTTTTTGAAACTCGCTTTTCAGCAACGGATAATCGCTGGAGTGCAACTCCGTCAGGTGCAGGCGATCCTGTTCCCGCAACATTTGTCGGGCAATCAGCGGCGAGCCGGGATAATAACGCAGCGTTCCGTTGCGATTATAATGACGGATCACGGTCAAATAAGGTTCCAGCAAGGCCGGGCAATCGTCCCGCTGCCAGATTTTGCCGATACCGTCCTGATATTCGCCGGTACGCTCGGCGTGTTCGCTATGCAGTTGATAACGGCCGGTCCCCGCGTGGGTATCCAGGTAGAGAAAGGGTTTGTCTTTCTCTTTCATGGCGGTCAGGATCAGGCTTTGTACAATGTGCTTAAGCACATCGGCATGGTTGCCGGCGTGAAAACTGTGGCGATAACTGAGCATAGGGTTCTCTTACTTTTCGGTGTTATTGATATAAACAGTAAAATCAGTAAGTTACCGAAAATTTTTACTGTGCAATGTCTCAGTGCCTTCTACGGGCCTGTCACTGTCGCAATAAACGGCGGGGCAGGCAAAACAGAGAAAAGCACATCATGGCGAACAGTATAAACCGACTGACCGATAAAAAGTTAAAAGCCTTATCAGGATTGAGGGCCGACCCCGGTGGGTCATTCCCGCAGGCAAGCATCTATGTATGACCCCAATCGATTACGCTCTTTAGGCTTACCTGATAAAATATGCATCGTTAGGCCCACTTGTATCTACAATGTATATGATCTACACTGTAGATACAAATGTGAAGAGGGAGCATGTTATGACTACGGTGACGTTAAAAAAATGGGGTAACAGCCCATCAATAAGAATACCAGCAAATGTGATGCACGCTGCATCGCTTAACGTTGAGGATAAATTGGAGTTAAGTGTTGAAGAGGGTCGGTTGATCTTAGTCCCTGTAAAAGCGAAAGAATATTCTCTGGATAGCTTGTTAGCTGGTATAACGCCCGAAAATATTCATGCAAAAGTGGATTTTGGTTCACCGGCAGGTAAGGAATTGCTCTGATGGTCTCTCGTTTTGTACCTGATGCCGGTGATCTTATATCGGTGGATTTCGATCCCATTGAAGGACACGGGCAAGGGGGGCATCGCCCTGCCGTGGTTCTTAGCCCCTTTGCTTATAACAATAAAGTAGGCTTGTTGCTTTGTGTTCCTTGTACAACCAAAGTTAAAGATTATCCTTTTGAAGTACAACTGTCGGGAAATCGTGGAAGTGTGGCTCTTGCCGATCAAGTCACTTGCATAGACTGGCGAGCCAGAGCGGTGTCGAGAAAAGGCGCAGTGACGGCTGATGAGTTGGCCGATATTCGCGCAAAAGGCAGAGCGTTGATTGGCTGAAACGCTCTGAGCTGGCATTTATTTATTGGATGAAACCGTTACATCAATCTTTTCCGGGCTTGTTTGCTATTTGTTAAGTTTTGCTAGGTATGATGTCCGTCGGTAAATAAGATATCCGTCGGTAAATAAACAGTACCGGGATATTATATTTAAAATCGAGTGTGATTGTTTTTGTAATCTTATAAAAAAACAAGGTAAAACGATGGGTATTGCATTTAGTTGTTTTTCTGGCAAGTCTTCTCTAACGCAAGTGGCATATCAAACTAATAAGAATAATCTCAACCATCAGCAACCTGAAAAACTCAATGAAAGTTTGCTGTCTGTAAGGCAGGAAAGTCAGGATTCTTCACCGCTTATTCCGACCAAACGTCATGCGCAGCTGATTGAAATTAAGGATATCGTCGAGTTCGAACTAACAGAAACTCATATGCCGGAGGCACTGCTTGAAGCTGATGCTCCTCAGTTTGATCCAGCTTATCAATCATTGCTGAAAAAGGGCGATAAACAGGAGCAAGCTGAATCACAACCGCAAAATAAGAAGCCTACTGTGGCAGTTCGCACGGTTTTTGATACCAAGGTGTCATCGGAAGATAATAATTTGCCGTGCAACGAAAATAATTCAATTAAGTCCGAGCAAACATTTTTCACATTTAAAACGAAGTATGAACAACATTTAAAAGCTATTAAAAATATTAAGAATGAATTGGAGAATACTGATTGCACTTCAAATAAGTGGCATGAGTTGCAGGACCAGCAAAAAATGATAGAACAACAAAGTCTGAAATATAAGCAATTCAAGGGATTCGTGCAATCGGCTTCCCTTTATGCCAGCGCTATACAAAATAAGCTTGAATCTTGCTCTGATATTCTTGATAAACAGTATTATTCCCGACAAGAAACTGTTGAAATCACAGAGTCACTCCCTATATTCGAAGACTATAATGAAAGTGGGAAATCGCCGCATGGGCATGCAAGTAACACCACTCAACAATTCAAATCTTCACTAACATTGATTCCATCTGAAGCGTTGCATAATACCTCTGGCGCGGCATAACAGTGATTTTCCATGGCTTCTGGCCACGTCTGACCGTCGATGTGCGGCGGTGCAGTCGTCAACGCTACACGCCTCATTGAATCCCGAAAAGCGCATCAGGCCGAAGTCCCTGGCTTCATGCGCCTGTTTTATATGCGCTCGGCGTACCATTATTCATTTAGCGCTATCAAAAGCGCTACTTGGCTCGTATTCTTTTATCCATAGCCTGTTACCTTAAACATTACCGAGGGAGCAGTGGTCAATTTACGATAACGGCATCACTGGAGGGAATAATAATGGCTGAAATCAAAGAGGTTTTGTTAGCTTACGATGACTCTGACTGCGCCAAACAAGCACTGGTTTTCGCCTGTGATTTCGTCAGGCGTTTCGGCGCCAGGCTGCACATTGTTTCGGTGTGCCAGCTACCGCAAGTCGGCTCCGGTGTGGCGCTCGAAGGGATCATTGACAATGACCAGAAAAACTTTAGCGAATTTTTCAAACGTTTTCAAAATGATCCGTTAAACCAGGATATCGATGTTATTGAAAAAATGGAAATCGGCCAGCCCGTTGATAAAATTCTGCACTATGCCGAGACCCATAAAATCGATCATATCATCATTGGTCATCGCGGCATCTCCAATATCCAACGCTGGATCTTAGGTTCGGTGGCCCGCGAGGTGATAGACAATGCGTGTTGCCCGGTGACCGTTATCAGGGAAGCGTCCTATTAAGCTTAGGCCTGATTGGACTGGAACCCGACGTGACGGGTTGGTGGATGAGAGAGCAGGAAGCGGTTTCGCCATGCTATGTCAGTCACGGCTTTTTTGCGTGGCGGGCAGGTGAAGTTCCTGCGCCTATGTAGCACAACGTTCAATCAACCTTTGTCCGGCTTCTGGTCGCCTGCCAGCAAAGTAATGATCCCGCCGTCACCATCATCACGCCCAGCCAAAACGACGGCAACAATTGCTTGTCCAATAGTAACCCGGCCAATAAGGCTGACAATACCGGCGTAAAATAGGACGCAGTAGCCAGCAGCATTAAATTGCCATGCATGATGCCGCGGTTCCATGCGGCATACGCCACCGCCGATGTCGCGCCAGCCGCCAGAAATCGCACTGTGGCGGTGAAATTCATGTGCATATGCTGTTCATGGCTGCAGGCGTACTGAAGCCATAAAGTTAATGCGGTTACAATAAAGAACAGTGTGATGGCGTCTTTGCCATTGGCCCATTTTTTGGTGAAATTACAATAAGCCGCCCAAATCACCGCGCCGCAAAAAGCCAATCCATAACCGACAGGGTTGGATGCGATATTGCCGGCGATGCGTTGCCATGACCAGCCTCCCGCGCCGCCCAATATCCAGCCTATGCCATAAAGGCACAGCACTAAGCCGGGTACGATCCATTTAGTGGCTTTTTGACCATTGATCATGACCGCCATCAGGATGGTGAAACTGGGCCATAAATAGTTCACCATGCCAATCTCTATCGCCTGGGCGCGATTATTGGCATAGCCCAATGCCAGTGACAAAAATATCTCATAGCTGGCAAATAAAATACTGCCGATAATTAGATATCTACGCGAAAAGCCACGCAGTGATGGGAAACCGATCAACACGAGTAAACACAGCGAACTGACGCTATAAATCATGGCGGCCCCGCCGATGGGACCCAAACTTTCACTGACGCTGCGGATTAAGCCGATGGTGCCGCTCCAGAGCAAAATGGCCAAGATTCCCAGTGCTGTTGCCCAATTGGCCGGCGAAAACGAAAACATCCCAAGCTCCCAGTTGATCGGCATTCATTGCGTGAATTGCATCGCCGTTCTGGTTTAAAGCAGAACACGGCGGTTTTGCCGGTCATTAACGCCAATAAGCGTTTTTTATGATGCTGTACCGACCGCCCCCCAAGAAGGCGATGGCCACGCCGGCAAAGAAAAAAACCGCAATATCCTCCAAACCCCAGCCGCCGACTTTGTTAAACGAAAAAATCATGCCCGGTGTGGTGATAAGCCAGGCGAACAAAAGGTTAATACAAAATATCAAGGCTGCCGGACGGACCAGAATACCCAGAATCAGCATTATCGGCATGACAATTTCGCCGATATATACGCCATAGCCGACGAAGGGCGGCATGCCGTCTCGCACTACCAGCGCTATAATATCGTTTATGCCATAAGCCATTTTATGCAGGCCATGCAAAAGCATCATGCCGCCGAAGGCGACACGCAGAATGAGCTTCGCCAGATCCGGGCGATCAAGCATTTTATTGAATGTTGTTATCATGGCATTTTATCTTGGTGTGAAGACCGTTGAATGAAGAAGTTGAATGACAATCGTTGCATTTGTGACACTATTATTCAATGACAAATCCTTTTGCGGCCGCCATTGTTTTTTTGCGATATCAGCCGCATGTTATTTATAGAGATCTCTAACGATAATCAGGGCCGTACTATGACAAATCCGTTGTTGACCGATTTTATCCTGCCGCCTTTTTCCGCTATTCGTCCCGAACATATCGTTACGGCGGTGAAAACCACTCTGGACGCCTGCCGCAAAACCGTGGAGCAGGTCGTCGCCCAGCCGGGGCCTTTTAGCTGGGATAACCTATGCCAGCCTTTGGCCGAGGCCGATGACCGCCTGGCCCGTATCTGGTCGCCGGTAGGCCACCTTAACGCGGTAAAAAACAGTCCGGAACTGCGGGAAGCCTATGAACAAAGTTTGCCGTTATTGTCGGAATACTCTACCTGGGTCGGCCAGCATAAGGGTTTATATGAAGCATACCGTCATTTGCGTGACGGCGAGAATTACGCGGATTTAAGCGTGGCCCGTAAAAAAGCGGTGGATAACGCGCTGCGTGATTTTGAATTGTCCGGTATCGGCTTGTCGCCGGAAAAGCAGCAACGCTATGGCGAAATAGCCGCCCGTCTGTCGGAGTTGGGTTCCGCCTATAGCAACAATGTGCTCGACGCTACCATGGGTTGGAGCAAACTTATCACCGTGGCGTCCGAGCTTGACGGCATGCCGGAAAGCGCGCTTGCCGGCGCTCGCGCCCAAGCCGAGGCCAAAGGGCGGGACGGATGGTTGTTGACGCTGGATATCCCCAGTTATTTGCCGGTAATGACCTATTGCGATAATGCGGCGCTGCGTGAAGAACTCTATCGGGCATATAACACCCGGGCGTCGGATCAAGGCCCTAATGCCGGTAAATGGGATAACAGCCCGATCATGGCCGAAATCCTGGCATTGCGTCATGAATTGGCGCAGTTGCTGGGATTTGACAGTTTCGCCGATAAATCCCTGGCAACCAAAATGGCGCAAAATCCGCAACAGGTGCTGGATTTTCTGACCGATCTGGCTAAGCGCGCGCGCCCGCAAGGGGAACAGGAGTTGGCCCGGCTGCGTGCTTTTGCGAAGGAACATTTTGGCTGCGAAAAGCTGGACCCGTGGGATATCGCTTATTACAGCGAAAAACAAAAACAGTTTCTTTATGCTATCAGCGATGAACAATTGCGCCCTTATTTCCCGGAACAACGGGTGATTAACGGCTTGTTTGAAGTGGTTAAACGCATCTATGGCATTACCGCCGAAGAGCGGACGGATGTGGATATCTGGCATCCGGAAGTGCGTTTTTTCGATTTGTTCGATCGGCAAGGCGAACTGCGCGGCAGTTTTTATCTGGATCTCTTTGCCAGGGAAAACAAGCGCGGCGGTGCCTGGATGGATGATTGTGTCGCCATGATGCGCAAAGCCGACGGCAATTTGCAAAAACCGGTGGCCTACCTGACCTGTAATTTCAGCCGCCCGGTCAATGGCAAACCCGCGTTGTTCACCCATGACGAAGTCACCACGCTATTCCATGAATTTGGCCACGGTCTCCACCATATGCTGACCCGTATCGATACCCCGGGGGTTGCCGGCATCAGCGGCGTACCTTGGGATGCGGTGGAATTGCCCAGTCAGTTTATGGAGAATTTCTGTTGGCAACCCGAGGCGCTGGCGTTTATCTCGGGTCATTATCAAACCGACCAGCCGCTGCCTAAGGAAATGCTCGATAAATTGCTGGCGGCGAAAAATTACCAGGCGGCGCTGTTTATTCTGCGCCAGCTGGAATTCGGCTTGTTCGATTTCCGTATGCATTACGAATACAACGCGGAGCAGGGCGCTCGCATATTGGCGACCCTGGCGGAAGTCAAACAGCAGGTGGCGGTTATGCCCGCGGTGGAATGGACCCGCTTCCCGCATGCGTTCAGTCATATCTTCGCCGGTGGCTACGCGGCGGGCTATTACAGTTATTTGTGGGCGGATGTCTTGGCGGCCGACGCCTGGTCCCGGTTTGAAGAAGAAGGTATTTTCAATCCGCAGACCGGTCAGTCGTTTCTGGACGAAATTCTGTCTCGTGGCGGCTCGGAAGAACCCATGGCGCTATTTACCCGTTTCCGCGGGCGGGAGCCGCAACTGGATGCCATGCTGCGTCATTACGGCATCAAGGGATAATGGTTTTGAGCCCTTGTCGACTGAATTGTGAAGCGGGCGTTGATGCCGAAAAACTAAGCGCTTTGGCGGAGCGCTGGGGGTTGGTTAGCGACCCGTCGGCATTGATGGAGTTGATGTTGACGCCACAACGCCTGGAGTTGCGCAAACGGGATGAACCCAAGTTGGGTGCGGTTTTTGTCGATTTTATCGGCGGCGCGGCAGCTCACCGCCGTCGTTTCGGCGGCGGCCGCGGCGAGGCGGTGGCCAAGGCGGTGGGAATCAAAGGAGACCGGTTGCCCGCGGTGGTGGATGCGACGGCGGGTCTGGGGCGCGATGCCTTTGTGCTGGCCGCGCTGGGCTGTCATGTGCGGATGTTCGAGCGGCATCCGGTAGTGGCCGCCTTGCTGGAGGATGGTTTGCGGCGCGCCTATGCCGATGAGGAGATGGGCGTATGGTTGCGCGAACGACTGACGCTGGTCTATGGTTCCAGCCTGAGTGGTTTAAACGGTTTGGTGCCGCGTCCTGACGTGGTTTACCTTGATCCGATGTTTCCGCACCGAATGAAAAGCGCACTGGTCAAAAAAGAAATGAGGGTATTCCAGTCATTGGTAGGCAGTGACGAGGATGCGGATCAACTGCTGGCGCCGGCGCGAGCATTGGCAATGCGCCGGGTGGTGGTCAAACGCCCTGATTACGCTCCGCCGTTGGCGGGGATTGCCGCGCAGGGGCATATTGCCACCAAAAATCACCGGTTTGATTTGTATACGCCATCGACGCCATACATCGGTTGAATTGGGCCGATCACACCGCCCGCCGGGCGGTGTGATCTCAGCGTAAGCTATTCTTCGTAAACAGCTTCATCGTTGAGCGGAACAATCAGCATATCGACATGTACGGTGTTGATCAACTGACGTGCGGACGACATCAGTTTGCTCCAGAAATCCTGATGATGGCCGCATAATACCAAATCCACATCGTACCGGTTGATGGCGTCCACCAATACCTGGGCGAGGTCGCCACTGCCGCTCAACACTTCGGTGACGGGATAACCGGCATTTTCCGCTAATTGTTTCATGGCGTGCTGTGTTTCTTCGGAGATGCGTTTTTGCATGTCTCCCAGATTGACATCAATCAGACCGGTATACAGATCAGAGTAATTGACATCGACGTGGATCAGCGAAATTTTCGCATTGTACGGTCTGGCCATCGACACGGCTTTATCCACCAGGACATGACTTTCAGGTGAAAGGTCAACAGCGATAAGAATGTGTTTGTAAGACATGATCAGACTCCTTGCAAAATGTCACTCATTGTTTCGTCGGGACACGGGATTCATCCGGTCTGCCTGTGACATTGTGAGTGTATCACCGCATGAGGCCAGAGAAGTGATGCCGTGATCACGTCGAACCGCTTATTATCAGTTGGTTGGGATAAACGTCGCGCTAATCCGCGCCGGCACAGGAAAATCCCTCACTTTCCCCTACAAGATAGGTGTATGTTAATAATTAAGAATTAATTGTTATAGTTTAGTATAGTCTTAATTGTGGGCAGAAACGTCTGGGATCGACAACCGCCAAGCGGTGTTTAAAATTGTTGCAAAAACACATAATTTATGTCGCTTCGGCTGCTTTCTTTTGACGTACTTTTTCTACAATCATTATTGCTAGGCCTCACGGTATTGTTGGTGCGGCGAACCTGTCTCGAACATATCACTTTTGGGGTGAGCTTATTCAGCTCTGTGGTAAATTGTTATCAGGCGTAACCGCTGATGACCTGGTTAGTGAAGGAGGTCAGTGAGTTTTTCGTCGCCGGGGAGGGGGTATGATCAATACTGTTGCGCTTTTCTGGGCTTTATGCGTCGTCTGCGTTATCAATATGTCGCGCTATTACTCTTCATTACGGGCGTTGTTAATCGTGCTGCGCGGCTGTGATCCGTTGCTTTACCAATATGTGGATGGCGGCGGGTTCTTTACCGTGCATGGGCAACCGAGCAAGCAGTTGCGTTTGGTTCGTTATATTTTCGCCCAGCGTTATCTCGATCATCATGATCAAGAGTTCAAACGCCGTTGTGAACGGGTCAGACGTCAATTTATGCTGACCAGCGCCTTGTGCGGGCTGGTGGTGGTGAGCCTGGTGGCGCTGGCGATTTGGCATTGAATATTCAGCCCCGAGAGCCAGTTCTTTCGCCCTCTACGCTGCTGGCCCGGAATGCTTCGGTTTTCTGGCCCGCCATGGGGCAACTCGGCTGGCGTGCGCCAGTACGGCCCCATTCGGCGTGCTCTCACGCAGGCAGGTGTCGTTAACCCCGTTCGCTGCTGGTCTGGCATGTTCTTTGCCTATCAAGCGTGGTCGACAGACGCCGGATTAAATGATCTTTAGCACCAGCCAGTAAAGTCCGCCAGACAGCATGATTGCCACCGGCAGGGTGAGAAACCAGGCCAGCAGGATATTCTGTACGGTTTTGCCTTGTATTCCCCCGCCATCCACCAGCATTGTGCCCGCCACCGCCGAAGACAGAACGTGCGTCGTGGAAACCGGCATCCCGGTATAACTGGCGAAGCCGATGGAGACGGCGGCGGTCACTTGCGCGGAAAGACCTTGCGCATACGTCATGCCTTTTTTACCGATTTTCTCGCCTATCGTGGTCGCGACGCGTTGCCAGCCAATCATGGTGCCTACCGACAACGCCAGCGCGACGGCTACGATGATCCACAACGGAGCATATTCCACCGTCGACAGCATGTCTTTGCGCAGGTTTTCCAGTAAGCGTTTGTCCTCGCTGGAGGTCTGCGGCATTTCGGTAATTTTGTCCGTGGTGTCGGCGATGCACATCAACAGGCGGCGCATATGGGCGCGCTCAATGGGCGTCAGGTGATCGTAGCTTTGCAGATTATCCAGCAACGTCAGCGCATGATTAATGGCGATCAACGCGCGGGTACTGTCGCAATGAAAGACGGCGGTGGGCTGTAGGGCATCGAGATTCGGGATGGCCGGCACGATGGCTGATGCAAGTTGCGGCAATGGCTCAGGGTGCTGAGTATAAAATTGCTGCAGGTTGTTAACGGCATCCTTGGTGCGGGCGATGTCATAACCGGTGGCATTCATATTCACCATAAAGCCCGCCGGGGCGACGCCGATCAACACCAGCATGATAAGGCCGATGCCTTTCTGGCCATCGTTGGCGCCATGAGCAAAACTGACGCCAGCGGCGGAAAGAATCAGCGCGGTTCGGGTCCAGAATGGCGGTTTACGTTTGCCGTCCCGTTTTTCCCGTTCCGCCGGGGTCAGGTGAATACGCTGACGTTTCGGGGTGCCGCGCCAGTACCGGCGCAACACGAATATCAGCGCGCCCGCCAGCACCAGTCCTACCAGTGGCGAGATGATAAGCGAACTGAAAATTTCTATCATCTTTGGAATATTCAACGCTTCAACCACCGAGGTATGGGTGATCAATGCATTGGTCAGGCCGATGCCGATAATGGCGCCGATAAGCGTATGGGAACTGGAGGCCGGTAAACCGAAATACCAGGTACCCAGATTCCAGATGATGGCCGCCAGCAGCATGGAGAACATCATCGCCAAACCGCGTCCCGAATTGACGTTTAGCAGTAAATCGACCGGCAGAAGGTGAACAATGGCGTAAGCCACGCTCAGACCGCCTAAAAGTACCCCGAGAAAATTGAAAATTCCCGACATGCCCACCGCCAACTGAGATCTAAGGGCGCGGGTATAAATCACGGTTGCTACCGCATTGGCTGTATCATGAAAGCCATTAATAGCTTCATATATTAATACAAACAATAATGCGATAACCAACATAAGACCGGTATGCAATTCCAGGCCGGTAAAAAGATGTAGCATATAAGGTTACGCCATTTATTGGATGGATATGACGGGGCGCATTATCTGCGACAATGGGGGCGATGGAAAAGCAAAATATGACCTTTTTATGACATTTTTAAAGAAATCGGTTTTGTTTAATGTCATCTTTTCAAAATTCATCAGCTATTTGATACTTATGTTATCTCCTTGATGACCGCTGGCTCACAGAGCGTGGCCTGGCACAACTTATGCTCAAAGGGAAACCATTAAGCTTAATGACTATGTCGGAACGAGGTCGGAACGAGAGGTGCCGTTGTGATGCCCAACAGCGAAAATAACGCGCCGCCGCAGCATAGCGGCCAGGATGCGCAACTGACCGCCGCCTGGCAGCGCAGCGAAAAAAGGCTGCAACCCGATGTATGGCGCCAGCCGCCGCGCGCCAGCGGGGTCACTTTTCAGTCGTTGTGTCAGCGTCAGCGCGATTTGTTGGTGCTTGCGCAGGCAACCTTGGAAGATGCGTGGGAATATATGGCGCCGCAGCCCTGTTTATTACAGGTCATGAACGCCAACGGTTGTGTGTTGTGGCAATGCGGCGAGACCGGCGTTGCCCGCGAATTGGCAAAGCTCGGAATTCAGCCTGGCTGTTACTGGGCGGAAGATTATATCGGCGCCAATGCGCCAACGCTGGCCATCCAGAGCGCCGCGCCGGTACAGCTTAGCGGCGGGCAGCATTTTAAAACCGCCTTGCACCCCTGGCACTGCTGCGCCACCCCGATATTTGATAGCGATGGACGATTACAGGCGGCCATCGCGCTGATTGTTCCGGCGGGACAACGGGCCGGCGCTGAATTAGCGCTTACGCTTTCGCTGGCGCGGGAAGTGGGCAATGTGCTGCATACGGATAGCCTGCTGGCGGAAAATAATCGGCACCTCAACGCGCTCTATGCTTTGTTGGATGGCGTGGAGGATGGCGTGTTGGCTTGGGATCAGCAGCAACGGGTGCAATACCTCAATCAGCGCGCTGCAACCATGCTCACTCTCGACGCCACCGCCAGCCTGGGCAAAAGATTGGATGAATTGCTGATTCTGCCGGCCCTGGTCCAAAGCGCCATGGCGCAATACACGCCGCTCAGCCGGGTGGAAGTGACGTTTGAAACCCTGCACCAGCTCTTTTTGCCATTGCAGTTAACCTTGAAGCCGGTGCCGGAGGGGGACCGTTATGGCTTTATCGCCCTGTTGCATCCCATCGCCCAATTGCGCCAGATGATGCGCCAGCAGTCGAACCGCCACAACCATACGTTCAGCGATATGCCCAATAGCTCGGCGGATATGCGTCGTTTGCTGCGCTATGGCCGTCAGGCGGCGCAGGACGATCATCCCATGTTGCTGGTCGGGGAAAGCGGCGTGGGGAAAATGTCGCTGGCGCAGGCGATTCACCATGATAGTCAACGTTGCGAGGGGCCTTGGTTGGCGGTTGATTTGCAAACCACCAACGTACGGGAAATGGCGCGCGAACTGTTGGGCTGTGATGCCAGCGAGGGCGATGCCGGGCAACCGAGCAAGTTTGAACTGGCCAATGGCGGCACGCTCTATCTGGAGCAAATCGAATACCTTACGCCAGAGCTGCAATCTTCCATGTTGCAAATTTTGAAAACCGGCATGGTGATGCGGCAGAATTCAAGCCGTATTACACCGATCAATGTGCGATTGATTGCCGCCACCACGGTGGATTTGTCGCAACTGGTGCAGACCGGGCATTTTCGCCGCCAGTTGTTTTATACCCTGCGCAGCTTTGAGATAGCGATTCCACCGCTGCGTCAGCGACTGGCCGATATTCCGGCATTGGTGACCCATCATTTGCAGGCGCTTAGCGAACATTTCCATCGCCGCTATCAGGTGGATCGGGATGCGTTGGCGCAACTGACGCGCTACCGCTGGCCGGGAAACGACGAAGAACTGGAAGGCATGATTGAACGGGCGGCGATGGTTTGCCGGCATCAGCGCATTCGCCTGGCTGATTTACCGGCCCATCTGGCCCGCGAAGAAAATCAGCCGGAGAGCCCGGCTGAGCAAAAAAACGGCGCTTATAGCCTGTCGGAAATGGAGCGGCAGGCGATTTTACACGCCGCCCGCGCCAGCTTCGGTCAACCGGTCGCCACCGCCCGGCTGTTGGGTATCGGGCGCACAACCCTGTGGCGCAAACTACAGACTTACCATATCGATTTGGCGCAATTCAAGCTATAGCCAGCGTACCCTGCGCGCCATCCAGGGTGATGATTTGCCCGTGGCGTACCCGGTCGATGAGTCCGCCAATTTCCACCACCATGGGAATGCCCATCGCTTGCGCCAGTATGGCCGTATGCGATAAGGGATGCCCACCCTCCAGCGCAATGCCCGCCACCCTGGGACGGTCCAGCATCGCCAGCCGCGAAGGGAAAAGTTCATGGGCGACCACGATGCTTTCTTCCGTGGGCCAGGGCGCCGGCGGTTGTCCATAATTAAGCAGATTCAGTACCCTGGCTTGCAGATCGCGGACGTCCAGCTCGCGAACGCGTAAATAGTCATCCTCAAGTTCGGCATAACTTTGCACCATGGCCGCCGTCGCTTGCCGCCATGCGGCCGTGGCGCTGCCTAGTGAGGCGATTCCTTTCGCGACCGTTTCCTGTAGATCTTCATCGGCCAATAGCATGGCCTGCGCCTCGAAAATACCGGCGTAATGCGCGCCGTAACGGGCCGCGATCTCGCTTGTCAATTGCGCCAGATCCTGCTGGGCCTGGCTCAGTGCCGTGGCGAATCGCTGTCGTTCTTCGTCTGGATCGCGCACAGGCGAGTCGGGCAACGAGTCGGGCAACAACAGGTCCGGCAGAAAACCGGCGGGGGCGGTCACGCGGGTTTGCGCGACCGGCTTGCCGTTCAATAAGTGATTAGCCTGTTGCTCAAACTGTTCGCCGAAACCGATATGCGCCAGATCGAGAAAGGCCTTTAGCGCCGCATCGGCCTGCTCCCCCTCGGCATACAACGCAATCTCGTCATTTTGCCGCACTTGTAGCGCGGCGACTTGATTCACCCGCGTGGCATCGGCGAACTGCCCCGCTTTTTCCAGCGTTAAACGGGCGGTAAAGGGGGATAACACCGACACCAGCCGGGCGATGGGACGGGCATGCAGCCCATGAGGATTTTGTACGCGCCACGAAACATGTCGCGCATCGCCGCCAAACGGCGCGAGAACAGTTGCGGCGGACGGCGGCGTTTCGCCAAGCTGGGCGCGTTTGGCCGTCAATGCGTCCGTGGCGGCGGCGATTACTTCGTCAAGCGTAGCGCCGCTGGCGGCGGTTACTACCGCGGCCAGTGCGCCTTCAACCAGCGGCGCGGCGCACAACCGCACGCGTTGCGCCTTTTCCGGATCAAGCAATTCTACCGCTGTTTCAGCGCTCATGACCGCACTGCCCAGATCCATCAAAATCACGACGCCGGAAGGGTCGAAGACTTCTTCAATTGCCGCAAGCACCTTCACCGCATCGGTGCCGATGGGGTGCTCCTCGTCGTCCACCCCGGCCGCCGTTATCAGGCGGCAGCCACCTTGCATCATTTGTCCCGCCAGCTCCGCCACGCCTTCCGCCAGCCGGGCGCTGTGGGATACGACCACGAGGTTTACCATAACTCTCTCCGTTACGCCTGATGCGCCGCCGCGGCTAATGCCTGCACCATAAACATCGCCGAAGTGGCGCCCGGATCCTGATGGCCGATGCTGCGTTCGCCCAGATAGCTGGCGCGCCCTTTACGCGCCAGCATGACAATGGTGCTTTCCACCGCCAACTCGGCCTGGGCGGCGGCGCGATCCAGCGACGAGGTGAGCGAATCGCCTTCTTCCTGCGCCTGGTGCAATGTTTCCACCACCGGCCACCAGACGTCGCACATGGTTTTATCGCCCGGATCGGCCCTGCCGCGCGCCACCACGCCTTCGACGCCTTCTTTGAGCATGGTATAAAGCTCCGGTAGTTCAAGGCTTTGCCGTGCGGCAGTACTTTGCGCCGCACGGATGAAAAACGAGCCAAACAGCGGACCGCTGGCACCGCCGACACTGGACAGCAAGATCATGCCGGTGTTTTTAAGAATAAAGCCGATATCTTTGTCGGCGAAAGAAGGCAGTTTTTCCGCCACTTTGCTAAAGCCGCGGTGCATATTGAGTCCGTGATCGCCATCGCCGATATCGGTATCCAATTGAGTGAGAAAGTCGCGCTGCAATTCAAAAACCTTACTGCAACGCAACAGCCAATCCACAATCTGCTGTTTGCTTAATGCCATGTTCATCTCCCGTTAGCAATTCCAGCGTAAGGCCGGCGTATTGACCGGCGCATCCCACAGGGCCAAAGTTTCTTCATCAGCCCGCATCAGCGTGATGGATACGCCGTACATATCCAGCGACGTGCACCAGGAACCGACGAAGTTGCGGACGATTTCGATGCCGGCGCCGGCGCAACAGTGGGCAAGACGGAGGTATACGCCATAGAGTTCGGAAAGCGGCGTGCCGCCGAGGTTATTGACGACCGCTATCACTTTCTCACCGCGCCGCAGCGCTTGTTTATACTGTGTTTCTTCACGCCAGTCGCTGCGTTCGATATCCCAGCTGCGCAGCGGGCGCTGATAATTACCATGCTCAATAAGCGTAGTAAACATCTGGTCGACCGTATCATCCAGACCGTTGAATGGCCGGCGTTCAATGCCGGGTTCGCCGTGGATACCCACACCGAACTCCATTTCATTCTCCGCCAGGGTGAATGAGGGTTTGCCCGCCGCCGGTACGGTGCACGCGACCAGCGCGACCCCCAGCGAGAAACCGTTATTATTGAACAGATGTCCCAATTCCTGCAGTTTCGCGAGGCTATCGCCGCGCGCCGCCGCCGCGCCAAGCAGCTTTTCCAGTACCACGGTATTGGCCACGCCGCGCCGGCCGGTTGTGTATAAACTGTCTTTTACCGCGACGTCGTCGTCCACAATCACGGTGGCCACCTTGACGCCGGCGTCATGCAATAATTCGGTGGCGGTTTCGAAATTCAAGATATCGCCGGTGTAATTTTTGATCAGCAGCAGAACGCCTTCGCCGCTGTCAATGCTCATGCCGCATTCAAACATTTGGTCCGGCGTCGGCGATGTGAATATTTCCCCCGGACAGGCTCCGTCCAGCATGCCTTGACCAACGAAGCCGGCATGCATCGGTTCATGACCGCTGCCGCCGCCGGAGAGCAACGCGACTTTGCCCGCCACCGGCGCATCAGCCCGGGTGACGAAAACCGGATCGCGATGGAGCACCAATGAGGGATGAGCCGCCGTCAATCCGGCCAATTGCCCGGCCAACATGTTATCAACGTCGTTAATGAGTTTTTTCATCTGACATTCCTTTTTTGCTGGCACCCCGGTGCGCGAATTGACCGGCTCGGTACAGAGAATGGCGGCAAATTCGTTGCGCTTATCCGCGCCGGAGCGACGTTAGCTGTTATGGTATGAATGGCTTTTGCGCATGGCGGCAAATCGCCATCGTCATGGATCTCAATTCGTTACGTCTTGCTCATTACCGCTTAGCCAGCAAAGATCATTGATGACCGCGGCCTGTTCCCGCCAGTCATCATCTCGTCGCCAATGGCGGCTAACGACCAGCCGATCATCGGTATGGCTGTTCATTGATTTTAGCGGCTGACTGGAGCATAAAAGTAAAAATCGACGACGGGAATTTACTTATTATGGTTCCGATATGAAACGTTTATAAACGGATAAGGTTTCATATTGGAACAAGGCGAATCGTTATAATAAGGAAATTGAGGGGTGTCGCACAGATTGACGCCGGCCCCACGCCGGCGTGGGAAAGGTAATGGGTTTACGCAACGGATTTTTGCTGGTGTATGGCAATATAGCGTTGATAACGGGAAGACTTAATTTGATGTAAATCCACCAGCACTAACCCATCGATACAATTATTAAACGCCGGATCGCATCCAAAATCGATAAACTGTACGCCGCCGGTTTCACACAACTCGGAATACTGTTTATACAAAGGCGGGATACTACAGCCGAAATTGACGAATAAACGCTTGAGCCGGTGTAAATCTTCTTGGTAATTATCGCCGGTGAACTGCGCTAACACGGCGGGTAACGAGGCGGGATAGGGTTGGCGGGAGACCGCAAGCGGTAGCGATGGCGCAAAATAGAGCCGGTAAAACGCAATCAGCAGGTCGCGCGCCGCGACCGGCAAGCCGCCAGAAATGGAAACCGGACCGAACAGGTAGCGATATTGCGGGTACCTGGCGAGATAAGCGCCGATCCCCATCCACAACGAGTCCAGGCTGCGTTTACCCCAATAAGCCGGCTGGATGAAACTTCTGCCCAGCTCAATGCCTTGCGCCAGAATGGGATCCATTTGATGTCCATAGTTGAACAGACTATGGGTATAGATGCCATTGATACCCTTAAGCCGGTATTGTTCGTCGGTGGGAATAAAACGGTATGCGCCAACGATTTCCAGCGCCTGTGCATCCCACAGGATCAGATGATAATAATCGTCGTCGTAACCATCAAGATCCCGGCGACGGCCGCTGCCTTCGCCGACGGCGCGAAAAGCGATTTCCCGTAGGCGGCCCAGTTCGCGCAATATGGGCACATAATCTTCATCTTTGCGCCGGTAGAGATAAATCAGTTTACCGTCAGGCAACTGGCCAAGCATTTCACTGGCTTCCAGCGCATGTTTAAGCACTGCGCGATCTTCCGCTCGCGCTATGGCCGATTCACTGCGAAACAGCCCTTCTTTGCCTTGTCCCAGCCGGTAAACATGGCGCCGGAACCGTTCGGCCAGATCCTTGGCCTGGGTGAAGCCGTCATACCAACTGGCGAAAGGAATGCGCGCGCCGATTCTCAATCTTAGCCGTTTGCCGTCCTGCAGAAACATTTCCCGCACCAGCAACAACATGGACAACGGACGGTAGAGCATGGAGCAGAAATAAAACAGGGCGCTATTATGGCCGGTAATATGCACGGGTACGATGGCGGCGCGGGTTTTGGCCGCCAGACGGATAAACCCGGTATGCCAGTGGCCGTCGCGTATGCCCTTGGGGCTGAATCGCGAGACTTCGCCGGCGGGGAAAAGTATCAACACTCCCTGCTTTTCCAGATGGGTTTGCATCATCGCCACCTGGTTGCGGCTGGTGCGGTTACCCATGTTATCCACGGGAATCATTAAACTGCCTAGGGACTCCACACAGGACAGGACCCGATTGGCGACGATTTTCACATCCGCCCGAACCGAGGCGACGGCATGCAGCAGCGCCAATCCGTCGAGCGTGCCGAGAGGATGATTGGCGACCAGCACCACCGGTCCGTAACTGGGTATTTGTTCCAGGTCATGCTCGGAAAGTTCGCAGTGCAGATTAAAATACTCCATGATCTGCTCCACCATATCCAGCCCTTTGAGATGCTTATAATCCTGGGCTAATTGATGAAATTGTTTTTCACGAAACAAATAACGTAAAAGACTGAGTTGCCAGGACGCGGTTTTTCGCGTTGGGTCAAGATCCTGAAGCACTGAATCCATGCTGAACATAGGACTACCTCCGGGTTTATGACAGCGAACATAATCCGTGCAGATGACAATCCAATGGCAGGGAAATGATGGAATAAAGAACCATGGGGAACGTGGGGCGAATAACCCCATCGACTAAATAGACTTTAATTCAATGCCTTTTCTTCTTCGGCGTTTTGCTATTGACCTTATAGCGAAAATTGTGAAAGAGCGCGCGACGATCTCTGTCGGAACTATCGAGAGAGAAAGGGTGGCGAATGAGAAATGGGAGATTTGGCGCAGGCTAAAGCCCGGCGACGGACGGATAGCCATTCGTCAACAGTTCCTCGGCGTAAAAGTCAGGAACAGCGCTCTGTTTAATCGCCTGCGCAACAGCGGCCACATCGTATGCCACCCGTTTGATCGCCATGCTGAACTCACCGTTTATCACTTGGCATAACAGCCAGCTCGCCTGTGGTTGGCCGGGTTTGATCCGACCGACCGCGCCGGCATTCGCCACAAAACATTGCTGATCGCCATCGGTTAGCTGGCGTATATAGGAACGGTGAGTATGTCCCGTTATCATGATATCAGCATTATTTTCAACGAGATACTGGCGAAGCGCTGCTTGCGGATGATCATAATTCACGTATTCGGAAAGTGAATTCGGGCTGGCATGCACCAACAGTATATTGCGTTTTTGCTCGCCGGCCGCCAATTCCAACTGGATGCGCTGCGGCAGTTGCCTTAGCCAGGCAAGATTTTCAGTGCTAATGGTTTGCTTGCTGATGTTAATGCCGATGACGCGCGCCCGCGTTTCTTCCGGCGAGTGCCAGGATACTGGAGAAATGGCTCTGTCATACGCCACGCGGTAGTCATGGTTACCGATTAACACGGGGATAGCGCGCAAGCGGAGCAAGTCGATCACTTCATTGGGCCAGGGTGCGAAATCCACCAGGTCTCCCAGGCAAAAGCTCTCGTTGATTTCCATGCGATCGATATCGTTAAGCACTGCCTTCAGGGCGGGAAGATTGGCGTGAATATCACTAAACACGGCAAAACGATGATTTACCTTCATAGACATATCCGGACACATGGATAAAAGATCATAGTGTCGAAAAGAGAATTGGGTTTCAACAGCGTTAATGGGATTTTTTGTAAGCTAAAATTCGACATTACTTCTTAAAGCAGCCCATCGGCAGTTCAGCGGGACAATACGAAATCTGCTTTTCCGTATTGTCCGTCGGCGAAGCTCGATGGCGTTATTTTTTTGGTAAAATTACGATGGCCGCCAATACTGCAAGTACGATGGCGAAATAACCCACGCCAAGCCATCCCGCTTTTTGCCAAGCCAGCATGGCGCCCATGGACCCCATGGTGCCGCCAAGAAACATGCCGCCCATAAAGAGGGTGTTTACCCGGCCCTTGGCGTTTTCACGTAAACCGTATATCACTTGCTGGTTGGCGATCAAGGCGCTTTGCACGCCCAAATCCAGCAAAATAACGCCCACCGATAAGCCTATCAGCGTGGTCCAGCCGATAAACAGCAGCCACGCCAGCAAGACCAGCGCTACGCCCGCCATGATGACCCGGCGGCCGCCGAACCGGTCGGCCAGTCTGCCGGCCGCCGGCGCGGCTAACACGCCCACCGCGCCCACTACGCCATACAAGCCGGCGTAACCGGCGCCAAGATGGTAGCGGGGCAGGGCCAGATAAAGCGCCAGTATGGTCCAGAATGCGCTGAATGCGGCGAACAGCGCACCCTGGGTCAGGGTTGCCTGGCGCAGGCGCGGTTCTTCACGCCAAAGGTGTCCGAGGGACGCCATCAATGCGCCATAACCCATGGTCGCTTGCGGCTGAATTTTCGGCAGCATCCGGGCCATCAGCAGCGCGCCGATTAGCGACAACGGCACGCCCAGCAAAAACATGGCCCGCCAACCGGCCACGCTGGCGATCAGGCCGGCCAGCGTCCGGCTGAGTAAAATACCGCCCAGTAACCCGCTCATCACGCTGCCCACGATGGCGCCCCGGCGCGCGGGAGAAGCCAGCGATGCGGCCAGCGGTATGATTTGTTGCGCCGCGGTGGCGCCGATGCCCAGTAGTAACGATGCGCCCAGTAACGCCCAACCGGTGGGCGCGGCCGCCGCCAGCAATGAAGCCAGCGCCAGCATCAGGAATTGCGCCACAATCAGTTTGCGTCTGGCTACCAAATCTCCTAACGGTACCAGCAGCAACAAGCCCGCCGCATACCCCAACTGGGTAATGGTCGGGATCAGGCTGGGACCGAACTGATTCGGGAAGCTGGCGGAAATCACCACCAGCATCGGTTGATTGTAATAAATATTGGCTACCGCGATACCGCAGGCGGCGGCCATGGCAAAAATCAGCAAGCCGCCCAGAGTATGGGTTTTATCATTGGTAACCAGTGTTGCGATTGACATAAGCTTCCCCCCGTTAAATAACCGTCGTCAGGCCGACGTTCAATGGCGGCAAGAATAAGCGATGCCCGGCCGCACCGGTAGACGGGAGAATTTGATAACATTTATTCCTGTGTGGAATATTGTGGATCGGATAACGACAGCGCTTTGCTTTGCATCACCTCGGCCAGATAGGCGGCGAATATTCGGGCTTTGGTGCTGACCATGCGCCCCGAGGGAAAAACGGCCCACAGGTCGATGGCCGGTAGGCGCCAATCATTCATGACCGGTATGACTTCGCCCGAAGCCAGTTCAGGCGCAAACATCCATTGTGAAGCCATGGCGAGGCCCAAGCCGGACAATACCAGGGTACGGATGCCTTCCGCGGCCGATACCCTGACACGCCCTTGACCGTTGACGGTACGGATTTCCCCATGGCGGCTAAACGTCCATTTGGCACCGCCGCCGCCTCGTTGGGTATAAACCACCGCCTGGTGCGTCAGCAAATCTTCCGGTATTTGCGGTTCGCCGGCCTTGGCGAAGTAAGCGGGCGTACCCAGAATTAATAAACGGCAGGTGTCGAGTTTACGCGCCGTTGCATTGGAATCGCTCAGATGACCCAGTTGCACCGCCACATCGATGCCTTCGGCAATGAGATCGATCTGGCGGTCGTCCAGCACTACATCAACATCAAGATCGGGGTTGCGGGCCAGAAACGGCTCAAGATGGGGCAGAATATGCAATCGGGCGAAGGTCACCGGCGCGCAAAGGCGTAAACGCCCGGTCAGGCCGTTAGCCGATCCGCGCGCGGCTACTTCAGCTTCATTGATATCTTCAATGGCGCGCTTGGCGCGTTGAAAATACTCTTCGCCGGCTTCGGTAGGGGTCAGGCCGCGAGTGGAACGCACCACCAATTTGACTCCGAGCCGCTGCTCAAGCGAAGCAACGGTTTTCGATACCGCCGGCTGGCCGACATTCAATCGCCTGGCCGCTGCCGAGAACGAGCCGGTTTCCACAATACAGACGAAAATTTCCATTGCCGCCAGTCGATCCACGTCATTCCCCCATGGAATATCTTTCTTTCCGTCTCCTTCAAGCTTGCCACTGCTGCGCAACTCGAAATAGAGAGGATTATCAATACGGGCAGTTTACCTATTGGCTAGCGAAAACGGTATACAAAAACGCCCACCAAGGGACGGCGGGCGTAGCGGAGGCGCACATCAACGCGTCAGACATTGATAGGCGCCGCTAGAGGGTAGGTTAATGCGACCGGCTAAGCATTGCGTCATGCAGATCCAGACGTTGCCAGAAATTTTGTTCGCCTTCGCCAGCGGAAAGAGGGTAACCGTCGGGAATAGCGGTTTTCACCATCAGCGCCCGGCGTTGCGCGGCGGAAAGATTCGGCAAGGGCGCGGCCAACAACACCTCGGCGCCAGCCGGTACCCGCACGGCGTTATGCGTGGTTTTATCCTTTGGCAGACCATAGGTCATGGTATAGCGGTAGAACTGAGTCATGCCCTTGCCAAAATAGGGGTCGGCCTGACCGGCGCTTTTGGCGCATTCAGCCACCGATACGCCGCATTCTTTCACCAGCGCGCCGCGTAGTTGCTGCTTGGCTTGTTCGAAGATCGTCTGATACTGCGGATCATTGAGAAAATGGGCGACGTTGCGTTCGGCCACCATTCGCGAGCCGATAATATCCAATGGATAATGTACCCCCAGCACAATACGGGAAAAACCGTAACGCGCGCCGCGGTCCACCAGCGGCAAGAAGCGTTCGGGAATCATTTCTCCCAGCAACAGCGCATCGGTATAACCAGTATTGGTATGACCGCTGGGGAACGAGCCCTGGACGGCGGTATAGGGGACATTATCTTTGACTACCATATCGTCGGGGACCAAATGGATTTGGTTACCGGGCTGATGGAAGGGGCGGGGATAGTTGAAATGATCCTTGGCCGCGCCGGTGCTGATTTCCGTTGCCTTGATTAACGCTGCGGCTTCGGCCATCTCGCCATTCTGGTAAGCGTCCAGAAAAGCTTTACCGAGCCTGGGTCCAAGCGCATCGGCGAGGAAATAAAGATGGTTTATTCCTTCCGCGTCCACCAGCGCCTGCCGCCGCTGCCCCTGGGTCGCATCCTGGTTGATTTGGGTTACGATCGCCAAATTTTGCGTCAGTATCGCCGGGGATAAACTGGAAAAATCCGCCAGTAAATCGATGCCCGCCTGCTGATTTTGCTTAACGTCGAAATTATAGCCGGTTTGGCTCAGCCAGTTCTTATCCGCTTGTTTGGCCGTTTGCGCGGCCTTCGCCAGTTGCGGACGGGTCAACGCCGTCGCGCTGCCTTGCAACGCTTGCCGCAAATCCTGCTGGATTTGTTGTTCCAGCGCAACGAACCGGGCATTCGTGCTGGCGGGAGTGGTAGTGTCGACCACGGCGCTGATCTGGCGTACATCCTCGCCGTTGGGACGCGCCCAAGCCGGGGACAACATCATCGCGGTGGACGCGATAACAAGAGCAGAGAGATATCGCATTTCGAGTCCTTATATACCGGTTGTCTTTCCAGTTGCAGGCGTGTTGGCTATGCAAACCGAAATATCGTGGGTATAGCTAAGATGGCGCATTGAAAAGCAAAACGTCACGATGTCCTTAAATTAGGCCGCCTTTATGACGGTTTGATGACAAGAGCCGCTCGTTCAATGGCCCGTCCCGGTAGAGGACCCACCGGCGGCATTCTCTTGTTTTTGCCGTTGGATTCGTTGAATTTCCGGCGTGCCCATCAGTTTCAACGCCCCGGTAGGGCAGACTTCGACGCAAGCCGGCCCGTGATTTCTGCCGGCGCAGAGATCGCATTTATAGGCCACAGTGCGATGACCGATCGAACCGGTACCGGGCATCGTTTTCAAATTGATGACGCCATAAGGGCAGGCCAGGGCGCATGCTTTACAGCCAATGCAGATCGAGGGCAAAACCGTTACGCTGTCGTTCATATAACGGATCGCCCCCTTGGGACAGACATTGGCGCAAGCCGCGTTCTCGCATTGACGGCATAATACCGGCATGGTGATTTGCCCGGTTTTGACCACCGTCAATCGGGGCGCAAAACTGGCCGGGCCGATTTCGCCTGTAGCGCTGTGCGCCAGCGAACAGGCGATTTCGCAGGTACGGCAGCCAATACACTGGCTGCTGTCGGCGATAACGAATTTATTCATGTTCCGGCTCCGCCGCGGCTACAAGTCTTTCAGGTAACACGTCATACTCTGCCCGGCTTTGCGCCCTTCGGCGATGGCGGTGACGATCAGGTCCGCTCCGCGAACGATATCGCCGCCGGCGAAGATTTTCGCATTGCTGGTCTGCTGCGGGTAAGCGGCGACGGTGGGCGCCACCACCCGGCCCTGTTTATCCAGAACCACATTATGGTCAGCCAGCCAGTTCATCCGATGCGGGCGGAAACCAAACGCCAGAATGACCCTGTCCGCCGTAATCAGTTCTTCCGATCCGGCGACCGGCACTGCCTGCCGCCGTCCCGCGCCGTCCGGTTCGCCCATGACGGTGTGAATCATGGTGACGCCGGTAACCTGGCCCTGTTCGCCGACCTCAAAGCTCAGCGGCTGTAAGTTGAACATGAATTCCGCGCCTTCCTCCCGCGCGTTTTTCACTTCGCGCTTTGAACCGGGCATATTCTTCTCATCCCGGCGATAGGCGCATATAACCCGCTTTGCGCCGTGGCGCAATGATGTCCGCACGCAATCCATGGCGGTATCGCCGCCGCCCAGCACCAATACGGTTTTATCTTCCATGCTGGCGTAGGTATGTTCCTTGGTATCGGGATAACCCATCAGATGGCGGGTATTGGCAATCAGAAAAGGCAATGCGTCAAGCACTCCGGCGGCATTCTCATTGGCCAATCCCGAACCCATCGACCGATAGGTTCCCACGCCCAGGAACAAGGCGTCGAATTCTTCCAACAATTGCTCCATGGTAATGTCGCGGCCGATTTCCGTGTTTAACCGGAATTCAACACCCATGGCGCTGAAAATTTCCCTTCTGCGTATCATGACGTTTTTATCCAGCTTGAAAGCCGGAATACCAAAGGTCAGCAGGCCGCCAATTTCGGGGTAACGATCAAATACCACGGGTTGGATACCGTTGCGCACCAGAATATCGGCGCAGCCCAGACCGGCGGGACCCGCGCCGATCACCGCGACCCGTTTGCCAGTGGCTTTGACCTGGGACATGTCCGGACGCCAGCCGCTGGCGAAAGCGGTTTCGGTGATGTAGCGCTCTATCTGGCCAATGGTTACCGCACCCTGACGTTCGTTCAGCGTACATGCCTGTTCGCATAGGCGGTCTTGCGGGCAGACGCGTCCGCAAACTTCCGGCAGGGTACTGGTTTTATGGCTCAATTCGGCCGCTTCAATAATGCGCCCCTGTTTGGCCAGCTTGATCCATTGAGGAATGGCGTTATGCAGCGGACATGTCCATTGGCAGAAGGTTTGATCGCCACAGCTGAGACAGCGTTCGGCCTGTTCGCCGATTTGCGCCTCGGTAAAGGGTTGGTAGATCTCGTCAAAACCGTTTTTCCGCTGTTCAATCGGGATTTTGATTGCTTCCAGCCGCGGCGGCCGCGGCAAATCGAGCAGATTGACGGCCGGATGTAAATTGCGGGCATTAAATGGTTGCGGCGCAAAACCGCCCTGGTCGGTGGCGAGCAGATGACTGGCGGGATCTTTCAGTGCGGCGGCCAACCGTTTTTGTTGCTGCCGGGCCAGCACCTGTTGATCATCCATTATTGCCAATGCCTGGGTTGGACAGGCGCGGACGCAGGCCGGATCGTAATCCTGTTCAGCGCACAAATCGCATTTCTGCGCTTCGGTTCGTTCATAAGCTTCCGCCAAACGCTGACTGGCCGGCAGCACGGCTTCGGTGACCACGGTTATCATGCCGAACGGGCAGGCAACGACGCAACTTTTACAACCGATACAGAGTTCCTGGCGCACCTGGATGGAATCATGGCTGCGAATGATGGCATCGTTGGGACAGACATTGGCGCAAGGCGCATCTTCGCAATGATGACAGGAAACCGCAAAACTGGCTTTCGCGCCTTTGATGACTTTCAGCCGCGGCGTGAAATATTCGCGTTTACCGGGAAACTGTCCACCATGATGACTGACGACACAGGCCACTTCGCAACTACGGCAACCGATACAGGTTTCCGACTCTGCGACAATAAATTTGTTCATAACGTATTCCTGCTGCGGACAGGACCCGCCGCACCGAAAAGGGTTTTTTCACCGGCATCGAATAATGACGGCGACACAATAACCATACCTTTATAAAGGTTACTCTTCGTCCAACGCAATCTTTTTTGCCAGAAATGGCACGTTGCGTTATATGTCTGGACGCTTGCAATATTGTCGAGCCGGTTGTTTGGAAAAATGTCCAACTAAACCGGTGTACTTATAAATAGCCGGTCTGCCCGATGCGGCGTCTTTTCGGCAATTCCCGGTGATTATCACGGATTGAAGGACGAAGGTATCGCTTACGCGCGCAAGCTAAACGAAGCCGGCGTCGAAACGACCCTGGCCTGTTATTAAGGATTGATTCACGATTATGGGCGGTTCAATCCGTTGCAACATGTGGCGGGCGTACGCAGTACGCTATTGCAAGCCGCGGCCCAGTTGAAAAAGCACCTGTTCCAACGCCGTTTCGGTTGCAGAAACAAGATGCCTGCGCCAGCGGCCCCCGGTTGCCGGAGCCGCTGACGTAAGGTCATTTAATGGTAATGGTATTGAGAATTGCCTGCGATGCGCCTTGCGCTTTTTGCTGATTGTCGACGGGTAAAGTCACCTGCATGGTCAGCAGATGATTGTCGACTTTACCGAAAACCACTGAAGAATAGGCTGGTTTGCCGCCGGTGGAAACGATGCTGTCAAGCTGTTGCAATGGCGCGCCATTGACGGTGATGGCTTTGTTGGCAACTACTTGCAGGTCGGGATCGCGGGCGCGTTGTTGTTCCTCCATGCGATTCGCCAACACATCCAAGCCCAGAGAGGTATCATCGCCCAGGATAATTATGACCGCTTTGTGCCCCGATTCATCGGCGTAGACATGCATATTATTGGATTGGGTGCCCAGTTTGCCGCTTTGGTCGCTCATATCGCCAGGTAAGGAAAACGTCAGTTTGCCCGACAGGAGATTCACCTTCGTTTCCGCCTGGGCATGTGACTGGTTATTGCCGGCGGTGCTTTGATCATTTTTATTGTCGCAAGCCGCAAGACCGATAACCAGCATGCCAATACCCAGATACTTCGCTACTTTCCGCATAAAATTCCTCGATGACTCCATTTTCTCAGCCGATCGGCCACCTTACATTTACATCAAAACCGCTTTTGAAAAGCCATTAACCCCATGTTAAAGGCTTTTAGTCAGCCATATCAAATTTTCCTCTTCCTTATCCCGCACATCAAGACGCGTCAGCTGATAATGATTTGTTATAAGAAACAATAGCATTCCCTGAAAGCGGTTGCGCGTATTTACCGAAATTTTACGATATCCCTGCATTCTGGCCCATTGCTCCAATTCAGCCCAGAGCAACCGGGCAAGACCCCGACGGCGAAAACCGGGTACAACCCCGCCGAGCCAGCAATGAAACAGTGTATCACTCAAGGCGTATCCTGAGACAAAACCGGCCGGACAGCCATCGACTTCCGTCAGCAGCAAACGATGAGAGTGGTTATGCAATTGCATTTCGATATCCAACAAGGAATGGCGCACGTCGAACTCAGGCAGTTGGGCGTACAAAAGATGGATCTCTTTCGCGCTGGCGGTGCGTAAGACAATGGTCATGGCTTTCTCCAAAATCGGATATGCCAAAGATAGCCGAATCGTGAAACTAACTGAGTTGGAAGATTCCGGTTTCAGGCAGGCGGCCCAATCTTTTCAACAGAATATTAAGCAATATCCCGTACAGGGGTAAAAAGAAAATCGTGCTGATTATCAGTTTAAAACTGTAGTCCACAATAGCAATTTCCACCCAATGACTCGCCATAAAAGGGTCGGAAGTGTGATAAAAAGCGATAAAAAAGAAGGCCAGCGTATCGCTAAAGTTACCGAACATTGTGGATACCGTCGGCGCTACCCACCACCGGCGCCCCTGACGCAGCCGGTTAAAGACATGGACATCGAGGATCTGGCCGAGGGCGTACGCCATGAAACTGGCGCAGGCGATACGCGCGACAAACAGATTAAACACGCCGAGAGCGGCTAATCCCTGCCACTGTCCTTGATAATACAGGGACGATATGCCGTAGGACACCAGCAAGGCCGGCCCCATTACCGCCAAAACAATACGTCGCGCCAGCGGTGCGCCGAAAACCCGCACGGTCAGGTCGGTGGCAAGAAAAATAAACGGGAAAGTAAACGCGCCCCAGGTGGTATGAAAACCCAGAATCGTCACGGGTAATTGCACCAGATAATTACTCGATGTGATGATAATAATATGAAACAGCGCAAGGCAAAACAATGCCCGCAGGCGCCCGTGCAGAGAGGATAGAAACATGTTAAGACCTTTTTTAACCATGGGGTGAGGGAACCCAGACAGAACGATTTATGCGCCTTTTTTGTCACGCGGAGCGCATGTTACCTGTTTATGCTGATAAAACAACCTAAGAATACAGGATTGTCGTTCGGAGTGCTTGCACCGAAAAATCACCGGGGTAAACTTTCCGACTAAAAGCAGATGCGCTGCCACAACGTTAATTTACACGCGGGAAAATTTTGATGTCTGATCCTTTCGCCAATGCGGATCATACGCTTGATGCCCAGGGACTGCGGTGCCCTGAGCCGGTAATGATGGTCCGAAAAGCCGTGCGCGGCATGGAGTCCGGTCATACCTTGCTGATTATCGCCGATGATCCGGCCACCACCCGCGACATCCCCGGTTTTTGTCATTATATGGGCCACACGCTCTTGGCCCAAGTTACCGAACAATTGCCTTATCGTTACCTGATGCGCAAGGGTTGACCCCTAGATATACAGCGAACGGACTATCAGGAAGTGGCCGGCAAAATAACTGGCCGCGATAACCGCCCTGGCCGCCCCGAAAGAATAACGAAAACGGTCAATCAACCAGACGATGGTCGCCAACAGCAACAATGCGGTGCCGGTCAACAGCGAAAAACCATGATCGTCGCCGCGGGCGAAATATTGCTCCCCCGCGACCCACACCATCAATAGCGTCATGCCGATATAAGTGCAAACAGGCCAGCGCAACTCTTCCAGCCGCGGCCATAACACCATGATCAACACCGCGCCGATAATGACCAGCGTTAACGGCAACGGCCAGAAGACGCTGAATGTCACTTGATTGGCGAAGCCAACGGTATAGAACAAATACGACAGAAAGTAGGCGCCAATGACGTACAGCATCCGTTCTTTCGGCAACAGCAATAGCGCATCGGCGACCATGGTCGCCAGCAATCCGAGGATAATCAGGTAGCCGGCCGCGGTAATGATGGGCGCCTGCCAGGCCAGCGCCAACAGCAGCAATAGCGTGACGGGTCTGAATATCCAGCGTTGCCAGACCGGGCCGCGATAAGCGGCGTCGACAAACAGCCAGCCGGACAGGACAACCGCGATAAAAGACCAGAGCATTTTTTACATCCTTAATTGAGAGTGTCGGCGAATTCCGGGGAAAAACTCTACATTTTGCTGGAATAGCAGCGACGATCATCGCTGCGGCGAAAGGATCGTTGTATGTTAAACAAGAATGAGCAAGGAAGATGCGTCAAGGCTGCGCTTCATGCTATGTTAGCGCCAGATTTTCCACATGCAAAATATATTAACCCAAAAATGAAGGGGATAGCCGGGTTATGAGCAGCGAACAGCCCTTGTATCGAATACAATTTATCAACAACGGCAAAAATTATCAGCTTTTTGTTCGAGAGCTGAGCCAGAGTCCGATGTTTGGTTTTATCGAGATTGGCGATTTTGTTTTTTACAGCCATAGCGCGTTATTGGTGGACCCCTCCGAAGAGAAGTTGAAAAGCGAATTCGCCGGCGTTACCCGCAGTTATATCCCGCTTCATGCGGTTATTCGCATTGATGTCGTGACCGAGAAAGGCAGCGCACGCATCTCCGAACTCGGCGATAATGTGACGGTAATGCCCTACCTTCCAGGTAAAAAGCCCTAATGGCGCCGCAGTTTTTTCTGCCAGGCAATCAATTCGAATACGCCGAATAAAAACATCCGGATCTCGAAGGTGAAAGTGAACCTGGGTTCGTCTTTCGTCAACGTGGTTTTGAGTAACAGTACCTGAAAGAAATGCATCGTCGCCATAAAGATCAATGCGGCGTCAAGAAAATATCGGGTGGGTTTGAGGAAGGGATGAAAAAGGTTAAAGAATAAACAACCCCAAACGAACAACATCAGCAAACGACCTAAATTAATCCACATCATTCGGCTCCTGTAGGGTGCCTTGACGGATAAACAGCCGGTATGCCACCTGGCCAGCCACTTTTTCACGGTGCATCCTCCAGGAAGGCGGCACTGACAACGCGTTGTTCTCCGTCTCGGTTTCAATATAAATCCAGGCGTTTGGCGCTAACCAGTTATTTTGTTCCAATAAATGCATTGTTTGATCAATTAGCCCCAGGCGAAACGGCGGATCGAGGAAAACCAGATCATAGGGTTCGCCGGGCCGCGCCAGCCAGCGCAGGCTATCTGTCGTCTCCACTCTTCCGTTGGCCGCCTGCAAACGCTGCAAATTATCGTTCAGCTGCGCGGCTACCGCCCTATCCTGTTCCAACAAGGTGGCCGCGGCGGCATAGCGGGATAGCGCTTCCAGACCCAGGGCGCCGCTGCCGGCAAAACAATCCAGACAGCGGGCGCCTTGTATTATCGGCGCCAACCAGTTAAACAGCGTCTCGCGAACCCGGTCGGTGGTCGGGCGCAATCCCGGGCTGTCGGGAACCGGCAGTTTTCGTCCGCGCCATTGTCCGCCGATCAGACGTATCTGTCCGACGGGACGGGAAGGTAAATGTTTTGCCATAAGCTCTTTATAAATAGTCGTATTGTCCGGGGGCCGAATCATGGCCTTAGGTGGGCTATTCTACCGGCCGCGCCGTCCGGGGGAAATGTAAATTCATCACAGTTCGCCCATCCCGGGGTAAAACCCGCGCCGTCCATTTTTAGGCGCGAGTAAAAGTGATAAACTATAGGGTTTATCAGTCACGTTATTCATCCGCCATGTTTTTAGGCGAGGAGTGTAGTCGCAATGGCCCAAGAGAAAAAACGCGGTTTCCTGTCCTGGTTAGGCATTAACCGTCACAATGATGACCAGGACCAGAGCAAGGATCTTCCAGCGGATGCCGATGCCCAGAGCCTCGACCAGCAAAGCCAGGATCCTGTAGCCGAGGGGGATGCCTCCGCCGCTAAAAAATTCGATGCCATACGGATCGCACGCGATGTGGTCGATGTCACTGAACAACTGGCGGCGCGGCAAGCGGTCGTTAAGCCGCAGATCGCCGAACGCGGCGAGGCCGAGTTGACCGAGGCCCGGGATGTCACTCCTGAAGCCGGGGATCTTGGCCCCGCCGAATTAGTTGATAATGATCTGCGTCAGCCGGCATCGTCCGTCACCGAACATTGGGCCGATGAACCCGGCATAATGGATGAGCAGACGCGGCCGACGCGCGAAGGCTTGTTCGCCCGGCTTAAACGCGGCCTGATTAAAACCAAACAAAATCTCGGAACCGGATTTATCGGATTGTTTCGCGGTAAGAAAATCGACGATGATTTGTTTGAAGAATTGGAAGAACAATTATTGATAGCCGATGTAGGCGTGGAAACCACGCGTAAAATCATCGCCAGCCTGGTTGAACACGCCGATCGCACTCACCTGAAAGACGCCGATGCGCTGTATGATAGACTGAAGAAAGAAATGGCGGCTATTTTGGCCAAGGTTGATAGGCCATTGCAGGTTGGCGGCAAAGCGCCGTTCGTCATACTGATGGTCGGCGTCAACGGCGTCGGCAAAACCACCACCATCGGCAAACTGGCGCGTCAATACCAGGCGGAAGGCAAAACCGTGATGCTGGCGGCCGGGGACACTTTCCGGGCGGCGGCCGTGGAACAATTGCAAATCTGGGGCCAGCGCAATCATATTCCGGTGGTGGCGCAACATACCGGCGCCGATTCGGCCTCGGTTATTTTCGATGCCATCCAGGCCGCCAAGGCGCGAGGCGTTGATGTTCTGATTGCCGATACCGCTGGCCGGCTACAGAACAAAAGCCACCTGATGGACGAGCTGAAGAAAATTGTGCGGGTGATGAAAAAGTTGGACGAAGACGCCCCGCACGAGGTTATGCTGACCCTCGATGCCAGCACCGGCCAGAATGCCATCAGTCAGGCGAGATTATTTAATGAAACGGTAAAAGTGACCGGTATTACCCTGACCAAGCTGGACGGTACCGCCAAAGGCGGCGTCATTTTCTCTATTGCCGATCAATTCGGCATCCCGATACGGTATATCGGCGTCGGCGAAGGTATCGAGGATTTGCGGCCATTCAACGCCGAAGATTTTATTGAGGCACTTTTTGCCCGAGAGGATTAATTAGGATGATTCGCTTCGAACATGTCAGCAAAGCCTATCTTGGCGGACGACAAGCACTGCAAAGTGTCAATTTTCACCTTCGTCCGGCCGAGATGGCCTTTCTGACGGGCCATTCGGGAGCAGGGAAAAGCACCTTGCTCAAACTGATTTGCGGCATCGAACGGCCTAGCGCGGGTCACATCTTTTTTGACGGCCATGATATCAGCCGCTTGAAAAATGGCGAGGTGCCTTTTCTGCGCCGCCAGATCGGCATGATCTTTCAGGATCATCATCTGCTCATGGATCGGACGATTTATGACAATGTGGCGATGCCGTTGATTATCTCCGGCGCCAGCAGCGAAGATATCAGGCGTCGCGTATCGGCGGCGCTGGATAAGGTCGGCCTGCTGGATAAGGCGCGCAATTTCCCCATACAATTGTCCGGCGGCGAACAACAACGGGTGGGCATAGCCCGCGCGGTGGTCAACAAGCCGGTGGTGCTGCTGGCCGATGAGCCGACCGGCAATCTTGACGATGCGCTGTCGGAAGATATCTTAAGGTTGTTCGAAGAGTTCAACCGCGTCGGCGTGACAGTGCTGATGGCCACCCATGATGTAGGGCTTATCGCCCGGCGGAGTTATCGTATTATGTCATTGAATCAAGGAAGAATGGCCGGGGGTATTGATGGCGAATAAACTCAACCGGCCTCATACGGCGGGCGCCGCCGAAGCGGCCAAGCGCAAAGCGCTGCGCGGCGGCTGGCGCGAACAATGGCTCTATGCGTGGAGTCATGCGCTGCTGGACTTGCGGCGGCAGCCTTTGGCGACACTGTTGACGGTTATGGTGATTGCCATTTCACTGACCCTGCCCTGCGTATGTTATCTGATATGGAAGAATGTCAGTCAGGCGGCGGAACAGTGGTACCCCGCGCCGCAATTGACCATTTACCTCGATAAAACCCTGGATGACGATGCGGCGCTTCGCGTGCTTAATCGCCTCAAGCAGGAACCCGGCGTCGATAAGGTCAATTATCTGTCCAAGGAAGAAGCCATGGGCGAATTCCGCAACTGGTCCGGATTCGGCGGCGCCCTGGATATGCTGGAGCAAAATCCGCTGCCGGCGGTGGCGATTATCACGCCTAAGCTGGATTTTCAGAGCGCCGATACGCTTAAGACTTTGCGTGATCGGGTGGCGGCGGTACCGGGCGTGGGTGAAGTGCGCATGGATGACAGCTGGTTTGCCCGCTTGGCGGCGTTGGCGGGTCTGGTGGGGCAGGTTGCGACTACTATCGCCCTGTTGATGATTATTGCGGTCTTTCTGGTTATCGGCAATAGTATTCGCCTTAGCATTTTCAGTCGCCGCGATACCATTAACGTCATGAAGCTTTTGGGCGCCACTGACGGTTTCATCCTCCGTCCGTTTCTTAATGGCGGCGCTTTATTGGGGTTAGGCGGCGCCGCCGTGTCGTTGATTTTGTCTGAAATTCTGGTCTGGCAATTGGCCTCGGTGGTCACTAAGGTCGCCGCCATTTTCGGCACCACCTTCAACCTGCAAGGGCTTGATTGGATGGAAATGCTGCTTTTGCTGCTCATTTCCACGATGATTGGTTGGGTAGCCGCGTGGTTGGCGACCGTACAGCATTTACGACAATTTACACCACAATGATATTTTGTTGTTATAATCAAGTAGCGATATTACGATCGCACAAGCTGAACCACTTCGCCTTGTTTACTTAACTACTATGTTCCCTGAACTAATATGTGACCCGCTGGTCTTAATTTCGGCTGTTGTTTTCGAGAATGCCCATACGCCGGGCGTTCGACGTGACAGCAATAGTGAATTTTTCGAGAGGACTTGAATGATCAAAGATATGCAAACTTTAGCCCTGGTTCCTCAAGGCAGCCTGGAAGCGTATATCCGGGCAGCCAATGCCTATCCTATGCTTACCGCTGAGGAAGAGCGCTCTTTGGCTGAAAGACTGCATTATCAGGGCGATCTTGAAGCGGCCAAGAGGCTGATACTCTCTCACCTGCGTTTTGTGGTCCATATTGCCCGCAATTATTCTGGCTACGGTCTGCCGCAGGCGGATTTGATTCAGGAAGGCAATATCGGGCTGATGAAAGCGGTACGCCGGTTTAACCCCGAGGTCGGGGTGCGTTTGGTCTCCTTTGCCGTGCATTGGATCAAAGCCGAAATCCACGAATACGTCCTGCGAAACTGGCGCATCGTGAAAGTCGCGACCACCAAGGCGCAGCGCAAACTGTTTTTCAATTTGCGTAAAACCAAACAGCGGCTGGGCTGGTTCAATCAGGCCGAAGTCGAAATGGTGGCAAAAGAACTGGGTGTGACCAGCAAAGACGTGCGTGAAATGGAATCCCGCATGGCGGCGCAGGATATGACCTTTGACCCGACTCCGGATGAAGAGGTGCGTGAAGGTCAATCCATGGCGCCCATGCTTTATCTGCAGGATAAATCTTCCGATTTTGCCGATGGCATCGAAGAAGACAACTGGGACGATCATGCCGCGGACAAGCTGAGCTTGGCGTTGCAAGGGTTGGATGAACGTAGCCAGCATATTATTCGCGCCCGTTGGCTGGATGATGAAAATAAATCCACGCTGCAAGAATTGGCCGACAAATATGGTGTTTCGGCGGAACGTGTTCGGCAACTTGAAAAAAATGCCATGAAAAATATGCGTCTGGCGATTGAGTCATAACTATTTGCAATATGAGTTGAATTGCTGAAATCATAAAAAGCCGAACTGATGTTCGGCTTTTTTTATGGATATAATTTTTAGTTCGACGCAATACAAATTATCTGTTTTCTCACATGCTATATTGAATAATATTATCTGTACATAGCCTGAGTTAATAAGAAAATGCAATTTTCTGGTCAAAATTGACTTTACATAAATTAAATTATTGCTAAGTTACAGGCCTATTCATCAAATAAATATGTTGGTGTTTTTTCTACGATTATTTATCAATGCAGGAAATACAGATGCCTGACTCGATCCATCGTCACGAATCCCTTAGATTAAATCCTCTCTTGCCTTGTACAATATCAACCACTCCTATCGTTTGCCAACTTTGCGGCGCCAGGAATATCGTGTTGGTATGTTTGGATTGTGCTCGGACATCCGTCTATACGACAATTCACCCCGAGGCATTAAACTCCATGCCCCTGGCCCAACCCGCCACGAGATTTCCAACTGTTTCACAACCGCCTGATTCACAGATATTTCAGCCAACCACTCATCAAGAAACGGCTATAGATCGCAATCAGACGCCGACGGGCAATCCGGCTGACGGGTTGTGGCCGAGCTGCCGGGAATTGCAAATGAGTCATCAAGCGCAGCTCGATGCAGCGCAATTTCGCCATCAAGCGCAGCTTGATGCATTGCAATTTCGCCATCAAGCGCAGCTCGATACATTGGAACTTTGCCATCTAACGCAGCTCGATGCATTGCTCTTTCGCCATCAAGCGCAGCTCGATGCATTGCGATCTCATTATCAAGCGCCGCCCCAGGATAGGTGGTTGCGGTCACAGCGGCGGCAACCTTATCAACGTTGCGCCGATGGGCTGGCCAATATACCCGGGGCATTGCTGCAACAGGTTAATACGACCATTCCACCCAATTGTCACTCTGCCGCGATGCCGAGCCAATGGTTGAATGGTGTTTCAAATGCGTCGGCATCGCAGACTGTGCCCCAATACCAACAAAATCCGCCAGCGGAATCGAAAGATAATATGGCTGCCGAATCATCGTCCAATGCAACAACGCATTCATCACGGCATCCGGCCAATAATGTCGCTGACAGCAGTCAATATGGTAATCCATTACCGAGTGCGACGGAGGAGGCTGACGAAATACCCCTTTCGTTTGAACGATTACATTCTACCGTGCCATTGTTTGATTCAACTATCCAAGACCCTTCTCTCGAAGAGAGGTCAGTCATTTCACCCATATGACAGACCCCCCATCCCCAGTAAGGGAAATTTTGCTGAATGAAATGATTACGCTAAATAACCTGGCAGCCTTTATAAAATACAAGTGGAACATAGTGTTTGTTTAGCGTCTTTTATGCCAGCCGTCTGATTCCAGATTAAAGCCACAGGCGGCCATGAATTTATCCATTACCGGAAAATCCTCAGGTGGCGGCGTTTTACTCAGCCACCAATGATTGATTTCAGGCAATTGACGCTGGGCTTCGGTGACTAAATACAACCCCACTCCCCGGCGGCGGGTCACCATGCGCACCAGCGGCGCCACCAAGCGGCCTTCACCCCATTCATTGTCGATAATCACTTGCACCGCGCCCAATAAACGGTCATTGAACCTGGCGGCGAAGAGGACAAACGAATTTGTCAGCTTTTCTTCCAGGATAGCGATGTCGCCGTCAGGCCAAATTTTAGCCAGATCAATCCGGTCTTGCGCGGTGAAACTGTCGAGTCGTTCAATTGTCAATTTCATACATGTAATCACTTAAGGCGTAGAAAAATAATGTAGCGAATTTGTAGAAGAAAAATTAGCTAAATCTTGCGATTCGAAAACTTAGCTTAACTTTTGTTCTATTCATTTTTCTTGGAGCATAAGAGCGCCATTGTCTCAACAATCTAGCACGACCCGCTATAAGTAAGTTAAATCACGGATAATTATACCATTATTTTCTGCTGCCGATGCAGGTAATTTCTTATCGTATAAGTTGATTTACAGCATAATATTTCTGTTTAATAATATGAAAAATAAAAGCTTATTTGGAACTTGGGTTCCAGAAGGCTAAATCATTATTACATATAATAAAAATTCTGATTGCCGCAAAAAGCCGGTTAATAATCAGACAGCAAACATAACAAGCATGGAGAATAAGTGGATGAATTTCAACAAAGGTAACGCTTTGCTGGCCGGTTGTTTGGCCATGACAATGAGTCATTCTGTCTGGGCGCAGGATATCAAGATAGCAATTGTGGGCGCGATGTCCGGTCCGGTGGCCCAATACGGCGACATGGAATTCACCGGCGCGCGGCAAGCCATCGCCGATATCAATGCGAAAGGCGGTGTCAAAGGCAATAAACTGGTCGGCGTAGAATATGACGATGCGTGCGACCCCAAACAGGCGGTTGCGGTGGCGAATAAGGTCATCAATGATGGCATTCGTTATGTGATTGGTCATCTTTGCTCCTCTTCCACCCAGCCCGCGTCGGATATCTATGAAGACGAAGGCGTGATCATGATTACCCCGGCGGCGACCAATGCCGATCTGACCACCCGCGGCTATAAAATGATTATGCGCACCACCGGCCTGGACTCGGATCAAGGTCCGACAGCGGCTAAATATATCCTTAACACCATCAAACCCCAACGCATTGCCGTGGTCCATGACAAACAGCAGTACGGTGAAGGTTTGGCGCGCGCCGTTCAGGACAGTTTGAAAAAAAACGGCGGCAATGTCGTGCTGTTTGAAGGGATCACCGCCGGTGATAAAGATTTCTCCACCCTGGTGGCGCGTTTGAAGAAAGTGAATGCCGATTTCGTTTACTTCGGCGGCTATTACCCGGAAATGGGCCAAATCCTGCGGCAAGCCAAGCAGGCCGGTTTGAATATTCAATTTATGGGACCTGAAGGCACCGGTAACGCCTCGCTGTCGAATATCGCCGGCGCCGCCTCCGAAGGCATGCTGGTGACCTTGCCGCACCGTTACGATCAAGTTCCGTCCAACCAGCCTATTGTCGCTGAATTCAAAGCGAAAAAATTGGACTACACCGGACCTTTCGTTTGGACCACCTATGCGGCGGTGCAATCGTTGGTCACCGGCATGAATCGCGCCGGAATGGAACCTGCGGATATTGTCAAAAACTTGAAAGCCAACCCGGTAGACACGGTCATGGGTCAACTGAGCTGGGATGAAAAAGGCGATCTGAAAGGATTTGAGTTCGGCGTATTTAAATGGCATGCAGACGGCACTTCCACCCCAGTGAAGTAATCTGCCCCTTTTCTCAGTCTTCAAAATTGTTATCCCCGATGTCGGTTAAGGCATCGGGGACGGCTACAAAGGTCAAGGTATGTCCGAGCAGTTCCTTTATTTCATGCAGCAATTGTTCAACGGCTTAACGTTGGGCAGTACCTATGCATTGATCGCCATTGGTTACACCATGGTTTACGGCATTATCGGCATGATCAATTTCGCCCATGGCGAAGTTTACATGATTGGCAGTTATGTCTCTTTTATTGTCATTGCCGGTTTGATGATGATGGGAATAGACGCCGGATGGTTATTGATTGGCGCCGGCTTTATCGCCGCCATCGTTATCGCCAGCGCTTACGGTTGGAGCATCGAACGGGTCGCCTATAAACCGGTTCGTTCTTCGAAACGGCTTATCGCCCTGATTTCAGCTATCGGAATGTCGATTTTTCTGCAGAATTACGTCAGTTTGACACAAGGTTCGCGTGATTTGGCGCTGCCTAATCTGGTCAGCGGGCAATGGATACTAGGCCAAAGTAATGGCTTTGTGACCAGCATCAGCACCATGCAGTTCATTATCTGGGTCGTGACCTTTATCGCCATGCTGGCGCTGACGCTGTTTATTCGCTATTCCCGCATGGGACGCGCTTGCCGCGCTTGTGCTGAAGATCTGAAAATGGCCAGTCTGCTGGGAATCAGCACCGACCGGGTCATCTCGCTGACTTTTGTCATCGGCGCGGCCATGGCGGCGGTGGCCGGAGTATTGTTGGGCCAATTTTACGGCGTCATCAACCCCTATATCGGTTTTATGGCCGGCATGAAGGCCTTTACCGCCGCGGTGTTGGGCGGCATCGGCAGTATTCCCGGCGCAATGCTGGGCGGATTGATTCTGGGCGTGGCGGAGGCTCTGACCTCGGCTTATTTAAGCAGCGAATACAAGGATGTGGTCTCTTTTGCTTTACTGATTGTGGTGTTGCTGGTACTGCCTACCGGGATTCTGGGGCGACCGGAGGTTGAAAAAGTATGAAACTCAATACATTTTTCGGCGCTGTGTTTTCGGCGCTGATATTGCTGGTGCTGGCCTCTTTGGTCATGGGGATGCAACTTAGCCTCGAAGGCACCCATCTGGTGGTGCACGGCGCCGGACAGGTTCGCTGGGAATGGATCGGCGCTGGCTGCGCGGTGGTATTCCTGTTTCAGTTATTCAGACCGTTGTTCCAAAAAAATATCAAAAAAATCAACGGACCTGCGTGGGTGCTTCCCAGTTTCGACGGATCAACTGCGCGCCAGAAAATATTGGCGTGGCTATTGATTCTGGCCGCCATCGTTTGGCCGTTTCTGGTTTCCCGCGGTACGGTGGACATTGCCACCCTGACGCTGATTTATATCATGCTGGGCCTGGGCTTGAATGTGGTGGTCGGTCTGTCCGGCCTGTTGGTCTTGGGTTATGGCGGGTTTTACGCCATCGGCGCTTATACCTACGCCTTGCTGGCGCATTACTATGGCTTGAGTTTCTGGGAATGTTTACCGTTGGCGGGGGTGGTTTCGGCGGGTTTCGGGCTGCTGTTGGGGTTCCCGGTCCTGCGCTTGCGCGGCGATTATCTGGCCATCGTCACCTTGGGGTTCGGCGAAATCGTCCGTATCCTGTTGCTGAATAATACTGAACTGACCGGCGGACCGAACGGCATCAGCGAAATTCCCAAACCGACTTTCTTCGGGCTCGAATTCAACCGCGAGGCGCGGGAAGGCGGCTGGGGTACCTTCCATCAGGTCTTTGGCCTGAAATACGATCCCAACGACCGCATCATTTTCCTGTATATGGTGGCGTTGTTATTGGTGATCCTGACGCTGTTTATCATCAATCGTTTGCTGCGCATGCCGTTGGGCCGTGCTTGGGAAGCATTGCGCGAAGATGAAATCGCTTGCCGTTCGCTCGGCCTGAGTCCGACCAAGATAAAACTGACCGCGTTCACCATCAGCGCCGCTTTCGCCGGTTTCGCCGGTACGTTGTTCGCCGCCAGGCAGGGTTTTGTCAGCCCGGAATCGTTCACCTTTGTCGAATCCGCGTTTGTGCTGGCCATCGTGGTGCTGGGCGGGATGGGATCGCAGTTTGCGGTGATTCTGGCGGCAATCCTGTTGGTGGTATCCCGGGAATTGATGCGGGACCTGAACCAATACAGCATGCTGCTGCTGGGGGCGTTAATGGTGCTGATGATGATCTGGCGACCACAGGGCCTCTTGCCGATGAAACGAACCCAAATCAAAATGAAAACCGGTAAAGGAGCGCAGGCATGAGTACCGCCGCTACTTTACAACCCTTGCTTTCCGTTAAGCAATTGTCGATGCGTTTTGGCGGTTTGCTGGCGGTCAACCAGGTGGAGCTGGATCTGTATTCCGGTGAAATAGTATCGTTAATCGGGCCTAACGGCGCGGGCAAGACCACGGTATTTAACTGTCTGACCGGTTTTTATCGCCCCACCGGCGGCACCATCATGCTGCGCGACCAGCATCTTGAAAATTTACCGGGTCAGAAAATTGCCCGGATGGGCGTGGTGCGCACCTTTCAGCATGTACGTTTGTTCCGTGAAATGACATTGATTGAAAATTTGCTGGTGGCGCAACATCAGCATCTTAAAAGCGGCGTCTTCGCCGGTTTGCTGAAAACGCGCGCTTTTCGTCAGGCCGAATCCGAGGCGCAAGATTTCGCCGGCGCCTGGCTGGAACGCGTCGGGTTGCTGCCGTTGGCGAACCGGCAGGCCGGTAATTTGGCTTATGGCCAACAGCGCCGGCTGGAAATCGCCCGCTGTATGGTGACTCGTCCCTCGCTGCTGATGCTCGATGAGCCCGCCGCCGGGCTTAACCCGCATGAAACCGCTGAATTAAACACATTGATTGCTGAATTACGGGCACAACATAACGTCTCGGTGCTGCTAATTGAGCACGATATGAAACTGGTCATGGGTATTTCCGATCGTATTTATGTGGTTAATCAGGGCACCCCCCTGGCTAACGGCACTCCCGCGGAAATCCGCAGCAATCCGGACGTGATTCGGGCTTACCTGGGTGAAGCCTGATGAGTAAGAGAACAGAGATGCTGTCATTTAATCAAGTATCCGCCCATTACGGTAAAATCCAGGCCCTGCATCAGGTCAGCCTGCATATCGAACAGGGTGAAATCGTAACGCTTATCGGCGCCAATGGCGCGGGCAAAACCACCTTGCTGGGCACCTTATGCGGCGATCCCCGCGCGACGGCAGGTGAAATTGTCTTTGATGGCAATGATATTACTCAATGGCCGACGGCGAGGATCACCCGGGCGTCCATCGCCATCGTACCGGAAGGCCGGCGGGTATTCTCGCGTATGACCGTGGAGGAAAATCTGGCCATGGGCGGATTTTTTGCCGATCGCCAGCAGTATCAAGAACGCATCAAACGCGTCTATGATCTTTTCCCCCGCTTGCAGGAACGACGTATCCAGCGCGCAGGCACCATGTCCGGCGGCGAGCAGCAGATGCTGGCCATTGGCCGGGCGCTGATGAGTCAACCCAGACTGTTATTATTGGACGAGCCGTCCCTGGGATTGGCGCCGATTATCATCCAGCAGATTTTCGATACCATCGAACAGCTACGCCGGGAAGGAATGACCATCTTCCTGGTGGAGCAAAACGCCAATCAGGCGCTCAAGCTGGCGGATCGCGGTTACGTATTGGAAAACGGCCGCATCGTACTCGAAGACACCGGCGCGGCGCTGCTGGCCAATGAGGCGGTACGTAACGCCTACCTGGGCGGATAATCGCTATAGCCAGCCCTCCATAACGGGCAGGGCCGGGTGCGCTAGGACTGACAATAAGCGGGAATAGCGCACTCATCCGGGCCCGCTTCAGCGGACCCGCTTCCCGAAAGCTACCGTTTGTCATTTAGCTGTTATAAGGTTGTTCCGTTTCTGTCGTTCCCTTCCGCGTCACGAAGTGCGAAAGTGTAGGAGAAAGCGGCAATCGAATGCCGGCTTCTCCGGCGCAATGGCGTTGCTGTCGATAGCCCGAGTGCATTCGTCCGAATCGTATTGAACAAATAAGTGACGAAACTGTCGACATTACGTTGGAGTGGTGATTCTCGAATAACTTGGCGCCGATAATCTGGTTCATGGGCGTTGGAAAGCCTGCGATCACGTCATGCAGCTTTACTAAAACGACCGACCCGCCATCGGAACGGTATATTTAGAATTGTGTCCAGCCAAGGCGGGGCACTTTTTGATCCATTAACGGGATCCCGGGTGACATTATGATAAAAAACTGGCCTTACCCGACAATCGTCGCCCATCGTGGCGGTGGTTCACTGGCGCCGGAGAATACCTTGGCCGCCATCGAGACTGGCGTGCGGTTCGGGCAAAAAATGATCGAAATCGATGCCAAATTATCTGCTGACGAACAAATTTTTTTATTGCATGACGATACCCTGGAACGGACCAGCAATGGCCATGGCATCGCCGGTGATTTGACGTGGGCCGAACTTTCCCGGCTGGATGCCGGCGAGTGGTTTAGCGACAACTTTACGGGCGAACCGTTGCCTTTGTTCACGGATGTCGCTGCGCGCTGCATACAGCATCAATTGGCGATAAATGTTGAAATCAAGCCTACCGACGGGACCGATACCGAAACCGGCCGATTGGTCGCCCTGGCGGCCAGAGTGTTATGGCGGGATCAAACGCCGCCGCCGTTATTATCCTCGTTTTCCATTGCCGCCCTGGCTGCCGCTTATGAAGCGGCGCCGGAATTGCCGCGCGGGTTGCTGCTCGATGAGTGGGAAGAAAATTGGCTGGCATTGTCACAACAGCTCGGTTGCAGCGCTTTGCATCTCAACCATGAAGTTCTGACCGAGGAACGGGTGACCAAGATAACCGACGCCGGCCTGCATATTTTAGCCTACACGGTAAACAGCCCTTATCGGGCGCGAACCTTATTGAGCTGGGGCGTGGATTCCCTATGCACCGACCGTATAGACCTCATCAGCCTCGATTTCGCCAATAGCTAGACGCCGGACGGCGCCGGAGCCGAAGGCGGCTCTTTGGCCCTTCTCACGCGAAACACGGCGTTTGCGCCTGACATGCCTGGCTGCGATTCCTGCGGCCGGACAGCCGAGCAATTGCAACCGCCGGTTCCGCTTTTACCTGGCGGCGAATCAATCCTGCGCAAAAGTTAAGGATGCTGCGGCAGCGTATTGGCTGGCGCATTTTGCTGCACCCGCTGTTCAGAGTCATTTAACTGTGAGCGCAATTGGTTGTTTTGCTGATTGATCTGCATTTGTTGCTGCAATCGTAATTGAGTTTGTTCCTGCTGCTGATTGGACAGCATTTGTTGTTGCTCTTGCTGTTGCGCCGGGATGGGCAACAGGGTCTGGTATTGCTGTCCTTGCTGAGCGGCATTGCCCGCTATTGCGATAAAACAAGACAGCGCCGCCATCGACCCTAACCATAAAGAATTTTTCATATGCAGCCTCCTCAAGGGGGTAACTTCATTTTACTCGTAAACCGCACAATGATCAGGGTAGGGGCTGACTTATCGGCAGCTTTGCCGCAAGATAAATACTATTAACGATGCTAATTTATTAATCCGTCATTCACTCCGGGGCTGAAAGATGCATTCAACGCGTATCGCAGCATGTTATCAGGCCTGCTGTTGCCTGTTGTTGGCGCTCCTGCTGCCGGCTTATGCCGCGCCGCTCTCCTACGACATCAATCAGGATGTCGACCATCCGGTAATGGCCCGACATGGCATGGTTGCCACCGTGGACAAAACGGCGACCGGCGTGGGATACGCGCCGGCGGTAATGCGGTGGATGCGGCGGTGGCCGTGGGTTACGCCTTGGCGGTCACCCATCCGCAGGCGGGCAATCTCGGCGGCGGCGGTTTTATGTTGATTCGAACCGCAGACGGCAAAGTGACGGCCATTGATTTTCGTGAAATGGCGCCCACCGGGGCCAGCCGCGATATGTTTATCGGCGCCGATGGCAAAGCCGATAGCGCCTTGTCCCTCAAAAGCCCCTTGGCTTCCGGTACGCCGGGTACGGTGGCCGGCCTTTCGCTGGCGCTTGAGCGTTACGGTTCATGGCCGCTGCGGCGGGTCATGGCGCCGGCGATAACCCTGGCGAAACAAGGTTTTATTGTCAACTCATCGCTGGCGAACGATCTGGCCCATTATGGCAAAGAAGTGCTGATCGCTCATCCCAATAGCAAAGCGATATTTTATAAAGCCAATGGACAGCCCTATGCCCAGGGAGAAAAACTGACGCAGCCGCAACTGGCGCATAGCCTGGAATTAATTGCCAAACAGGGGCCGCGGGCTTTTTATCAAGGAGCGATCGCCTTTCAAATCGCCGCCGAAATGCAACAGCGCGGCGGTCTCATTACCAAAGCGGATCTGGCGGCTTATCGCGCGGTGGAACGTCGGCCCGTCGCCGGCTCTTATCGAGGCTACCAAATATTTTCTATGCCGCCGCCATCCTCCGGCGGGGTTCATATCATTGAAATTTTGAATATTCTGGAGAATTTCGATTTAGCAGGAATGGGCGCCGGCAGTGCGGACGCGATAGAAGCGATGGCGGAAGCGATGAAATTTGCTTATGCCGACCGCTCGCAATATCTCGGCGATCCCGACTTTGTTTCGGTGCCGGTGCAGGCATTGACCAGCAAGGCTTACGCCAAGACCCTGGCACAGCGCATCGATTTGGCTCACGCCATTCCCTCCGCCGATATCAGGCCCGGCCGGCTGCAACCTTATGAAAGCGACCAGACGACCCATTATTCCGTTGCTGATCGAGACGGCAATGCGGTCGCGGTGACTTATACGCTGAATACTTTTTTTGGCAGCGGAATGGTGGCCGGCCATAGCGGTATCCTGCTCAATAACGAAATGGATGATTTTTCGGCCAAACCGGGCACACCGAATATGTACGGCCTGGTGGGCGGCGAGGCCAACGCCATACAGCCCAGAAAAAGACCGCTCTCATCCATGTCGCCGACCATAGTGGAAAAAGACGGCAAACTTTGGCTGGTTACCGGTAGCCCGGGGGGGAGCCGCATTATTACCACAGTGGTGCAAATATTGGTTAATACCATTGATTTTAAAGAGAATATAGCCGAAGCCACCCACGGACCGCGCTTCCATCAACAATGGACACCGGATGAATTACGGATGGAGAAAGGTTTTAGTCCCGATACGTTGCAACTGCTACGGGCCAAAGGGCAACATGTCTCGGTGCAGCCGGTAATGGGAAGCACCCAAAGTATCATGATGATGCCCGACGGCGCTTTCAGCGGCGCTTCCGATCCGCGAACACCTGATGATCTCACTGCCGGTTACTGACCCTTGGACGATAAACCAGCTTGGTTGTGGTCTGTTAGTCCAAATGATAACCATATGTAAACCTATTTTCCTAAAAAGACTTTATCAGCAGGGGCTAGAATAGCGGTTTTGTTCATAGGGTCGTTTACCGTGCCGTTGCTTATCTCTACCACATTATTGTGGGCATTCTCATTCAGCCTGATCGGGGTCTATCTTGCCGGACAGGTTGATAGCTATTTTTCGGTGCTGGTGCGTCTGGCGCTGGCGGCCGTGGTCTTTTTACCCTTTCTGCGCTGGCGCGGCTACCGTATGACGTATTTACTGTTATATATGGCATTGGGCGCCTGCCAACTCGGTATCATGTACATGATCAGCTACCGGGCTTTTCTTTATCTGTCGGTACCGGAATTTTTGCTGTTCACCGTCATGACGCCGCTGTATGTAACCCTGATTTACGATGTGCTGAGCAGGCACCGGCTGCGTTGGGGCTATGTATTAAGCGCCATGCTGGCGGTGGCCGGCGCGACAATCATCCGTTATGATCATGTCAGCGAGCATTTCTGGCGCGGCCTGTTACTGGTGCAGGCGGCAAATATTTTGTTCGCGGCGGGTCAGGTGGGCTACAAGCGCTTGATGGAAGTCTACCCCATGCCTCAGCACACGGCCTTCTCATGGTTTTATCTCGGTTCTTTTATCGCGTCGGTGGTCGGTTGGTATCTGTTCGGCAACGTGCACCAATTACCTACCACGTCGTTGCAATGGGGAATTCTACTGTGGCTGGGCATTGTCGCTTCAGGGTTGGGCTATTTTATGTGGAACTATGGGGCCACCCAAGTCGATGCCGGCACCTTGGGCATTATGAATAATTTCCATGTTCCCGCCGGTCTGCTGGTTAATCTGGCGATTTGGCAACAACAGCCTCATTGGCCCAGTTTCATTGTCGGCGCGCTGGTTATCATGTCCTCGCTATGGGTGCATCGGCGATGGATCGTCGCGCGTCCCGGACATAAGGCAAATGCGCGCACGCATGCTGACGAGCTGAACGAATAAACGCCTCGATTATCGGCTGGCGCTGCTCGCCATCCCGAGCAGCGGCGTACAGCCGGCTCCACAATCCGTCACCCAGTGTTTTAGTCGCCACCAGGCCCTGGCGCTCGAAACTCTCCACCACCCAATGCGGCAATGCGGCAATGCCCATGTGCGCCGTCACCATTTGAATCAGCAACAATGTGTTGTCCACGCTTTTAAGCGCGGGGCTCACGCCAGCCGGTTGTAGAAATTGGCGCCAGATATCCATGCGTTGGCGCTGGACCGGATAAATCAGCAGCACCTCCTCGCTCAGATCCTGTGGCGTAATCGTCTCTTTGCGCGCCAGCGGATGATCGGGCGCCACCACCAGCCTGACTTCAAAGTCAAACATCGGCGCATAGAATAACCCGCTGCGCGGCAAGATATCCGATGTCAAAACCAGATCCAGCTCCCCCTGCTGCAAGGCGGGTTGCGGGTCGAATGTGACGCCCGAGCGAAAGTCCACGATGACTTCCGGCCACAATTCGCGAAATTCCGTCAGCGCCGGCGTTAACCATTGAATGCAGCTATGGCACTCAATGGCCAGCCGGAGCATGGTCTGATGCGGCTCCAGACAATTTTGCAGCGCTTGTTGCACCTGAGGAAGAATCTGCTCGGCCAATTGCAGCAATATCTCGCCCTGAGGAGTGAATCGCAGCGGCTGGCTTTTGCGGACGAACAACCTGAATCCCAGTCGCTGCTCAAGATCGCTGAACTGGTGAGACAGCGCCGACTGCGTTTGATGGAGCTGGGCCGATGCGGCGGCCAGCGATCCGCTATTACGCAGCGCTTGTAATGTTCGCAGATGTTTAAGTTCGATCATGAGGGTGTTTCACCTAACAGTGAATAATTTGCGCTTGTAGATAATACACTACATGGTGATTATGGATGTGTAAACATCCAGACGTCCAAATGGGAGAAGGTTATGGCATTACTTAGTCACACACTGGGTTTTCCTCGCATCGGTTTGCACCGGGAGCTAAAAAAAGCGCAGGAGAGTTACTGGGCAGGCAAATCCTCTCAACAGGATTTAAGGGCCGTGGGCCGTGAATTACGCGCCCGTCATTGGCAACAGCAGAAAGAGGCTGGCGTCGATTTGCTGCCGGTGGGTGATTTCGCCTGGTATGATCACGTGCTGACCACCAGTCTGATGCTGGATAATATCCCACAGCGTCATCGACAGGGCGAAGGTCCGGCGGATCTTGATACGCTGTTTCGAATCGGTCGCGGCCGCGCGCCAAACGGTGAACCTGCCGCCGCCGCTGAAATGACCAAATGGTTTAATACCAATTACCATTACATGGTGCCCGAGTTCACTCGCGGACAATCTTTCCGCCTGGGCTGGACCCAGTTGCTCGAAGAGGTGGATGAGGCTCTGGCGCTAGGTCATCAGGTTAAGCCGGTCATTCTCGGGCCAATCACCTATTTATGGCTGGGTAAGGTGAAGGGCGATGCTTTCGACCGTTTATCCCTGTTGGCCGAATTGCTGCCGGTTTACCGGCAGATATTGACCGAGCTGGCGCAACGCGGCATCGAATGGGTGCAAATCGACGAGCCGGCGTTGGTGCTGGAATTGCCATCCGCCTGGCAACAGGCGTATGCCACCGCCTATCAAGAGCTTCAGGGTGTGGTTAAGTTATTATTAACCACTTATTTCGATAGTATCGGCCATCATCTGGATCTTATCCGATCGCTACCGGTGCAGGGTTTGCATGTGGATCTGGCAGCCGGCCAGGATGATCTCGCTGAATTAAACCGCCGTTTGCCGAAAGATTGGCTTTTGTCGCTGGGTATTATCAATGGCCGAAATGTTTGGCGCGCCGATTTGGGCGCCTGGTTTGATCTCATACAGCCTTTTGCGTCTGGCGATCGTCCGCTTTGGCTGGCGACGTCCTGCTCATTGCTGCATAGCCCGATTGATTTGACGGTGGAAACGCGGCTTGATGACGAGGCGCGCAGCTGGTTTGCCTTCGCTGTGCAAAAATGCGAAGAGCTGGGATTGCTTTGCGCCGCGCTAAACCATCCCGATAAGCCGCATCTGCGACAACTGGACGATTATAGCGCGCCGATTCGTCAACGCCGCCTTTCGCGCCGGGTCAACAATCCGCAAGTTAAAGCGCGCCTGACCGGAATAAGCGCGCAAGATAGCCAGCGAAATCAGCCCTATGACCGGCGCGCTGAATTGCAACGCCAACGTTTTCATTTACCGGCCTGGCCTACCACCACCATAGGCTCTTTCCCGCAAACCCCCGAGATTCGCGGCCTGCGTCTGGATTTTAAGCAGGGTCGCCTGGATGACAACCGTTACCGCACCGGTATCGGCGAACATATCCGGCAGGCGGTCAAGGAGCAGGAGCGCCTGGGGTTGGACGTGCTGGTACATGGCGAAGCCGAACGCAACGATATGGTGGAGTATTTCGGGGAGCATCTGGACGGTTTCGTCTTTACGCAAAACGGCTGGGTACAGAGCTATGGCTCCCGTTGCGTCAAACCGCCGATTATTATCGGCGATATCAGCCGTCCGGCGCCGATAACCGTTGAGTGGGCGAAATATGCCCAATCTTTGACCGATAAACCCATGAAAGGCATGCTGACCGGACCGGTGACCATTCTTTGCTGGTCCTTCCCGCGCGAAGATGTCAGCCGTAAGACCATCGCCCGCCAAATCGCTCTGGCACTGCGTGACGAAGTGGCCGACCTCGAGCAGGCGGGCATCGGCATTATCCAGATTGATGAGCCCGCCTTGCGGGAAGGCTTGCCGCTACGCCAGTCCGATTGGCGGGAATACCTTGATTGGGCGGTGGAGGCGTTCAGGCTGAATGCGGCGGTGGCCCGTGACGATACGCAAATCCACACCCATATGTGTTATTGCGAGTTCAATGACATCATGGATTCCATCGCGGCGTTGGATGCCGATGTTATTACCATCGAAACATCACGCTCGGATATGGAGTTGCTGGAATCGTTCAAAGAGTTCGATTATCCCAACGAGATCGGACCGGGGGTTTACGATATCCATTCTCCCAACGTGCCGAGCGAAGAGGGTATTGTCGCATTGCTGCGCAAAGCGGCGGAACGTATCCCGCCAGCGCGTTTGTGGGTGAATCCCGACTGTGGTCTTAAAACGCGCGGGTGGCCTGAAACTCGCCGCGCGCTGGAAAACATGGTCAACGCCGCCAAACGGTTGCGCGCCGAACATCGCTAAGCCGATATCGGACCAGTCGCTCAAGCCGAGGCAACAGACCGCCGTGATCGGGTCGCCGATCGCGGCGAATTAAGGTCGCTCGCCCTGCACGCCATGGCTGGCGAACCACTGCAGCATGCGTTGCCAGCCATCGTAAGCGGAAGCGGCATGATAGTTGGGGCGGTAATCGGCGTTGAAAGCATGACCGGCATCGGGATAAACAACAATTTCCGTATCGACATTGGTCTCATCCAGCGCCTGTCGCATGGCTTCCACATGTTCCGGGCGGATGCCGCTATCTTGAGCGCCATACAGGCCCAATACCGGCGCCATCAGCGCGGCCGCGATATCAACCGGATGATGAGGATTCATCAGGGTTTTATCCCCAATCAATTTGCCGTACCACGCCACGGCCGCTTTTAACTGAGGGTTATGCGCGGCATATAACCAGGCGATGCGTCCGCCCCAACAGAAACCGGTCACCGCCAGCCGTCGGCTGTCCCCGCCGTGCTGCGCCGCCCAGTGCGCGGTGTGATCCAAATCGGCCAACACCTGTGAATCCGGCACCTTGCTGACTATTCGTTCAATCAAACTGGCGATATCGGTATATTTCGCCGCATCCCCCTGGCGAAAATAGAGTTCAGGCGCAATGGCCAGGTATCCCTCTTTTGCCAGACGGCGGCACAAGTCCCGAATATGTTCATGAACGCCAAAAATCTCCTGAATCACAATCACAATGGGCAAATGCTCCTTGTCTCCGACGGGCTTCGCCAGATACGCGGGCATCTGATCGCTTTGGGAAGGGATGGTGCATTGGCCTGCTATCAAGCCGGTTTCATCGGTATGTATGGTGGTGGCGGCCAATTTACCGATTGCCTTGGCAAAGGCGGCTTGGGGCCTATACAGCGCGAGGGTATCGTCGATGCTCATCATAAAGCGGCCTTCTTCATTTTAAACATTAGGATGATTATAGCCAATATTAACTCATCTTGAACCATTTTTATAACAATAACCTTACATAAAGATTACCATAAACAGTTATGCTTTCTTGGCTGTCTTTCCGGCATTTTTAATCCAGATAATATTTATTCCATTATTATTTTAAATAAAAAATGAGATAATTTACTTTTTATCAATAGCGAATAAATAATGTTTTTGTCATTGATTATTATCTTATTTTAATTGGTTGATGAGCGTTTTTTGCAATCGATTGACGGAATAAAAGAGTATTTTTTTATCATTAAATATTTTATATACGACCACATGTAATATTTCAGAAAAAATTTATTCAAAGAATATTTTTGTATTTATATCGTATATCGATAGACACGATAACCTCGACCGGTAACAGAAATAGCCTGGATAATTTTTACCAGTCCGGGCGATTTTTTGCGGAATTGAATCACTGGCGGTCTGCTTGGCGGGCAAAAAAACATAGAACACCCTATTAATTCATATTAGATAATATCAAATAAAAATGATGATCTTGTAATTATAAGAATAGAAAACTGTTATTTCTACATTTAAAGCATCTCTAACTATTTCGCGATGAAATTAATAGCTATGTTAAAAGAGTGGCTATCAATACAACTGTGATGGGAGTCAATACCATGAATATACCAACCAGTAACGTCAGAACCGTCGATGCACGCGATCATCACGCTCGCGAGGTGAAAGGCGAACCCGGCAAATGGGTCCAATTGCTTAATGCGGTGAAAAATAACGCTGATAATTTCTCGTCTCTGCGCCCTCATGTTGTCTCACTCACCCAGTCGGCAACCATAATATGCGAAGCGCTGGGCATAAATAAGATGATAGAAGGCCTGGCATGGGTCAGAAATGCGTTCGAATATGCCGAGCAAGCTTACCAGAAGGCCGCTAATCTCGCGCAAGTCGTGAAAACCGGGATAACTATTGCCGAAGACGGCGTCGCCCATTTCGGGCATACCTTAGCCCTAACGTTGAAGCAGCAGGCGATTCCGATAGTGAAGTGCACGTTGAATAGCGTCATTAAAGCGGGGCCGCAGGCCACCAAGGGCGAGGCGTTCGCCAGTTTGATGGCATGTATCATGGCCAATCCTGGAATAGTTCAATTCTTCAGAGACATAAGCCGAGGTGAACCGGTCTGATTGTGAGATCCCCCACGGACAATGGCAGGGCAAAATATTTATGCTAGCGGAAATAACTTTGAGTTAACATATTATTTTCAGAGGTTCTGCCATGTCTTCATCTGATGTATTCCATTTAGGTTTAACCCACGCTGATTTGCAAGGCGCTACGCTGGCAATCATACCAGGCGATCCTCAACGAGTGGAAAAAATAGCCGCGCTGATGGAACAGCCGGTTTTCCTGGCCGCCCATCGTGAATTCACCACCTGGCGCGCTGAAATAAGCGGCAATCCGGTTATCGTTTGTTCAACCGGTATCGGCGGTCCCTCAACGTCCATTGCCGTTGAAGAATTGTCTCAACTGGGTATTCGTACCTTTTTACGAGTAGGCACCACCGGCGCGATACAACCTCATATAGAAGTGGGAGATGTTTTGATAACCACCGCCTCGGTTCGACTGGATGGCGCAAGTTTGCACTTCGCTCCCCTGGAATATCCGGCGGTGGCTGATTTTGATTGCACTACCGCCCTGGTGGCGGCGGCCAAACACCATCGGGCCAAATACCATGTGGGCGTAACCGCTTCTTCCGATACGTTCTATCCCGGCCAGGAGAGGTATGACACCTACTCCGGGCGGGTGCTCAACCGTCTCAAAGGGTCGATGCAAGAGTGGCAAAGCCTGGGAATAATGAATTATGAAATGGAGTCGGCCACCTTATTGACCATGTGCGCTACGCAGGGCTTGCGGGCGGGGATGGTGGCCGGCGTTATTGTTAACCGCACTCAGCAGGAAATACCGGATGCCCATTCGATGCAATTGGCCGAAAGCGCAGCGGTGAAAATCGTGGTCGAGGCCGCCCGGCGTCTGCTGGATTAAGCCGCTTGAGTATCGGTAACCGGTAGGGTAACCCCGCCTTCTTTCACGTGGCGGGTGTCCTGGCTATGCTTATGTTTCCATCGTTTAGGTTTGATTTACTCTGCTGATTCTTTTCAGTGGCGTGATAAGACGGAGCCTTCAATCTGGGAGGAAGCCTTGTCATTAGACGATATCGTGACTTATACCACCGATTTTGTCCGTCCGCACGAGATGTGGGCGGCGGCGCTCGCTTTTGGCGAGTCGCCGGCTTTTTTATCATTATTACTACTTGCTACCGTGGTATTGCTGGCGCCGGGTGCGTTCGATCTGCCGTGGCTAACACAATATATCGATTGATAAAACAGACTGGACATTCGTACAGTTCACCCTTAACTTGACTCAAGATATCCCTTTCACGTAAGTGATTCGGGTAAACAAGCGTAGCCAACGCACCTCAGGTAAGTGATTCGGGTAAACGAGTGTAGCCAACGCACCTGCGGCTTGAAATATGAAGGGTTACCCAATAGATTTCGAGTTGCGGGCAGGCGGCAAGCGAGAGCATTCCGATGAGCTTACTCAGGTAAGTGATTCGGGTAAACGAGTGTAGCCAACGCACCTGCGGCTTGAAATATGAAGGGTATGGCGGAGAGATTATGGTATTTGCGCTCTATTACGCACTATGCGGCGCCCTGGCAGGAGGGCTGTTAGGCTGGCTTATCGCTGGTTTGCGCTATCAGAAGCAGCGCGGTTTTCACGAAGCCTCGCTGAGTTTGCAGGCGCAATCCCTGGCGGCGTCGCAGCAGGAACTGGAGCGGGTGCAAACGGCATACCGGCAAAACGAGCAGCAACTCCGCGCCGGCGAGCTTGAATTACGCGATCTTTCCAGCCGTCTCGCCGCCGCCGAGGAACGCTTGCAGCCGCTGGAGCATTGGCGGCAGGAATGCGAAAAACTGGGCCAGGAATTGCGTGCGCAGCGTGAAGCGCATAGCGCGCAGGAGGCGGAGCTGCGCGAAGTGACCACCCGTTTGGAAGAGACTCGCATCGGCGCTGAAGAAAAGCAGCGCTTATTGATCAATAGCGAGCAGCGCCTGGCCTTGCAGTTTGAACAACTGGCCAATCGTATTTTTGAACAAAGCGGGCGCAAAGTGAATGAACAGAACCGGCAAAGTCTGGATCTGCTCTTGGCGCCCTTGCGCGAGCAATTGGATGGTTTTCGTCGGCAGGTGCAGGACAGCTTTGGTCAGGAAGCGCGTGAACGCCATACCCTGACGCATGAAATCCGCGGTTTGCAGCAACTCAATGCCCAAATGACGCGGGAAGCGGTAAACCTGACCCGTGCGCTGAAGGGCGATAATAAAACCCAGGGCAATTGGGGCGAAGTGGTATTAAGCCATGTACTGGAAGCCTCGGGCTTGCGGGAAGGTTATGAGTACCAGACGCAAGTCAGCATTCAAGTCGACAGCGCTCAACGGATGCAGCCCGATGTCATCGTTCGTTTGCCGCAGGGCAAAGATGTGGTGATTGACGCCAAAATGTCGCTGGTGGCCTACGAGCGTTATTTCAACAGTGAAGACGACAGCGAGCGCGAGGCGGCGTTGGCTGAACATATCCAGTCGTTGCGCGGCCATATGCGGTTGCTGAGCGGCAAGGATTACCAACAATTGCCAGGCTTGCGCTCGCTGGATTATGTCTTGATGTTTATCCCGATCGAACCGGCGTTTATGCTGGCTATCGATAAACAGCCCGAATTGATTGGCGAAGCCCTGAAACAGAACATTATGCTGGTCAGCCCGACCACTTTGCTGGTGGCCTTACGGACCATCAACAATCTATGGCGCTACGAGCATCAAAGCCGCAATGCCCAACGCATCGCCGAACGGGCGGCGCGGTTATATGACAAAATACGCCTGTTTGTCGACGATATGCTCGCCATCGGTCAAAGCCTCGATAAAGCCCAGTCCGGCTATCGGCTGGCGATGAACAAGTTATCGCAAGGGCGCGGCAATATCATCGGCCAGGCGGAAGGCTTCGCGGCGTTGGGGGTGGAAATCAAACGGCCCATTAATCCCGGGCTGGCCGAAGAAGCCAATCATGCTTTCCATCAAGGATTGGGTGGTCATGAACCTGTCGACGCCGATGACTTGGCCGAAGCCAATCCCATTGAACATAATGAAACATCTTTCGCCGTGGGAGATGATCAACAATTGCCGAGTCAAGGCGAACCTATCGGCCCAGGGGCGGTAATCATAAATGAAGCCGCTCCGCTTGCGGACAGCAATGCCAACAGGCACGATAGTGTGCCATTGACGGCTGCTGATAATTAGTTGTCCTCGGTTGACGCCGAGGCTGTCCGGGGCGACACTCCGGTGCAGGCGGCAGAGAAAAAACCGCCGGTGGTCGCCAGCAGGCCCGCGGCGCAGGGCGGTACACGCTGAGTTAACGGCCCCCTCATATGGGGCTTTCAGCCCGCTTCTGTTACACTTCTCTGATATCTCATAAAGCAGGATACTAACATGGCAGATGAAGACAAACGTGAAACGACCCATTTCGGCTTTCGTACTGTGCCAAAAGATGAGAAAGCCGTTATGGTGGCGGATGTCTTTCATTCCGTTGCAGCAAAATATGATTTGATGAATGACTTGATGTCATTTGGCATACACCGTTTATGGAAGCGTTTCGCTATCCATTGCAGTGGCGTCCGGCGAGGTCAGAAAGTACTGGACCTGGCTGGGGGCACCGGTGATTTGACCGCGAAATTCTCTCGTTTGGTGGGTGACGAAGGCGAGGTGGTGCTGGCGGATATCAATGATTCGATGCTGAAAGTCGGCCGCGAAAAACTGCGCAACAAAGGTATTATCGGCAACGTGAGTTATGTGCAGGCCAACGCCGAATCTTTGCCGTTTCCCGACGATACTTTCGATTGTATTACCATCTCGTTCGGTTTGCGCAACGTCACCGAAAAAGAGCAGGCGCTGCGTTCCATGTACCGGGTTTTGAAACCGGGCGGCCGGCTGCTTATTCTGGAATTCTCCACACCGTTGTTCAAGCCGCTGAATAAGGCCTATGACCTTTATTCCTTCCATGTTTTGCCGCGCATTGGCGAAATAGTGGCGCGTGACGCCGGCAGCTATCGTTACCTGGCTGAATCCATCCGTATGCACCCGAATCAAGAAACCTTGAAAACCATGATGCTCGATGCCGGATTCGACAGCGCCGAATATTTCAATCTGACCGGAGGCATTGTTGCGCTGCACCGCGGTTATAAATTCTGATCGGGAAATGACATGTTGATGTTATTGATTACCGCTACGCTTGAAGTCGCTCTCAAACGCCTGCTGTACCAGGACCAGATCATGAAAACGGCGCGCCAGCGACTCAAGGGTAAAACACTGCGTTTCGAATTGGCTGAACTGGACCAACCGGTGATCCTGGTGTTCGGCGAATCGCAGGCCGATGTGCTGACTGCTTGGGATGACCGGGCGGATTGCACGGTGAAAACGCATTTTTCGGTTTTGCCGGCGTTAGGTCGGCGTCAGCAACTTACCGCTTTGATCAAACAGGGCAGTCTGGAAGTCGACGGCGATATGCAAGTGGTGCAGCAGTTTGTCGCGTTGCTGGATATGGCGGAATGCGATCCGGCGGAGTTTTTGTCGCCTTACCTTGGCGATATTTTGGCCGAAGGTCTGACGCAGCACTTGTCCGCCCGTTTCAATCAGGTGAAACGCCTGTATGGCGAGGGACAAGCCCGGCTAGGGCAAGCGATCACGGAAGAATGGCGGCTATCGCCGTCTCCGCTCGAACTGGCATGGTATAACGAAGAAGTCGATGCATTGACGCGGTCTGAGACCATCTTGGACTCACGTTTGGCTAAATTGGAGGCCGGCCAATGATTCTGGAAGAAATCGGCCGGCTTTATGTCATCGTGCGGGTGCTGCTCAATTATGGTCTCGATGAACTCATCCCGCGGGTTCGCCTGACGCTGCCGCTTCGCCTGGGGCGCAAGCTACTGTTTTGGCTACCGAACAAGCATGCGGAACAGCCGTTGGGTGAACGATTGCGCTTGGCCATGGAGGAGTTGGGTCCGGTATGGATCAAGTTTGGTCAAATGTTGTCGACCCGTCGCGATCTGTTTCCGCCGGTTATCGCGGACCAACTGGCGATGCTGCAGGATCGGGTCAAGCCTTTTGACGGCGCGCTAGCGCGCCAGCATATCGAGTTGGCGATGGGCAAACCCATTGAAGAATGGTTTGATGATTTTGATCAGCAGGCGCTCGCCTCCGCCTCCATCGCCCAGGTGCATACCGCGCGGCTGAAGACCACCGGCAAGGAGGTGGTGATTAAGGTCATTCGTCCCGATATCATGCCGATGATCAAGGCCGATATGCGTCTGATGTACCGCCTGGCCAGCCTGTTGCCGCGCTTGTTGCCGGATGGGCGTCGTTTGCGGCCGGTGGAAGTGGTGCTCGAGTATGAAAAGACCTTGCTTGATGAATTGAATTTGCTGCGTGAAGCGGCCAATGCCATCCAGCTCAGGCGCAATTTCGAAAATAGCCCGATGCTTTATATCCCTGAGGTCTACCCGGATTACTGCAGTGAAACAGTGATGGTCATGGAACGAATCTATGGCGTTCCGGTATCGGATGTGGCCGCGTTGAAAAAGCAGGGAACCGACCTAAAATTACTGGCGGAACGCGGCGTGCAGGTCTTTTTTACGCAAGTGTTTCGTGATAGTTTTTTCCATGCGGATATGCATCCGGGGAATATTTTCGTCAGTTTCGAACATCCGGAAAACCCCCAGTACATCGGCATCGATTGTGGTATCGTTGGTTCGCTGAACAAAGAAGATAAACGCTATCTGGCGGAGAATTTCATCGCATTTTTCAATCGCGATTACCGTAAAGTGGCGGAACTGCATGTGGATTCGGGCTGGGTGCCGCCCGACACCAATGTCGAAGATTTTGAGTTCGCCATTCGTACCGTCTGCGAGCCGATTTTCGAAAAGCCGCTCTCGGATATCTCGTTTGGCCACGTGCTGGTGAACCTGTTCAATACCGCTCGCCGTTTCAATATGGAAGTGCAGCCGCAACTGGTGCTATTGCAGAAAACCTTGCTGTATGTTGAAGGCGTGGGACGGCAGTTATACCCGCAATTGGATTTATGGAAAACCGCTAAACCTTTTCTGGAAAACTGGATCAAAGATCAGGTGGGGTTGCCCGCCATATTTCGCGCACTGAAGGAGAAAGCGCCTTTCTGGGCTGAAAAGCTGCCGGATTTGCCAGAATTGATTTATGACGGGTTCAAGCAACATAAGGCGCTGCAAAAAAGCGTGGATAAGTTGGCGTCCGAGTTTAAAGAGCAGCGGGTTAAACAGGGTAAGGCCCGGTTCTTGTTCGGCATCGGCGCGACATTACTGCTTTGCGGAACCTTTCTGTTATCGCAGGGAAACGAGATGGCGCATTTCCCCGTCTGGTTGATGGTTGCCGGTATCATCAGTTGGTTAATCGGTTGGCGACGGATGCTATAACAACCTTGTGTCTTGCTAAAAAAAACATATACCCAATAGAGTGTAAAATGACGGGTCTAATGAAGTAACCATAATAACAAGAGGTGGCAATATGGGTGGTATTCACATCGGGCAGCTGTTAGTCATCGCGGTCATTGTCGTCGTCCTGTTCGGTACCAAAAAACTGCGCGGTATAGGTTCGGACTTGGGCGAGTCCATCAAGGGCTTCAAAAAGGCGATGAGCGACGACCCGACAACATCGGCGTCCAACGTTGATCCAGCCGGGCGGGATGCTGAATTCCCGGTCAAGCCCCTTGCCGGGTTGCGGCAATCCGAACCGGAATCGTCGAAAAGTTACAAACAAAAGTAGGTGTCATCTGTGTTTGATATCGGATTTGGTGAATTGGCGCTGGTGTTCGTTATCGGGCTGGTGGTTCTCGGCCCCGAGCGTCTGCCCTCGGCCGTCAGAACGGTTGTCGGCTGGATCAGGGCGTTGCGTTCGCTGGCATCGACAGTGCAAAACGAATTGAGCCAAGAGCTGAAACTGCAAGAATTGCAGGACAGCCTGAAAAAAGTGGAAAAGGCCAGCAAGGATAACCTGACGCCGGAGCTCAAGGCTTCAATGGATGAACTGCGTGAAGCGGCCGATTCAATGAAAAGAACGTTTAACAGTAAATTGTTAATCGATGAAGAAGCCGAACCTCATACTATCCATAATCCCGTGTTGAATGAATCGGCAGCGACCCGCAATGGCGTGACGCCCGCCGAGGGCGCCCATCAGGCCGAGGCCCCGGCTATGGTTCCCGACGCGCAATCCGATAGCGACAGCCAGCCCGAAGGCCTTCGCCAGGCGGAGTCGCCGACGCCAGTCCAGGTATCGCCTTCGACAGCCGTTTCCAATGGCCTTGCCGTTGATGAAACGGCCCAAGACATTGCTCGACCGGTGTCGCCGGCGGTCCCAGCCGGCCAGACGCAACCAACCGCAACGGCGCCAGGGCAACATGCCGCGTCACCCACTTCTACCTCAGATAATGATCGCTAAAACATGGCCGTTGAAGATACCCAACCACTTATCAGTCATTTAATTGAACTGCGTAAGCGATTATTGAATTGTATTATCAGTGTGCTGGTCGTATTTTTGGCCTTGGTTTATTTTGCCAATGATATATACCAAATCGTTTCAGCCCCTTTGATTAAACATCTGCCGGCCGGCGCCAGTATGATTGCCACCGATGTGGCGTCGCCGTTTTTTACCCCGATCAAATTAACCGTTATTGTTTCGGTTTTTGTTTCAGCTCCTTTGCTGCTTTATCAGGTCTGGGCATTTATCGCGCCAGCCTTATATAAGCACGAACGACGCCTGGTTATGCCGTTGCTGTTCGCCAGCACGATTCTGTTTTATGTCGGCGTGGCTTTTGCTTACTTTATCGTTTTTCCGCTGGCGTTTAGCTTCTTTTCCCAAACCGCGCCGCGCGGGGTGCAAATCGCCACCGACATCAATAACTATCTCGATTTCGTGATGGCGCTGTTTATGGCATTCGGTATTTCCTTCCAGGTGCCGATTGCCATTGTGTTGTTATGCTGGACCGGGGTCATCACGCCTGAGAGCCTGAAGAAAAAACGTCCCTATGTTCTGGTCGGCGCATTTATCGTAGCCATGCTGTTGACGCCGCCTGACGTGTTTTCCCAAACTTTGCTGGCCATACCCCTCTACCTTTTATTTGAAGTCGGACTGTTCTTTTCGCGGTTCTACGTCGGCAAAAGCCGCTGGAGCCAGAAAGGATCCGATGACAATCAGGACGAAGGCGAGTAAGGAGCGATCCTCCCGCCAAAATCGCCTCACGAGGCGATTAAGACTGCTTGCAGGAGAAAATGATGAGCAATGTCTATGGTACCTTTCCCCATCGCCGTTTGCGCCGAGTCCGCCGTTATGACTTCAGCCGCCGGCTGGTGGCTGAAAACCAACTCACGGTAAATGACCTGATATATCCGGTATTTTTGATGGAGGGCAGCAACAGGCAACAGGAAGTCCCTTCAATGCCCGGCGTTTTCCGGATGACTCTGGATGTGTTGTTGAAGGAAGCGGAAGCGGTGGCGAAACTGGGCGTGCCGGTATTGTCGCTATTTCCGGTGATTGAAGCCGATTATAAGTCATTGCTGGCCGAAGAAGCCTACAACCCGGAGGGTCTTATTCCACGAGCCATCCGGGCGCTGAAAGACGCAGTGCCGGAATTGGGGCTGCTGACCGATGTGGCCCTTGACCCCTATACCACTCATGGTCAGGACGGCATTATTGACGAACAGGGTTATGTCATCAATGAGACGACCAAAGATATCCTGGTTCGTCAGGCGTTGTGCCATGCCGAAGCGGGCGCCGAAATTGTCGCGCCCAGCGATATGATGGATGGCCGTATCGGCGCCATCCGTGACGAATTCGAACGCAATGGCTTGGTCAACAGTCAGATCATGGCCTACTCGGCCAAATACGCCTCTTGTTATTATGGCCCCTTCCGCGACGCTGTCGGTTCCACTGCCAATCTGAAAGGCGGTAATAAAAAAACCTATCAAATGGATCCCGCCAATAGCGATGAAGCTTTGCAGGAAGTCGCGCAGGATTTGCAGGAAGGCGCCGATATGGTGATGGTGAAACCGGGCATGCCCTACCTGGATATGGTGCGCCGGGTGAAAGACACCTTTGGCGTACCGACGTTTGCTTATCAGGTCTCCGGTGAGTACGCCATGCACATGGCGGCGATTCAAAACGGCTGGTTAGCGGAAAAACCGGCCATTATGGAATCATTATTATGCTTCAAACGGGCGGGCGCCGACGGGATTCTGACGTATTTCTCCAAACGCGTGGCGCAGTGGCTGCATGACGAACACATGCGAAACTTCTGATCGGCTGTGAAACCGGAGGGCAGTGTGCCGCTCTCCCGATTTAGCCTTGATTACCAGGCCGCCGGCAGGCGGTTGAAAAATTCAAGCCACGACCTGCAATCGCCGCCGCTGCGGGCGGTGATTGATTAAACTTTCTGAAATTGACGATTATCCAGGCTTTGGCAGACTTGTTTATTAAGAAAGTTCAGCAGCAACATCGAACGGGCTTCGCCGTCCGGCTCGGTGTAGATGGCCTCCAAGCCTTCAAAAATGCCAGCGGTGATCACGACGATATCTCCCGCTTGCGGCGTCTTGGGATCGGTGATTCCTTCGTAGCTGTGCTCACGCAGCTCATCGATCACATCAGATGGAATATTGACCGGTAAATTACCGAATCGCACAAAATGGCTTACGCCGCGCGTGGCGCTGATGGTGGTGGTATGGATGCATTCCGGATCGAATTCAATAAACAAATAATTGGGAAACAACGGCTCATTGACGTTAACACGCTTGCCCCGGACAATTTTTTCCAGCGTGACCATGGGACTCAGGCAGTTCACCGCTTGCCGTTCCAGATGTTCTTTAGCGCGCATCAATTGACCACGTTTGCAATACAATAAATACCATGCTTCCATAATTCATCTACCCATTTTACCGTTAATGAAGCATAGCAAAAGCATTGACGGATATATAGCATGACTCAATGATGTCATCAGATGCCAAGATAAAAATCGCTTATTTACCGTGAATTTTGATAAAAGGGCGGCATGGCTGATAAACAGACTTTATAATGCATTGACAACCTGACTCCCGACGACTTTATGAAATACCGTGACTTGCGCGATTTTCTTTCTTTGCTGGAACAGCAAGGACAATTGAAACGTATTACCCAGCCTATCGATCCCTATCTCGAAATGACGGAAATCGCCGATCGTACCTTAAGGGCGGGCGGGCCGGCTTTGTTATTTGAAAATCCCAAGGGCTATGCCATGCCGGTGCTTTGCAATCTTTTCGGCACTCCGGAGCGGGTTGCTTTGGGTATGGGACAAGAAAGCGTTATGGCCCTGCGTGATGTGGGCGCTTTATTAGCGTTTCTCAAGGAACCCGAACCGCCGAAAGGGTTTCGTGATTTGTTGGAGAAAGCGCCCAAGTTTCGCCAGGTATTGAATATGCCGATCAAACGGCTACAGTCTGCGCCTTGCCAGGAGCAAATATGGCAAGGGCAAGATGTCGACTTATCCCGTATCCCCATAATGCATTGCTGGCCGGGCGATGCGGCGCCTTTGATTACCTGGGGGCTTACTGTGACGCGCGGTCCTAATAAAGAGCGTCAGAACCTCGGCATCTATCGACAGCAATTATTGGCCAAGAATAAAGTCATCATGCGGTGGCTTTCGCATCGCGGCGGCGCGTTGGATTTTCAGGAGTGGCGCCAGGCTCATCCAGGGGAAAGGTTTCCGGTGGCGGTGGCCTTGGGTGCTGATCCCGCAACCATACTAGCGGCGGTGACGCCCATACCCGATAACCTGTCGGAATATGCTTTCGCCGGCTTGCTGCGCGGCTATAAAACCGAAGTGGTCAAATGCATCTCGTGCGATCTTGATGTTCCGGCTAGCGCCGAAATTGTGCTGGAAGGGTATCTCGAACCGGGCGTAACCGCGCCGGAAGGTCCCTTTGGCGATCATACCGGCTACTATAATGAGATTGACGAATTTCCGGTATTCACCATTACCCACATAACACAGCGGCGGGATGCAATTTATCATTCCACCTATACCGGTCGTCCGCCAGATGAACCGGCGATAATGGCCGTGGCTTTGAATGAAGTGTTTGTCCCGATTTTGCGTAAGCAATTCCCGGAAATCGTTGATTTTTATTTACCGCCGGAAGGGTGTTCCTATCGTCTGGCGGTGGTGACCATAAAGAAGCAGTATCCTGGCCATGCCAAGCGGGTCATGATGGGCGTCTGGTCTTTCCTGCGTCAATTCATGTATACCAAATTTGTCATCGTATGCGATGATGATATTAATGCGCGTGACTGGAAAGATGTGATTTGGGCGATAACGACCCGGATGGATCCGGCGCGCGATACACTGTTAATTGAAAACACGCCAATTGATTATCTAGATTTTGCCTCACCGGTTTCCGGATTGGGTTCAAAAATGGGAATGGACGCCACTAACAAATGGCCGGGAGAAACACAACGGGAATGGGGGACCCCCATCCAGATGGACGAAAAGGTTCGCGCCCACGTTGATGCTATCTGGGATGATCTGGCCATACTAGGAAACAGTGGTAAGAGGCTGTGATATTTTGGGCTCTCTATTCCGTTTTGTTTAATGACCCGACAGAGGGAATGCATGACAACAATGACCTGTAAGGTCGCTTCCGTGGATGCCATCACCGATACGGTTTATCGTGTATGTCTCGTCCCGGCGGCGGCTTTTAGTTTTCGCGCCGGCCAGTATCTGATGGTAGTCATGGATGAGCGCGATAAACGCCCTTTTTCAATGGCGTCCACACCGATGGATAATTCAGCCATTGAACTGCACATTGGCGCTTCCGAACTTAATCTGTACGCAATGGCCGTGATGGATCGGATTTTGAAAAACCATGAAATCACGGTGGATATTCCGCATGGCGAGGCCTGGTTGCGCGAAGACACCAACCGGCCGGTGATTTTAATCGCCGGCGGCACCGGTTTTTCGTACGCCCGTTCCATCTTATTAACCGTGCTGGCCGAACAACCGCAACGTCAAGTCGCGATATACTGGGGCGGCCGGGAACTCCAGCATTTATATGATTTGGGCGAGCTTGAGTCCCTGGTTCTCCAGCATCCCAACCTTAAAGTGGTGCCGGTGGTCGAACAGCCGGACGAACATTGGCAGGGCAGAACCGGCACAGTGCTCAGTGCGGTCATGCAGGATTACGAGTCGTTGGCACAATACGATATCTATATTGCTGGTCGTTTCGAAATGGCTAAAATCGCCCGAGAACGTTTTTGTGCTGAACGTAGCGCCACAGTAAGCCGAATTTTCGGCGATGCGTTTGCATTTATCTGATGGAAGGCCGGTATTGGATCAGCCATACATCAGCGGCAAAATAAGGTCGAATCATGGAATCTTTATCTTCTCTTTATCAGGAACATCTCGCAACGTTGCAAAAGCGGACGCGTGAAATACTCGCGCGACAACAAGTGGATGCGTTATTGATACATTCCGGCGAGCCGCTGACGGCATTCCTCGACGATCAAGATTATCCTTTCAAAGCCAATCCCCAGTTCAAAGCCTGGGTACCTTTAATCAACGTAGCGCATTGCTGGTTATGGGTCGATGGCGTCAGCAAGCCGACATTATGGTTTTACCTGCCAGTGGATTATTGGTATGCGGTGGAACCCGTGCCAGAAAGTTTCTGGACGCCTTACGTTAATATTGTACCCATAAAAAAACCGGAGGATATCAATTCCTTACTGCCGGCGCGCCGCGATAATGTGGCTTACCTGGGGTCTGCTCAGGCGCGGGCGTTAAGCCTTGGTGTGCCTGTTGAACATATCAATCCGCAACCAGTGTTGGACTATCTGCACTTCCACCGGGCTTACAAGACCGACTATGAACTGGCCTGTATGCGCGAAGCGCAGAAAACCGCCGTTGTGGGACATCGCGCAGCCAAGGAGGCTTTCCTCTCGGGCATGAGCGAATTCGATATCAACCTCGCCTATCTTACCGCTACCGGCCAGCGCGATACCGATGTCCCTTACGGTAATATCATCGCTCTCAATGAACATGCCTCGGTCTTGCATTACACGAAACTGCAACATCGAAGTCCTGACCGGCTGCGCAGTTTCCTCATTGACGCGGGTACCGAATACAATGGTTATGCCGCGGATCTGACCCGGACTTATGCGGCGCGGGAAGATTCTGAATTCGCCGAATTGGTCAAAGCGTTAAATAATGAACAATTGGCTCTAATCGATACTATTGAAGCCGGCGTCAATTACATCGAATACCATATCCAGATGCATCAGCGCATTGCCAAACTATTGAAGAAATTTGATATTGTCAGCGGGCTCAACGAAGAGGACATGGTAACCGAAGGGATAACAGGCCCGTTTCTGCCCCATGGGCTTGGCCATCCGCTGGGGTTACAGGTCCATGATGTCGGCGGCTTTATGCAAGATGACGGCGGCACTCATCTGACGCCGCCTTCGCGTTACCCTTATCTGCGCTGTACTCGTGTTATGCAGCCCGGCATGGTGATGACTATCGAGCCAGGTCTTTATTTCATCGAATCGTTGCTTTCGTCCTGGCGCGACAGTGCTTTCAGCGCCAATTTCAATTGGCGGCGCATTGACATGTTCAAAGTCTACGGCGGTATTCGCATTGAGGATAATATTATCATCAAAGCAACGCGGGTCGAGAACATGACGCGCGACCTGAAATTGGCATAATGCAGGCTTACTTTGTTCCCGCGGCGCCGGTCACCGAGATGACGGAAATTAAAAAAAGCCGTTTCATCACGTTACTGGCGCCTACCAGGGGCATTGAATCCGCCAAGGCATTTATCCGGCAAGCGCGCGAACAGTATGCTTCCGCGACGCATCACTGCTGGGCTTATATCGCCGGGCCGCCGTGGGATTTAGCGCAGTGCGGCTCTTCCGATGACGGAGAGCCTTCAGGCACCGCCGGCCGGCCCATGCTGGCGCAACTGCAGGGCGCCGGGATCGGGGAAATCACTGCGGTGGCGGTGCGTTATTTCGGGGGCATCAAGCTTGGCACCGGTGGGTTGGTCAGGGCGTATGGCGGCGGCGTCAGGCAGGCATTAACACTGCTAACCCGCGTGGAAATTGTACCGCAGGTGGAGTTTGTTGTATTTTGTCGTTACGAACAACAATCCTGGGTCGAATCGCTGCTTAAACACGTTGCCGGCCAAATTATTCAGAGCGATTATGGCGAGTCCGTTAAAATCAGACTGGCCATTCCCTACGACAAGGTGACCGAGGCAGGTCAAAAACTAAGCGATATCAGTCGCGGCGCTTTGCAATTAATGACAATTACATAATAATCCCCTCCCCGTTTACAATTGAATTTTCTATTAAGGATCATGCTGAAATGCATTTTCGCGCCATAACCCGCATCGTCGGTCTGCTCGTCACCCTGTTTTCCGGAACCATGATCGTTCCCGGTCTGGTGGCGTTGATTTACCGGGACGGTGCAGGTAGCGCCTTCACTCAGACCTTTATTTTGATCCTGTTGATAGGGTTAGCGTTATGGTTGCCCAATCGACGACAAAAAGACGAACTGAAACCGCGGGAGGGTTTTTTGATCGTGGTATTGATTTGGACGGTCCTGGGCAGTGTCGGTTCGTTGCCATTTCTGCTCGCCGATCACCCAACGCTGTCCGTGACCAATGCCTTCTTCGAATCCTTTTCCGGCTTGACCACCACCGGGGCGACTTCCCTGATCGGGCTCGATAATCTGCCCAAAGCCATCCTGTTTTATCGCCAGATGCTGCAGTGGCTTGGCGGCATGGGCATTATCGTATTAGCGGTGGCGATTCTGCCCATACTTGGTGTGGGCGGCATGCAGCTTTACCGCGCCGAAATGCCCGGCCCGCTTAAAGACAACAAGATGCGTCCGCGCATAGCCGAAACAGCCAAAACCCTATGGCTGATTTATCTTGCTCTGACTATCCTATGCGCACTGGCGTTTTGGGGCGCGGGAATGTCCGTTTTCGACGCAATCAGTCATAGCTTTTCCACTGTCTCACTCGGTGGGTTTTCCACGCATGATGCCAGTATTGGCTATTTTCATAGTCCGTTGATCAACTTTATTATTGCCATTTTTATGCTGATATCGGGGTGTAATTATGGGTTGCATTTCGCGGCGTTAAGCGGACATAACCCGCGTGTCTATTGGCGCGACCCGGAGTTCCGCCTGTTTATCTCCGTTCAATTCATATTGGTGGCGGTATGCACGTTGGTGTTATGGCGTTATGACGTTTATCAAAGCGGGCTGCAATCGCTGAACCAGTCTTTTTTCCAGGTTATTTCCATGGCGACCACCGCCGGATTCACGACCGATAGCATTGCCCATTGGCCGCTCTTTCTGCCAACGCTGCTGCTGTGTTCCGCCTTTATCGGCGGCTGCGCCGGCTCCACTGGCGGCGGCCTGAAGGTCATCCGTATCCTGTTGCTGTATTTGCAAGGATCGCGGGAACTGAAGCGCCTGGTCCATCCGAATGCGGTTTACACCATCAAACTCGGCAACCGCGCGTTGCCGGAGCGCATCCTGGAAGCCGTATGGGGATTCTTTTCAGCCTATGCGTTGATTTTCATCGTCAGCATGCTGGCGATTATGGCCACCGGCGTCGATCATTTCTCTTCATTCGCGGCGGTTACCGCCACGCTAAACAACCTGGGGCCAGGACTGGGCGTGGTCGCCGAAAATTTCACGTCCATGAACAATGTGGCCAAATGGATATTGATTGCTGATATGTTGTTTGGCCGGCTGGAAGTATTTACCGTACTCGTGCTGTTTACGCCCACTTTCTGGCGCGAATAACATAGGAATTGTTATGCGTATTTTAATCGTTTATTCCAGCAGGGACGGACAAACCCGTAAAATTGCGCAATTCATCGCAACCCAGCTTGGCGACATGGCCGCATGCGATGTCGTTGATGTAAGGCAGACCCTTAATCTCCCCCTTACCGCCTATGATCGCGTGATCATTGGCGCAGCTATTCGCTATGGCCACCATGCCGTCGAGGTGCGTGATTTCATCAAGGATCATCTGGCGTGGCTTGATACGCTGCCGGGCGCTTTTTTTTCGGTCAATCTGACCGCGCGCAAGCTGGAGAAACGCACGCCGGAGACCAACGCCTATATCCGGAAATTCCTGGCCGCCACCCCTTGGCGGCCGGACCTTAGCGCTGTGTTTGCCGGTGCGTTGCGTTATCCGCGATATCGCTGGCTTGACCGGGTTATGATCCAATTGATTATGCGTATTACCGGCGGCGAGACGGATAGCTCCAAAGAAATAGAATATACCGACTGGCCGCAGGTTGAGGCTTTTGCCCGGGCTTTCGCCGGCTTGGCCGGTAAGGCGCAGGGTGGTCAGCACCGTAATTAGGCTGATTTGCTGAAAAATAAACCGGTCGGTAAAAAATTTGCAATTAACGCTTGTCACGCCCGAGGAAGTCCCTATAATGCGCCTCCACTGACCGGGATTAAGCGTTAAAGCGGACCGGGTCGGGAAGAGAAAAAGACAGTATGCGAAAGCAAAAAAGCTTGACTCTTCAACGGGGAAGCGTAATATACGCAACCCGCGCCGAGTGAGATTTGTTCCTCCTTGACGCACGCTCTTTAACAATTTGTCAGACAATCTGTGTGGGCACTCCACAAGACGGTATCGAAACAAAAAAATACCAAGTCTTGAAGAGTGACATACCCGATAGAT
>Ga0224527_1000011_pt1 | contig 158816 bp, 161 predicted proteins | sample CBST0metaG_FD_179882 | JGI IMG/M metagenome (GOLD analysis project Ga0224527, IMG submission 179882) | Peat soil microbial communities from Stordalen Mire, Sweden - C.B.S.T0 | ecosystem: Environmental > Terrestrial > Soil > Wetlands > Peat | place: Sweden: Norrbotten County, Stordalen Mire...
CCATTGGGGAGTTGCCAGTTGTTCCGTTGGTTGTAGCATGGTAGCAAAGGAGAGGGAACCAGCAGCCACGTCTTGGTAGCTATAACCTCGTTCGCCGTGTTCAGCAATATCTAAACCAATTTCCTCGTCACTTTCATCAGACCGTACTTGCATAAAGACACCGATCAGTTTAATTAACACAAAGGTCATGACTGCAGCAAAGACCATAGTGGTAACAACTCCAATTAATTGAGTTACAATTAGGTCAGGATTACCGAAGAATAGTCCATCGTCACCGGCCGGATTGACGGCCTTGGAGGCAAATAAGCCAGTGGCGATTGCTCCCCAAGTACCACCAATCCCATGAACCCCGAAGGCATCAAGGGCATCATCATAACCAATTTTTGCTTTAAGCATACTGACGGCAAAGAAGCAAATGATGCCGCCGGCTAAACCGATTGCAATAGCAGGCAGTGTACTAACATATCCACAAGCTGGAGTAATTGCGACAAGACCAGCCACGCAGCCACTGGCTGCGCCCAAGATTGTAGGCTTGCCATGATAGAGCCATTCCACTAAAACCCATGATACGGTAGCGGCTGCGGCGGCAATATGTGTAACGACAAAGGCATTAGCAGCAAGGCCATTGGCGGATAATGCACTGCCAGCGTTAAACCCAAACCAACCAAACCACAGAAGAGAGGCGCCGATCACGGTCATTGGTAGATTGTGTGGTAACATAATTTCGCTACCATAGCCTTTGCGTTTACCAATCATCAAGGCAATGACCAAGCCTGAAATACCTGAAGAGATATGAACAACCGTACCACCAGCAAAATCTAAAATGCCGAGGTTGTGCATCCAACCATCTACACCCCAGACCCAGTGAGCGATCGGATCATATACGAAAGTAGCCCAAAGTAGTACGAATACGGCAAAAGCTGGAAATTTCATGCGTTCAGCGAAGGAACCAGTAATCAGTGCAGGGGTGATAACGGCAAACATGGCTTGAAATATCATAAAAGCTAGGTGAGGGATCGTAGCTGCATAATCAGCATTTGGTAATTGTCCCACATCATGTAATCCCCACCATGCAAAACTGCCGATCAAATGTTGAATATCAGGTCCGAAAGAGAGGGAGTAGCCATAAAGGACCCATTGTATTGAAACTAGGCCAATGATAAAAAAACTTTGCATAATCGTATTTAATACATTTTTACTTCTAGTCATGCCGCCGTAAAATAAGGCTAAGCCTGGTGTCATCAGTAGGACAAGTGCGGCACTCATTAACACGAAAGCCGTATCCCCTGTGTCAATTTTTGCAGGGTCAACAGCCTCTGCTGCTTCGGCGAAAACTGTTGATGCGCTAAACATCAAGACCATAACATAGGACATAATAATAGTAAGCCGTTTTTTCATGTTACATTCCTCCTGAGTTTTTTTGATAGGTAAAAAAAGAAAAATGGCATCCAAAGATAATGATATTATCTTTAGGACGCCACTGTCCTTAATAGACAGAAAAAGCCTTCGCAATTGTATGCGAAGGCGCCATTGCCTATTTCCTATAAAATTTATATTTGAATTATAACAGTGTTCTTAAAAGCTGTCAAATAGAATTTGAAAAAATAATTATATTTTTTCAAGTAATTTTAATTTTGAAAAATACGAACAAAAATTAAAAATAAATATATATAATTCGCATAATATAGTATATAATAAGTTTTGGCTTGTTGCTTACTTCATAAAAACAATAAAAAGGAGCCAAATTATGAACAATAAATATGATGTAGCTATTATTGGTGGAGGCCCTTCAGCTATTTTTGCTGCCTATGAGTTGATATCTAATAATCCTGCGATGCGTGTTGTTATGATAGAAGAGGGGAATGATATTTATCATCGTGAATGTCCCATTGCAGCCAAAAAAGTCACCACTTGCATTAATTGTAAAGTTTGTGACATTATGCGTGGCTTTGGTGGTGCAGGAGCTTTTTCCGATGGCAAATATAATTTTACCAGTGAATTTGGTGGTTGGCTAAATGAATATATTTCTAATGATCAAGTCGCCGAATTAATCGATTATGTAGATTCCATTAATCTAAGTTACGGGGCGCCAACGGAATTTTTTACTACGAAAAATAGCAGTATTCGCAAAACAGCCCTAGAGTATGATTTGCATCTTTTGCAGGCCAAGGTTCGTCACTTAGGTACCGAAAACAACCTTCATATCCTTAAATGCATTTATGAATTTTTAAAAGATAAAATTACGATTTTGTTCAATCAACATGTGGATGAATTTGCTAAGCAAGAAGCTGGTTTTGCAGTATCGCTAAAAGACAATGATGACATCATGGAGTGTGACTATTTGATTGCAGCACCTGGACGTTCAGGTTCAGAGTGGTTTTCTGATAAATGCCGTAAGTTAGGATTAAAGATGATTAGCAATCAGGTGGATGTTGGAGTGCGTGTAGAAATCCCGGCAGAGGTTTTTCAACATATTACGGATGAGGTATATGAAGCCAAACTAGTCTATCGCACCAAGGGTTATGGTGATTTAGTGCGTACTTTCTGTATGAATCCTAAAGGCTATGTTGTATCTGAAAATACAGATGGTATAATTACAGTGAATGGTCATAGTTATCGTGATGAAAAATTGCATAGTAAGAATACGAATTTTGCGTTGCTGGTGAGTAACAAGTTCACCGAACCTTTTACCGAGCCACAACAGTATGGCAAGCGCATTGCTTCTTTTTCTAATATGTTAGGTGGCGGCGTGTTAGTGCAACGTTTTGGTGATTTGATTAAAGGACGCCGGACCAATGAACACCGTCTAGCACAAAGTTTTACCAAACCTACATTAGCAGCCACACCGGGTGATCTGAGCCTAGTTTTACCCAAGCGTCATTTGGATAACTTAATTGAAATGATTTATGCTTTAGACAAAATTGCTCCGGGCATGGCCAATGATGATACCTTGCTCTATGGGGTAGAAGTAAAATTCTATAGCTCACGTTTGAAATTAACTGGCGAGCTAGAAACGGAAATTCCCAATATGTTTGGAATTGGCGATGGAGCAGGTGTGACGAGAGGTTTATCACAAGCAAGTGCCAGTGGTGTCCATGTGGCAAGAACAATTAAGAAAAGAATGGAACAAAAAAAATAAAAATAATTAGAGAGTTCCCTGTGTAAAATAGAGGGATTCTCTAATCATTTTACTAAAATTTGTGAAAAAAAGAACAAATTTCATATGATAAAGCTATATGTTCAATAGTTTTTAGTTATAGTGAAAAAATAAGAAACATTGGGGTTTGACAGAGAAAAACGGTAGAAGGAAGCGTATTTTAAAGATTATGTCAAGTGATTTTAAATGCCAGATGTGTTATTCTTATAAAGAAGATTAGTGGAGGTGTACATATAATGGAAAATGAAACAGCAGTAAAAAATCGTGTCGTAGTTGTAGGTGCTGGATTCGGTGGCATACGCGCTGCCTTATTATTAGCGAAATATGACATGCAAGTTACGCTGATTGATAAGTATAATTATCATTTATTCCAACCCTTGCTTTATCAAGTGGCGACTGCAGGTTTGTCGGTAGATGATATTGCATATCCAATACGGGCTATTTTTAGAAACAAAAAAAATGTTGATTTTCGTTTAGCGGAAGTGACAGGTGTTGACTTTGACAACAAATCAATTCAAATGAATACTGGTACCATTGACTACGATTACTTGGTGATTGCAGCTGGGGGGATGACCAATTATTTTGGTATGCAATCGGTGCAAAAGAATAGTTTTGGGATGAAAACATTAGATGAATCTGTGGTGATTCGTAATCATATTTTATATATGTTTGAATTGGCAGCTCATGAAAAGGATGCAGATAAACGCCGCGCACTACTGACTTTCGTAATTGTTGGTGGTGGTCCCACTGGCGTGGAATCAGCCGGTGCCCTTGCCGAACTTATTTATTATGTATTGGTCAATGAATATCATAACCTGAACTTTAAAGAAGTAAGGATTATGTTGGTGGAAGCTTCGGACAAGCTACTTGCAGCTATGCCAGAAAGTTTGCGGGAGGCCACTGTTGAGACTTTAATACGCAAACATGTAGAAGTGCGTATGTGTGTACAGGTAACCGATTATGATGGCGAACGCCTCACCCTGAAAGGTGGGGAAATCATTCCTACTTATACCGTGGTATGGGCTGCGGGGGCTAGGGCCATTGATTTAATCGATAAACTAGATGTGGAACAGGCCAGTATGAGACGTGCTGTAGTTAATGAAAATTTGCAATTGCCAAATCGTCCAGAAGTATTTGTGATTGGCGATTCTGCTCATTTTATGCAGGATGAGCGCCCATTGCCAATGGTTGCGCCGGTAGCCATGCAACAGGCGGATGTAGCTGCCAAGAATGTACGCAATCTACTACGGGGTAAGGAACTTAAAAAGTTTGTATATAAAGATGTGGGAAACATGGCAACCATTGGGCGCAATGCAGCCGTGGTACATATGGGAAACATTAAGATTAAAGGTTTTGTAGCCTGGGCGATATGGTCCTTTGTGCATATTTTACGTTTAATCAATTTCCGTAATCGGGCAGTTGTATTTTCAAAATGGATGTGGGATTACCTAGTATACGAGCGGGTAGTGCGGTTAATTACGCGTAAGTAAAATAGGTGGATGGAATGCCGAATTTCAAAGGATAAAGAAACAAAGACTTTATGTGCCATGAGGCGCATAAAGTCTTTGTTTTCTCAACCAGCGTATTTTTATTATACTCTTGCATAGTGTATAATATACAAAACAGCTAATGTATTGATTACGATTGTAATACGGAGGTAGGATTTTTGTTGTACTTGCTTAAATTCTTATATGGTACGTTTTTTCTTCCACCGGGAATTATGATTGTCGCCCTCTTGGTTCTTGCCATTTATCTATATCGTCGACAACCTGGTACTGCTAAAATAGTAATGATGTTAACCTTGTTTTTTTACATCCTTACGACTTCTTTTGTCAGTGACCGTTTGATGGGCTCTTTGGAAGGCAAATATCAGCCACCTAAATCTGTCAGTGGTGATGTTATTGTGATGCTAGGGGGAGGGGCTACTCTTGATACTCCGAATGTTCATGGTCAGGGCCATTTATCAGGTTTTGCTGCCAATCGGTTGCTAACCGCAGCCCAGTTATATCAAATCTTGCATGTTCCTATTGCAGTATCAGGTGGCAAGGTGCTGGATACTACTGGTTTAGAAGCCGATATTGCAAAGAAAATTTTAGTGGGACTCGGTGTTCCTGCTGAACAGATTATCACCGAAGATAAGAGTCTGAATACTACCGAGAATGCTAAATTTACAAAGGCGTTAATGGAGCAGCATGGATTCAAGCGGCCTATTTTGGTTACATCTGCTTTTCACATGGAACGATCCGTCATGCAGTTTGAGAAGGTAGGTTTGACTGTGACTCCCTATCCAACTGATTATCAAACCAATGTAGCGACCAAGTTTGAATCCTATCAGCTTTGGCCGTCGGCAGGGGCATTATTAGATACGAGCATAGCATTAAAAGAATATTTAGGGATCATAGCTGTTAAGTGGTACTAGTAACCTGGGGCATTTGGCAACAGTGGTAGGGAATTTGCTGTAGACATGTTGTACATAGGACTGTTACAATAATGTAATGCAAGAGGAAAATTCTGATCTCCCTATATAGGTTGCATTGAGGAATTAACATCTATATTGCTAATTTGCCAGGAGTGGAAGATTTAATGCAATTTATATAGATCAGTTAGCGGTAAAATTTACGAAGAAAAGAAGTGAAGATATGATTGGTGTAAGCAAATTGCTTTGTGATACAGAAAATTTTGGGGACAGCCTGCGTTATGCCAAAGGTGTCCACGGGCAACGTCATGGTGCTGCCAATGGGATGGGACCAGTGGTTGCTTGGAATATTACGAGAACCTGCAACTTGCGGTGTGCCCATTGTTATTCCAGTTCAGATGGCAACAAATATGATGGTGAGCTCACAACCAGCGAGGCTAAAAAGTTTATTGATGACTGTGCTGCTTTTAAAGTGCCAGTACTACTAATGTCAGGGGGGGAACCCCTAATTCGCCCAGATGTCTTTGAATTGGTAAAACATGCCAAAGAACGAGGGATACGTGCCACTTTTTCGACAAATGGCACCTTAATTGATAAAAAAATAGCACAACAAATTAAAGACTTAGAGGTAGGGTATGTAGGCATTAGTCTTGATGGTCTAGGAGAAGCGAATGATAAATTCCGTGGTAAAGATGGGGCCTTTGAAAAGGCGCTACAAGGCATTCGTAATTGTATGGAAGTGGGACAACGTGTGGGACTGCGTTTTACTATCAATCGCCATAACATCCACGACTTAGAAAATATTTTTAACCTCATTGAAGAGGAACACATTCCCCGGGTATGTTTTTACCATTTGGTTTATTCAGGAAGAGGCTCACAGATGATGCAACATGACATTAGTCATGAAGAATCCCGCCGGGCGATGGACCTCATTATGCGTAAAACGGTGGAATTTGGTGAACGGTGTGAAATTTTAACGGTAGACAATCATGCAGATATTGTATATCTATATTTACAGTATCTTAAAAAAGATCCGGTACGGGCCGAAAAAATCTGGGAATTAATGATGCGTAACGGTGGTAACCGTTCGGGAATCGCCTTTGCCAATGTTGATCCCTTAGGCAATGTTCATTCTGATCAATTTACACAAAATTATACTTTTGGTAATGTTCGTGAACGGTCTTTTGGTGAGATCTGGACAGATGAATCCAATATCATACTAAAAGGTCTTAAAGATCGTCAACCCTTACTAAAAGGTCGTTGCAGCAAATGCAAGTGGCTCAATGTTTGTAATGGGAATTTCCGTGCGCGGGCGGAAGCCACTACCGGGGATTTTTGGGAATCTGATCCTGCATGTTATTTGACCGATGAAGAAATTGGAGTGTAATTTCTGTAGTGCAACTCCTATAATTGAAAGACTATAAACAAAGACCTGCCATTGTAGACTACAAGGGGCAGGTCTTTGTTCCTTTGCCTAGTTCGGTTATACATTCTACAGTGCCAGCAAGTTGCAATGTGACGATATTATAGACTAGGTACAAGCCTAGCCCTGTCCCACCTCGACCTAACTGGGTAGTGAAAAATGGATCAAAAATTTTGCTTTTTGTTGCAGCATCCATACCTTTGCCATCATCTGCATATATCAAAATGTGCTTATCAAGGATTTTAGTTACTTCAATGCTGATCTCACCAATGTGTTCTGGCTCATTTAAGAGCGTCATTGACTATTTGTTATAGACGGGTTTCATTGAAATGGAGATTGTTGATTTCTAACAGGCTTTTTAGATTCAAATATCGAAATAAACAATCAATACGGGGTAGTAATAAAACAAGCCTATAATTTTACGCAGGAGTGTGATTCAGATGGATGTAAAAAGTATGCAAGTAACTGCCAAGAAAAGAATGGAAGGCTACTGCCGGGTGTGTCCTATTTGTAATGGCAGAGCGTGTGCTGGGGAAGTGCCTGGTATGGGGGGGACTGGGACTGGCGAGGCTTTCACCGAAAATGTACGAGCACTTGCCCGTATAAAATTAAATATGCGTACCGTTCATGATGGGTTAGAACCAGATACGAATGCTGTGCTATTTGGTCAGCAACTGAAAAGTCCAATTATGGGGGCGCCGATCACTGGTTCAGGGATTAATGCAGGGGGGGCAATTACTGAATTAGAAATGATTTCAGGGATTGTAGAAGGTAGCAAGCTCGGTGGAAGTTTGGGTTGGATCGGTGATCCAGCAAATCCTAGTATGTATGAGGATGGCTTAGCAGCCATTCGTGCTGCAGGGCAGGGCATTGCCATTATAAAACCACGTATTGATCAACAGGAAATTTTACAACTATTTAAACTAGCTGAACAAGCAGGGGCAGTGGCCTTAGGGTTAGATCTTGATGGCGCAGGGCTAATTACCATGGCCCTTAAAGGGCAGCCTGTGGGGCCGAAAACGGTCAGTCAGTTAAAAGAATTAATTAGTGCGACTTCCTTACCTTTTATTGTCAAAGGGATTATGACCCCTGATGAAGCAATCAAGTGTGTGGAGGCAGGAGTAAGTGCCATTGTTGTTTCTAATCATGGGGGACGAGTACTGGATCATACACCGGGGGCAGCCGATGTCTTGCCTGCTATCGTCAAAGCGGTAAAAGGTAAGATTACCATCTTAGTGGATGGGGGCGTACGTTCAGGTACTGATGTGCTGAAATTATTAGCATTAGGGGCAGAAGGAGTACTGATCGGCCGTCCTTTAATTGTAGCTGCTTATGGGGGCGGAGTTGAAGGTGTTCAGGCCGTAATTGAAAAATATACAGCTCAATTACGGGCGGCCATGATTTTAACTGGTTGCAAGAGTTTGAAGATGATTACTGCGGATGTTTTATTCAAGGAGTAGTAAGGGTAGAAGATTTAAAAAGATATACAAACAAGAGGATGATTTCTGCATTGCTCAGAAATCATCCTCTTGTTCATTACTTATTATATTTTCTAGCGATCAATACATTCTACTGCTAGCAGAATTCGTTTCACCTGATCATGACCAACAAAGAGGCGGGCATTGAGCTGTAAAAATTTTGGCTGCTCTAGAGAAAAGCGAGATTCTAGTTTGAAGTTATTGACCTCCATATTATGTTTTATGATATCCCTAAACAAACCACGCAAAGGGAGGGTAGCCCATTGACCGTTTTCTAAATCGTAAATGGGTTTTCCTTGCATAGTCACAGGATCTACGCAAAATAGTTCGTAAAAAGCATCATTTGCCGATGAAATTTTCAATTGATGATCTAGTATGGCAAAGGGCTCATGAATGGTTTTAACAATAGTTGCTGCATACTCATAACCATCTTGCGCCGACTTTAAACTTGTTTTTAAGGCAGTGTTCTCACTAATGTCGAAAAACAATACGACAACACCATCCATGGGATTGCCTGAAGTTTGGTAGGGACGAATTTGTAAGGAATACCAACGTCTATCAGAACCAAATACTTCTGTCTCTATGGGAATAAGGGTCTTCATGACCTGATCAATATCGTCTTCGAAACTACCAAGATCAAACTGAGGTTTAATATCGGTTAGCGGCCTTCCTACATCAGCAGGGATGAGCCGAAACATTCTCTCGGCACCAGCATTAAATCGTCTGATGCAAAGATCTTTATCTAGCATAATGACCGTCATATTAATGCTACGAAATAAGTTTTGCATATCGCCAGTAATTTTAGCTAATTCCTCATTTCGTATTTGAAGTTCTTCATTACTTGCTAAGAGTTCTTCATTAGTTGATTGCGCTTCTTCCTTAATGGTCTCTAATTCCTCGTTGGTTGTTTGGAGCTCTTCATTGCTAGATTGAATTTCTTCATAGGCTGTGCGCAACTTTTCAGTAGTACCTTCATATTGTTCGACTACTGTCTGTACATATTCTTGCGCTACTGCCAATTCTTGCTGTTGTAGTTGTAAAGATTCTGGGGCGACGTTAGGATTGGATTTGCCCTGTTCATTGGGGGCTATGTAATCTGAAAATAATACAACAAAGTATCGTTCTTGACGAAAGGTATCTTGGGTGGGAATGACATCAATCGTCACTAAATAAAGTTCATTATCCTTGGTGACCGGAATGTTTTCTTTCTTAACGGAAATGTTTTCTATTCGTGCTTGATTGATAGCAACGCAAACCGGGAACAACAAATCGGCTTTCAACATTTTCATTATGTTTAGGCTAGCTCTTCCCGGCATGTGCTCAAGATATTTTCCTGTATGTCCGCGAAATTGTAGCACTTCTAGATCCATATTAACAAGTACCCCTACTGAGCCGTAGCGATTAAGCAGGGCATAGTCCGCCTTCGGCTCAATTGCAAAATCTTTTTTTGCCGAGTCGGACGTTGGATTGACACCTTGAAAACTTGTCTCAAATTTATGTGCTTTAAAAAAAGATTCCTGTAGTAAGACATCATTAGTAGCGACCTTTCTAGAATATATCTTAGTCTTTTTATCTAACAATGAAAAATAATCGGATAGTGAGCCAACACTTTCGCATATGCCAAGGGCTAAAAACCCCTTTGTTGATAATGCTTGGTAAAATCTAAAGAGTGCTTTCTTTTGTGCTTGAAGATCGAAGTAGATGAGAACATTGCGGCAAATGACCAAGTCAATACGGGAGAAATAGGGATCATCCAAGATGTTTTGCCGAGCAAACAAACAAGCTTCTCGGATGTGACTACCAATTTTATAACCATTTTTCACTGGCACAAAAAAACGTTTCAATCGTTCTGGCGATACATCCATGGCAATGCTTTGTGGATAAATCCCCATTCTGGCCTTGCCAATGGAGGCTGCACTCACATCTGTTGCAAATACTTGTAGCTTGATATCTAATGATTTCTCTTCTAAATATTCGATGAAATTCATCACTACCGAATATACTTCCTCGCCAGTGGAACAACCAGCGATCCAAATTCTCACGGGTTTTTCTTTCGAGAAATTATGTGCCAATACGGGGAAAACATATTGTGCTAAGGCATTAAAGAACGAAGTATCACGGAAAAACTTGGTATAACCAATGAGCACATCCTTGCGCAGTGTTTCTAACTCATTGGGGTCTGTCGTTAGTAATGTTCGATATTGTTGCAGATTTTCTAAATTATACATCCGCATCCTTCTTAAGATGCGGCGATAAACGGTTGGTTCTTTGTAACCTTCCAACTTTACGCCGCCACCACTTTTAAGTAGCAAATAGATTTGGGCCAGTTCTTCTGGTGAGCTACTAAAAACTTCATGATGTTGAATGAATTGTTCGTTAAGCGGACAGTTGCTTGGCAGGCGGGATAATTCTTGTATAATATCAGTAATTGTTAATACATGATCCACTGCACCTGTGACGATCCCATTACGGGGCATTGTATCATAGGAGGCTGAATCGAGATTTTGAGCAAAGGTCAAGCCTTTCGCAACTTTAATGGCCTTTATGCCAATCGCCCCATCACTGGACTTGCCAGCTAAGATAACCCCTGTTGCACTTTCGCCTTGGTCATTGGCAAGGGACTGAAAAAATATATCTACAGGAAAGTGCATAGCGGAAGAGTGATCTCGCAACATGGGGGTGAGTATTCCTTGCTTAATGGTGACTACCGTTCCAGGGGTCATTACATACACATTGTTGGGCTCAGCTGTTACTGAAGCATCAACCGCCTTCACTGACATGGAGGTAGTAGACTGCAAAAGTTCTATTAGATTATGTTCTTCGTCGGTATGTAGATCTCCAACCACAACAAAGGACATCATTGTAGTAACTGTAAGTTTTTGAAAAAAAGTAATAAGATCCTTTAAACCGCCTTCTGATACTCCGATACCAACGGTAAAAAAATGTTTTGGTAGTTGGGTTGAATTGATAGTCATATCCCAGTCTCCTTATCGTGCTGCTGCTATTATTACCTATATTCAAATCCCATGAGTCTCACTATTGTACGTGGCATTTACTACCTCTATTCACTAAAAAAATGCAAAATTCCTGCACAATTTGGGATTTAAAACAATAGCAATGATTAGCTATAAATCCGGATGTCGTAATAGTAAGACAATAACACCATGAATTTTTATGAATTCTTTACATTATAATGAAGTTTATTGACAGCATATTTACTAGAACTTAAGTTATAATAAATGTGTAAGTGATTCACGAATAGGTAGGAGGCTGGTACATGTGACGGATTTATGGGTGGCAGGTTTAACTGCAGTTGGGCTCTTGGCCTACTTAGTGTATGCATTATTGAAACCGGAGGAGTTTTAGAGATGATTACAGATTTAAGCATGTTTGCAGTATTTTTAGTAGTACTGCTTGTAGTGGCTTGGCCATTAGGGAAATATTTAGCTAAAGTATATTCGGGAGAAAAAACGATTTTTGATAGAGTACTCAATCCCATTGCCAAGATCATCTACTGTATAGGTGGCGTAGATGAGAAACAAGAAATGAACTGGCGGCAATATGCTAGTGCAGTAGTTGTTTTCAATGTACTAGGTATGCTTTTGGTATTTTTGATACAGATATTCCAAGATAAATTACCTTGGAATCCAGCAAGTTTTCCTACAGTTCCCAAGGATTTAGCTTTTAATACGGCCGCTAGTTTTATGACAAATACAAATTGGCAGTCCTATAGTGGCGAATCTACCATGAGTTATTTCACACAAATGGCGGCATTAACAGTACAAAATTTCTTATCAGCAGCAACGGGTATGGGAGTTGCAGTAGCGCTGATACGTGGCATTGTACAAAAACAAGGTAAATCAATTGGAAATTTTTGGAAAGACGTAGTGCGTAGTGTGCTATGGGTACTTCTTCCCTTATCTATCATTTTTGGGCTCATCTTTGTAGAGCAGGGTGTAATTCAGAATCTTTCACCCTATGTGACCGTAGACACCTTAGAAGGTGCTCAGCAGACCATCGCTATGGGGCCAGTAGCGTCACAAGAATCCATTAAAATGTTAGGTACCAATGGTGGTGGCTTTTTTGGAGCGAATTCAGCTCATCCTTTTGAAAACCCAACCCCTTTCACTAATGTTTTAGAGGCGTTTGCCCTTGTTTTAATTCCAACCGCGATGGTATTCATGTTTGGTCAGATGGTGTCTGATCGCCGGCAGGGCTATGCAATGCTCACAGCCATGTTACTTATACTTGTTGTTGGTTTGGGTGCCTTATATGCAAGTGAACAATATGGTAATCCACAGTTAACGGCTTTAGGAGTTAGTGCTCCAAGTAGTATGGAAGGCAAAGAAGTTAGGTTTGGTATTGGTGGTACCTCCTTATTTGCGGCTGTTACCACAGCGGTTTCCTGCGGGGCCGTAGATGCCATGCATGACAGTTTTACGCCTCTTGGTGGCATGGTTACCATGTTACATATCATGATCGGGGAAGTTACTTTAGGTGGTGTTGGTGCTGGTTTATACGGGATGATGATGTTTGTTATATTGACCGTATTTATTGTTGGTTTGATGGTCGGACGGACACCGGAATATTTGGGCAAAAAAATTGAGGCTCGGGAAATGAAGATGGCCATGTTGGCAATTATTATTCCCGCAGTTACTATTTTGATCGGTAGTGCAATTTCGATGGTTTCTGCGGATGGACTAGAGGGGATTTCCAATCCAGGACCTCATGGTTTGAGCCAAGTGCTGTATGCATATGCTTCGACAGCAGGGAATAATGGTAGCGCCTTCGGTGGTTTAAGCACAAACACATTATTTTATAATGTAATGCTGGGCTTTTCAATGTTGATTGGACGATTTGGCGTGATTCTACCTGTCCTCGCCATTGCTGGTAGTTTGGTAGAAAAGAAAATTTCACCTCCAGGACCAGGAACCTTTGCGACAACGGGTGGATTGTTTGTATTCTTGTTGGCAAGTATTGTATTGCTGGTTGGGGCATTGACCTTTTTACCTGCATTGTCATTAGGACCAGTGTTGGAACATTTGTTGATGCTACAAGGTACTTCTTTTTAACCTAAAATAGAGTTTAGTAATCAATAAATGTGGGATGTTAGTGAGGAGGAATCAACTGTGAGTACAAGTAGTAACAGTTTTAATAAAGATATTTTATGGCAAGCTTGTAAAGATGCGATAAAAAAAATGGATCCCCGGGTGCAGGTACATAACCCCGTCATGTTTATCGTGGTAATTGGTTCATTGTTAACAACAATATTTCTAGTGAAGGACGTCATGCAAGGGAATGCTATTAATTTTTCCTTTGCTCTGCAGGTCATCATCTGGTTATGGTTTACCGTATTGTTTGCTAATTTTGCGGAAGCATTAGCAGAAGGACGTGGAAAGGCCCAGGCTCAAGCCTTGCGCAATACTCGTACCCAAACCGAAGCCAAAAAAATGGTGAATGATAAACCTCAAATCGTAGAGGCTACGACCCTTAGAAAAGGTGACATTATGTTGGTAGAAGCTGGCGATATTATTGCCAGTGATGGGGAAGTCATTGAGGGGATGGCCAGTGTAGATGAGAGTGCTATCACTGGTGAATCGGCGCCAGTCATCCGTGAGTCAGGTGGAGATAAATCTTCTGTTACAGGCGGGACAAGGGTACTGTCAGATTGGATTAAGGTTAAAGTTACCGCCAATCCAGGGGAAACCTTTCTTGATCGCATGATTTCCTTGGTAGAAGGGGCGAAACGTCAGAAGACTCCTAATGAAATTGCTTTAACCATTTTGTTAGTCGGCTTAACCATCGTCTTTTTAGTGGCAGTGGCAACATTATATCCTTATGCTAATTATTCTGGGGTTAACATTTCCATTACTACTTTGGTGGCATTACTGGTGTGTTTGATTCCTACCACCATTGGTGGATTATTAAGTGCGATCGGTATTGCAGGTATGGACCGCTTGTTAAAGCGTAATGTGCTGGCCATGTCTGGGCGGGCTGTAGAAGCGGCCGGAGATGTGGATGTACTATTACTTGATAAGACGGGAACCATTACCCTCGGTAATCGTATGGCGACAGAGTTTATACCCGCAAATGGGGTAGCCGTTGAAGAATTGGCAAATATAGCGCAAATTGCCTCTTTGGCTGATGAGACACCAGAGGGACGTAGCATCGTGGTATTAGCCAAGCAAAAATATAATTTGCGTGAACGTGATTTGACGAAATTAGAAGTTGAATTTGTGCCCTTTAGTGCTCATACTCGGATGAGTGGTGTAAATTTAAAAGATAAGGTGATACGGAAGGGCTCCGTAGATGCCATTAAAAAATATGTACGTGAGCAAGGCAGCGAGATGCCTGATAATGTAAATACCGCTTGCGAGGTAATTGCTAAGAGTGGTGGTACTCCACTAGTGGTGGTGGAAGGCAATAAAGTATTAGGTGCCATTCATTTGAAAGATGTAATTAAAGGCGGTATTAAAGAACGTTTTAGAGAACTAAGACAAATGGGTATTAAAACCATCATGATTACCGGGGACAACCCGTTGACTGCAGCTGCCATTGCGGCGGAGGCTGGTGTAGATGACTTTATGGCAGAAGCCACGCCAGAAGGTAAACTAGCACTGATTCGTGAATATCAGGAAAAAGGTATGCTGGTTGCCATGACTGGTGACGGTACCAATGACGCTCCTGCTTTAGCTCAGTCTGATGTAGGCGTGGCGATGAACAGTGGTACCCAGGCCGCTAAAGAAGCTGGTAATATGGTGGATCTTGATAGTAATCCGACTAAGCTGATTGAAATCGTAGAAATCGGGAAACAACTGCTAATGACAAGAGGTTCGTTGACAACCTTCAGTATTGCAAATGACGTTGCGAAATATTTTGCTATTATTCCAGCCCTAGTGTCAGCTGCTTATCCAGCCTTTGGTGTATTTAACATCATGGGATTGGCTACGCCGGAAAGTGCGATTTTAAGTGCCGTTATTTTCAACGCTCTAGTGATTATTGCCCTCGTTCCTTTAGCCTTACGTGGGGTAAAATATCAACCAATGGGTGCTGACGCGGTTTTACGTCGTAACTTGCTTATTTATGGTCTAGGTGGTTTGATAGCCCCTTTTATAGGGATTAAGATTATTGATGTGCTGCTAGTCACTTTTCATTTAATATAATAATGTTAGGGCGGGTAACAGAAGATTTATAGCAACGGTATCGAAAGGAAGTTGAAGAATTGTGTGGAAACAAACAATAAGTGCCTTACGTTTACTCATCGTATTGACGGCTATTACAGGCGTAATATATCCTTTAGCGATGACCGGGATGGCACAGGCGATTTTTCCATCCCAGGCCAATGGTTCGTTGGCATATGTGGATAATAAGCCAGTGGGTTCCTTATTATTAGGACAAAATTTTAGTGATGGAAAGTATTTTCACGGTCGCCCCTCGTCGGCAGGGACAGATGGTTATGATGCTACCAGTTCATCAGGATCAAATTTGGGCCCAACCAATCAAAAACTAATAGATGGAGTAAAAGATAATCTGGATAAGGTGCGTAAAGACAATCAATTAGGAGAAGATAAAGCAATACCGTCTGATTTGGTCTTAGGTTCAGGCAGTGGTCTTGACCCTGATATTTCTCCAGAAGCGGCCTATTTACAGGTTGAACGTGTTGCTGGAGAACGGCATTTATCAACGCTTGTAGTCAAGAAGCTTGTTGATGACCATGTACAAACTAAAACAGCTGGATTGCTTGGAGAATCTCGGGTGAATGTTTTATCCTTAAATATGGCATTAGATCAATTAGCTAGTAAGTAAAAACACTGAAATACAAAGAAGCACAAAGGAAGCTTGTTATTCCTTTGTGTATCTTTGTATTTCTATATAATTAGTTATAGAATAATGGAGGTTTTACGATGCCTGAGGAGAGTAAGGAAAAAAAACGTCCTGATCCTGATGTGCTGTTGGCTAAATTACATAAAGAATCCAGGGGTGAACTTACTGTCTTTTTAGGGGCGGCAGCTGGTGTTGGGAAAACCTATACCATGTTAGAAGCTGCCCATGCCCTGCTAGCTGATGGTGTAGATGTTGTCATTGGTTGGGTAGAAACACACAAGCGTCAAGAAACGGAAAAAATGGTGGAAGGCTTGCCACGGATGCCGGAAAAAAATATTGAATATCGAGATAAAAGGTTACGGGAAATGGATATTGATAGTATATTGGAACGCAAGCCGCAAGTCGTTCTGGTGGATGAATTAGCCCATACTAATGTGGCTGGTTCACGGCATGTTCGTCGATTTCAGGATGTGGAGGAAATATTAAATGCTGGTATAAATGTATACACAACGATAAATATTCAGCACATTGAAAGTCTGAATGATATTGTAGCTCAGATTACAGGGGTAATTGTACGAGAAACCGTACCAGATCGTATTGTGGAACAAGCGGATCAGGTACAACTTATTGATATTCCTCCGAATGAACTGATTAAAAGACTAAAGGAAGGCAAAATCTATATGCCGCGGCAAGCGGAATTGGCGTTGAATAAATTTTTTCGCCCAGGCAATATTAATGCCCTGCGGGAGCTATCTCTTAGATTTACGGCGTATCGTGTTGATAAAGAATTGCACGAATATATGCAGGATCATGATATTGCAGGACCATGGTCGGCTGGTGAACGGGTTATGGTATGCGTCAGTGCTAGCCCTTTTTCCGCCCAACTGATACGAGCAGCACGGAGATTAGCTGGTGGGTTACAGGCTGAACTACTAGCAGTGCACATTGATACTCCTCGAAGGCTAGCGTTAAGTGAGAAAGAACGGGATCGCATTGCACGCAATATGAGACTCGCCGAAGAATTGGGAGCAAAAACCCTGAGTGTAGTTGGTAGTGATCTAACAGAAGAAATTTTATCCGTCGCTCGCGAGCATAATGTTACTCATTTAGTAGTCGGTAAGCCATTACAAGGGCGTGTGCGGGAGTGGCTAAGTGGCAGGGCAGTGGTGGATAAATTAATTCGCTATAGCGGCGGCATTAATATTCATGTGATTCAAGGCAAAACAGAAGTAAAAGACGAGCCTAAAATAAAGACCTTGACGACGGCTGCGTCGATACAATGGTGGCATTATATAGCAGGGGTTCTAATGACAGTATTGGTTACCGCTGGTAATTGGTGGTGGCGTGATTATGTTGAACCGATGCATATTATGATGCTGTATTTATTACCTGTATTGTTGTCAGCACTGTGGTGGGGACAGGGACCAGCCTATATGACTGCATTATGTAGTATGATAGTGTTTGACTTTTTGTTTATTCCACCCATATTCGCTTTTACTATATCTGATCTTCGTTATCTGTGGAGTTTGCCGATTTTTATTTTGGTAGCATTTGTTACTGGTGGGCAGACGGAGAAGTTACGGGTGGAGGCTATGCTTGCACGGCAAAGAGAAAAATCTACACGGGCATTATATGCTTTTAGTCGTGAAATTGCTGCAGTAGTGGATGTGAATGTTATTGTACGTAATTTAGTAGACCAATCCTGGCAAACCTTAGAACGACCAGTAGCCGTATTATTGCCGCAAAAAAATGGTAAATTGTTACTAGCTGGGGAAGCTGGCACGACGCAAACAGGCATTGATACGAGTGAATTGGCAGTTGCCATATGGACCTATGAGCACAGTGAAATTGCTGGCCGTTGTACAGAAACACTGCCTGGCGCTCAGTATATGTATTTGCCACTAACCACCAGCGGGCATACGGTAGGCGTACTTGGGATTCATATTCAGGAAAAAATGCTCACTCCCGTAGAGCGTCGTTTAATTGAAGCGTGGGCCGGACTGGCGGCCATTGCTGTGGAACGAGTTAATTTGGCAGAACAGGCAAGACAAGCATCCCTATTAGTAGAATCAGACCAATTGCGGACGGCATTATTTAATTCGATTTCTCATGAACTACGAACACCCTTAGCATCCATTATTGGCGCTATTTCTAGTCTGCTCGATACAGAAGGGGTATATTCAGGTGACGATAAAACAGAACTATTGGAAACTGTAAAAGAAGGAGCCGACCGTATGGATCGCCTAGTGGCCAATCTATTAGATACTGCTAGACTAGAAAGCGGCATGATGCAATTGAAGACCGATTGGTGTGACATCGAAGATATCACGGGTATTGCCTTACGGAGAGTGAGCGAGGCCATTAAGTATCGGCCACTAGCCATTCACATCCCTGAACAGCTGCCCTTAGTGAAAGCTGATTGTGTGTTATTAGAACAGGTAGTAGTAAATTTGTTGGATAATGCTTGTAAGTATTCGGCTAAGGGGAGTGAAATTAGTATTACTGCTCGTAAGGATGAAGCGGTGGTACAGGTTTCTGTAGCTGACCGTGGTGCGGGGATCCCTTCTGAATATTTGACCCAGGTTTTTGACAAATTCTATCGGGTTCAACAACCCAAAAGTGTTAGTGGTACCGGTCTTGGACTATCCATTTGTAAAGGAATTATTGAAGCACACGGTGGATATATTCATGCTGAAAATCGGCCAGGTGGTGGTACAGTTATAACATTTGCCATTCCCTGTAGTCTGCAACCAGAAAAGATATGTTATAATAAGGTAAAATAATGGACCTATTATAAATAGGTAGGTGGTGTGTATATGGAAAAAGGGGCACGGATCTTAATTATTGATGACGAACCTCAAATCAGAAGATTATTAAAGGTGTCTCTCACTGCTCATGGTTATGAAATTGCTGAAAGTTCAACTGGACAAGACGGGATTAATCGAGCTGTGATTTTTAAGCCTGACTTAATTGTACTGGATTTGGGATTACCAGATATTGATGGAAAAACAGTGGTATCAGTAATTCGTGAATGGTCCAAAGTTCCCATTATTATTCTTACGGCCCGCGACCAGGAAAGCGAAAAAATCGAAGCACTGGATGTAGGTGCGGATGATTACGTTACCAAACCTTTTAGCATGGGGGAATTATTGGCACGCTTACGGGTTGCACTAAGGCACGCAGTGACAGGAGAACATGATCCAATTGTAACCTGTGGAGAGTTAGTGATTGATTTAGTTGGACGTCACGTAATGCGGGGCGCTAAGGAAATCAAACTTACGCCGACAGAATATGAGATATTAAAAGTTTTGGCACAAAATATTGGTAAGGTATTGACCCATAAATATTTGTTAAAAGCAGTGTGGGGAAATTCCTATAATGAAGATACACATTATATTAGAGTTTATATTGGTCAATTACGACGCAAGGTGGAAGAAAATCCCGCCCAGCCTAAATATATCATTACAGAATCAGGGGTTGGCTATCGTCTACTCACAGGTAAATAAAAAAGATAAAAGACTCAACAAGCAGTGAATCATTGCAAGTTGAGTCTAAAGACATAAGGGACGGTTCTTTTGTCTTAATAACATCTATATTGCTGATCTGCCAGGAACAGAAGATAGGACATCGCTTGCTCCCTACGTAAGGCTGCGCGGAGCCCTATCTTCCATTCCTGACGATTGCCATGTAGAATATTTTATGCAATGTATATAGTTATAATGGGTTAAATTTGAATCATTTTAAGAATAAAGGGGAGAGAACGCATGCCAAGGGGCGCACGAAAAACCAGTATAAGTAAGATTCATCACATTATGGTGCGGGGAATCAATGAACAAGATATTTTTCATGATGATGAAGATCGCGAAAGGTTTATAACCATATTAAGAAAAACCAAACAAACAAGTCAATATGAATTGTATGCATATTGTCTAATGGATAATCATGTTCACTTATTATTAAAAGAAGGGCAAGATGATTTATCAAAAATCATGAAGCGAATCGGAATTGCTTACGTCTATTGGTACAATAAAAAATATGAGCGGAGTGGACACTTATTTCAGGATCGGTTTAAAAGCCAGAGCATTGAGAATGATCGTGATTTTTTAAGTGTATTGCGCTATATACATCAAAATCCGATAAAGGCACAAAACGTAAAAGAGATGAGCGAATACCCTTGGAACAGTTACCATGCCTATGCCGAAGAAGCTTTGACGAATGATGGTTTGATTGATAACCAGCGTGCTTTGACGATGTTTAGCTTACAGCAAAAACAAGCAATCGATAGTTGTATAGATTTTATGGCGCAACCCGAACATGAAAAATATTTAGCACACAATGAAAAGAAAAAGTGTACGGACGAAGAGGCGAAGTGTGAACTAGAAAAGCTGTTGCAGGCTAAGTCTATTCATAAGTTGAGCCAAGTTGAAAGAAGTAATCGTGATGAAATTCTTAGAATGCTGAGACAAATTGATGGGATTTCAATTCGGCAAATTGAGCGGATTACTGGCATTGGACGCAATGTTGTGGCAAATGCATAACGAATAAGATGGAATGATAAAATGGAAAATTTTATTTCAACAAAAATTCTGGAAATTAAAGGAAAAGTTTGATGTATATAGAATAAAATACTAATATTAAAATGTTAAAAAAAGGGGGATTAGTATGAGGGGTTCAAAGTTATACGCACCTACATTGCGGGATATCCCAGCTGATGCGGAGGTTATTAGCCATCAATTGATGTTAAAAGCTGGGATGATTCGTAAAACTGCACCAGGCGTATATAGTTATCTACCATTAGCTTGGCGAACACTGAAGAAGATTATGCAGATATGCCGGGAGGAGATGGATGCCAAAGAGGGGCAAGAATTGATGATGCCCATTATCCAGCCCGCTGAATTGTGGAAAGAAACTGGTCGGTGGGATGTCTATGGAGATGAGATGTTCCGTTTGAAGGACAGGCATTCTCGAGATTTTTGTCTGGGACCTACTCATGAAGAAATTATTACGTCATTGGTACGGGCTGATATTCAATCTCATCGCCAGTTACCAGTACTATTATATCAGATTCAAGATAAATTCAGGGATGAGATAAGACCACGGTTTGGTCTCATGCGTGGTCGGGAATTTATTATGAAAGATTTATATTCCTTTGATAAAGATGAAGAAGGACTGGATATCAATTATTGGAACATGCACGATGCGTATTGTAAGATATTTGAACGTTGTGGGCTGAGCTATAGGCCGGTTGAGGCTGATTCTGGTGCGATTGGTGGCAGTGGTTCGATTGAATTTATGGTGATTGCCCAATCTGGCGAAGCGGCCATTGCTTATTGCACCTCTTGTGATTATGCTGCTAATGTTGAACGGGCTGAACTGAAAGCTCTTACGGTACAGTCTGAAACCTTAAAAGAACTGGAGATGGTGGAGACACCCAATTGTCGGACGATGATGGAAGTAGCAGAGTTTCTGGGCTTTAAGCCTGAGCACGCCATTAAAACCCTGGCTTATCTGACGGACAAAGGACCAGTGTTAGCCCTGGTACGTGGTGACCATGAAGTAAATGAAATTAAGCTAAAGAACACGTTGGATTGCCTATTCCTAACAATGGCAGATGCTACGGTTGTGAGAGACCAAATCGGTAGTGAGCCAGGCTACATCGGACCCATTAATGTGAAAGAAGGCATCGTTGTAGCGGACCATACTGTTATGAATATGGTTAATACCGAATGTGGCGGCAATAAAAAGGATTGTCACTTTATTAATGTCAATCCTGACCGGGATTTCAAGCCAACAATTATTACTGATATTCGGTTAATTAAAGAAGGCGATCCTTGTCCCCGCTGCGGAAATCCAGTAGCTACTGCCAGGGGGATTGAAGTCGGGCAAATTTTTAAGCTGCAAACTAAATACAGTAAATCTCTAAATGCCGTATTTGTTGACGAAACGGGCGTTGAAAAACCAATTGTTATGGGGTGTTACGGGGTTGGCGTTTCGCGGACAATGGCTGCTTCGATTGAGCAAAATAATGATAAGGATGGAATTATTTGGCCAGCAGCGATCGCCCCTTATCATGTAGTGGTGGTTCCCGTTAATAGTAAGGATGGTCGGCAAACTGAACTTGCGGAGTCCCTATATAGCCAATTAACCAAAGCTGGTGTGGAAACGGTTTTGGATGATCGTAATGAGCGGGCTGGTGTGAAGTTTAAAGATGCAGATTTAATTGGTTACCCCCTTAGAGTCACCATTGGTGCCAAAACTTTAGAAGAAAATGTATTGGAATGTAAGATCAGGCGGACTGGGGAAGTACGCTACCTGGAAATAGAAGGTTGCATTGATACGATTAAAGGTATGTTAGCAGAATTATAAACAATCGTAGTGGCCTATTTGAATGTAAAGCTGGCTTTCGTAAGCACTCAGAGATTCATGCTTTTGTGTGTAGGAGAAGAGAAATGAAAGATAAGCTAAATCTTTGTGAAAAAAAAAACAAAGAAAATGGTTTAAGTCAGCCGCAATTGGCTATTCCTTTGGAAAATATCTTAGAACATATTAATGAGTCAATCTGCGTGGTTTCCGAAGTAGGGACGGTGGTCTATTGGAATCGCAATGCTGAGCAATTATACGGTATCAATCGGCAGCAAATATTGCAAAATCACATTCAACAGTTTTTTCCGAATGCCCTCTGCATGGAAGTGCTTAAAACGGGCAAAGCCATTGAGTACGTAGAACACCGCCCGCGAGCAGAAAACGTAGTGATCATCAGCACGATTCCTATAAAAGAAGGGGATAGATTAGTCGGGGTTGTATCCATTGATCAAGATATTACTGAGTTTAGGCGGCTGCGATCAGAATTAGCAGAAGCAAAAAAACGCATAAAGTATTTGGAATATGCGGAAGAAGAAATTAAAAGGTTGCAAGGTAATAAAGCATTTACTAATATTATCTATCGTAGTAAGCAAATGTATGACTTGATTATGATGGCGCAGCGAGTCTCTGAAAGTGAAGCATCCGTCATGATTATTGGCGAGAGTGGTACTGGCAAAGATCTGTTTGCCCAAGCCATTCATCGAGGCAGCAACAGAAAAGATGCCCCCTTCGTAGTAGTGGATTGTAGCTCCATTCCCCAATCGTTAATAGAAAGCGAATTATTTGGTTACGAACCAGGGGCGTTTACTGGGGCGCAGAAAAAGATCAAGCTTGGCAAGTTCGAAATTGCTCATAATGGTACCGTTTTCTTGGATGAAATTGGTGAATTGCCCTTGGAAATGCAATCTAAGTTGCTACGGGTACTGGAGAGTGGGGAGTTTTATCGGGTCGGGGGCGTGGGTACGGTTAAAATTAACATTCGAATTATTTCGGCAACCAACCGAGATATGGATCAGATGCTGAAGAAGGGCACTTTTCGGCAAGATTTATTTTATCGTCTCAATGTATTTACGTTAAGAATCCCTGGATTAAGAGAAAGAACCGACGACATACCTGTGCTAATCGACTATTATTTAAAAAAACACTCGGTAGCTAATAATAAAGTAATTGATAAAATTGCGCCAGAAGTGATGAAGGTATTGCTGTATTATCGGTGGCCGGGTAACGTGCGAGAACTAAGAAATGTGATGGAGCGACTGGTGATTTTAGCGGAAGATCAAACTATAACTGCCCAATTATTACCACTATTACTCGAAAGTTTTTTAAAAGAACATAGCGAGGTACTGGCAACTACTGCTCCTCAACCCCAGCTGAAGTTAGTAGATGTTGTGCTCGCAGCCGAAAAACAGGCGGTATTACATGCCCTTGCGGTAGCGGGTAATAACAAAGCCAAAGCGGCAGAGATTCTCGATATTCCTAGGAGTAGCTTGTATTACAAGATCGAAAAATTGGGTATTACGTTACATTAAAGTGTTAATAAATTACATAGGAATAAAAGAGAAGCGTCCAATTAACCGACAACTTGTCGGCTAATTGGACGTTTCCCTTTTATATAAAATAAGACATTGCTGGCTTTTCAGTTAAAAAGCGTCAGAAATAGGACACTTTATGATTTAGGATATTAAAACAATGCCGAAGGTAGCTAAATGAAATGTAAAAATTAGGGCTAAAACGCAAGAATGTTGTGAATCATTCAACTCTTCACACTGTTTTTAGCTATTTTTAATAAAAATATGTCTTTGGTATGATTATTGCAATTAAAATATAGAGAATATTCAAAAAGGGGGGTGAAAAGATGGAAAAAATTTATCGGATTCCTCTGAAACAGCATATTGGTGCTAGCGATATTCCACTGGTTAAGGCTGGTGAGATCATCGAAAGAGGCGCACTAATTGCTGCTCCTAATGGTCTTGGGGCTAATATTCATGCCAGTGTAAGTGGTAGGGTTTTAGAAGTTACGGATAAGGAAGTAGTGATTGAAGCTGATGAGCAGCAATCAGAGACGTATCGGCCATTAGAGGCTAATGGTGGTATTGTAGATATTATCAAAGAAGCTGGCATAGTGGGTATGGGTGGTGCCGGATTTCCGACCCATGTCAAAATGAGTACGGACTTACAGGGCGGGGTAGTGATTGCCAATGGTGTGGAATGTGAGCCGATCTTGGGGCACAATATTAAGCAGTTAATTGAGAATCCAGGACTTATTTATACTGGTCTGAAGTATGCCATGCGGGCTGTAAATGCTTCACGTGGGATTTTTGCCATAAAATCAAAAAATACGCAGGCGATTCAGGCACTAAAAGCAATTATTACCGATGAACGCATATCCATTGTTGAGTTAGCAGATATCTATCCCATGGGGGAAGAACGAGCTATTGTACGGGAAGTTCTAGGACAGTTGATTGGGCCGAGCGAACTGCCATCAGTAGCTAAGGCAGTAGTATCTAATGTAGAAACTCTGGCTAGAATTGCTGAAGCTGTTGACCTGAAAAAACCGGTAATGACCAAGAATATTACAGTGGCCGGGCATCTAAAGACTGGGCGTGATGCTCATATATTCATGGATGTTCCAATCGGCACTTCAATTAGGACGCTGATAGAAGCCGCTGGTGGTATCGACGGCAACTATGGTGAAATTATTTTAGGCGGACCTTTCACGGGGCAAAGTGCTAGCATTGATGGTGTTATTACCAAGACTAGCGGGGGCATCTTGGTTACAATACCTCTTCCACAAGAAAAAAGAAAAATGGGTCTCTTAGTTTGTGCTTGTGGGGCTACTGAAACCCGCCTGAGAGAATTGGCAGGCAAAATGGGTTCAGAAGTGGTCGCAGTAGAAGCTTGTAAACAAGTGGTTGATGTGCGGGGAACCATGAAGTGTGAGAATCCAGGAAACTGTCCAGGGCAGGCCGAAAAAATTCTTAAATTGAAAAAAGCTGGTGCTGAAGTTTTATTAGTGAGCAATTGTAGTGACTGTACTAACACGGTTATGGGGGTTGCCCCTAAACTACGAATACCCATATATCATCATACGGATCATGTATTGCGTTCTGTTAATCATAGATTGATACGTAGGTTAAAATCAGCTAATTAGTAAAGGAGGTACAATATGTCTATTACTGCTGAAACCGCTAGCCATCATGCCAATGATCCTGCGGTAGTGTGTTGTCTGACTACGAAAGGAACGGTAATTGGGCCAGCGGATCTTGAAGATCCTGCTATTTTCCCTGATCTTGAGGATTCGGGATTGCTTACCATTACTGACAATGTACTGAAAATTGATCAGATAATTGGGGCTAAGTTACTGAAAACAATTGATGCGTTAACACCGATCACACCAGATATGGTGGAAGGGATAGTGGCTCAAATATCAGCGCCTTCATCTACGGAGGAGCCAGTAGCAGAAATAGCCTCTGCTCGCGCTGAAGTTGCGGCTACAGCACAAACCACAGTATCAGGTGGTATGGTGCGAATTCGTATTGAAGAAGGACGGGGCATTGATATTGAATTCCCCACCGTAATGATTAGTGATGGCGCTATGGTCCGGGAGGCTGAAAAACCTGGGATAATTTCAGCGTCTGCTCCAGTTGCAGAACCTAAGTGTGAGGATAAAATAAAACGGACGTTAATTAAACGTGAATTTGCCGTGAAAAAAGTTGAATTAGGCGATAAGACTTCTTTTGAAAATGGTATTTTAGTGATTAATAAGGATCTTTGTGAAAAAGCGACTCACGCCGATGATTTGGTTAAAAAAATTGAAATAGAGGTTATCAATCCAGATAATAAGCATGTATTTACTAATACAATCATGGATGTTGTTCCAGTAGCTACTAAGGTTGAAGGTCAGCTTGGTGAAGGCGTTACCAATGTGCTCAAGGGTATGGTAGTTATTTTGACTGGTCTAGATGAAAGTGGTTTACAGGTTCATGAGTTTGGTTCTTGTGAGGGCTTCATGGATGAGAAGATCCGCTACGATCGTCCTGGCTGTCCAGATGAACAAGATATTATGGTGAGAATTGAGGTAACGATTGCTGCTGGTACAGGGATGGAAAGAAAAGGCCCATTTGCAGCTCACAAAGCCTGCGCTGCCATTATCGAGGAAATTAGAGGAATTCTTAAACAGTTGCCGGCCAGTGAAAGTGTTGGTGAGGTGGTATATAACGACATTGAACGGGTTGGCCGTCCACGAGTAGTACTGGTTAAGGAAATTATGGGCCAAGGTGCAATGCATGATAATGTGATTCTACCTACTGAGCCCGCTGGTGTTTTGGGAGGACGCCCTAACGTTGACCTTGGCAACATGCCTATCGTGTTATCGCCTAATGAAGTACGGGACGGTGGCATCCATGCATTAACCTGTATTGGTCCAGCATCTAAGGAAAATACTCGTCATTACTTCCGTGAACCCTTAGTTAATTTGATGGCGAATGATTCTGAAATTAACCTGGTTGGTGTAGTGTTTGTCGGCAGTCCTCAGGTTAATGATGAAAAAAGCTATGTATCTGGGCGGGTGGGTTCCATCGTCGAAGCACTGGGCGTTGAAGGCGCAATTGTTACTACTGAAGGTTTTGGTAATAACCACATTGATTTTGCGAGCCATCTTGAACAGATTGGTAAGCGAGGCGTCAACGTAGTCGGTGTTACCTATTCAGCATATCAGGGTGCCTTGGTAGTTGGTAACAAATATATGGATACTATGATTGACCTCAATAAAAACCCTGATGGCTTTGAATCAGAAATTCTTGGTGATAACACCCTATGTCCTCAGGATGCTCAGCGTGCCTTGGCAATGCTCAAAAATAAAATGGCGGGTGTTGAGATTAAAGCGCCAGGTAGAAAGTGGGATCAATCCGTAATCGTAGAAAATCAGAAAAAAGTTGAGGCTGCTGGTCATGGAATATGATCTGAATCCCCGTTTGCTCCGGGGAAAACTCGTGGAAGTAACGGATGTCGGGGTTAAAGTTGCAATTAACGGGAGACTTGGCATGCTAAGTGTGCCGCTGCGGTTTGTAATCACCGATAAAAAACTCCAAATCGATGATGAAGTAGAGTTTTATCTAAGTTATGTTCATGTTATGCAAAAATAGAAGACAATTAGGAGGTAAGCAGAATGAAACTAAGCATTGTGGAAGGTTTGCAATCAGAAATTTATGTGCCGATCACACCACCAGCAGTTTGGGCAGCGGTATCGAAGCCCATTCAAGAATGCTCCGTAGCCTTTATTACTGCGGCTGGCGTGCACATCAAAACTCAAGAGCCTTTTAAGCTGGCAGGTGATTTTGGTTTTAGAGAAATTCCTTCGTCCACACCATCATCTGAACTGATGGTTACTCATGGCGGATATGATAACAGTGATGTTAACAAAGATATCAATGCCATGTTCCCGATCGATCGGTTGCATGAATTGGTAGCCGAAGGGGTAATCGGCCGTTTAGCGCCAAGGTTTATCGGTTTCATGGGCGGCGGTGGTAATATTCAAAAATTTGAAAATGAAACAGGTCCAGAAATTGCGCGTATCCTAAAAGAAGATAAAGTGGATATCGCATTACTTACCGCTGGCTGAGGCACTTGCCATCGCTCTGCCGTGATTGTGCAGAGGTCAATCGAAGCAGCTGGTATTCCTACGATTCTTATTGCAGCGTTACCACCTGTTGCCAGACAACAAGGTTCTCCACGGGTTTCAGCACCGATGGTGCCGATGGGAGCCAATGTAGGTGAACCACATAATACAGCTATGCAGATAGGTGTACTAAAGGATACTCTTAAGGCCCTAGAAACCATTGATACTTGTGGTAAAATTGTACCATTGCCTTACGAATATCGTTCTAAGATCTAAAGCATCATCAAGAAAATAGCTAGTCAGATTCTGTTGGCCTAATACAAAACATTCTCAGAATCTTTGACTACTTATTTTCTTTCAGATGTCTAAAACCGGCTCTAACTTGGTAAATCTGGCGGTGCGAGATTTACCAAGCAACCCAGTTTGGAGATGATAATGTGTTTAAGCTCAACATATCTCAGGCCAAAGGCATAGCCATTAGTGCACCAGAGAAATTAGTAGTTGGACCACAGGAACAATGTAGGCAGTCTAAGCCAACGGGCAGCACTCCACCAGCTAACCTCAGAGCAAGGGCAGTAAAGCACTTGGTGATTGATGAGTTTAGTGTCAAGCAGGTAATCTTTGCAGATAAAACAGAGATAAAAGGCAAGACACTGTATGTAAATCCAGCCTTGATGAATGGCTTGGTGCAAGAAAGTTTGCTGGTCAAAAAGGCTACCATCGATATTATTGAGCCAAATGGTCGGAATGTTTGGACAAATAGCATTATGGATATCATTCCAATTGCTACTAAGATGTCTGGGAGTATTGGAGACGGTAGAACTAGATACCTAAGTGGCGTAGTGATATTTTTGACAGGCACAGATGAAGATGGGCGTCAAATCGCAGAATTTGGTTCATCCCACGGTATATTATCAGAGAAGGTTAAATTCGGCATGCCAGGCACGCCAGACGGTGCCGATATTATAGTACGAATTGATGTTGTTCTTGAAAAAGGCACAGGCATGGAACGGCAGGGGCCAAACGCTGCACATCAGGTTTGTGATTGTTTTCTCGAAAATATTCGGACAGTGCTACGCACCTTGCCAGCACAAGATGTGGTGAAGTCAACGAACTTTGAAGATACCAGGCGTCCGGGTAAGCCTAGAATATTGGTTGTTAAACAACTGTGCGGTCAGGGTGCCATGCATGACAATATTCTGTTGCCGACTGAACCTGCTGGAATCCAAGGAGGCCGATCCATCATTGACTTGGGCAATGTTCCGGTTATGATGACACCAAATGAAGTGAAAGACGGTGGAATCCATTCGTTGACATAGGAGAGGATTTTTATGGGTGTTGGGCCGTCCATGAAGGAAACTACATTACATCACTTTCGTGATCCTTTAATCGAAATCATTCGGCGAGATGAAAATGTTGACTTGGTGGGTGTGGCCATTGTGGGTAGTCCCCAGGACAATCATCAAAAATTTTATGGGGTAGAGCGTCTTGGCGTGTTGGCGGATGCTCTTGATGTAGATGGAATTTTAATCTACGCTGAGGGTTACGGTAATCAACATATTGATTTTGCAGCACATATGGAGGAGTTAGGGAAGCGTAACATTCCAGTCGTTGGCCTTACCTTTGCTGCCGATGGTTTTGTTGTTGAAAATGAATATATGACAGATATCATTGATCTTGATAAATCGGGTGAAGCCAGAGAGACAGAGGTAGTGGGTCAAAATACCATATCAGCGGTTGATGTCGTCAGAGCACTTCAGCTACTGAAACGAAAATGTTTAGGAGGGCAAAGTAAATGACGCTCAATAGAACAATCACTGCAATTGATTCCCATACGATGGGAGAGCCGACTCGTATCGTGACAGGTGGCATAGCCAATATATTAGGGTGTACCATGGGTGAGAAAAAGCAATATTTGGAAAAAAATCTGGATTATCTGCGTACCGCACTGATGCATGAGCCGCGTGGTCATCGCGATATGTTTGGTTCAATCATTACCAGTCCGATTGATCCATCGGCTGACTTTGGTATTGTTTTTATGGATGGTGGTGGATATCTTAATATGTGTGGTCATGGTTCAATTGGTGCAGCCACGATGGCAGTTCAAACTGGTATGGTGCTTCCAGTAGAGCCGATTACTAAAGTAAAGATCGAAGCTCCCGCTGGATTAATTGAGGCGAGAGTAGAAGTCAAAGATGGGGTTGTTAAATCAGCCACAATCCGTAATGTGCCCGCGTTCTTATATGAAGCTGATGCCAAAATTAAGGTTCCAGGCCTGGGTGAAGTTAGAGTGGATATTGCTTTTGGTGGCAGTTTTTTTGCTATCGTAAATGCCAAAGACTTATGTATGAAGGTTGCGCCTGGAAATATTAATGAACTGATTAAAATCGGTATGGCAATCAGGCATGCCGCTAATGAACAAATTAAAGTTCAACATCCAGAAAAAAAACATATCCATAGTATTGATTTGGTAGAAATCTATGATGATGCCACTCATCCTGAAGCAAATTTCAAGAATATTGTTATTTTTGGCGATGGTCAGGCTGACCGTTCACCTTGCGGTACGGGGACTTGTGCAAAAATGGCGACTTTATTCGCCAAAGGAAAGCTTGATCTCAATGAAGAGTTTGTGTATGAGAGTGTAACAGGCACATTGTTTAGAGGGAAAGTAGTTGAGACTACTACGGTAGCTGGTTATTCCGCAGTCATTCCAGAAATAACTGGCGCGGCTTATATTACAGGTTACTGTCAGTATGTCATTGATCCCGAAGATCCACTGAAATATGGGTTCCAGTTAGGTTAAATAAAACTATAAAATAGGAGGAATAATTATGTCATTAGTTGCCGCTGTTCAAGCCCTTCTAGGTGCGATCACTCTAGCCTTTGGTTATGTGTTTTTCTCCCATGCTGCAAGGAATAAAGATTCCATGTCTGATTCTAGCTGGGCAAGTCTTTCAGCTGTAGGTTTTATTACTAACTTCTTCGATACATTAGGTATTGGTAGCTTTGCTCCAACTGTTGCACTCTTTAAAATGTTTAAACTGGTGCCGGATCGCTTGTTTCCAGGGACTCTCAATGTTAGCATGACGATTCCTGTTGTAATTGAGGCTTTAATATTTATTACGATTATTGAGGTGGATCCGATTACTTTGGTTGCGATGATTGCTGCGGCTGCGATTGGTGCCGTTATCGGTGCTGGCATTGTAGCTAATCTGCCAGAAAAGAAAATTCAAATGGGCATGGGGGTTTCCCTACTGGTCGTAGCCTTTGTGTTCCTAGCTGGTTTACTACATATTATGCCTGTTGGCGGTTCTGCTATTGGTCTTACTGGTGGAGCTCTCATCATTGGTATCGTTGGCAACTTAATACTAGGTGCTCTGATGACGATTGGCATTGGTTTATATGCACCTTGTATGGCCTTGATTTATGCCTTGGGTATGAGTCCCAAAGTTGCCTTTCCTATTATGATGGCATCTTGTGCTTTCTTGATGCCTGCAGCCAGTATGAAGTTTGTTAAAGAAGGTGCTTACGATATTAAGGCATCGATTGCAATCACCATTGCTGGTAGTGTTGGCGTATTGATAGCCGCTTATATCGTTAAAGAATTACCATTAGAAATTCTTAAGTGGCTAGTTGTATTTGTAATTATTTACACTGCAATTACTATGATTCGTTCCGCGCTAAAAAGTGCTGTAACTAAGTCGGTTTAATAAAAATTATTAGATTTATGCTGATAGGAGCGGGGATACCCCCGCTCCTATTTATTGACAATAATAGAAACATAAGATGATATTTTAGGGAGATGATAAAGCGGATGATCATGATCAAGCTCTTTTGCGTAAAGTGATGGACATTCTCCCTTTAGTACCTAACCTATTTATGGAGCAAGTAAGTATTATGGTGTCGAACACGGAAATGTTTACCCTATACCAGCCAAGCAAAAAGCAGGATTTAAGCATTCCTGCGGGAACGCCTTTAAAATCGGGCAGTGTGATGCATACTGCGATTAAAGAGAAACGTAGGGTTGTAATTCGCGACGATAAAGCAATGTTTGGTGAAGCTTTTATTGCCGTAGCCATACCTATTTTCAATGAGAAGAATGTAGTGATTGGATCAATTTGTGTAGATCGTACTCCAGAACGACAGGATCAGTTAAAAGAGATGTCTGGTCACCTATATGACAATGTTAATGTATTAGCTAGCACCACTCAGAAGATTTCTACAAAAACGGATAGTGAAGATATGTATCAACGCATGGAACAATTGAATGGTGTTATAACGCAAATTGCTGAGGCCATTACAAATGTAGCAGATGCAATTCAAGATATTAGTGGTATGACGCTTACTTTGGATAAATTCGCAGATGGTTTGAGCAAGGATGAGGTAGGATGAGATAAACAAGGGAAATTTATCTATGATTTTATTGTAAATTATGTTATAATTCATAATAATGGATCTATTATGGGGGTGGATGGGGCCTGGTGGCTCCTGCGGTCTTCAAAACCGTTTGTTTCGGCTTAATCGTCGATGGGTGGGTTCGATTCCTACACGCTCCCGCCATAGGAAGCATAAGGATCTTTAGGTATTTAACATGCTTGGTGTGCAACAAGACCGATATAGGTGGTGTGCAATAGGTGTGCAATCAGGGGTCAAAAAATAAAGGCATCTCTAATTGGGGATGTCTTCTTTTATTTTATTTGGATCAATTTCTTGCTTCTTAACAATCTTCTTATTAAAGATTACATCAATGGCATCGATTATTTTACTATCATTTTTGGGAAGCACGTGAGCATAAATATCCATTGTAGTAGATACTCTGGAGTGGCCTAATCGTCTTGATACATCTGGTAAAGGTATTCCGGCAGCTATAAGTTCAGTTGCATGAGTATGCCTAAAAGCATGGAATCCTTTTTTGATTTTCTCTGTATCTTTGAGCTTTTGGTAATGCCAACGAAGGTAAGTATGTGGTGTAACGTTAGTTCCTATCGGGGTCATAAACAAGTACGGTTGAGAAGAGTATTTAAGTTTATGTTCTTTAATACGTAAAACTAAAGATTTATCGATAGAGATTGTTCGCTTTGAATATTGGTTTTTAGGTTCACGTATATGAGTACCGGCAGAAACACTGTAATGGATTGTATTTCTTACTGTAATGGTGTTTTTGATAAGATCGATATCGGTCCAACTAAGTGCCAGAATTTCTGATAATCGCATACCCGTATTTATGGCGATGAATATAACTAGACCATGAACTTCTGTACTGGCAAATTTTCTTACAACGTCTAGCTGATCATCAGTGAAGGTTTCAATCTCTTTCGTTGTGACCTTAGGGGCTTCAACAAACTGTATCGGGTTATTGTGTATTAGCCTGTTTATAACTGCTTGTCTGAGGCACCCAGAGAGGCAATAGTGGATATGTTTGCTTGATGGTGGCTTTTTTATTTTATGCCAAATAAAAATTATTATAATGAGAACACTATTATTAGGAGGCGATATAAAATGCTTTGGACGTTGTTAATCGGATTAGTTTCTGGTTGGTTAGCTGGCATGATTTCACGCGGCGGCGGTTTTGGTTTAGTAAGTGATTTAGTAATAGGTGTCATAGGTTCCTTTATTGGGGGATTTGTATTTAATCTTATAGGAATCTCTGCGTATGGTACAATAGGATCAATAATTTCAAGCACGATAGGAGCGATTATACTCCTGAAGGTTATACGGATGTTTCATGTAGCAAGTCCTGCACATAAAAAAGAGTGATTTTTTTATATAGCCGTCTTGCCTTTCGGGGTGAGGCGGCTTATTTATTTGTCTAAAAATAGGAAAGCGATTGCCGTTAAACGTCCCTGAGCGGCAATTATAAACACAAATTTTATTATAAGAAAGTTAAATCAGGATATTAAACTCATCCAAGAAGGCACCTACCTATTCATTATCTATTTTATTTTCATGGTCTCCAGGTAATGGTTTGGCTGCTACTACTTGTAAATTTTTTGAAAGGTGAATTGTTATTTATTCGTTATATTGAATTATTATACCTATTAGATTACATTTTTTGATTAATCAACGCTTGTCGTGTTTAATGTCAAAAAAATCGACAAATTTAGAGGTTGACACATACATTTATATATATATATAATACACCAAGATACAATATTAGCATACATGACTATTATTTTTATGTGCACGATTAAACTAATATTAGCAAGTAGCGTAATCGGCCATCTACCTTGATGTTCTTTTCTTAGGTCGCGCAATATAGACATAATACTAACTTTGGTTTTTTATAATAAATACCTTGTATTATAGGAAATTAACTTTTAAGGAGCAATCATGGATTATGTTCATTTATCAATAATAAGCTCAACGATTGGAACGCTTTCCATAGTTTTTATCTACATATATTTGTATGCACTGTATCGCCAACCCTACATGGGGATATGGGCCCTTGGCTGGATTATCCTACTGTCACGGTATATAATATTCGATTTAGGGCTACTTCCTTGGAAACAGTCTACCTTAGGCATGATTACATATCAAATGCTGATTATAATCAGTGTTCTGCTGTTTGTATGGGCTACTCACATCTTTATAAACAAACAACTTAGCAAATGGTGGGTATATGGAACTATCATCATCTCTATCATAAGTGCAACGATAAACCTCCTATGCTCATCGTTAACTTATAAATTGTTGTTCCCCATCTATTTCGGCAGCTTTGTATGTATATGGATCGGTGTAACTTTTATCCGCAATTTACAACTGATGGGAATTGGTCGCTTAATTGCTGGCTACGCTTACATCTTATGGAGTCTTCTCAATCTAGCTTCACCTATTATACTTGTTGGTTCATGGTTTCTTCCCTGGGCTCACTCCATTGGCGGAGTATTACGCCTGTTCATAGCTGTTGGCACTTTAATGCTATACTTTGAAAATACTAGAACAGATTTGGCAAATAAGGACACTCAATATCGTTTGCTAGCAGAAAATGCTACTGACATAATCTATTCCTATCAAATTCTGCCTAAAGCAAAAATCGAGTATATCAGTCCATCCGTTTTGATGCTCACTGGTTATTCCCCTGAAGGATATTACGCTAACAATAATTTAGTTTTCGCTTTGATACATCCTGATGATCATTGCTTGCTTGATTGCTTTATCCATAATTTCCCTAGGTCTATTGAATCGCCGCTGACATTGCGGCTGGTTCTAAAAGATAAAACTACCTTATGGCTCGAACAAAAGTGCACCCCTATTTATGATGCAAATGGTGATCTCACTGCATTACATGGTATTATTCGTGATGTTACAACTCGAAGAAACATAGAAAAAACAACCTCAATGTTAGACCGAATGAATATGGTAGGTAGCATGGCAGCAACTGTCGCTCATGAAATTAGAAATCCCATGACTACTGTACGTGGTTACTTACAAGTTATGGGAAGAAGGGAAAAATACCAAGCCGATAAAGAAAAATTCGAGTTAATGATTGCGGAAATCGATAGAGCCAATTCTATTATCCGCGAATACCTTGCCTTGTCACGGGAGAAACGAGCTAACTTGGAAAATAGCTCATTAAATAATATTATTAAAGCATTATTCCCCTTAATCCAGGCAGATGCTACTTCTTCAAAAGTATGTGTATCCCTTAATCTTACTGCTATTCCCGAATTGCTACTGGATGAAAATGAAATTCGCCAATTGCTGTTAAATCTAGTACGTAATAGCATTGAAGCAATGCCCGAAGGGGGAGACCTAGCTATTCACACATTCCAAGAAGATAGCAAAGCTGTTTTATCTATCAGTGATCAGGGCTCGGGAATCCCCTCCGATATACTTGATAAATTAGGCACACCCTTTATTACTACAAAAGACACAGGTACAGGCTTGGGCCTTCCCATATGCTATCAAATAGCCCACAGGCACAACGCCAAAATTAAAATTAACACCCACCATAAAGGCACTACATTTTTTATTTACTTTAGTCCTCCAATATTATAGATTTTTAAATCACGCAAGCCCTTTTTCAGTGAGTAAAGCAATACTCACTGAAAAAGGGCTTTTTCTTATACTGAAATATCATAAACCTACCTTTTTCGCCATGCTTTTACTTTTTTTGTAGGAATTACATCTACTTTCTCCGTATTCTCTCAGTACGGAGGTGATAGCTATGAAGATGTAATATTTCACTGCAAAAAAAGTCTTATTCTAAGAATTATTATGCGAGGAGAGATAATCATGATAAATAACTACCAAAAATCAATATCCTGCACAACAGAAGAAAATTCCGAAGGATCAATCAACATTGGTACAGCCATCACCGCCGCAGAAAAAAAAGAGATATACCAGTTCCGTTACAATATCTATATTGAAGAAATGTCCAGGCCTATTGCGAAGGTAGACCATATTAATAAGTTATTATATGACGAACTTGATGAATGGGGCATTCTACTATTTGCAAAAATTGGTTCAGAACTAATTGCCACCGCACGTATCAACATTGGCACTATTTACGACTTTCCACGAGAAGAAGTAGAGTTTTTGTCTCTCGGCACATTCCAGGATTGCTATACAGACGGTGGAGATCATAAATTTGCCTTAACTACAAAAATAATGATCGCTCCCGCTCAGCGAAGTTCACAAGCATTTTACCTACTTATAGCAAAATGTTATGAACTTTGTTGCCGTAACGAGGTACAATTCATGTTTGGAATCTGCAATTTGCATTTGATACGTCTCTATGAGAAACTGGGCACTCATCGCTATGGCAAGAATGTATTTCTCCCAGACTATGGGTTACTGGCTCCTATTGTCTTGCTTATCGATGATATTCAATATTTACGTATGGTACGTTCCCCCCTTTTTCGCATAGCACGTAAAAGAGACGCAGTAAATACCCAAGCAGTAGAATGGTTCCATACAAGATTCACCAAGCATTCACCCATTATCAATAGTCAAATCGTTAGCGAAGAAGAACTATGGTCTATTTTGTGCCAACGTTTATCTTCTCCACCAACCCAAGCTATAACCATACTGCATAAATTATCAATAACAGAGGCAAAAAAATTCCTCCATTGTTGCGGGGTCTTAGTTCGGTGTGAGGCAGGGGATATCATTACCAATCAAGGTGATTTTAGTTATTCATATGATATCTTAATTTCTGGAAGGTTAAAATCAGTAACTTTCATTTGTCCGGCTACTGAATACACCTCACATGGACAACACTTTGGCGCAAACGGATTAACTGAGCACAATAAACACACTCAAAAAATTGCCGCCATTGATTCTACGGAAATATTGGTGTTATCTGGAATTGCATTTCGAAAGTTTTTCCATTCATATCCCGAAATTGCCGACAAAATCGTGCGCAGTATTATCAAACTACGTAGCATTAAATAATTAAACTAACATTAGGCTCAACACCAGAAGGTGTACTTGACAATAAATTTTATAAAAGAAAGGCAAAAATTATAGCCAACAGGAGCTACAATTTTTGCCTAAACATAAGTTGATGATTTAATCAAGAGCACATTTTGGGGTTGAGCCATATAATATTAACAATAGATTAACAAACTTATCAATTATTTATAGTATAATAAACCTAACAGCAGATGCTGTTTTAGTAAAGAAAAAACAAGGAGGTGTTGAACTTGCTGATTCATACGCAATGTGGGAGTGCCATTAGTGTTACTGACCAAGGTAAAGGAGTGTGCTCTTGTTGTGGCAAAAAAATAAAAGTGCGAATATCAAATAAGTAAATGAACCGTCTATCTTTGGGTAGGTGGTTTTTTTATTTGTTAAAAAATAGATATAATTATCCTGAATCATGTCAATACTACAATACATATACTGGATTGTTAAAAAAATACGTCGAGGTGACTTATGGATAATGATATAAAAGAAAGAACAAATGAATGGCGCTATCATCCAATTGTAATTTTTGCTGGAATATTAGTACTGTACACTGCTAGTAGCTCAATTATGGCATTATTAAATTTTTAAGTGCATATGTAAGCTGTCTTACCGTATTGATAGGATGGCTTGTTTTATTTATATGCCAACACGAATAGCCCAGCAGGTGTACATTCCTGCCAGGCAGCTAATTCATATTCGCGAATATAATTTAACTTGATTGTAATCATACCGTGTTGCTATATGGTGGTCGATCAACTTCACCATACCGCATTATTAATATGACCAATATATTAAAATTGATACATTGATTGCAAAAACGTCCCTGGGACGGCCGTAATAAAACAGATATCGTTATCCACATATTAGCATAAAATTATAGGTACAAAGCAAAAATCGTTAAAACACTCAAATACGTTTTAACGGTTTTTTCATATGCAAGTTATATATTATTGCTTCCAAGCTCAACGGAATAAGCCGGAGTTGCTTTTGGCTTACTTTGACTATCAATTTGTTGTTTTTGTTGAACGCATTGTGTACATGTGCAAGATGGGCCATGTTCTGCAGGTTTGGTTGTTTGGTTTGAAGGGTTGTTTGCAATAGGTGAAATTGCCATTAATATTCACTCCTTTGATTCTATTTACAGCTTCTTATTTATATATCGAAAGATAAGCAGAAATTAATAAGATGAATTATGCGACTCTCGCGATAAAAAAAGTCTTAGTTTTTAAGCCAAGACTTCCCATTATTGTGTGAAATTCTAACAGCAGAATAAGCCGACATTCCCACAATGAACATTATAGTTAAAAGCCAATACCAAAACACATAATCACTCCCATCTAACCAGTTTTGCGACTAGCTAGAATTTATATTCAACGATTAGAAAGATTATACTTGTAGAAACATACATTTCATACGATAAGAAATTTCCTGAATTACGGTTTGTAAATATCAAAAACAATTATCATAATACAAAGCGTGGAGAGTACTATTATACTAATAGCTTGTTTTGTATCGCCATTTTTGTGAATTAAACGAGCGTTTTGAAAAGCAAAATACGATAATATAACAGTAATATTTATTAGAATCGTTTTAGAAAACATATCCCCTCCTCCTACACGTATCATTTTTACTTCTTGATTTAAGATTATCACAATAAAAATAAAAAGAGTGTAAAGAATCAGCGGATTGGTGTAAGAATAATATAAAAGTGTTTTGTTAGTGAGGACCTCATTTGAACATGTAACCTCAACTATTCAATAATTTTAAGTAACTCACAATAATTAACACGTTATCAATATGTTATCAACAGACTTATCCACATGCTGTGACTTATTTTTTTAAAATTTATAATGGATTAGTGGTATAATTAAAATAAAAGGAGAGTGGCCAAATGGGGCATAGAGTCATCAATGATATACAAGTAACTGTTAGCGGAGATAATATTAGTGATGAAGAATTATCGACTTATTTAACCAGTTTACAGGCTAAGGAAAAATATAAAATAGTCATCGCTGATGTTGTTGTAGACAGCACGGGTGTTGACGTGAATTATAAACTCGAATATGTGCCTTTTGAAAGAATCCGCAGGATTACGGGTTATCTTGTAGGTAGTACTGCTCGATGGTGTGATAGCAAGAGGGCAGAGGAACATGATAGGGTTAAGCATGGGTAGAGTATTGTCAGTTTTAGTAAAATAGCATATAATCATGTCGACAAAGATATCTGAAAAAACCGTCTTACCTTAATTGGTAGGGCGGTGTTTTTTTTGCTAGATATTTTAAAATATAAATGTTAATAATTGGTTAATTTTCTTAAGAAAGCAGGAAGTATATGTAAAATAAAGAATTTAAACTATAACACCAGATGAAAGGAATGATATTTTATGTCTTGTAACAGTCATAAGAAACATCCGTTTTTTGGTCATACCATTACGGATAAGCCACTTGCGCACCACAGCCATCCTCTATCTTTAAACGCCCCTGTAGTTCACCTCAAAGCCGTGATTAAACAGGTCGACCCTGATGAAATTTACCAAGGCGTAACACACATGCAGTTTGTAATTAATCAAGTTACTGTCTTGGAAGTTCAAGGAGGCGATGCTGACTCTGTAGGAACTGAAATATTTTGTGCAATTCGGTATGGCGATGATCTTGGGTTATCTAATAAAATTCCAGGATTGGAATCCGGTCAGGAAATTGAACTACAAGGGGAATATATAGATATAAATCATGCGTATCATACTCCAGATAACCCTAACGATCCTGTATTGCACTTTACCCATCATCCAGTCGGCTTTGTTGATTATCAAGGTGTTAGATACGAATAAGACTTAGAAAAAGGATATTGTCTCCTTTGAAATCTATGCGTGGATAACATTTAATCACTTGCCAAAATGGTAATAATAGACATAGGCAGGTGATTTTTGTGTTAACATCATCAGGTAGTGTAGGTCTTAACGGTTATGCGTTAGACCCCAATATGGCATAGTGATAATAAATAATGAGATAAAGCACGTTAAGGCAACCTACATTTTGCTTAACGTGCTTTATGTTCCTACTCATGAGGTGACTCCTTATTGTTTTTTTCTTTGGATAACCACCCTGCTGCCACTTGAGCATCCTTATTCGAAATAATAATTTGCAAATCTTCATTCATCGAGAGGGCAGTCATTATATCTCTAAGTGCTTTACAAACTAGCTCAATATTTAATTCGTTAATATTCTTATTCTTATCATCCGATGATGCACAAACACTTTTCAACAATCCTTTATCAATCATCTTTTTCACGATGTCATGTGCAATATCAATTTTTTTATTGTCGGTCATGTTTTTCCCCCTTTATTAGTTACACCAAATTTTCTATGTCGTCACGGACTGCAACTACATGAGTATACTATATTTCATAGCTTATTTCCTTAATCCGCAGTACCAATCAACCTTGAATTTTCTTTCTTCCTCGATTTTTTTGATTCCATCTTTTAAAACTTCTATACCATCGCGAGAAACGCTAAAAGTTATCACTCCATCAAGAGATGTATCCGTTAAAAAACCTTTACATCTCCTTAATATTGAGCCTTTATCCAACTCTTTCACTATATCGCTTGAATTAATAGGGGATTCATTGTTTTGAGGAGTTATTTTGAAACGCAATATTATATTTTTGTCTGAAATATTAAAAGGAGTTCCGCAATGCAAACATGTTTTATAAGGTTCAGGGGACGCCTTTCTCGAGAAATCTTCAAATTGCTCACCGCAGTTTAAGCATTGTACTTTTTTATCATTCATAAAGATCACCTCACTCAATACTTTAACATATTAAAGCGTTGAAATCAATGCTTATATGGGACAACAAAATGCGGAATGTTGGTGAGACTCTGTTAAGAGATAGCTACCTAAGAATATTTCTGATCTGCCATGCTTTTGCCATATATTTTGGATACTATATTAATATCAGATCGAGATAGTAGAACTGAATCCTGTTACATAACTTACCAGTCTCCTAATTTTAACTACTATGTCGATCTTTTATGTAGCTGCCGTGGGGTGGCTATTTTTTATTATTTTCCACATATTTACATATTATAGATTATGTTGTAAAATATAGCCAAATAGGAGTTCGGAGGCGATCACATGCACCCAAAACAACAAGCGATTACTTACTTAATTCGCGATTATTTTCATAAATATCCGCCAATCATCCTTACCATGTTAGTGATTATGGCTTACCATGTATGCGCAATATTGCTGGTACTAGCTGTTCATGGTGCTTTGCGGCATTAGGCAACAAATTTATGAATATAAGGTCCATATTGGTAGCTGCCTGAGGGTGACATTTTTTTATGCTGAAATATTGCGATTATTCAGGAATATGCGGATGCTAGTGTTGATATTGACCTATCACTAAGATTGTTCAGAGTATGATTGCGTCTAATACAGTCGCAGCCGAGTGTGAGGGCGTTAATAACTTGCCAGTAAAAACCGTCAATCAAAGTGAAAAAACTGTTGTGGGGGGTAAAAAGGAAGTTAGCAAAGGTAATGATTTATTATTGGCTATTGATGATATGTTTGAAATGCAACAGAAAAATTCTCCAAACAATAAAACGTCTGGGGGATAATAAAAACAGGAGCTGGTAATCATGACAACTAATTTTGCTGATTATATAGCGTACCATAAAAAAGTTGATTTCCTGCAAGATTTATTAAAAAATTTATTGGAAGGGGAATGGTAATGATGGAATACGAATGGACAGGTAGCATTGACGAATCAATTTTAGATATTGAAGTTGTGTCATGTTGCAATCACAGCAAGGAGCCAGCAGGACTCACCATGGAGCGCAAGGATAGTATTTTTAAAATCATTACTGCCGATGAAAAATTTGTAGTCATGTTGAGGTTAGAACGTAGGTTGGTGGGTATTTTATGCTCTGAAATATAATAAAGACCTGACAGCCGTGGGATTGAACTGCTCCCTGTCAAGTAGACATATGAAAAAACAAAAATCTCTGACACCAATCAATTATGGTTGGTGTCATTTTTTATGCTACTGAACGCAGATATTGCCTGTATTCCAAAGGTGTCATACAGTTTAACCTTTTCTGATATCGATGTTTATTGTAATAATCTATGTACTCTATAATTGCTGCTTTCAACTCTTCATACGTTTTAAATTTAATGAGATAGTACATTTCGGATTTCATCATTCCCCAAAATGATTCCATCGGGCCATTATCAATGCGCCTGGATACCCTTGACATGCTCCGCGTCATTCCTGCATCATCCAGTTTCTTCTTAAAAATCTTGCTTGTATATTGGTAGCCGCGATCACTATGGAAAATTGGTTTAGCATCTGGATAGGTCTTGTGCGCTATATCAAAAGTTTCAAAAACCAGTTCATTGTTGTTGGAATGTCCAACAACAAAAGAAATAATGCTTTTATCTCCCAAATCAAGGATTGCACTCAGGTAAGCCTTGCTTTGAAGATCATATTTCATTTCAGTCACGTCAGTAAGCCATTTTGCACCGAATTCATTAGATTCAAACTCTCTGTTTAAAATATTTTCTGCAGTAGTTTCAGGCGTTGATTTGATGAAATTTTTTCGTTTCCTACGGCATACAGATTTTAGGTTTAAGATGCGCATGAGTCTATATATCCGTTTATGATTAACATTCAGATTACATTCTCGGTTTAATTTGATTGTCATCTGGCGGTATCCAAGGATTCCATTCCTTTCCGCGTATGCATCCTTAATCATCGAAAGAAGCTCTGTATTTAACTTCTCATTAGCACTTTCTTTCCTGTTCAGCCATTTATAATAGGAAGAACGTTGTATACCCATAATTTCCCCGACTCAATCAACCTCATTAATGTACTTCGCGATATACCTAATATTTTGCAAATATCAACGATGGTATTAACGACTTTCCATGGATTTTCTTTTACTTCGTTCACCAATGGAATGAGTTGACCTGATTCATCCGACACGTAGCGTTCGCCATTGAGGGTGAATATCAATTTAGGTTGTATTTGGTTTCTAGCCATTATCATTACCTCGTTTTATATATCGTTACTATATTATGCATTATGCCCACAATATGGTCATAACATATAAAATATGGATATAATAAAAAAGAATAACAAATAAGGACGCGATACCACGCCATGCCCCCAAGCAACAGTTACCTAACTGCAAAAGAAGCTGCTAAATTATTGCACGTTGGTAAAAGCATTTTGTACAGCTTATTTAATGAAGGGAACTATTTAACCCTTAATCAAGGTACGATTTTTAGTGTGCAACAGGTGTGCAACTGAGTCGGTTTTTACTTGTTTTTAGAGGTATTATCCATTTTAGATAAGCCGATAAACCGTTATCCTGTAAGGATATCTGGGTTGATGGAGGTTTTGAAGTTCAGTCTTCAAAACCGTTTGTTTCGGCTTAACCGTCGATGGGTGGGTTCGATTCCTACACGCTCCCGCCATAGAAAATATAAATGCTTCCGGGGTGTTCACCTCAGAAGCATTTTTTTGTTTTATAAAGCTTTTAATTTTGGTCCCATGACCCGCTGATCACCGTTACGGAGGGTATATTTATGTAAGTCAAAATACTCTAACATGGGTATAGCGATTTTGCGCGAAGTCTGCATCAGATCCCGTAATTCAGCAACATTAATGGTCTGCTTTTCCTGAAAATGAAGTTGTAGCAAAGTGGCCATTTTGGCAATGGTTTTGTTGTATAAATACATCTCGCCAATGCGGATAAAGGTGCCATCTGTCGTAAATAGATCGTAAATTTGTTTGGCTTTATCGGGCGACAATTGCAATTTTTCACTTAATAATTCAATGGTCATCGGTAATAATTCTTCGGTTGATACTGTCGCTTCAAATTGAGCGTTTAAACTTTGCTTACGGTCGCTATGTTGAAGGGCGTATCCGGGCAGAGCGATTTCACTGCCGCTGTCGGTAATGGTTCCAGACTGCTCCCAATAGGTAGTCAATAAATCAAAAGTTTTTTCATCGAAGGCCATTTTTTGCCTCACGATTTCCCGTGGTGCGCCGCCACGTTCTGGTTGATCCCGGTGGTAATCTGCTAAGAGGGTCTTCATCGTACAGCCCCACTGTTGTAGAGTATTGCTATTCAGGTAGTGCCCAGCAATAACGCTGAGATCCCCCGCTGCCATCAATTGCGTTAAGATGGTCGTGATCTGTAGTTCAGGTAGATATCCTGAAATTTTAAGTAGTTCCGCCTTTGAGATGGGGGATTGTAATTCACTGATTAAACGATAGATAATTTGTTGCTTGTCATTTGTTATTACAGCATCAGCTAAGGCTTGACGCAGAGATCCTAATGATCGACTAGGTTGTCCAGGGGCTACTAGATGAATGCCTCCAACTAGGTGTTGGGGTGAATATAAGCGGAGGATACCTCTGTCGCCGATTGCTGCGGCCAGAGGCTTTTCTAGTATGAGTCTCATATAGGTTGAAGGTGCATTTTTTAAACCGTAAAGACGTCCAATATGTTCTCCCGTGCCGATATGTAACCTGACTCTCGTGCCACCTTTTACTTCAGCATGCCACTCGGTCGTGACATCCCAAGTACTACTTACCTGGCTACGATCCAGTGTGCTTAGCAACATACCGCGGTCGATTTTATCTTTTTTCACACCCGCCAGATTGATGGCAGCCCGTTGACCGGCATAGATGGTATCCACCTTTGCACCATGGCACTCCAAACCTCTTACTCTAAGAACATCACCAGTTGGGTAGATTTGTAGCATATCGCGAATGGAGGCCTGCCCTGTTAATACAGAACCCGTAACAATCACGCCAAACCCTTTTACGTCAAAAACTCGGTCGATCCAAAGTCGGAAGGGCGCTTCAGCATCACGGGGAGGAAGTTGTTCACTCAGTTGTGCGAGCTCAGCTTTTAATTCAGTAATACCTTCACCGCTGACGGCTGATACGCGGCATAGTGGCGCATTGGCTAAGAAGGTTTCTTCTAAGAGGCCTTTGATATCTTCTTCAACTAGTTCCAGCCACTCTAGGTCTACTTTATCGACTTTAGTAATGGCAATCACGCCATGCTGTATCCCATAAAGTTGCAACATTGCCAAATGCTCTTTGGTTTGTGGCATAATCCCTTCATCGGCAGCGACTACCAAGATTGCCAGATCGATGCCGCCAGTTCCTGCTAGCATGTTTTTGAGAAACCGTTCATGCCCTGGCACGTCAACTATGCCGGCCAGGACATGATCATTTAATGGTAAAGCGGCAAAGCCCAGTTCAATTGAAATTCCTCGGGCTTGCTCTTCTTTTAATCGATCGGTGTCGGTGCCTGTTAATGCTTTGATGAGGGCTGTTTTGCCATGATCTACATGTCCTGCTGTTCCAATTATTAGATACTTCAATGTTGTACTCCTTTCTCAATGGCGAAGAAGGCTTCGTAGAGGATGTCCTGGTCACCTTCTAATAGGCAACGCACATCGATGAGGATATGATTTTGAACGATACGAGTGATGATGGGAGTTGGCCCTAGTCGTAAGGCCTTTTCCAATTGTACGGCCGATTTTATGGGGGAAGTAATGCTGATTCCCCAACTGGGTAAGTCGACACCTGGTAAGGAGCCACCTCCCGCCTGGGAGTCGATGGGCTGTACGCTGATGGTCCAACCTGTATTTTGTAACGTATGTAATTTGTCAGCGAGGGTATTAGCCTTGTCGACTAAATTATGAGTGGTAGATAGCATCCTTTGTACTGGAATATCAGCACAAGGATCTCCTAGTAAATAGTCTAGCAATGCACCTTCCAGTGCTGCTAGTGATAATTTGTCAATGCGTAAAGCGCGGAGAAGTGGGTGTTTTTTCATGCCGTCAATCCATTGTTTGCCCCCCACAATAACCCCTGCCTGGCTTGCGCCCAGTAGCTTATCACCGCTGAAAGTTACTAAGTCCACGCCGGCTTCTAATCTTTCTTTGATGGTTGGTTCTTGTAAGTCGCCATATTGAATGGGAAGCAGAGTGCCGCTACCTAAGTCCTCAATAATTGGAATGCCATGGCGGTGAGCTAGGTCAACTAAGGCTGCATCGTCTGGCTGGGCGGTAAAACCAAGGATACGATAATTGCTAGTATGAACCTTTAAAATTCCCGCCGTGTTGGGGTTGATAGCCCGTTCATAATCATATAAATGAGTTTTATTCGTTGTACCAACTTCCACCATCAGCGCACCACTTTGCTCGATAACATCTGGCACCCGAAAGGATCCACCGATTTCTACGAGTTGTCCTCGGCTAACAATAATTTCACGGCCATTAGCAATGGTATTCAAAGCTAATAAGACGGCGGCAGCATTATTATTCACTACCAGTGAGTCCTCAGCACCACACAACTTAGCTAGTTTGTCAGCAACATGGGCATAACGGGTACCCCGTTCCCCGGTTGCTAGGTTATATTCCAAAGTTGAGTAATGAGCGGCTGCCACATTTAATAATGCCAGTGCCCGCTTGGAAAGAGGAGCCCGGCCAAGATTGGTATGTAAGACTACGCCAGTAGCGTTAACTACGCGGCGCAGGCTAGGCTGCGCCGCGCTTTGTGCAAGGCGTGCTGCACTAGCAAGCAATGCAGTGGGCGAGGTATCAGGTGCTTTGCCTGCTTGTAACCCGGCTCTCAATGCAGTCGTTGTCTCACGGAAAATGCTCACGAGAAACGGGCGAGGTAACTTTGCTAAAAATTCATCTTGTACTGCTAAGGTTAAAAGCTGATCGATGGCTGGTATAGCTCTGAGTTTATCTTTCAACTGATTCATAAGCCCTCCTTCAGTAAAGCAAAATAAGTATTCTCAATAATGACTTAACGGCCATATGAAAAATAATGTAGGCATCTGAAAAAATAAGTAGTAGTGCTAAATAAATGAATTTTAAGCCATAATTGACGTTAATACTATGATTTTATCATGTATAGCTTGGAATTTCTATGAATTTTAGGCATTTTATTCTATTAAGCGTTAATTTTTATAAACAAATGGTAGTCTACATTCTTCGTGCCGATGAATGAATATAGTCTTGAATTGTTGTGCATACTAGTGTATAATAGTTAAAATATGTAAAATTAATATTCTAAGTCGATGACAGGAAAAGTAATAAATACTTGGAAACAGAGAGTTGATGTTTGGTGTGAATCAGCCCAAGTATAGTATGAAATCCACCCTTGAGACGTTAGTGAAAAACTAAACCGTTGCATCGGTTATCATGCATAAAGTGAGTTAGATTATTTCTAACTAAGCTGGGTGGCACCACGGGTTTATTACCTCTCGTCCCTGATTATTTCAGGGGTGAGGGGTATTTTTATTTTTAGGTAGTAGTAGTAAAAAGAGGAGGATGGATCATTATGCTAGATATCAACTATATAAGGAATAATCCCAATATTGTAAAAAAAGCGGTAAGGGATAAGTTAATGAAGGCGGACATTGATAGACTGTTGGAGTTGGATATTGAGATTAGAATGGCGATTACGGTGGTAGATTCTTTACGGGCAGAAAAAAATAATTTATCAAAGGCAATTCAGACTTTAGAGGGATCTGAAAAAGGTGTAGCAATTGAGAAGGTCAAAGAAACTAAAGAAAATCTGGTAGTGTTAGATGGCAATCTTTCACTACTAAGGCAGGAATTTAACGAAATTATGTTAACTGTACCTAGTATTCCAGCACCGGAAGTACCCATTGGAAAAAATGAGGACGATAATATCGAAATCAGGCGGTGGGGAAAAATACCCGAGTTTGATTTTTTTCCGAAAGATCATATTGAACTAGCCGAAAATCTTGATTTAGTAGATGTGCCTAGGGCCGTTAAGTTTGCGGGGAGCAGGGCCTATTTCTTGAAAAATGAGGGAGCATTGCTGGAGATGGCGGTATGCCGATTTGTAATTGATCGGCTTGTGGCAAAAGCCTTTAGTCCAATTACGGTACCTTTAATGGTGAAGGAAAGTGCAATGCAAGGGACGGGGTATTTTCCGATTGGCTATGAACAGGCGTATAAGCTTGAGGAGGATGACTTATTTCTAATTGGTACCTCTGAGGTGGCTCTTGTTTCTTATCACCAAAACGAAGTTCTAAATTACGATGAACTGCCTAAAAAATATGCCGGCTATTCTACTTGTTTTAGACGTGAGGCTGGGACATATGGTAAGGATACCAGAGGGTTATACCGGGTACATCAGTTTCAGAAAGTAGAACAGGTCATCTTTTGTAAGAATGATGATGCACAAGCGGAAAGTCTTCATTATGAGATACTGAACAACACGGAAGAGATATTGCAAGCATTAGAACTGCCTTATCGGGTAGCCCTGGCCTGTACGGGAGAAATCGGCATTGGGCAAGTGAGAAAACATGAGGTTGAAACATGGATGCCGAGTCGGAATAATTATTGTGAAACTCATTCCTGTTCAACCCTTAATGATTTTCAGGCGAGACGTTCAAATATTAAGTATCGTGATCAAGACGGTACACTAAAGTTTGTATATACCCTCAACAATACAGGAATTGCTTCGCCCAGAATTCTAATCCCCTTGTTAGAAATGAATCAAAATGCAGATGGTAGTGTAAACATTCCTAAGGTACTACAGCCATATATGAATAATATGGTCAAGATTACTCCCAAGAAAGCATAAGGTTATATAATGGGAATTGCTCATCAAGATAGAAAAGTTGGGAGAGACTGCAGATTTTGTGGTGCAGTATCTTCCACTTTTTTAAATTTTTTTATTGCACTTTTTGGGAGGTATGGTACAATCATAACGTTACTTTTTTCAAAATTAAAGTAATGGCAATTGAATATTGCCGAAAATGTAGTAAGCCTTATATTGGTTATGTATAAGTTTTTCACAGTATGACAGTATAAGGACAGAGGCTTTTATGAAAATAAAATAATAGCGAGGATGGGAGAGGGATATGAAAAGTTTTTTCAAATTATCACAAGAGGCTACTGAGAAATTAGCCGGCCAATATGGCACACCCTTATTGGTATTATCTATGGAACAAGTAGAACGCAACTATGCTTTTTTATCGGAACAATTACCAGGGGTTAAGTTGTATTATGCAGTAAAAGCCAATCCTCATAAAGGGATTATTCGAAAATTGACGGAATTAGGATCGTATTTTGATGTGGCTTCAGATGGAGAGATGCAGTATTTAACGGAGATGGGCATTGCACCAGAACGTATGGTGTATGCTAATCCAGTTAAAACTCCCAATGGGCTCAAGGTAGCTAAGGAAACTGGTATTTACAAATTTACTTTTGATAGCGAAAGTGAAATTAGTAAAATGGCAAAAGCAATACCTGGTGGTAGTGTACTCCTTAGGGTTAGGGTAGATAATCCGAAAGCATTAGTTGATTTAAATAAAAAATTTGGCGCTCATCCTGACGATGCTATGCATTTGTTGCAGGAGGCTCGCAGACAAGGACTTGATGTGGCTGGTCTTTGTTTTCACGTGGGTAGTCAATCCTCTAGCGCCGATGCGCATCTTGTCGCACTGAAAACCTGTCGTCGCTTATTTGACGAAGCGGAGGCTGCTGGTTTTAATCTACACATTCTTGATATTGGAGGCGGTTTCCCAATTCCAACCATTACAGAATCCATTGATATCGTAGAAATGCTTCAAGTCATTCGCGAGGCAGTGCAGCAATACTTCCCAGATACTGAAATTTGGGCTGAACCAGGGCGATTTATGTGTGGTACCGTATCCAACCTGATTACGAGTGTGATTGGTACTCAACAACGTGATGGTAAACAATGGTATTTTTTAGACGATGGCTTATATGGGACTTTTTCTGGGGTTATTTTTGATCACTGGGATTTTGAATTAGAAACATTTAAAAATAGTGATCCAATACCAGCAATTTTTGCTGGACCAAGTTGCGATTCGTTGGACATTATGTTCTATGACAAGTTAGTAGCACCTCTTACGTTGAATGATTTAATTTTAGTACCCAACTGTGGGGCTTATACCTCAGCATCAGCCACTGTTTTTAATGGCTTTGCTAAAACTCCCATTGTAATATGGGAAGAAGTGCAGGATGTTTTATAGTTTAAAATATAATTAGGATGACAGAGTCTGAATAAAGGACTCTGTCTTTTTTTGTCTAATAAAAGAAGAAAACAAACCATTGCAACAAATAAGGTCTCCAGCTGCTTTGTAGGATAAAAGCCCTATGGCACCTCTAAAAAGTTGAGACTTGCCGTTCATGTTCAATCTTTTTTTGAACCCCTATAATGAAGGATAAGGGAAGTAATTATTTAACACAGAGATAAGGGCGAAGATTGTATGTTAGGGGGGAAATAAATGACTAAGATATCCAATAAAAAGTTAGTGTTTATTGCAATCCTACTGAGCTTGTTGACGGTCACACTTGTATATTGCTATTTAAAAAATTTGACAGATGCCACGGTAGTGCTGCCAGGGGTACCGGTCATTGTGGCTAAAGTTGATATTCCTCCCAAAACTAAGATTACGCTTGATATGGTGAACGAGGTGAAAGTTCCATCAGAATACATACAGCCTGGTGCTGTGACCTCATTAGATAAGGTTGTGGGGATCATGGCGAAAGGACAAATACTCACTGGTGAACAAATTAACGAACGATATCTGTTACGCGAAAATAAATCAGCCGGTTTTACGGGGATCATTCCCCGTGATAAACGGGCTGTGACAGTGGCAGTTAATGAGGTAACTGGAGTGGCGGGCTTCGTCAAAGCAGGTGATTACGTTGATGTCATTGTCAGCTTTGATGTTGCTACAGTCGGTGATAATGTTAGCCAATTGGTGTTGCAAGATATCTTAGTATTGGCGGCTAATCGTGACACGGAAATTAGCACTGGTGATATAACTGGTGCTAAAGATGTCAATAAAGCAGGTACTGTGACTTTGGCAGTGACACCTGATGATGCTGCCAAGTTAGCTTTGGCGGATGAAAAAGGTAAGATCCGTTTAATTCTTCAGCCGTATTTACCCTTAAGTTCCACAGTGCTTACAGTAGCTGTAACCCCCACGGATTTGGTGGGCGTTCATACTTCGCCCCTAAAAAACGAACCGGCACCGCCTGCGCCACCAGCACCTGTACAGGCAATGCCTTCTCAACCATCACCTCCACCAGCGCCTTCGGTGCAGGATCAGCCAAGTACGAAGACCAAATCGGTTGCTGGTATTATGGTGATTCGAGGCACTAAGATTGATAATTGAAAAAGTATAAGAGCCGTTTTATTGCAACAACCGTGAAAGAAGGTAGAAATAATGCTCAGGAAACGCAGTGTATTGATCTATCTCGTGGTGATTTTGCTGAATATGTTACTGATTTCAAGTGTGGCAGCAGATGAAAAAATAATAGTGGTTGTCAATCAGTCCAAGGTAATTAATCTTGATGGGGTAGAAAGGGTGGCGATTGCTGCTCCGGACATTGCTGATGTGGTGGTGGTATCAGATTCAGAAATATTGGTAGTGGGTAAAGCGAGTGGCGTGACAAGTCTACAGGTTTGGGCAGGCGGTGCACTTACTACCTATGATGTGCAAGTAACGTCAGACGATGTGTCCATTACGGATCAAATAAAAAATATTATTGGTATTGATGGCCTGACAGTAAGCAAAGTCGATAAGACTATTGTGTTGGAAGGTAAGGTGAATAGCCTGTATCAAAAAAAACGGGCGGAACAAGTGGCGGAAGCTTATGGGGAAAAGGTTGTTAATCTTTTAGAAATTGCCAACCCTTTACAGGTTAAGATTGAGACGGTAATTCTTGAAATCGACCGTAATAAAACAAAAAATATGGGGATTCAATGGGGTAATGATGCCGTCAATGCGCCAGGCAGTTTTGCTTTTGGCCAAAGTTCGGGCACTGGGGGAGGAGCTGGGTATAGTCCTATTAATGCACAGTTGACGGCACTGCTACAGAATGGTGCAGCCAAAATATTATCTCAGCCTAATGCAATTACGGTAAGTGGTGATAAGGCTAATATTATGGTGGGAGGACAGATTCCTGTACCAGTAAGTAATCAAAATGGACAAATCAGTATTGAATGGAAAGATTATGGCATAAAGCTAGAAATTGAACCAGAAGTGAATGCCGAGGGGTTAATTAACAGTAAAGTTAAGGCTGAGGTTAGCTCCCTAGATTGGGATGCAACCCATAAAATTCAATTAGGTAATAATATGTATATTCCAACTATTAAAATTAATCGGGCAGAAATTGCCATTGCTTTATCTTCAGGACAAACCATGGCAATTGGCGGATTGCTTTCCAGTTCAAGTACTCGCGATATTACGAAAGTACCTTTATTAGGTGATCTTCCAATCTTGGGGCAACTATTCACTAGTAGTTCCTATAGTCGTGATAAAACTGAGCTAATTATCCTTGTAACGCCGACGATTATCAATCCGGCAGAATATACGCCAAAAACCACGCAAGAAATGAAAGATTTTGTTAATACCGACCCTTTAGGAGGGACTGCTGATGGGGGAAAAAATCAAGATTCTGATAGTTGATGACATTGACGATATTAGAGAAAATATTTGCAAATTGATCGAATTTCATCCTGAAATAGAGGTTGTTGGTGAGGCCGCTACAGCTAAAGAAGCTATGGAAAAGGCAAAGCTGACCAAGCCAGATGTGATATTAATGGATATCAATATGCCTGGTATGGATGGCATTGCTGCCACTGAGGTTATTACGGAAGAGTTGCCAGAGATCAATATTATCATGATGAGTGTGCAGGGGGAGCAAGAGTATTTACGCCGTGCGATGATTGCTGGTGCTAAGAATTATTTAATTAAACCCTTTACTAGCGATGAACTGTTACAGGCGGTTACTCAGGCGTATAATAACGAGCAAAAACGCAAAAATGCTCTTAAAAACGAGAAAGCGGCAATGAAAAAAGGCCAAATTATTACTGTGTTTAGTACGAAAGGAGGAGTGGGCAAAACAACGATTTCTACTAATTTAGCAGTAGCGCTAGGAGAGTTGTTTGGGGGTAAGGTTGGAGTACTCGATGCAGATTTACAATTTGGCGATATCGCATTATTTCTAAATATCATGCCCAAGGCAACTATTTTTGATTTGGTGCGGGATATCGATAGTTTAGATAGTAATCTATTGGAGAGCTATTTGACCAGTTATAATGATAACGTGCAAGTGTTAGCAGCACCTTTTCGCCCCGAGCAAGCGGATGCGATTGCTGGCAATCATTTAACAACTATTTTGAAAACAATGGTCAATATGTTTGACTATGTGGTGATTGACACTGCGCCAGTTTTTAATGAGGTAATGCTCAGTGTGCTTGATGCTGCTGATTGTATATTAGTGGTTTCGTCTTTGGATTTGCCATCGATAAAAAATGTTAAAATCTGTCTAGAAATTATGGAGTCTCTGCATTATCCGCCAGAAAAAATAAAAATAGTATTGAACCGAGATAATTCAGAAGGCGGAATCGAGACCAGTGAGGTGGAAGAAAGTTTTCATCAAAAGCTCATGGGCACCCTGCCCAGTGATGGAAAAATTGTATTGGCGGCAGTAAACAAAGGCATTCCCTTTGTGTTGAGTCATCCTGAAACTATGGTAGCACAAGGCGTATACAAACTGGCGAAGGCCATTGTCAATGAAGAAACAGAGGTTCCGGTGGTAACCAAAGGGATGGTCAGTAGGCTTAAACAGTTGTTTCGTTAAAAGGGGTGAAAGCGATGATCTTCATGATTTCCGTAGTATTATTTATTACGTTGTTGGTGATCATTACCCTGTGTTATAATTATACAACTGAGAATGGACATACTACCAGTAACCGTATCGAGCAGTATGTGCAAAAAGAGCCGATGAATAAGCAGACAAGTGCGTTGTCCACAGAAAAAGATCAGTTTAGCCTGTGGCAATTGCTTGTTAATGAGATGAGTAAATACTTTGGAGCATTGCAATGGTCACGCTTAATTGAACACAAGTTGATTCAAGCCGCTCTGCCCATGCGGGGCGCGGAATTTATGGTTATTTGTGTTGGCGTAGGAATCGTAGGGACAGTGATATTCCTGTTATTAAGTGGGAGCATATCACTGAGTCTAATGGGAGGGGCAGTAGCGCTTAGCGTACCTTTTCTGATCTTACAGGCAAAGATTAGTCAACGTAAAAAGGCATTTAATGATCAATTAGGTGATACGATGGTGCTGATTGCCAATGCGCTACGTACCGGTTATAGCTTTATGCAGGCTGTGGATATGGTATCGAGGGAAATGGCTAAACCGATTGGCGAAGAGTTTGCTAGGGTACTCAAAGAAATGAATTTAGGCGTAACCGTTGAAGATGCCTTGAATAATATGGCAAAAAGAATGAATAGTGAGGATTTGGATCTAGTCATTACAGCGGTGCTGATTCAAAGACAAGTAGGTGGAAATTTGGCAGTCGTACTTGATAGTATTGCCAATACCATTCGTGAGCGGATTAAAATTAAAGGCCACATCCGGACGCTGACAGCCCAGGGGAAAATTTCCGGGATTATTATTGGGTTGTTACCCATTATTATTGGTGGCATAATTTATGTAGTGAATCCTGAATATATCAAAGTACTATTTACCCATCCACTGGGGAAAGCTATGCTAGTGGCTGGTGCAGTGAGTCAATTGATTGGTATGATGGTGATCCGTAAGATTATTAATATTGATATATAAGGTACAAGATTGATACAAGGTTCTATGAGAAAAGATGGTTGGGTGAAGACATGGAAAGTGTTGAAACAAAGGCTCTTGATAAAATTATTAAAAACACCATAACGGCTGTTGAGCAGGGAAAATCTCAGATTTATGATATTTATGAGGCTGCTCGCAGTGAAATGGAACATGTAAAAAAAGATCTAGAACGTATTAAACAAGAAACTATTGATATTATCTTTCAGGTGGATGAATTAGGGAAAAAGGAACGACGTTCTAGACTTAGATTAGTGGAAGTTAGTCGTAATTTTGGCGTATACTCCGAAATCGATATTAAAGCAGCTTATGATGAAACTAAAAATATACAAGTTGAATTAGCTGTAGCTAGGGCTCAAGAGCAAAATTTGCGCCATCTACGAGATGAAATGGAGCTTAGATTGCGCTCGATAAAGAATACCGTCACTAAGGCTGAAAATCTAACCACCCAGGTGGGAGCGGTGTTAGGCTATTTAGGTGATCAAATGGGTGGCGTAGCATTGCAGATTGAGTCTATGCAACAAAGCCAGGTATTTGGGTCTAAAATTATTAAAGCACAAGAAGAAGAAAGACGTCGTGTGTCGCGGGAAATTCATGATGGACCAGCGCAAGCGATGGCTAATATCGTATTTCGGGCTGAAGTTTGTGAACGGTTGGTTGATGTTGATATGGTGCGGGCTAAAAAAGAACTTGTCGACCTGCGGGAACAAGTACGAGGCTGCCTAAAGGAAACTCGTAAAATAATTTTTGACCTTCGACCCATGACCTTGGATGATTTAGGATTAGTTCCGACGGTGAAGCGTTTTTTAGATACGGTCAAAGAACGTAGTGGAATTATTTCTGCGGTACGGGTGCTGGGTGAAGAACGCCGACTGGACTCTTATATCGAGGTCGGTTTATTTAGAACCATTCAAGAAGCCATTAATAATGTAGAGAAACATGCTCAAAGCACGATCATTCATATTGTTATGGAATTTCGACGTGAGGCGTTATCAATCACGGTTGAAGATAATGGTAAGGGATTTGACACGGCGGAGAATGTGGGGAGTGAAAGTTTCGGCTTAATTGGTATGCGTGAACGAATCAAACTCCTAAATGGGGAATTAATGATTAAATCCATAAAAGGAACGGGCACCAAAATAGCGATTAAGGTTAGCTTACTACCCTGATTTCTTAGATCAGGGTAGTATGTGAAAAGGCTGTTTGAAAATATCCAGATGCTAAGTAAAGGACGCAGATGGGAATTTTTAAACAGCCTTTATTTAATATCTTGATTCGAATGGGAGATGGTACTAATGGCTACAGTACAAGGGGGAGGACAACGGTTTCGGTTTATGGCAAGTGGGATCGTGACGTTATTTTTAGTTATAATTATTGTCAGGGCAGCTAAGCTGCTTGTTATGTCGAGTGAGTATTTGCTATGGGGTATTCCTGTTATTGTTGTGAGTGTGCTGGATATTTATTTTTTAACGCGCAGTCTTTTGCATGAGCCTAAGAAGATGGATACTCGGTTATCTACCTTGATCATTAGTATCGGGGCGACCTTTGGTTTTAGCCTTGTGGCGCTGGGGATGGGAGATGGCTCCTTCCAAGTACCCTATTTGCAAGTCGTACAACAGGTGGGGAAGTTTTTAGCGATCATGCCCTATCCCGTTGTTGTATGGGCACTTTTTTGTCTCAAGGATTGTCTGACTGTTGTACCAGAAGCTCATACGGTAGTGGCAAATGGAATCTATCGTTATTCTAGGCATCCCCTGTATGTCTGTTATATTATCTGGGCAGTTGCCAATATGATGATGTTTCCTACCCTGTCCATGATGATTGGTTCCATGGCGCAGATTACCTTTTTGATTGTGAGATTGCGCAGGGAGGAACAGTTGTTGCTGGCTACCTTTCCAGAGTATCGAGAATACTACAAGCGGACGGGACTTTGCGGAAGGGTATAGGAAAAAACGCCTATTTTTAACGCCTAAAAGATAGGAATAAACACCTATTGAAGTTGAAAAGCAATCTGCTATACTTTAACTAAGGAACGACACAGAAAGACGAAAAACGACAATAAAGAGAAACGCATTATAAAAAAAGGGAGGAATAGTCATGTTAACAATGAGAATGTTGAATGCAATGCTCCGGAGTGAAAAAGGACAAGGTATGGTAGAATACGGACTGATTCTAGCCCTGATCTCAGTAGTGGTAGTTGGTATTATGACAACGATGGGTACGGATCTTAAGACCATGTTTACAACTGTGTCTGGTAGTTTATAAGTAAGATGAATAGGTTAGACGTTTTCGGTTACAGTGTGAAGGCTTTTGCCTACGCTAAAGACTTGGCACATGCCAAGTCTTTTTTATTATACTAGAAGATCACTTTTATTAGGGAAAAGGGGGTGCAGACATGCTTAGGCTAAGTTCTTATTTGAAAAATAACCGTGGACAGGCTTTAGTAGAGTTTGCTCTCGTATTGCCAGTGCTCTTACTGTTGGTAGTTGGAGCGATGGAGTTTGGCTTGATTATTAATGAATATCTGGTGGTAACAGAAGCGGCGCGGGAGGGCGCTCGCTCGGCAGCACTAGGTAACAGTAACGCGACTGTAATAGCAGCAGTAAACACAGCAGCTAGCCAAATTAATACTGCCAAACTTACCATTACGATTGCACCATCGACGACTAGAGTGACAGGGAGCGGGGTTACGGTAACGGTGCAAAAGCCTGTGCAGGCGATTACGGGCCTGATAAGTCCCTTTTTTCCAGCGGGCTTTACTCTGCAGGGAGTTTCCACCATGCTGGTAGAGTAGATGATAAAAAGTTAAGTAAGAGGTGGGAAAGATGTCACTGCTAAAGCGGTTAGAAGCGCAAAAACAAACAGAACAGGCAACGCAAGGTAAAGATCGAGATGGCAAACCCATTACTATCGTGAAAATTGATCCTTTTTTAACGTTAAAAGGTAGTATTCATAAGCGTATTGTTGATGAAATGAGTCAAGCGGAAAGCAAGGAGTTAACGGCTAAAGATGTGGATAAAAAAGCATTAGAAGATTTTGTAGCGAGAATTGCTAATTTGGTCATGGATGAAGAAGCTATACCTGTAGCGCGTGGCGATCGCAGCCGAATTATTCTTGAAGTTGTGGACGAGGTAATCGGGTTTGGACCAATCGATCCACTATTAAAGGACGATAGTGTATCTGAGATTATGGTCAATAGTGCCAGCCAAGTATATGTAGAACGCAAGGGAAAACTGGTACTAACGGATGTAAATTTTCGTGACGATGCTCATGTGATGCAGGTTATTGAAAAAATTGTGGCACCTCTTGGACGAAGGATTGACGAAAGTTCTCCTATGGTTGATGCTCGTTTACCCGATGGCTCTCGGGTAAATGCGATTATCCCGCCGCTGGCACTGCGGGGACCTTGCATTACCATTCGTAAATTCGCCAAAGATCCATTGCAAATCCAAAATTTAATAGAGTTTGGTACATTAACTGCGGAAATGGCGGACTTCTTACGAGCATGTGTAGAGGGGAAGCTTAATATTGTGGTATCAGGAGGTACAGGATCAGGTAAAACCACCACTTTAAATATCTTATCCTCATTTATCCCTGATGATGAACGTATTGTCACCATCGAGGATGCAGCGGAATTGCAACTACGTCAAGATCATGTGGTGAAACTGGAGACACGTCCTGCTAATATTGAAGGAAAAGGTGCCATCAGCATGCGAGAATTAGTGAAGAACTCACTGCGCATGCGTCCTGATCGTATCGTAGTCGGCGAGGTTAGAAGTGGGGAAGCCTTGGATATGTTGCAGGCGATGAATACTGGGCATGATGGTTCCTTGACTACTGGCCATGCCAATAGCCCACGGGATATGATTAGCCGCTTGGAAACCATGGTATTAATGGCGGGCTTAGATCTTCCAGTCAGGGCAATTCGGGAACAAATTGCTTCTGCTGTTGATCTAGTTCTTCAACAGTCTCGTTTGCAAGATGGCAGTCGACGTATTACTCATTTGACAGAAGTTCAGGGTATGGAAGGTGAAATCATTACGTTACAAGATATTTTTGTTTTTGAACAGAAAGGCAAGGATGACAATAATAAAATTATCGGTAAGTTTAAGCCAACAGGTATTCGTCCGAAGTTTATGGATAAGCTGGCTGCCAATGGTATTCATCTTTCGAATGATGTTTTTTGGCAAAAATAAGGAATTTGATTTTTAAAGTTGTCGAAGAGAAAGGTGGTGAAAGACATGTTGCTTCTCATCGCTGTGTTGGCGTTTCTTGCTGTTTTTTCATTACTATACTTACTGTTGACTACCTATGGGCCTACCCAGGGATCGGTTGCGATTCGCTTGCGGGCATTAGAGGCGAGAAGACAAGGACGTAGTGATATTGACGAGGAATTAGCCAAACCATTTTCCAAGCGAATCTTATCGCCATTTATAAAAAACTTAGTTGGGATGTTCATGTGGTTAGCTCCTAAATCTTTGCGTCGGATTATGGAAGAACGGATGGCTATGGCCGGTGGTTTTGGCAAACTAAGTGTGGATGAATTTTTGTTATTATGTGGTTTCTTGGCGGTTTGCTTGCCAGGCACCATGGGAATGTTGCTCATCGTAATGAAGGCACCGATCAATAAAGTGGTGGGATTAAGCATGATTACCTTTGTTGTTGGTCTACTGATACCGATTATGTTGGTGAATCAGAAGATTGCTACTCGGAAACTGAGCATGCAAAAGGACTTACCCGATGTCCTTGATTTACTGACGGTCAGTGTGGAGGCGGGGCTGGCTTTTGATGGTGCATTAGATAAATTAACAGAAAAGATGAAGGGTGCTCTGGTTGAGGAATTTAACCGCATGCTCCAAGAAATACGGATGGGCGTTACTCGCCGTGATGCGCTAGCAGCCTTAGGTAAGCGCTGTAATACACCAGATGTATCATTGCTGACTACCTCATTGATACAAGCCGATCAATTGGGGGTTAGCATTGGTAATGTGCTACGGGTCCAGTCAATCAGCATGCGAGAAAAACGTAAGCAACGCGCAGAAGAAAAAGCAATGAAGGCACCTGTAAAAATGATGCTGCCCCTCGTGTTATTTATTTTCCCCACGATTTTTATCGTTCTCCTAGGGCCTGCAGTGATTCAGATCATTACTACATTTAAAAATAAGTAGGTGGGAAGATGTGCATAAATAATGTTACGAAAGGCACTAGAGTGGCAGTTCATCTCTGCCTCGCGGATACTTTTTGGCGGCGCTTAAAAGGGCTACTAGGCACCAATTCATTGCCCATGGGGCATGGACTTATGATTAAACCTTGTAATAGTGTACACACTTTTGGCATGGCTTACCCCATTGATGTATTGTTCGTAGATCGTGATGATCGGATTATAAAAATTGTTGCTGGCATGCTAGCAGGGCGAGTGGCGATGGCGGGAGGGAGTCACTATGTAGTTGAACTACCTAGGGGCACAGCGGAGCAAACGTCGTGTTCTATCGGTGATGTACTTGAAGTTATGTAATTATGATCATGTAAAATGAAATATTTCTGAAGAGTATGCCGTTATTTTGTACGGTAGATTACAACGAGATGATGGCCGACTTTACAAGTGAAGTCGGTTTTTCTACAGCAAAGCCATGTTCTAAACTTGAAAAGGTAAGAGGCTAGCCATTACGTTTGCAAGGAGGCAAAAGATAATGATGATCAAGCGTATTTTAAATAATCAGCGGGGTTCAGTCGTGGTACTAGCGGCCTTATCGCTTATGGGGCTAATCGGCTTTGCCGGGTTAGTGGTCGACGTAGGTTCTTTATATGTAGAGCAGACCAAATTGCAAAATACAGTAGATGCTGCTGTGCTAGCTGGTGGACAGGCACTGACTAACACTTCTCAAGCAACCATTCAAGCCAATCAATACATTACTAGTAATGGTGAAAACCCTGCCAATGCTAAGGTAACCTATTCAAACGGTAATTCCCAAATCAATGTGACTATCACCAAGAAGGTTCCAACGTTTTTCATGGGAGCATTTGGTTTTCCTACAGTTGCGGTGTCTGCATCGGCATCTGGTGTAGTAGCTCCTCCAGGCGGCCCCTTTAACTATGCGATATTTTCGGGAAGTACCACAGTAGGTTTACCATTAAACGGTAGTGGCTTTGGCATTAAAGGTTCAGTTCATACCAATAATAATCTAGTCGTTAATGGTAGCTCCATTACTATTTCGGGAGCGGCAGAAGCCGTAGGAACGGTTACTATAAATGGTAGCGGCATAACTGTGGGGTCTACAGTGCCTAAGGCAAGTAATATTGCAATGCCTGATTATAGTGCTTCCATAGCCGCCGCCGCCGCGGCAGCCAATCAAACCTATAGTGGGAGCAAAACCATCAATGGTAGTAGCATCACGGCAGGTTCAATGTATGTGCAGGGCACCCCTGGTACTGTTACCGTAAATGGTTCGGCATTCACCGCGACAGGAGCAGTAATGGCAGATGGTGGCATCACTATAAATGGAAGTGGGGTAGCTTCTGGTAACAGTCAAGTATGCTTTTATTCAAAAAACGGTAACATAACAGTTAATGGCAGCGGTATAAATCTTTCTGGAGTGTTGTACGCTCCCAATGGCAACATCGTTATCAATGGGAGCGGCATTACGGTAGATGGCAGTGTTGTGGGCAATCAAGTAGTTATCAATGGTAGCGGTTTTAACGTTGATAGAACAGACTATCCCGTAACATCTCTGCCGAGCACTCATGTGCAATTGACCCAATAAAAGGCGAAACCCACATTCTTCATATGCTTGATCTAAGGTATCAGCAAAAAAATAAGTAGTCAGATTCTGTTCAGAAAATTGACTGCTTATTTTATTTCTGATGCCCAAGTGCATGAAAAAGCATTGCTCTTTATGTATCAAATCATATATTATAATAAATAAGGCATCTGAAAGAAAATAAGTAGTCAAAGATTCTGAGGACATTTTGTGCTAGGCGAAGAACCATAACGCAAAATAGGCCAGAATCTGACTAGGTATTTTTTTGAAGGTGCCTAAGTTTCAAGTTATTGTTAGCTGTAATAATATTTTAGTGTGAACACATTATTGTAGGAATTTTTCTATAATAGGGGGGTGTACTGGTATGGGAAAACCTTTAAAAATTCTGGTTGCTGATGATAGTAAAATGGATCGCCAAACACTCTCTAATAATTTGACCGCATGGGGATACCAGGTTTATGAAGCCGTTAATGGTAAAGAAGTAATTGAAATGGTTGATGTGATCAGGCCAGATTTAATTATTTTAGATGGTATTATGCCTCAAATGGATGGCTATGCAGTATGTAAATATTTGCGGAGTCGAGAGGCTAAACATAAAGTTCCCGTTATTTTAATTACAGCTTATGATAAGCCAGAAGCTGTTGCCCTGGCATTTGAGTCAGGGGCTGAGGATTATTTAACAAAGCCACTATACTGGGATGTGTTAAAATACAAATTACAGAAGATTTTTCGTGCCCAAAATGCAGAAACCGCGCTGCGCAAAAGTGAAGAAAAACTGCAAGGGATTTTTAATAATGTGGTGGCAGGTATCAGTCTGCTGGATGATCGTGGTCAATGCATGTATGCAAATCAAAAAATGGCGGAGTTACTAGGGTATTCTATTGAAGAGTTATATCAAATCAACATACGTGATGTTACCCATGAGGAAGACTGGCCTTTAACCAAAGAACATATGGTCGAGATGTTAAAAAATGTAGTCAAGGAATACCATATTGAAAAACGCTATGTGAAAAAAGATAAGACAATTTTTTGGGGGCGGTTATCCGCTGCTGTTGTGTGCAATAGTAGGGGGAAAGTAGAATATATCATTGGTGTGGTTGTTGATATTACTCAGTTTAAAAATGAAACGGAAAAACTGCGGGCTAGCGAGGAACGATTTAGGCATTTTGTAGAAAATTTTCCAGGGATTATCTATGTAAAAGATAAAGAAAGTCGTACCTTATTATTAAGCAAACAGTTTGCAGGCCTGCTGAATGAACAGGTGAACAATATATTAGGTAAGAAGAATGGAGACCTTTTTCCGCAGGAAGTCGCCAATTTGATGACTGCTGATGATGAAGAAGTTCTCAATTTACAACCTGGTGATTATAAATTAGTGGAAGAGTGCTTTATAGATAATGGCCAGAAAAAGTGGTATGACAGCTATAAATTCCCCGTGTTACGCGATCAAGCAGAACCCTTAATCGGTGGTATTAAAGTGGAAAGTACAGATCGCAAACGCATGGATGCCCAGCTTAAATTACAAAATAAATATTTATTGGCGCTAAATGAAGTAACCTTCCAATTATTAAATCGCTTGGATCTGGATGATGTATTAGCGATGGTGATAAAACAAGCCACAGAAACATTTGGTAAGGTAAGTGGCGGTTTATATATGCTACAGGAAAACGGTTTAGATGTTGAACTTAAATTTGCTGTTGGACGGGATGAAGAAAATATTGGGTTAACTCATGGTAAGACCGAGGGACTGGTGGGGGAGGTATTCGCTACGGGACAACCTCTTATTGTTGAGAATTATCAGCAATGGGAGCACCGTATTGATCATCCTGCTTTCAAACATTTAGAGGTAGTGATAGGATTGCCTCTGGTTTCTGGGAAAAATATTGTTGGTGTCTGTGTGATTCTCCGTGAAGATGTATGGAACTTTACGGCAGAAGAAAAACTGTTAATAAAGCGTTTCATGGCTTTAGCTTCCATTGCTTATGATAATGCCCTTTTATATCGACAGGCTCAGGATGAAATAGCCGAGCGTAAGATCGTGGAAGAAAAATTAAGACATATGAGTATGCATGATTCCCTTACTGAGCTGTATAATCGTACCTATTTCTCTGAAGCAATGAAAAACATTGCTACTGGGCATTATTCGTCTATCGGTATCATTGTGGCAGACATTGATGGGTTGAAAACAGCCAATGATACATTAGGACATGCCTGTGGTGATGATCTGATTATTGCCGCAGGGAATCTCTTAAAAAAATCTGGCCGTTCTAATGATGTGGTTGTCCGGATTGGCGGCGATGAATTTGTAATGTTCTTGCCAGAAGTAACGGTGGATATGGTGGCAGAGATCGTTCAGCGAATTAGAAATCCTAAGGTTTGTTATCAAATTTCGCCTGCAGGGAATTGCCTGTGCTTATCCGTAGGCTGGGCAGTTAGTAATAGCCAGGGAGCCGATATTTATGATTTATTTAAAGAAGCAGATGAACATATGTATCGGGACAAACTGGCGAATAAATCAAAGAAACTTGGAAGGTAGCCGTATTACTGTTATTTTTCAATAGAGAGCGGGTATACTATAGTAAATGAAAATTTAATTTTAAAAGGAGGTAACAGCGTTGCATTTTAAGCAAACAGATACTCCTTTGCTGGCTGCCATGCAATATTATGTACAAGATCGTGTGATTCCTTTTCATACACCAGGACACAAACAAGGAAAGGGCATGCATCCTACGTTAGAAAAATTGATCGGCAGAGATGCTTTGGCACTAGATTTGGCGTTAATCGAAGAGTTAGATGATTTTCACGAACCTTATGGGTGTATTAAAGATGCTCAAGAACTGACTGCTCAGCTATATGGTGCGGATCATAGCTTTTTTGTCATTAATGGTACGACTGGTGGCATTTACGCCATGATATTAGCGACTGCTGGTCCTGGAGAAAAAATTATCGTGCCGCGCAATGCTCATCGTTCCATTATTGGCGGAATTATTTTAAGTGGGGCTACCCCAGTATTCATGCAACCAGAGGTTGATGAGGAGTTGGGGATGGCTATGGGCGTTACGCCTGAGACTGTGGCCTTGACAGTAGCCAAGCATCCGGATGCGAAGGCTGTATTGATTATTAATCCCACCTATTATGGAGTAGTCACTGACTTACAGAAGATCGTGGATATTGTTCATGAACATAATATGATCGTGCTGGTGGATGAAGCTCATGGTCCTCATCTTCGGTTTAGCAGTCGGTTACCGATTCAGGCGATTGATGCGGGCGCCGATATTTGTGCGCAAAGTAGTCATAAAATTATTGGTGCCCTTACTCAGTCATCGATCGTTCACTGTCGTGAAGGGCGTATTAGGGTTCCTCATCTGAAGGCCATGCTACAGCTAACCCAGTCGACAAGCCCTAATTATATTATGTTAGCGTCTTTAGATGTAGCTCGAATGCAGATGGCAGTGGAAGGTACCAAGCTAATTGAACAGGCCATTGATTTGGCTAATTGGGCTAGGCTAGAAATCAATCAAATCCCCGGTTTATATTGTTTTGGTGTCGAAAAAATTGGCAGGCCTGGCGTCTTTGATATGGATCCTACAAAAATTACGGTAACGGTTAAAGGCTTAGGCTTAACAGGGGCTGAAGTTGAGAAAATTCTACGTCATGAATACAAGGTGCAGGCGGAACTATCTGATATTTATAATGTTCTTTTTTTGATTACTCTTGGTGATCAGGAGTATGAAGTGAAGACTTTGGTGGCTGCTCTTAGGGCGGTAGCAACAAAATATGCAGTACCTTGTAAGGTTGATTCCGTAGAGGACGATCATCATGTTCATTATCCTGCTCCACCACAACGCATCTTATCACCGCGGGAGGCCTTGTTTGGTAATACCTGTTTAGTGCCTTTTACAGAATCCATGGGAATGGTTTGTGCTGAAATTGTAACTTTTTATCCACCGGGCATTCCCATCTTGTGCCCAGGTGAGAGGATTACCCAAGAAATTATTGATTATTGCCAGCGACTGCAACAAGCTGGTATGCATATATCGGGGCCAGAAGATTGTACACTACAGACCATAAAAGTGGTAGATTAGCAGACAGGAGCCGTCCAACTGGAAGGCTCCTGTCTTTGTTTTGCTTGTGAACTTAGGCCCATACAAATAGGAATAAGCGCCTATTGAATATAAAAGAGAATCTGATATAGTTTAATTAAGAAATAACAAAGAATGATAAAAAACGACAAAAAAGGAATCCATCATAAAAGAGGGAGGAATAGCCATGTTAATAATGAAAATGATGAAGGTAATGTTGCGGAATGAACAAGGGCAAAGCATGGTAGAATATGGACTGATTCTAGCCCTGATTGCCGTAGTGGTCATTGGTATTATGACAACGATGGGTACTGATCTTGGTACCATGCTTACAACTGTGTCTGGTAGTTTATAAGTAATATAAAAATGAGATGTAGTTTTATAGTTATTGTTCATCAAATAAGAAAATTAGTAATTCAGTCAAGGGGAGCATACCACCAAATAAAGACAGGAGCTGTTCAACGCAGGGCTCCTGTCTTTATTTGTAGCGTACCTTATATAGTAGGTATAAATTGCTTATCATTAATTTTATGGATTTTATTTTTCCTAAATCTGAGCCCTCAGGTCATTGTACTAAGAATAACAAACTTCATACAACATACAAAATACTTTTTACATATATGTAAATATAAGAATTATGAGAAATCAGAAAATGTGAAATGGTGTTTTCATGAGCAATGTCCACTGCATAGAAATCAATATACTCCTGCAATAAAAGAAAATGTATATTGATTTTAAGTGAGTTGTTACTTTGGTAAGCCTGTAGTTTATGACGAAAATAAAGTAATACAAAAAACATTGACTGTTTTTGTCGGTTGCGGTACTATGATTACGGACCAGAATTATTTGCAAAATTATGAACAGTAAAAAAAACAAGTATTAGGAAAAAAGAAGTGGCAAAAAAAGGAGGTTATTTCATACCGCATATCTAGCTTTGCTTTTTTGGAATGATTTTTTCAATGTTGTTTGCCGCTGCGAATACTTATTTGGAATTTATGTATTTGCTAGTGGCTTGTTATCTTGGTTTGTTATTATACTTTTATTTATTGCAGTGTCACTGAACTATAACAAATAGGAAAGAGGTAAATTTTATGAATAATAAATTATCTAAAGATGCATATGGTGGCGTAGCTGGTAAAGATTACGTTCCTTACATTTCAAGTGGCTCTAAATCTGGTGGAAATGTTGCCGTATTAATAATTGGTATTATTTTAGCTGCTTTATTTGCAGCATCTACTGCCTATTCAGGCATGAAATCAGGTCTTACCGTTGCGGCAGGTATACCTGGATCTATCATCGGTTCAGCATTTATAGCTGCATTTGCTAAGCAAAAAGGTATCCTTGGCAAAAACTTACTTCAAGGTATGTCAAGTGGTGGGGAATCTGTTGCTAGTGGTGTTATATTCGTTTTACCATCAATCCTTTTAATCGGTTCTCAAGTTAGTTTCATAGAAGGTTTTGTTGTTGGTGTAGGTGGCGTTTTATTTGGTATAGGAGCCGCTTCATTGGTTTACAATTATTTAATTGTTGAAGAACATGGTAAACTAATGTATCCAGAGTCAATGGCCATATCTGAAACACTGGTTGCTTCAGAAGGTGCTGGAGAATCAATGAAGTATATGGCAATCGGTTTCGGAATTAGTGGTATTCTAACCGTTCTAACAGACTCATTTTTGAATGTAGCAAACGATGTTATCAGCTTTGTAAATGAAAGCTTTTACAAGTGCAAATTTGAAGTTGAAGTGAGTCCAATGTTATTAGGTATTGGATTTATAGTTGGTTTGGAAGTCTCTCTAACTATGTTTGCGGGCTCAATCTTATCAAACTTTTGTATTCTTCCTTTAATCGGTTACTTTGCTGAACTTGGAAAAGACGGTGCAACAGTATGGAATAACCATAGCGTTGCTATAAACGCTATGCATGTTAAGCATATTGCTGGTAGTTATGTAAAATATATTGGTGCAGGCATGATGCTTTCTGGTGGTTTGATCGGTGCTATCAAACTGATACCTACCATAATTTCATCGATAAAGGAAACTCTTAATGCCAAAACTGCAAATGGCGCTGAGGGGTCATCTGCTGGAAACATGATATTGCTTAGTGGTATCATTCTGGCTTTCATCGGGGGCTTTGTAGTATCTGGTGGTAATATGGTAATGGCGATATCCGCTGCTATTTTATCAGTATTTTTGTCATTATTATTTGTTATCGTTTCCGGTCGTTTAACTGGTACAATCGGAACTTCAAATCTTCCTGTATCCGGTATGACCATCGCTTCTATCGTTCTTGTAACGTCATTATTTGTTATTATGGGATGGGTAAATCCTGCAAACAACAAATCTTTACTGTTATTTGGTACATTTATCGTTACTGCGATATCAATCGCTGGCGGTTACTCACAATCACAAAAAGTTACCTACATCATAGGCGGTAACAAAAATGAAATGCAGAAATACTTTACGGTTGCTAGTATCGTTGGTGTTGCAGTAGTAGTTGGTACTATATTGTTACTGTCCAGCCAACTTTCAATGACTGGTGATAATGTTCCATTTGCATTGCCACAGGCTAACTTAATGTCAACATTAACGGCTGGTATCATGTCAGGTACATTACCTTGGGTTATGATCATTGCGGGTGCTGTTATGGGATTCGTTTTATTCTTATTAAACCTTCCTATCATGACAGTGGCAATAGGCTTTTACCTGCCAATATCTACAACTTCTATTATATTAGTAGGGGCATTACTTAGAATATTAGTAGAAAAAGTTTGTAAGTCTGAAAAAGAAAAAGAAGCTAGGGTTTCAAATGGTATCAGTTTATCTTCTGGACTTGTTGCTGGTGGTTCTATAATCGGGCTGGTAGGTATAATACTGCAAGTAACGGGTGTTATAAAGGCCACTGAGCCAAGTGGATTTGCTGCTGGTAATGAAATGGCATTTATCATTTTAGCAGTTCTCTTGGTATCAACTGCAATACCTATCATTACGGGTAAGGTAAAAAATGCACAAAAATAACCAAGATATTTTAAGTATAATATTCAAAATTTCTGATGGCTTAGAATACGAAGTAAGTACAGACAATATTGTTACTATGCTTGAAAAGCAAGATAATAGCATTCAAAGATTCTTTAGAAAACTTAAATTTGCAATTCCAGAATATAAAAAAACTTCTCTCGATGAATATGGAAGTTATGCTTTTTTACTAATAGATGGCATGAAAACTGTAAAAGAGATTGGCGCAAATCTAGAAGCAAAGTATGGTGAGCAAGCTCACCCGCTTTATGAAAGATTATTGTTATTCTTAAACCATATCGATGTTAATTGTCACTATATAGAAAAAACAAACTTCTAGCGCATAAAGATGGCACTACACTGTAGTTGCCATCTTTATGTATTATTAGACTCTCTAGGCTAATTAGGGGCTGTTTGTTTAATGAATTTTCTAATGACCAAATTACAATGCTGTGTTACTATATTGTATAATGTAAGTTTATTAGGATATGGATATAAAACAGTGGGTATTTGTACACTATAAGGCATCTGAGAAAAATAAGTAGTCAAAGATTCTGAGGCTATTTTGTGCTAGGCGAAGAACCACAAGCCACACATAGTGGGCGATGCAAGGTTTGTGGTGATGAAGCATAGCGCAAAATAGACCAGAATATGACTAGTTATTTTTTTGAAGATGCCTAAGATTATATTTGAAAAGTGATGGATTGATTGGAGCAGGACATGGGAAAGATATTTTGTCTAATGGGTAAAAGTAGTTCGGGAAAAGATACAATCTTTAAACAACTTATCGAAGATAAGGAACTAAAGCTATCGCCGGTTATTTCTTATACAACAAGACCGATTCGCCGTAACGAAAATCATGGTGTTGAATATTATTTTATTAATGAACAAATGTTAGATACATATGGGAAATCAGGAAAAATAATTGAAAAACGAGAGTACAATACAATCAATGGTAAATGGTTTTATTGTACAGTAGACGATGGTCAAATTGATTTACAGCAACCAATTGATTACTTAGTAATCGTTACATTAGAAGCATATTGCAATCTTAGGAATTATTTTGGGATTGATTCTACCGTGCCTTTTTATATTGATGTTGATGATGGAATTCGATTAGAGCGGGCATTAAGGCGAGAACGAAAACAACAAACTCCCAACTATGATGAATTATGTAGGCGCTTTTTAGCAGATGGTATTGATTTTGGGGACGGTAAGTTACAAGATTGCGGAATTGTAAAACGTTATCAGAATGCAAGATTATATGAATGTATGAAGAAAATTAAGGATGATATCATAAAAATGACAAGTCAATCTTAATGCACGGGAAAATAATAGTATTTTCCTGTGTAGATAAATGATGTAAGGCATCGGCAAGAAAATAACTAGTCCTCAGAATCTTTGACTAGTTATTTTCTCGCTGATGCCTTATTTGTTGCCAAAAAATAAAATGTTAGAATTTTCAAAGAATCTATTGACCAACTTATACGTATAAGATAGAATAAACATATAAAACATGTACGTACAAGTATGGAAATGTTGGAGGGATTTATATGAGTAAATTTTCGAATGATGTTAAACAGTTAGCAGTATATGTTGGTGGTAAAGAAAATATAGCCGCTATCACCCATTGTTCAACGCGCCTCCGGTTTGTATTAGTAGATAATCAAAAAGCGGATGTTAGCAAAGTGGAAAGCCTTGCGGCGGTAAAAGGAACATTTACCCAAGCTGGTCAGTTTCAAGTTATTATTGGTAATGAAGTTTCAGAGTTTTATCATGAATTTGCTGCGGTTGTAGGCATTGACGGTGTTAGTAAAGAGCAAGCAAAAGATGCTGCTAAAAACAATATGAATATTATGCAAAGACTGTTAGCTAATTTAGCCGAAATATTTACTCCGTTGATTCCTGCAATTGTCGTAGGAGGGCTAATTTTAGGCTTCCGTAATGTAATTGGAGATATGAAACTTTTGGCAGATGGCACCAAGACCATTGTAGAACAATATCAATTTTGGGCAGGAGTTCACTCGTTTTTATGGTTAATCGGTGAAGCAATTTTTATGTTTTTGCCTGTAGGCATTACCTGGTCTATTTCAAAAAAAATGGGTACAACGCAAATTTTAGGAATTGTGTTAGGGTTAACCCTCGTATCGCCACAACTCCTAAACGCCTATGCTGTGGCTGGTACGGCGGCTGATAAGATTCCCTTCTGGGATTTTGGTTTCGCTAAGGTGCAAATGATTGGTTATCAAGCTCAAGTTATACCCGCTATACTGGCAGGCTTTATTCTCGTATTTTTTGAAAGAAATATCCGTAAAGTAGTTCCTGAATACATATCTATGATTGTAGTCCCCTTCTTTGCCTTGGTACCGACTGTATTAATTGCACACACCATTGTAGGCCCCATTGGTTGGAGTATTGGTAAAGGCGTATCCTACGTAGTTTATACAGGCTTGACTTCTTCTATGGGGTGGCTATTCGCCGCTGTTTTTGGTTTCGCTTATGCTCCCTTAGTAATTACGGGACTACACCATATGACAAATGCAATAGATTTACAGCTAATGGCTCAATTAGGGGGCACAAATTTATGGCCAATGATTGCGTTATCGAATATTGCCCAAGGATCGGCAGTTGTAGGAATTTTATATTTAAACAAACATGATGAAGATGAGAAGCAAGTATCAATTCCAGCAGCCATCTCTTGTTATTTAGGTGTTACAGAACCAGCGATGTTTGGTATTAACTTAAAATATGTATTCCCTTTTGTATGTGCCATGGTAGGATCAGCAATTGCTGCCGTTATTTCCGTAGCTTCGGGGGTTATGGCGAACTCAATTGGTGTTGGTGGTATACCAGGGATATTATCGATTAAGCCTCAATGTATCTCGGCCTTTCTGTTAGCAATGATGGTGGCTCTGATCGTGCCCCTGGTACTCACGGTTGTGTTGGGTAAAACTAAATACTCGGAAAAATTTAGCAAGAGATAGTAGTAACCACCTAAGATTCTGACGGGTCTAAATTGGTGGATTCAGAGATTATATGTTAAGAGGGGGGGATCGTAATGATCCTCTCTTCACTCTTGATATTGCAGAAAAGGAAGTAGTTTACTGATGAAAGATTTTAAAAAAAGTGTAATATATCAGATCTATCCCAAGTCATTTAAGGATTCAAACGGAGATGGAATTGGCGATTTAAAAGGTGTGATCGAAAAATTACCCTATCTTAAGCAACTAGGGATTGATTATATATGGTTAACACCTTTTTATGTTTCACCACAAAAAGACAATGGCTATGATGTAGCAGACTACTATCGCATTGATGAGAAATTTGGCACCATGGCTGATTTTGAGGAATTGGTGAGGGAAGGACGTAAGCTAGATATTGAAATTATGCTAGATATGGTTTTTAATCATACTTCTACTGAGCATAGCTGGTTTAAACGTGCCATGGCAGGGGAGGAAAAATATAAAAATTACTATATTATTGCCGAACCGAAAAATGGTGGTGAGCCAACCAATTGGCTTTCCAAGTTTGGTGGCTCGGCTTGGGAGTACATAAAGGAATGTAATGAGTATTATTTACATTTATTTGATGTAACGCAGGCCGATCTAAATTGGAAGAACAAAGAATTAAGGCAAGAAATCTTTGAGATTGTTAAATTTTGGATAGGAAAAGGCGTTAAGGGATTTAGGCTGGATGTAATTAATTTGGTAGCCAAACCAGATGATTATAAAAATGATGATAGGGGCGATGGGCGGCGTTTTTATACGGATGGCCCTAATATCCATGATTATTTAAAAGAATTTAATAGGGAAACCTTTGGGAAGCAAGCAGACGTGATCACCGTTGGTGAAATGTCCTCTACTTCCATTGAAAACTGTATTCGTTATTCAGCCCCCCAGGAGCAAGAATTATCAATGGTATTTAGTTTTCATCATTTAAAGGTTGATTATAAGGGGGGGGATAAATGGTCAGTAATGGATTTCGATTTTAAACAACTAATACAGATTCTGAATTTGTGGCAAGTGGAAATGCAAGAGGGTAATGGTTGGAATGCATTATTTTGGTGTAATCACGATCAACCACGGATTGTATCGCGTTTTGGTGATGATGAAAAATACCATAATAAATCAGCCAAAATGTTAGCAACCGTCATGCACATGATGAGAGGAACACCCTATATATACCAAGGTGAGGAAGTCGGTATGACCAATCCATATTTTGATAAAATTGAATTGCATAGGGATATAGAATCAATTAATTATTATGAAATAGCAAAGCAGCAAGGGCAAAATAAACAGCAAATAATGAGAGTTTTGCAGTCTAAATCTAGGGATAATTCCCGAACTCCCATGCAATGGGATACGAGTGCAAATGCTGGGTTTACGACCGGAACACCATGGATTTCGTTAAGCGAAAACTATCCAAATATAAATGTTGAAGCTAATTTACGGGATCGAAATTCAATTTATTATTATTATCAACAATTGATTCAGTTAAGAAAAGACTATGATATTATTGCTTATGGTAAGTATAAGCCCCTTGTTGCCGACCACGAGAAGATTTTTGCTTATATGAGAGAATACAAAAATCAAAAACTACTAGTAATAAATAACTTCTATGGTCAGGAAACAAAATTCCAATGCCCGATTGATATAGATGAATACAACCATAAAATTTTAATTTCTAATTATGCTGATTCTGCAAGTTATAGCAAAGAAATAGTCATAAGGCCTTATGAAGCGGTTGTTTATCATCTTGAGAAATAAATAACAGTATGTTAGAATGTTCTTGGTGATGAATGATGGATATTAAATATTTGAACATTTATAATGAAATGATAGCTAAGATTGAAAACGATAAATTTGGTACAAATGCAAAGTTGCCATCAGAAAATGAAATGATTAGTGAATATAATGTATCAAGAGATACCATACGAAAATCATTAAACCTATTAGAACAAAATGGTTATATACAAAAGATAAAGGGAAAAGGTTCATTTGTTTTAGATAGTAATAAAGTTAATTTCCCAGTGTCGGGATTGACCAGTTTTAAAGAGTTAGCACAAAAGATGGCTGCCGTTAGTGGTACTTTTTTAAAAGAACTAGAAAAAATTCCAGCAGATCCAACCATTCAGATGCAGCTAGATCTGACGGATCATGATGAAGTCTGGAAGGTAATACGGGTAAGGAAAATTGATGGCATTAAAATAATTATGGACAAGGATTTTTTTAATGCTCAATATGTGCCCTTGTTAACAAAAGAAATTTGCGAAGATTCCATTTACGAATATTTGGAAAGTCGGGTGGGGCTGAAGATCAGTTTTGCTAAAAAAGAAATCACCGTACAGCAAGCTTCTGCCGAAGATAAAAAATATTTAGATTTTGAAAACTCTAGTATGACCGTGGTGGTGGTAAAAAGCTACACTTATTTGGAAGATATGAATTTATTTCAATATACGGAGTCCAGGCACAGAGCGGATAAATTTAAATTTGTAGGTTTTGCCAGAAGAAAGTAGAATTTTTGCTGTGGTCAGCATTGCTGTATTGTAAAAAGGACTGTGTTGAAAGTAATATTTCAATACAGTCCTTTTTGGTAGTGCCGTTGATTAGTTGTGAGAAAAATCATAACTTTAACTTTAAATAAGCAGGATTTTATAGTAATAATAGGAAATATATCGTATTATAAGGGCACGGTGGCTTTAAACGCTTAGAAAGTTGTATAGGAGGCGTTATCATGCTGATTATTTTATTGGGTGCATCCGGTTCTGGCAAAACTACTATTGAAAAGAAGCTTGAAACAGCTGGTGTTCATAGATTGCGATCTCATACTACGAGAGCTAAAAAAAATGGTGAGCCTGAGGATGCCTATTATTTTGTGAAAAAAGATGAATTTAAAAAGGCTGACATTGTAGAAAGTGTTTTATACAAAAACAATTTTTTTGGACTTAGTCGTCATGAGTTAGAAGTTGCTCGGGTGCAGGATTGTGTGGTGACTCTCGATTGGAATGGGGCTCAGCAAATAAAGAATGTATTTCCGCTTGCGATCACCATTTATATCGATTGCCCTCTCTATCAGCTGGAAAAACGATTGCCAGCACAAGAGGATAGTCAAAAACAAATAAAAATGTTGGAACAAATTGAACTGGATTCAAGATGTGCAGAAGATTGTGAGTATATTGTACGCAATTATGATGGGCAATTAGATGAAGCAAGTGCTCGAATTCTTGAGATTTATCGTGAACATAAAAAGTTAATAAAGGGTGGAGATTGCGAGTAATGTAGTCTCCATCTTTTAATACTCCGGACGTAAGATCGGTTGAAAGGTTTCTTTATGGGGAATGCTAAGAGTAAAAAAACAAACATATAATTAGGCATTAAAAAATAAACATGGGAGGTACTATGGATCGTTCTAAAGCTTTAGGTGAGGAAAGAATTCCGGCATTACTTTGGAAGTTTTCACTTCCAGCAATTGCAGGTATGGTGGTCAACGCTTTATATAATGTCGTTGACAGTGTTTTCGTGGGACATGGTGTCGGCGAAGTGGGATTGGCAGCAGTAACCATAGCCTTCCCTATTATGATTATCTTAATGGCATTTGGGATGTTGGTAGGAGTAGGCGCATCGGCAGTTGTCTCTCTGCGGCTAGGTGAACATAAACAACAGGAAGCTGAAAAAATATTAGGTAATGCTCTCAGTCTGGTGGTCATACTGTCTATTGTCTTAACTACAGCTCTATTGTTCTTTTTGGATCCAATTTTGATCAGTTTGGGTGCGGATCAAACGGTGTTACCTTATGCCAGACAATTTACGAGAATTATTCTATGTGGCAGTCTGTTAATGTACATTGGTTTTGGTTTGAATAGTGTCGTGCGGGCTGAAGGCAATCCTAAAATAGCCATGGCTACGATTTTGATTTCAGCGGGTCTCAATATTATGTTAAACCCGCTATTTATTTTTGTCTTCCATTTAGGCATTGCTGGCTCAGCCTTGGCAACCGTAATTTCCCAAGCTGTATCCGCCATATGGATATTGGCCTATTTTCTGAGTAAAAGAAGCCTATTAAGGTTACGATTAGCCAATCTTGCTTTGGACAAGGATATTGTGATTAGTATTTTTAAGATTGGTATGTCTCCGTTTCTGATGCAAATTGGTGCCAGTGTTGTTACCGTGTTGTTTAACTTTAGCTTATTAAAATATGGTGGTGAGCTAGCGGTAGCGTCTATCGGAGTGATTAATAGAATTGCCATGCTCATGTTGATGCCGATCTTTGGACTCAGCCAAGGTTTACAGCCCATCATTGGTTATAATTATGGTGCCAAGAACTATGATCGAGTGCGCAAAGCCTTAAAGCTGGCTATCTATGCTGCCACCATATTTTCCACGCTGGGTTTTTTAGTAACCCAGGTGTTTGATGAGCAGATTATTCGCTTATTCAATGACAACCCTGATCTTATCCGGATCGGATCTCATGGCATGAGGATACAACTGGGAATGTTATCCGTAATTGGTTTTCAAATTATCGGTGCCAATTATTTTCAAGCCGTGGGTAAAGCTGGTTATGCCATTGTACTTAGCTTGTCAAGACAAGTCATTATCTTAATTCCGCTGATTTTACTCCTGCCAGGGATACTTGGTTTAAATGGAGCTTGGATGGCAAGTCCTATTGCTGATTTTGTATCAGCTATGCTGACGGGGACGTTCTTAATGAGGGAAATTCGTAAATTAGGTGTTATGTAGACTGCTTGTCAAAAATAGCGCCAATAAATATAAATATGGCAAATGATGATGGATAGGAGCATGAGTGGGAAGGCCACGGTTAGATACTGACGGAAGGAAAAGGGATAACCATTCTTTGTAGCAAGGTCAGCGACAATCACATTTGCTGAGGCGCCAATGAGTGTGCCACTACCACCCAGGCAAGCGCCGAGGGATAAGGCCCACCAAACAGGTTGCACACTTGTTCCCGAGATGATGCTCATTTCCTTAAGCATGGGAATCATAGTGGCAACGAGGGGGATATTATCCACAACAGCAGAGGCGATGGCTGATAGCCAGAGGACTACATAAGTCATTAAGTCAAGTTGACTGCCGGTTAGTGTTAGTGCCCACTCCGCCATGGCTGTGATTACTCCAGTAGCTTTAAGACCTCCCACCAGCATAAATAGGCCAACAAAGAAGAAGATGGTGGACCAATCGACTTGTAAGAGTACATTTTCGGGCTCTTCGCCACTAATGATCATCAACAAGAGGGCACCTGTCAGCGCAATCGTAGCCGATTCAAGATGAAGGGTGTTATGAAAGAGGAAGCCTGTCATGGTGAGGACTAGTACCAATACGGATTTTTGACAAAGGGGCCAATCCTTAATTTGTGCTTTGGGAGATAAGGTCAATACTTGTAAACGATGTTCGTCCTTTACCTGTAAGTTTTTGCGGTAAAATAGCAGCAAGAGACCGATCGTAATGAACAATATAAAGAGAGCAATCGGTGCTAGGTGCAGGATGAAATCAGTAAAACTTAGATGGGCAGCACTGCCGATCATAATATTGGGGGGATCACCGATTAATGTGGCGGTACCACCAATATTCGAAGCTATGATTTCCATAATTAAAAAGGCAATTGGATCGATATGCAAATGCTCAGTTAAGGTAATGGTAACTGGCACAATTAATAGAACCGTAGTGACATTGTCAAGTAATGCCGAAGCCGTTGCCGTAATGATTGCTAATAAGGTGAAGAGGAAAAGAGGATAGCCTTTGGTTACTTGCGCTGCCCAAATGGCGATGGCCTCAAATATACCACTACGCCGGGTGATGCCCACTAACATCATCATTCCGATTAACAGTCCAATGGTATTAAAATCAATATCATCTTTAAGGGCTACTTCCTGACTTAATAAGCCTAGTAGTATCATAATAAGGCCGCCTGTCAGAGCAATTACGGTGCGATTGAACTTTCCTCCCATAATCGTAGCATACACGATACCAAACAGGATAATTGCGCCATAAAAGGCCAATGGATGATTCATGGTGTTACCTCCTTGTATTTACAAATAAATATGGAGAAGCCTTGTTGCAGACTCCTCCATAAAATAACAAATATATAATTGTAATAAACATGTTAATGATACCTAAGACATCATCAGAAAAATCATATCGCAATACGCTGGAAAAGTCAATATTTCCCTCTATCATAGAGAAAAAGATAATAATATTGGGATTAATGAAAGCATAAATTGATTATTTAGGCTAAAACAATTATAATTCAAGTGGAACCTATGTTTATACTTAGTGTAATAATGTTACGAGTTTATTATAGTTTGAAAGGCAGTGACCTGTATGAAAGTTAATAATGTGGGATCGACTCAACTGCCTGTACTTCCAGAGCGGGAAACTAGCACTCGGGCGGACAAGTCGTTAGGACATTTTGCCTCTGACTTACTCAAAAATCAAGACGGCCAGTCCCGAGAACGAATGACGGCACTCTTGACTGCAATTGATACTCATGGTAAGCGCCTAGGTGAAGTGCCGACGTATTCTGAACTTAAGCAATACCGTGAAGTGGTACGTCAGTTTATCGGTGAGGCCGTAGGTCGCATGTATACATTACAATCCCAGCAGGGATGGGATCGTAGTGGTAGGCAAAAGGTGTATACGATTATTAAGAAGGTTGATGCCACCTTGGAAAGCATCAGTGAAGATGTAAGGCATGGGCAAGAACGCCACTTGGATATTATGGCTAAACATGATTCCGTGCGTGGAATGCTAGTGGATTTGTATATGTAGAGGTGTAAGCATGAAGTGGACAGATGTAATTGGCCATACAGAACAGATCAGGATGTTACGCCATATGGATGATCATAAGTGTGTTCCTCATGCTGTGTTGTTAACTGGACCGAGTGGCATAGGTAAGTTTATGGTGGCGAGTGTACTGGCAAGGACGCTACTATGCCAAGGGGGCAAGTCTAGGCCTTGTGGTAGTTGTCAATCTTGCCTACAGGTGTCTCATGGTACACATCCAGATCTATTAGTAATTGGTGCTGATGGTGCAACGATTAAAATTGAGCAGATTAGGAATCTGCAAAATGAAGTAGCCCTGACACCTTATGTGAGTGAAAGACGAGTATGTATTATTGATGGTGCAGAGTTGATGACAGTCCAGGCAGCCAATAGCCTGTTAAAAGTACTGGAAGAACCTGCAGGTGATGTCGTCTTTATTTTGATAGCAGCCAATCGGCAAATGTTATTGCCGACAATTATATCTCGTTGTATGACAATCGTTTTTCAGCCTCTCATTGCTGCGGTATTGGCTCAGGCTTTGGTTGATAAAGGATTTTCAGCAATGCAGTCAGAAGTAGCTGCCAAACTTAGTCAAGGGCGCATGGGAACAGCCCTTACTGTACTCAAACCAGATGGTCTTGTTGTACGTAATCAAGCGGCATCTATTATAGAGGGTTTAGTAGCCGAAGGGATGGATTTTGTTTGGAACACGGCTACTAGTTTAGAAAAAATGGAGCGTAAAGATTTTTTGCAATTAATAGGCTATTTTACCTATCTATTCCGAGACCTTTTAATGCTTGTCACTGGGCAAGATCAGAGCGTCTTATTTAACGTTGATTTAGCAGAATGGCTAACAGGGCAGTCTGAGGGGTGGAGTGAACAAAGGTTATTACAGGTCCTCAGAGTGGTGGAAAGTGCTCGGCGGGCTTTGCACGCAAATGCTAACACAAGGCTTACTAGTGAAGCCTTATTAATAAAAATATATGATTTGGCCAGGGAGGTTTAATTCAATGCAAACAGTAGTGGGCGTGCGTTTTAAAAAAGCCGGTAAAATATATTATTTTGCTCCAGGTGAATTTATCTTGACAGCAGGAAGTTGTGTAATTGTTGAAACTGCTAGGGGACTTGAATATGGAGAAGTCGTGGTTGGACCTCGGGAAGTAGAGGATGAAAACATTGTTGCACCACTAAAAACTGTGCAGCGTAAGGCTACAGCAGAAGATGAGGTAAAGGTAAATGAAAACCGCAGTAAAGAAAAAGAAGCCTTTACCATTTGCGAACAAAAAATAAAGACTCATGCCTTGAATATGAAATTAGTGGATGTAGAATATACCTTTGACGTAAATAAAATCATTTTTTATTTTACAGCAGAAGGACGTATCGATTTTCGTGAACTTGTAAAGGATTTGGCGGCTGTATTTCGTACCCGCATTGAACTTAGACAAATTGGCGTGCGGGATGAGGCTAAAATGATGGGTGGTATTGGTTGTTGTGGTAGACCCTTGTGCTGCTCTACCTTTTTAGGCGATTTTGAACCTGTATCCATTCGTATGGCTAAAGATCAGAAGCTGTCACTGAATCCAGCCAAAATTTCCGGTATTTGCGGACGCTTAATGTGTTGTTTGAAATATGAAAATGATTCTTATGGATCTTGCTGTAAGAAAGTGGCGGCGCCAGTTGTTGGTCGTGAAGTCGTGACCGTTGATGGTTATGGTAAAGTTACCTCCGTAAATCAAGCCAAACGAACGGTTGCGGTACTACTTGATAATAGCAATATTATTGTAATTCCATGGGAAGAAGTAGTTGAAAAGGATAATAATGCGTGATACGGATCTGTTGCAAGCCGGGGAACGGATCGATGATCTGGTAATTGGACAACTTAAGGTAATTCAAAGTGAGTCTGAATTTTGCTTCTCGTTAGATGCCATATTATTGTCTCATTTTGCCACAGTCAGGCAGGGTGCTCATGCTGTAGACTTAGGTACAGGTACTGGTGTGATTGCCTTGCTATTGACGGAACGGGGAGCAGGGCATGTGAGTGGTGTGGAATTTAGCCCAACCATGTTTGCGATGGCAACTCGTAGTGTTATGTTAAATCAATTACAAAATAAAGTAGACATTGTCCACGGAGATTTATGTAATATAAAAGAGTTATTGCCAGCTGGGCAATCTGATTTGGTGGTGTCTAATCCACCGTATCGTCCTGTCGGTGGTGGTTTTATTAGTCCGAATGACAGAGTGGCCATGGCAAAACATGAAGTGACGGCAACTTTGCAGGATGTAGTCAATGCGGCACGGTACTTAGTGAAAACCCGGGGACGCTTTGCGATGGTTCATTTGCCTGAGCGTATGTCGGAAATTTTAGTGGCTATGAGTCAAGCCGGGATTGAGCCTAAGCGATTGCAAATGGTTCATTCCGCCGTGGATAAAAAGCCGAAAATGCTACTTGTTGAGGGGATACGTGGCGGGAACCCTGGTATTCAGGTATTGCCCCCCCTTATTGTATATAAGCCTGATGGTAGCTATAGTGATGAAATTCAGCAATACTATAAACAATTTAGATAAAAACAATGAGTAATGGGTACCATTTGTGTTACCCATTACTCGTTACCTATTGTTGATATAAATCGGATCAATGGAAAAAATGTTTAATGCGTTATGTACAGAAGGAAGTGGATTTATTTGCTTGAAAAACAGGGTATATTATATCTGTGTGCTACACCCATTGGTAATCTTGAGGATATGACCTACCGAGCGGTGCGGGTACTGGGAGAAGTGGCCTTGATTGCAGCTGAGGATACTAGGCATACGAGAAAACTGTTGAGTCATTTTGACATTCACACTCGTTTGATTAGCTATCATGAACATAATAAAGTGGAACGGGGACCTGAAATCATCGAGAGACTGCTTGCAGGAGAAGATGTAGCAGTGGTCAGTGATGCAGGATTGCCTGGCATTTCTGATCCTGGATCTGATTTGGTAGCGTTAGCGATTACAGCTGGTATTACAGTCGTGCCTCTACCTGGTGCCAATGCGGCTTTATCAGCGTTGGTCTGTTCGGGTATTGATACAAGTTTATTTACCTTTGTGGGATTTTTGCCAAAAGGCAAAAAAAAACGGCGGGAGATTATTGCCAACTTGGCTAAGAATCCATACACGATGGTATTTTATGAATCACCTCATCATATAAAAACGACATTAAGTGAATTAAGTGGGGCTTTTGGCGAACGTTCAGCGGTCGTGGGGAGAGAATTGACCAAAAAATTTGAAGAGTTTGTGCGAGGCACCCTGGAAAGTTTAAAGTTGAATTTTGCTCAATGTGATCCACGAGGAGAATTTACCCTTGTTGTTGCTGGTTGCCAGGATTCTGAAGATGTTAACATAACTCTAGAGCAGGATTCCTTGCCCCTTGTAGATGCTGTTATGGCCTTGGTAGAAACAGGTATAACTAAAAAAGATGCGATCAAGAAGATCGCACAAGAACGGCAATTACCTAAGCGTGAGGTGTATCAAGCTGTCTTAGGGGGTGACGCAGATGATGCTGCACAGTAGCATGAAGTATGGATGTAAGTGGATAAAAAAAGGAGAGGTTTTTCAACCTCTCTTAGATAGTTTTTACTGTCATTGTATCTAAACATTCTTTACAAACGTTTTTATTTTTGAAAACAGTTACTTCATCAGCATTGCCACAAAATACACAAGAACAAGCAGGTTCGTATTTGCGTAAGATGATGCGATCACTATCTACATAAATTTCTAGGGCATCTTTTTCAGCAATTGATAATGTACGACGTAATTCAATAGGAATAACTACCCTGCCTAGTTCATCCACTTTTCTAACAATACCGGTTGATTTCATAATAATAATTCCTCCTAAAATTTCAACAATTTTCGACAAAGTTTATCTAATTAGATAGTACCAAATCTTGAAAAGGATGTCAACCTTTATTTCCCATAACAGTAAGTTAATGTCCCGAAAAATGAGAATTTTGTCAAGTGGAGTCGAAACATAAATTTTTCAACAAAATAAATTCGACATAAGTGTATATTTTTGGTAAAATATACAGAGTAAAGTAGCGTTTTTTACGAAATATAATGAAAAAGTATAAAAATATAGTGATATAGTACAAGGGGGCTTATTCGGAATGGAAAAAAAATCATTTTATATTACAACTCCTATTTACTACCCAAGTGATAGTTTGCACATCGGTCATGCTTATACAACCACAATTGCTGATACGATGGCTAGGTACAAACGGTTAGCTGGTCATGATGTGCTGTTTGTAACAGGTTCAGATGAACATGGGCAAAAAATTCAGCGTAAGGCTGATGAAAAAAATACTACGCCGATCCAATATGTTGATAAAATTGTAGCTTCTTTTCAACATTTATGGGAAAAACTTAATATCTCTCATGACGATTTTATTCGTACAACCGAAGAACGGCATCATGCCGTAGTACAAGAAATTTTTCAAAAAATTTATGATCAAGGTGACATTTACAAAGCAGCATATGAGGGACATTATTGCACTCCGTGTGAAACTTTTTGGGTAGAACGTCAATTGGTAGATGGCAAATGTCCTGATTGTAAAAGAGAGACCGAAGTGGTTCAGGAAGAAAGCTATTTTTTCCGGATGTCAAAATATCAAGATCGTTTGCTTGCTTATATTGAAGAAAATCCTGATTTTATTCAACCAAGTTCACGCCGCAATGAAATGATTAATTTTATTAAAGGCGGGCTAGAGGACTTATGTGTTTCTCGCACCACTTTTGATTGGGGGATTCCTGTACCGTTCGACACGAAACACGTGGTATATGTTTGGTTTGATGCATTAACTAACTATATTACGGCTGCTGGATATCTGGATAATCGCGATAAATTCGAAAAATTCTGGCCAGCAGATGTGCACTTAGTAGGAAAAGAAATTGTTCGCTTCCATAGTATTATTTGGCCAGTCATTTTGATGGCGCTAGGCATTGAAATACCTAAAAAGGTATACGGTCATGGTTGGCTGATTATGGAAGGCGATAAAATGTCCAAATCCAAGGGGAATGTGATTGATCCGTTACTGCTGATTGAAGAATTTGGACCAGATGCAGTTCGCTATTTCCTATTGAGAGAGATTACATTAGGCATGGACGGTAACTTTTCTAGAGAAGCTCTTATAAATCGGATCAATGCAGATTTGGCTAACGATTTGGGGAATTTATTACATAGAACCTTAAGCATGATTGGACGTTTCAATGGCGGTATCATTGAGGCAACTGGTGATGTAGCAGAAGTAGATCAGCAATTGATGAAGCTAGCTGAAAATACAGTTACCCAATATGAGAAATTCATGGATGATATGGATATTAATGCTGCCATTAAGGCTATATGGATTTTGATTGGTCGCACGAATAAATATATTGATGAAACCGGTCCATGGGCGCTGGCCAAAGAGGAAGGAAAACGAGGTCGGCTGAATACTGTACTGTACAATTTAGCGGAAACTCTGAGAATTATATCCATCTTAATTTATCCTATCATGCCTGTTACGGCACCAAAAATTTGGAAGCAATTAGGCATTCAGCAAGATTTTGCAGGAATAACTTTTGCTGATGTCCAGAGCTGGGGTAAGTTGCCTGCTGGTACTAAAGTTGGTAAGCCTGAACCTGTTTTTCCACGGATTGAAGATAAGCCAGCCGAAGCCATTGCAGAACCAGTTAAAAAGGAAATCAAGGCAGTAGCTTCACCCGTAGCTGATGCTCAAGAAATTACAATTGAAGATTTTTCAAAAATGGATTTGCGAGTAGTTAAAGTATTGGCAGCTGAAAAAGTGGCCAAGGCAGATAAATTGTTGCAAGTCACTGTGGATTTGGGAACGGAACAACGTACTATTGTTTCGGGAATTGCGAAACATTATGCGCCGGAAGAGCTAGTTGGTAAAGATGTAGTTATGATTGTCAATCTAAAACCAGCAAAAATTCGTGGCATTGAATCTCGTGGCATGATTCTGGCAGCTTCCTGCGAGGAGAAACTAACACTGGTTACCGCTGCAGATATGCCACCTGGTAGTCGGGTGAAGTAACATGTTATTTGATTCTCATGCACACATTGACGATGAAAAATTTGATGAAGATCGTGAAGAGGTTATTGCCAGGGCGTTTGCAAGTGGTGTGAGCAGCTTTGTAAATGTGGGGGCGTGTATGGCGTCCTCTGCTCGCTCTGTGGCACTAGCAGCCCAATATGATAATATTTATGCAGCGGTAGGCATTCACCCACATGATGCCCAAAACGCTCTTGAAGCTGACTATGAGCAACTAGCAACTTGGAGTAAACTAGCTAAAGTGGTAGCAATTGGTGAGATCGGTCTAGATTATTATTATGATTTGTCGCCACAGGATGTACAACAAACTGTTTTTATTAGGCAGATTGATGTTGCTCGGCAAATGAATATGCCCATCATCATTCATGATCGTGATGCTCATGGTGACCTTTTAGAAATTCTAAAAAAAGAAGCCAAGGGCGTAAGTGGTATTTTGCATTGTTTTTCCGGAAGTTTGGAGATGGCTCAAGAAGTAATTAAATTGGGATTTTACATCTCTATTGCTGGCCCTGTCACCTTTAAAAATGCGGCAAAATTACCAGAAATTGTGGCTAAGGTACCCTTAGAACGATTGCTAGTGGAAACCGACTGTCCTTATCTAACGCCCCATCCTTATCGAGGGAAACGCAATGAACCAGCCTATGTAAAATTAGTAGCTGAGCAGGTGGCCAGCCTAAGAGGGATAGAGTTGTCAGAGTTAGCGGAAGCCACTTGTTATAATGCAAAAAAAATATTTGGAATTTAATTAAATATGTGGAATGATTTAATAGGTGAGCGAATATCTTAATAGAAGATGTTCGCTCATTTTTAGATATGTATAAAGCAGGTGTTATTGGTAAATAATTAAATCAAATCAAAAAAATGCTTGGACAATAATATCAAGATGTGGTATAATATGCAAACGTTTTAAAAGGAGGGATTGCATGAGTAAAAAAGGGCTGAAAAATTTAATTTTTCAACAGAAATTGCTACCCCTGATTCTAGCGCTAGTCATTGTTTTTGTAGTGGCAACAGGTTTTGCATTTGCCACCAAGAAAGTACAAATTGCCGTTGATGGCTCAACTTTAGTTATTAACACATTACATAACAAAGCGGAAGATATTTTAGTACAAGCTGGGGTAATTTTGGGACCACAGGATGAGTATCATCTATCAACAGAAAAATTGGTGGATGGGGCAGTCATTTCTGTACAACGGGCTGTTCCTGTCACGGTTGCTTATCAGGGCGAGACCAAGACGGTTGTAACTGGCAAGCTAACTGTAGGGGAATTGGCACAAAGTTTGGGGGTTCAACCAGAAACCGTTAAACTAATACCGGATGGAAACACCAAAATTGAATCAGGTATGTATGTTCAAGTTGTTACATTAACTGAGAAGGTAATGGAACGTGAAGTGGTTGAACACGCGACCACCATTCGTCAGCCGGATTCTACTTTAGAAAAGGGTGTAGAAAAAGTAACGCAAGAAGCGCAAGATGGTACCAAGACGGTTACTGTAAATGTGAGCTTTGCTGATGGGGTGGAAGTTAGCGCAAAACCCATCAGTGAGAAAATTACGGAAGCAGCAAAACCGCAAATTATTAATGTGGGTACGCGTGATACTGTTGAAACCTCGCGGGGTGCTATGCGGTTCAGTCGTACACAGATGATGGAGGCGAGTGCTTACTTGCCGACCGATGGTTCTAATTCAGGCATTACAGCGACGGGCATTCCAGCACGTAATGGTATTGTAGCTGTTGATCCTAATGTGATTCCGCTAGGGACTCGGTTATATGTACAAGGTTATGGAGTGGCGTTAGCAGCGGATGTTGGTGGTGCTATTAATGGCAATCGAATTGATTTATGTATGGAAGACTATAATGACGCGATGAGATTTGGGCGAAGATCAGTAAAAGTATATATTCTTGATTAACAGGGAGTATACTCCCTGTTCTTTTTTTGGTAAGATATTGAGAAGATCGATGATAGGTAGAAAGAAGATAAAAAAATGATTAAAGAAGTAATTGTTGTAGAAGGTAAGAATGATGTACATGCCGTAAAGCGGGCGGTAGATGCTGACTGTCTGACGACAGGAGGCTTTGGCTTGTCCCCTTACAGTCTTGATAAAATTCAGCATGCTGATAGCAAACGTGGAATTATTATTTTGACTGATCCTGACAGCGCTGGTGAGCGGATACGGAGCTTTTTAAGTAAACGTTTCCCTAATGCCAAGCATGCTTTTGTTCCTAAGGAAGATGCGACTGCCAAAAACGATATTGGCATTGAGCAAGCTTCGGTAGAAGCCATCCGTGCTGCTTTGGGTAAAGTGCGTTATATGGATTGGGAACCTAGCCAGGAGTTTAGTATGGGCGATCTCATGTGCTATGGACTAAATGGTGTGGATGATGCTTCGGCAAGACGGGCTTTCGTCGGTAGTAGATTAGGGATCGGATATGCAAATGCCAAAATATTTTTGCAACGTTTAAATCATTACGGGGTAACCCGCGCAGAATTTGAGCAGGCAGTGACAGAAATTTAAAAATAAGTAAATTTGGAGGCCACGAAATGACACAGCCGACGATAGCACAAAAAGAGGTCACTTTACATATTTTAAAACGGTTTGGCATACGTATGAACAAAAAATTAGGACAAAATTTCCTAATTGATGAACAGGTGGTAAACAGCATTGTTGAGGCTGCTGGTATTAAGTCTGGTGAGGCTGTGCTAGAAATCGGTCCTGGTATTGGCACGTTAACCCAAGGGTTGGCAGAAGCAGGTGCAAATGTTACTGCCGTGGAAATTGATCGACGCTTGATTGAAGTTCTCGATAAAACCTTGGAAGGGTATGAAAATATCCGGGTTGTGTACGGGGATATTTTGAAGATTGATATCGGACAAACTGTGGGAGCAGCCAATTATAAAGTAGTTGCTAACTTGCCTTATTACATTACTACACCCATTATTATGGGGTTGCTAGAGGCTAAGATGCCCATTGAGGTATTAGTCACCATGGTGCAAAAAGAAGTCGCTCAGCGTATGGTTGCGACTCCGGGCACGAAGGACTACGGAGCGTTGTCTGTAGCAGTTCAGTATTATACTAAGGCAGAGATTGTATTTATTGTAAAACCTGATTCGTTCATTCCGGCACCAAAAGTGGATTCAGCAGTGATTCGCTGTACCGTTCTCGATAAACCGCCTGTACAAGTGAATGAAAAAATATTTTTTAGGGTTGTGAAAGCTGCTTTTGCCCAAAGGCGTAAAACCTTGTCCAATACGCTAAAAACAACAGGTGTACCAGCAGAAACATTAAAGATTATACTAGAAGCAGCTGGTATTGACGGTTCTCGGCGTGGTGAGACTTTAACTATGGATGAATTTGCAACTCTTTCCAATGCCTGGATACAGTAAAAAAACATCAACACGAATAAGTAGCATAAATAAAAACAGTCCTGTTCTTTGAACAGGACTGTTTATTATCATTTTTCGTTAAAAAAATTGTCTAATACATCAAAGCGCCGGTCGCTATGATAGCCGAGATAAACTTTATTTTGCCATTGGCGAGTGCGAGGCGTTCCTTGAAAAACGCTAATCGCTTCTAGGCAGTCGCCGACGATAGTTTCAATGATTTTGGTACAGTGGAGATGGGTTTTGAGGGATGAACCTAACTGATAGTGGGGAATGGTGGTAGCTACATCAATTTTTAGCTTGTGCATCCTAGCTAATGCCATTGATACCGGCGGAATGGCTAGTTCACGAATAGGGATCATTTCTAAGAAACGCCTTGAAACAGCATGGGGACCATGAGAGGGTGTGGATAAATTTATTTTTTTATCTAGGCCCAATTCTTTGTTAAGATTTAAGCGCCATTGAAAGGTCGGATTATAACGCTCAATGTGACGTGGGGGAGAGGGATAACAATTGGTTAAAGCCATATCCGAGTGTTTGAGTAATACTTGGTCAATCAGTTGTAGCAGACTATCTGTAAATGTGCCTACCATATCGCCATCCACAAAAGCGATCACGTCGCTACCTAAGGCTAATGCCACTTTGGCGCCGATCGCTCGAGGTAAATCAATACCTAATCCTTCGTGAAAATAAAGGATTTGTAATTTTGGGATTCTTAATTTTAAGACTTCTTGCATTGTAGTATCTTTGGAACCATTTGTTACTACAATGATATGATCAATTGGTAGTATACTTAAATTTTGCAGAACGGTTGCAATGCGACCAGCTTCATTTTTTGCTGGAACAACCACAGTAATCACGCGCCATCACCTCGAATGTTTTGAGAGGGGTCATAGGTTACTACAGTATATTGGGAGGTTGTTATTTTTGCTACAAAACATCGAAAAAGTCCTTTGGTAGGGCTATTGTTTGATTAAAAGCTTTCTGATTACCTCCTTATTGCTTTGTGGCAGTTTTTATCTATGCTACATAGTATGTAGTAAGTAGATGAGGAAGGGGGGAATTGAGCGTGTCTAATATAGCATTAGGAGATTTGGTTATTCGCAAATCTCATGGTGGCGATATAGTATTTAGAGTCACAGATCTGTATGAAAAGGATGCAGGGCAATGGTATTGTGTACTTAAAGGAATGTATTTGCGCTTGATGGCAGATGCGCCATTGACTGATCTAGAGCTGGTGGATGCTGCAAAACTAAATAAAGCAATTGTAGATCTGGAATTTGTGCATAATGATGGTCTTAATCGGATCATGATGCGGCGAGGGCGAGACCGCAATAGAATGGAGATGAATCGTTCAGAAGCGTCAAAGAAATTTGATTTTTTTGAAATGCCAGGCAGGGTGTTGCACCTTGACGGTGATGAAGAATATCTTAGAATGTGTTTGAAGACCTATAAACAGCTTAATATTGAAGCGATTGGCCGCTGTATTGATGAATCTGCACAGTCTCAGCAGGTTATTGCGCTCATTGATGAATATCGTCCTGATATCTTAGTACTAACAGGACATGATGCCTTGCTTGGCAGTGGGAAGAAAGATTTGGGGAATGTTCAAAATTATCGCAATTCCCAGTATTTTATAGAGGCAGTAAAACAAGCTAGGATTTTTGAGCCCGCTTTAGATGATTTAGTGATTTTCGCTGGAGCTTGTCAATCTTGTTTTGAGGCCATTTTAGCAGCTGGGGCTAATTTCGCCAGTTCTCCTATGCGTGTTTTTATTCACGCTTACGATCCAGTATTTATTGCTGAAAAAGTCGCTTTTACCCCCATCAATAAGACACTTGATATAAATGAGGCAATTACGGCAACGGTTACAGGAATTGAAGGAGTGGGTGGGATTGAAACACGGGGAAAATTTAGACTAGGTTTGCCAAAGACGCCGTATTAATTAGAGCATTAGTTTCATAGATGGAGTGGTTAACGAATAAAGGCGCAATAGCTAATTGCGTCTTTATTCGTTAGCGGGCGAGATAAAATAAAGGGCTGAGAATGTTGACTTATTAAATGGCATGGAAACGATAGTTAATATGTTATGTAAACATTACCACGGAAGAATAACAGGAGATTTAGCACATAAAAGCGAATAAACATAAGCATAATCAGTAAACTTTAAAAAGTTATTATGTTAAATCATAGGGAGGTAATGTTGTTGAGATTTTGTAAATCTGCCAATATAATGACATTTGGTTTTTTGACAGTTGCGCTAGTTGCCACAATTTGGGGAGGGGCGTTGACTTCTGTTGCTTTAGCGGCTACACCTGAAGTGATGATCCAAAATGAAAATGATGTGCGTACTGTTGTGAAGACCGAATATTCAGCCGATGAAAAACAAGCATTGGATCTTTTGAATGCAGATCGGGCAAGCCATGGCTTAAAAGCATTGAACTTAAATCCACAGCTGACGGCGCTGGGCGAACGGTATGCTCAGGACATGATCAATCGCCACTTTTTTGCTCATAATGATCCGGATGGAAAATCTCCTTTTGATCGCATGCATCAAGCAGGCATTGATTATAGTTATGCCGGGGAAAATCTAGCGATTAACAGCGATATAATTAACGCTGAGAAAGCTTTCATGAATAGTCCGGGGCATAGGTCTAATATTTTGAGTCCTCATTATACGGATGTGGGTCTTGGCGTTGGTTATGACGACAGAGGCTCTGCTTATGTAGTACAAGAATTTATTAGTAATTAACAACAACTCCCTTCTGGTTAGGCAAAAGATCCTAGAGCTAAAAAACTCTAGGATCTTTTGTTTAGATGTTGGCGCCGCATCTAGGGCAGATACCCCGATGTTGGTGGTAGTCGAATTCGTGACCGCAGCAGGGGCAAATTTTGTACAGACGGTAGTGACATATTTTGTACAGCTTATAGTAAGATTTATAAGTTTTTACGCATTCTTTCTCTACTTTGCATTTCATTTGAGACATGTCAGAACACATGTCAGAATAGCCGCTTTCTTTCATATGAGGCATTTCATGGTCCTTGCAATCATCATCCATGTGACAGTAGTCGTGTTTGTGTACATGGTCATCAGGCTTTTGGTAATTCATTAATGTAAATCCTCCTTGTATTTATTCAAAAACACCGTTTATAAGGGGGGTAATATATCTTATGCAGGTAGAAGTTGAAGTGCCTTAGTTGAGGTAAACTTTTTTTGTGACACATAAAAGATAATGTTGGCATATATATAAATAGAACATACAAAAAGGGGGGGAATATGTGTGGACGATAAAGATATGCGTCAGGGGGGTTATCCGTGTCCATTAGGTGCTGAAACTGGACCGCAAACCATTATTGTGCGTCAGGTAGTTGCGGAACAGGAAGCACAAAAGGTGCTAGACATTCATGTTGAGGTGCCTCCTAATAAACCAGCCATTGAACAGATTATTGATGTTTTTGTGAAAAACTTAAGGATTAACTCCGTGGATGTAATTACTGACAAAGTGATTGTTCGTGGGGAATTTGAGGCAAAAGCCGTTTATGTAGCTGATTTACCGAACAACCCTGTACATGCGATTGAAATTAAACATTACAGATGGACCCAACATATTGATATGCCTGGCGTACGCAGAGGAATGGATGCTGATGCTAGTGTAATTGTTCAATTTGTAGATTATGATGTGGCTGAATACACTCGTGCTTATAAGTACAAATATGAAGATATGACAAGCAGTAATTATAAGAACAGTGGTTATAGTGATGGATGTGATGACGAATGTGAAGATACTAGTGATGATACTTGTGATGAAGAATGTAATCAAACTAGTGCTGCCAGTGAAAAACACAACCCAGAGCAATGCACTGCTGGGGAACAGGAACAGCCACAGCCACCATGTAACTGTCATCACCACCATCATCACCATGCATGCCGAGAATTTGATATATCCATCGTGCTTACGATTGTTGGTAAAGTTATGACCAATCGGGAAGTACAAATCGGTGGCGCAAGTACCGAACCGATGCCCACTATGCCGAAAGGATAATACAGAGGAACAAGTTTAGTAAGAGGGGGGGAGCTTAATGGGCGATGATCTAAGGCAAGGTTATGGTTCAACCAGTCAACCCACGGGAATGAGTACAACGGGAACTGGGATGACAACAAATGCTGAGGTAGACTGCGGATCGTATGAGCCAGGCCCTGAAACCATTGACGTAGAACAAGTTCTTGGTGCGGAAATGGCACAATCAGTCGTAGAATTTGATATGTTCGTACCAGATCCTAAACCAGATATTGAACAAGTGATTGATGTATATGTAAAGGGTGTACAAATAACTAGTGTAGATGTAATTCCTGATAAAGTAATCGTTCGTGGCGACTTAGAGGTTAAAGTTATGTATGTAGCTGATTTACCTGACCAACCAGTTCATGCCTACGAAAGAAGTCATGTGCGTTTTACCCGTGATATTGAAATTGATGGTGCAGCTAAAGGCATGAATGCAGAAGCTGATGTGACGGTTGAGTATGTAAATTATGATTTTGATCCAGATGATGATAAACGGAGAGTCCACATTACGATTGTTCTTAAGTTTTGGGCGCGGGTAACGACAACCACGCAAATAGATGTATATGCTTTGACCCCAACTACTCAGGTCAATCAAACGGAAACTGAGAATACTAGTGCAGCGGAAAACTTATCTTCGTCCTCGCCGGGAACAGGTGGTAAAATGAACGCTACATCTCAACATATGAATCATGGTCCTAGCTACAATAAGATGCCAACGAGTCAGAAAAAACAACCAGAGACAGGCGCAGGCACGGAGAATGTGAACGTAACAGGTCCAGGAATTAACCAAACAGCGGGAACCAATATGGGTATTAGTGGTACGGCTACGATTACAGGTAGCAATGTAAATATTCGTACCGGCCCAGGCACTAACTTTCCGATTGTAACTAAGGTTAATCAAGGCACAACGATTACTGTTAAAGAACAGGCTTTTGGTTGGTATAAAGTGGTTTTAGCCGATGGTTCTATCGGTTGGGTTGCGAGTTGGCTAACTCAAACTAGCACATGATTTCGGGGATAAAAATATAAAGTACCGCACGTCTACTTGCTTGTAAGTAGACTGTGCGGTACTTTTACTATACCGTGCTCCGATGCTTATTCTAAGGGCGGAGAATGTTTTTCACTTTCTAATTTTAAAGATTGAGGCATAAGATGTAACGTGCCCTGGTCGGAAGGGGAAAGCCGATTTGTGGTAACCAGGTGATAAGAGGGTGAGGAGAATGCTTACTGCCCTAGAATATTTAGGATCGGTGGGGATTGGTGCTACCGTTCCCCAGTTATTTCGTGCCAATGATGGTAAGGTGTACGTTGTTAAATTAAAAAATAACCCAATGGGAACCAAAGTGCTTGTCAATGAGTATGTAGCTTGCTGGTTTGGTATGCGTATGGAGCTTTGCTTTCCGGTCAGTGATCTACTTGAAATTCATGAGCAGGTATTCAAAAAAAATCGGCGACTCAGGGCTGCTAAAATAAGCCCAGGTCCCCATTTTGCTAGTCAATATCTACATAGTAATCGATACGTGTCCAGGCAGGCGTTGCAACGGGCAGTGAATAAACGTACGATGGCTGGTGTGATGTTGTTTGATCATATGTTTCATAATATAGATCGTACGAAGAATCGTAAGAATTTGTTAGTCTGCCATGAACAGGAAGACTACGTGCTTTATGCAATTGATAATTCACATTTATTTGTGCGTGGTCGCTGGAACCCACGATCATTGGAGAAGTTGGCAGAAAAAATTACGGTAAATCAATGGCGATCCTATGGCTGGTTGCTCAAATATTTTTTGAGGGCAGAGGACTTTAGGTTCTATGCTGAGAAGATTGCAGACATTGGCGATGAAGAATTGGTTCACCTTGTGGAAAGTATTCCGAAAGAGTGGTTATATAAACCAGAAGAGAGTGAAGCACTACTGCAGTATATGATTAGACGGCGAAATATGGTGAATGATATCGTTGCTGCCCTGTGTAGATTAATTCCGAATATAAACAGGGGTTCCCACCTTTACTAAGGTAAATAACTCTTCAACATTAGTATTGTGCATACGGATGCAGCCATGTGATACCATGGTGCCAATGAGCCAAGGTTGATTGGTGCCATGGATTCCATAAGAATCATAATTAAGACCTAGCCAACGCGTGCCAAGGACGCCACCCGGATTCATTTTTTTTAGCGCAATGGCATAGTCCCCAAGGGGGGTGGGAGTGGCTGATTTGCCAATGGCAATGGGATATTGGCGTATGGGATCATTGCCGTTAAAGAGGGTAAGTTGACGGGAAGAGTTGGCAATAAGGATATTAGCGCGGGGCAAAGTTAGATCAACCCTTTTGGCATTGGCGGTGGGAGAAACTTCGCTGACCATACCTGGATATAGATGACAGTAAGTGAGACCATCAATCACACCTGTTGCTGGTAAATGCTGTTCCTCTTGAAATAAGGTTACAGATTGGCTGGTTGCGGCGTCATATTTGTTAGTGATAGGCCCATGGTATAAATTATGGTTAGCTAGTCGCTCTTGTATCTGTCCGACCAAGGGGTGCTCAGTATCATCTTTTATGATGATCTGAGATAAAGGGTGGGGTAAATAGAGTATGCGAACCTTCATAAAATCTACCTCCTGAAAAATCCTTAGTTATTCTATGTAAGGTTAATTTTGTTGGTGACAGTTGTATAAAAAAATACAAATTAAGGGTAAAATGGTAAGGGCTCATATTTTAAATAATAAAATGCTTTTATTAGGATTGTATAAAATATTTCTAGTATTTGCAGGCAAACACCGCTATAATATCGAATATAACAACATAAATGTTTTATGGAGGGGATTTGCCATATGGAGCATACAAAAGCAGAACAAGAATTACAATTAGTGACTTTTCGGCTGGCAAATGAGGAGTATGGACTTCCTATTACTAAGGTTCAAGAAATTAATCGTCTAGTCCCGGTTACCAAACTGCCACAGACGCCAGGATTTATGGAAGGCATCATAAACCTCCGGGGGCGTATTATTCCGGTTATTGATTTAAGAAAAAGATTTTGTATGGCGGTTACTGCTCATGACGAAGATACGCGCATTATCATTGTGGAGATTAATGGGCAAATCGTCGGGGCTACTGTTGATGCCGTTAAAGAAGTCGTTAGGCTAGATACTGCAAATATTGAACCACCTCCTGCTAATGTTATTGTGGATGCAAAGTACATTGATGGGGTGGGTAAGATTGATGACAGGCTGATTATTCTCTTAGATCTTGATAAAGTGCTTACAGATCAAGAAGAACTTACCGTAAAGGAAATAAGTGGTTAATTTATGATATTAACGTTACGAGGAAATGCTAAAATTAATTTGACCCTTGATGTACTCCGTAAACGTGCAGATGGATTTCATGAAGTGGAAATGATTATGCAGGCAATTGAGCTTGCTGATATATTGAGTTTTGAGGAAACAGCTAGTGATACTATTAGCATAGCGACAAATATGGCTCATTTGCCTTGTGATCATAGAAACTTAGCCTACCAGGCAGCAATGCTCATCAAAGATGTTTGCCAAGTCAAAAATGGTGTACATATTTTGTTGGAAAAAAATATTCCTATGTCGGCAGGATTGGCTGGTGGTAGCACCGATGCTGCAGGTGTATTGTTAGGGCTTAACCGTTTATGGAAGCTCGGCTTATCGTTAGGGGAGTTAGAAACGCTAGGGGCAAGACTTGGTTCGGATGTTCCGTTTTGTTTGCGCGGTGGTACGATGCTAGCGACAGGTCGGGGCGAACATCTCACACCATTAGCTGATTTGCCACCTTGTTATGTAGTACTAGCGAAACCGCGTATTGGTGTTTCGACTGCTTGGGTATATGGTAATTACCACGATCATGATCAAATACAGCATCCTGACACAAAAGGTGTAAAATTTGCCTTGGAGCAAGGTGACTTGCCAGGAGTTGTAAATCGGTTGAATAATGTGCTAGAAAGTGTTACGATTGCTGAATATCCTCAGCTTGAGAAACTGAAGGCAGATATGATTGAGTATGGGGCCATGGCTAGTTTAATGTCTGGTAGCGGTCCGACAGTATTTGGGTTAGTTGAAGATAAGAGACAGGCTGAATATATTGCTGATAAACTTCGTAGGCAAAAAGATGTTGAAATTATTATTACGAAGACAGTAGAAAAAGTGGGGGATTAGATGGAAAGGCGATTATTGCCGATTAAACTGGATAGCTACCAACCATTGAGGGAAGTAGTGTGTGAAACACTACGTAATGCCATTGTGGAAGGAATCTTAAAACCAGGCGAAAGGCTGATGGAAATTCGTGTATCTGAGGAATTGGGAGTCAGTCGTACTCCTGTACGAGAAGCTATACGCAAACTTGAACTAGAAGGCTTTGTCGTCATGATACCGCGGCGTGGCACTTATGTATCTAATCTTTCAATCAAAGACATTAATGAAGTATTTGAAGTACGCACTGCCCTTGATATTTTGGCTGCCGGGATGGCTGCTGAACGTATTACCGAAAGTGAGCTTGAACAAATGGAAAGGCTGTTAGTGCAATTTGGTGAGTATATTGAACAAGATGATATAGCGAAGATTGTGGAAGCAGATAGCCAATTCCATGACATTTTGTATAGCGCCAGTCGCAATACTCGTCTTGTAGGGATTATCAATAATTTGCGGGAACAACTAACGAGGTTTAGATCTATATCTATGTCCTATCCAGGACGCCTTAAGGAAATGTTAGGGGAGCATGCTCGCATGGTTGAATCACTGGGACGGCGCAATGTAACCTTAGCCAAACGGCTGGCGGGTGAGCATATGGCCAATGCGGAGCAAACTTTATTGAAAAATATGCTAGAATCCAGGGAACGTTCGGAAGATGAATAAAATTTGGTTTTTATGAGATAATATAGATAGTACATTTTTAAAAAAATAAGTGGTTATCAATCACAGGGGGAGGTATTGGTTATATGTATGATGCCATTATACTGGCTGGTGGTGAAAATAGTGAACGTTTAAGTCAGTTTTCATCTCAGTCGTATGAGGCGATGATTGAAATAGCCGGCAAACCTATGGTGACTTTTGTGGCAGATGCATTGGCGGCGGCTCCCCAAGTGGAGAGGATTTTTATAATTGGTCCAGTTAAACAACTAGCCCAATGTAAATTTCCTGATAATACAATACTGATCGAGGGGGGCAGTACTATTGGTGAGACCATTCAACTTGGTATGAACGCTCTAGAACATAAACGTAAAGTATTGGTAGTAACAGCTGATATACCACTTCTAACACCGGCAGCCATTAATGATTTTCTTCGTCAATGTGCTGAAACTGAGGTTGATTTATATTATCCTATTGTCAGCCAAGAGATTAATAATCAGCACTATCCGGGTAATAAACGTACTTATGTGCATTTTAAGGATGGGACATACACAGGTGGAAATATTTTTCTTGTAAATCCGGCTATTGTGCCTCAATGTTTAGTGATTGCTGAGGAACTGATTGATAATCGTAAGAACCCCTTTAAATTATGTCGTATACTTGGTTGGGGGGTTGTCTTCAATTTTCTAACTCATAGATTGAGCTTAAGTAAGGTTAAAGAGCGGGTTGCGGAGCTACTAGGCATTACTGGTGCTGTGATTCAGTCACCCTATCCAGAACTGGGCATTGATGTTGATAAACCCAGTGACTTGGAATTAGTACGCACTACCTTTTCTTTTCGTATATAACTATACATCATGAGAGCGCGATAATAGTTATCGCGCTCTTTGTGTATAATTGAGATATTTAGTTTAATTAATAAAAAAAACGTAAACTTCTGCAGGAATTTAATAAATGTATGGTGAAACTGAATAAAAACATAAAGATATCAAAAAACATTCGACATTTTTGTGATGGAGGAAAATAGTAATGACTAAAGTACGAAGAGTGGAAAGGGTAGTAGCTCTTAGCAAAATGTTGATGGACATGCCTGGTTATTTATTTTCATTAGGGCATTTTAGCAATCTATTTGGCGCGGCAAAATCTACATTAAGTGAAGATCTGGTAACCATCAAGCAATCCATTGAACAGTTTGGACTTGGAACCGTAGAGACGGTGTCAGGTGCAGCGGGTGGCGTAAGATATATGCCATGTTATTCCGAGGAACGTATAAATGCATTGCTGACCATGCTTGCCACACGACTAACCGAGCCAGAGAGGGTGATTCCAGGTGGCTTTTTGTATATGGCTGATATTTTATTTATGCCGGATTTGATGATACAGGTTGGTGAAGTTTTTAGAACAAGGTTTGCTCATTTAGCACCTGACTATATTATGACAGTAGAGACCAAAGGAATTCCTCTTGCTTTTACCACGGCGAGGGCTTTTGGCTTGCCATTGGTGATTGTCCGCCAAGGCAGCAAGGTAACAGAAGGGCCATCGGTAAGTATTAATTATGTGTCGGGCTCAACAAAACGGATTCAGACCATGTCTCTGCCTCGAAGGGCTTTGGCCCCTGGTTCCAAAGTAGTAGTCATTGACGATTTTATGAAGGCGGGTGGTACAGCTCAAGGTATGATCGATCTAGCAAATGAGGTAGGTGCTAAAGTTGTGGGTACAGGAGTACTTATTGCGACCCATGAGCCTGAAAAAAAATTAGTAGAAGAATATTTAGCATTGCTCATGTTACATGGTGTAGATCAGCATACTAAAAAAATAGATATTCGCCCAGTATTTTAATTTTGTTGCAGGAATGTTAGGATTAGTGTCGAAAAAATAAAAGTTGTGTTTTTGACAAGCGATAGCGCTGTGAGGAAAATTTTGTTTGTGGTTGAATGGAGGAACGGCAATGTCAGATTTACTGGCGGTAGTTTTGGCGGCAGGTAAAGGAACACGCATGAAGTCAACATTACCTAAAGTGTTGCATCGTATTGGTGGTAAACCAATGGTGCAACAGGTACTAGATGCGGCAACAAAAGCGGGTGCGAAACGTAGCGTTGTAGTTGTTGGTTTTGGCGGGGAGAGCGTCGAAGCGACTTTGGGAGCCCAGGCTGAATATGTTGTACAGGCGGAGCAATTGGGGACAGGTCATGCTGTAATGCAGGTTAGTTCTCTGTTGCAGGACTTTGATGGTACCGTAATGGTGCTATATGGTGATACGCCTTTGCTAAGAGGGGAAACACTAGCTAAATTGTTTGCTGAACATCAAAGGTCGAAAGCCAGTGCCACGGTGCTGACTGCTTGTGTGATTGATCCCACTGGCTATGGTCGTGTAATCCGGGATGATAGTGGACAAGTTCTGAAAATTGTTGAACAAAAAGATGCAGATAGCCAGGAACGTGCCATTAATGAAATCAATACTGGCATTTATTGTTTCGAACGGGTAGCCTTGCTTGAAGCATTAAGTAAGATCACTTGCAACAATATACAGGGCGAATATTATTTAACAGATGTAATTGGTATTTTAGCTCAGTCAGAGGTTAAAGTAAGAGCAGTTCAGGTTGAGGATTATGAAGAAACATTAGGTATTAATTCCCGTGTACAATTAGCGGACGCTGAGAAAATCCTCAGAAGACGCAAATTGGTTGATTTGATGGATCATGGTGTTACGATTATGGATATTGATAGTACCTTTATTGATGCAGAAGTTTGCATTGGACCGGATACCATTATTTATCCTTTTACTTGGATTGAAGGTCAGACGACAATTGGTAGCAATTGTGAAATTGGACCAAGTAGCCGTATTCAAAATTCTAGTATTGGTGATCAAACTACAGTGCATTTTAGTTATGCCCATGATTGCCAAATTGGTAATCGTGTGACCGTTGGACCTTATGTTCATTTACGCCCTAATACATGCCTAGCAGATGGGGTTAAGGTTGGCAACTTTGTAGAAGTGAAAAATTCTCAGGTGGGAACGGGTAGTAAGATTCCGCATTTGAGTTATATTGGTGATACGGATATGGGAGCAGGGGTTAATATTGGCTCTGGTACCATAACTGTGAATTATGACGGTAAACACAAACATCGTACCACCCTGGAAGATGGAGTGTTTATTGGCTGTAACACGAATTTAGTAGCACCGGTGACGGTTGGCAAGGGGGCTTATGTGGCTGCTGGATCAACGATTACTAAGGATGTACCATCAGAAGCTTTGGGGGTAGCAAGAGCTCGTCAAAGTAATATCGATGGTTGGGTAACTAAAAAGTAAATAAGAATTTTGCCGAAAAAAAGTAAGAAAGTATGAAGAAGCATACTCAGGAGGTAATTTTATATGTCAGAAGATATTAAGAGATTGCGGATTTTTTCCGGAAATGCTAACAGAGGGTTGGCTCAGGAAATTGCTGACCATTTGGGCCTTACTATGGGGAATGCCTTTGTTGGGCATTTTAATAACGGAGAAACTCAAGTCATTATTGACGAGAGCGTGCGCGGTAAAGACGTATTTATTGTGCAACCTACTTGTAATCCTGTTAATGACAGTGTAATGGAATTACTCATTATGGTAGATGCTGCAAAACGGGCTTCAGCGCGTTCGATTACAGCAGTTGTTCCTTATTATGCTTACGCTCGGCAAGATCGCAAGACTCGTGGTCGTGAACCAATTTCTGCTAAGTTAATGGCGAACTTATTAACTACAGCTGGGATTAACCGTGTTATGACGGTTGATTTGCATGCAGGTCAAATTCAAGGTTTTTTTGATATTCCAGTCGATCATTTACCTGGTGTGCCAATATTGGCAGAGTATATTCGTTCTAAAAATTTAGATGACCTAATTATTGTATCTCCTGATCTGGGGGGGGTTACCCGTGCCAGACAACTAGCAGACCGACTTCATGCACCCATTGCGATTATTGAGAAACGTCGCCCAATGCCTGGTGTAGCTGAAGTTATGAATCTTATTGGTAATGTAGCAGGTAGAACTGCTGTGATCATTGATGATATTGTAGATACTGCTGGTTCTCTCACTGAAGGGGCTAACGCCTTGATAAAGTATGGTGCTAAAGAAGTCTATGCATGTTGTACTCATGGCGTGCTCAGCGATCCAGCCGTGGCTCGTATTCAAGCATCCGTGATTAAGGAATTGGTTATTACTAATACCATTCCATTGCCAGTGGAAAAACAAATTGAAAAAATCAAAGTATTGTCCATGGCACCGCTATTAGGTGAGGCTATTCTGAGAATTTTTAAAGAACTTCCTGTTAGTAAAATGTTTGAAGAATAATATATAGGATATTCAAAGAATTTAGTTATTCAAAATTTAACCAATGCTTATGGTGAAATGGCTGAATCCGAATTCTTTACTATAATATAGAAATTGTTATTTATGTAGCTTACCCGTAGAAAAATAGATGTGATAAGTTAAATTGTTTTTTACAGTTTGATCCTTTGTAAGAAAGGGTCAAACTTTTTTTGCCAATTTGGTAAATGGTTAGAGTGGTCACATTAATGTGATACTAACAATGGTGCTGATATGGTATAATCCAATTAAGGCTGGTGATGTTAATGATACAATCATCATTTAAGAATCAATCGGAAATCATCATTGAGCAAGCAAAACTGGTGGATATTCCGGTGATTGCGGCATTATTTACGGAGAGTTTTAAAGAAAGTGTTTTGCATCATTGTGGTGGACAGTTGCCAAAGACCCAAGCAATGCAGGATGTGTTTTCTTTGGTATACCAAGCAGAACCGGAGGCGGCTCTACTTGCTCGACTAGTAGATGGACCTTACGTAGGCTATTGCTTTGCCCCCACGCGGTTGTCTCGGTTATGGTTAAGGGCCTTGTGGGGCGGGCATCTGGCAAAATGGACATGGCGCTGGTTAATGGGGCAATATGGTTTTGGTTTGCATCCGATAAAAGTCATTGTTATGAATAAAGTAGCATTCTTGCAATCGGCCATGACGCCAGCCAAAACTGCCAATGCTCGCATTTTATCCATTGCGGTGGCACCCGAAGCACGGGGGCATGGCATCGCTAGCCAACTGATGGGGAAAGCGATTGAGTATTTTAAAACGCAACAGGTACAGAGGGTGCGGCTGGAAGTGCGCCCTGGCAATGATGCGGCCATTCGCGTTTATACCAAGTGGGGATTTGTAGAGGACGGTTACACGGTAGATTCCCAAGGGAAATGGTTAATTATGTTTAGAGAAATGGAGTAACACAATGTTTGACGTAAAAATCCGGTTGGCGAATATGCTCGGATTATTAACAGTAATTGTACTGATTGGACTCACAGTAGAATATCGAAATATGCTAAGGCGCCCGCGGCGTATGGGAATTGGTCTAGCGATGATCGGTATTAGTGCAGGGGTAATTTTGACTTTATGTGCAGTGCTACCAGAAAATAATGTGTTTGGTAGAGTATTCTTTCAGTCTCATACCACGAAAAAAGTGGTGGCGTTGACTTTTGATGATGGGCCTAACCCTCCTTACACGGAGCAAGTGCTTGATTTATTGCAAGAATATCATGTGCCAGCTACTTTTTTTCTAATTGGCCAAAACGTGGAGAAATATCCTGAACTGGTAGCGCGTATTGCACATGATGGTCATCAAATAGGCAATCATACTTATCACCATGTAGATCTATTAAAAAGTGATCGCAAAAATATTGGTGAAGAAATCGATCGTACGAATAAAGCCATTGCAGCAATCACAGGGGCGGCTCCCCATATTGTACGCCCTCCCCATGGCTTTCGCGATCCAGTAGTAATGGAAATGATGGCAGAGCGTGGCCTGAAGGTTGTAGAATGGTCGGTGATGAGCCGAGATTGGACCAACCCTGGGGTGGATGTTATTGTTGATCGTACAGTGGGGAAAGTTCAGAATGGATCTATTATCCTGTTACATGACGGAGATGGAATCGCTGGTAAGGCTTCGCGCATGCAGAGCGTAGAAGCCGCGCGGCGCATTATTGAAATCCTATCTGCTCAGGGGTATCAATTTGTGACCGTGGATGAAATTTTAGCAGATACGGAGGAAAATAAGTAGTGAAGATCATTGTAGGCTTAGGTAATCCTGGGAATGAATATAGCGACACTCGGCATAATGTAGGATTTATGGCTGTGGATGAATTGGCCCGTCGGCTGGGAGTTCATTCCTGGAAAAAACGTAGCCAAGCACTCATTGCAGAATGTCGTGGAGAAGAACCCTTGATACTTGTAAAACCCCAAACCTTTATGAATTTAAGTGGTGTGGCGGTAGGAGAATTGGCACGGTGGTATAAAGTAGCGGTTGAAGATATTATCGTTATTTTTGATGATATGGATTTGCCCACCGGACGACTAAGATTACGGATGAAGGGTGGTTCGGGTGGACACAAGGGCATTGAATCCTTATTGACTCATTTGCCCAAAGATAACTTTGCACGCATCCGCATTGGCATTGATCGTCCCCAAACCGGTTGGCAAGTCGTAGATCATGTGCTAAGCTCCTTTACAACAGAAGAACGCCCTTTGCTCCAGGAAGCAATTGTTAAGGCCGCTGAAGCGGTAGAATGTGTGGTTAAGCAGGGGTTCGATAAAGGGATGAACGTCTATAATAAATAAATGATTCCTCCTGCTTTTTATTTCGATCTTGATGCAAAGAGTAAAGTTATATTGTGAATTTACCGCGAACTTTGAAAGTAAGATTTTTTTGAAAAAATAAATATACAATCTGTGAGTGAAATAGTATTGCGTCTGTGGTGTGGGTATGCTACAATTGTCTGGTAAAAACACAAGTGGCTTTGAAGAGAGGTGCAATAAATGAAAGACAAAATTCATCCGAATTATGGTGAATCAAAAGTAACGTGTGGTTGTGGCAACACTTTTGTAACTGGTTCTGTTAAAAAAGAATTACGTATAGATGTGTGCTCCAAATGTCATCCGTTCTTTACTGGTCAGCAACGTAATATCACTGCTGGTGGACGTGTTGAAAAATTCAATAAACGTTATGGTACGCAGGCCTAAAAACCCGGTAGCAGAGCAGCAATGCTCTGCTATAGTTATATCTGAAGCAGCGAACCAAATCTTTGATAAAAGATTTGTGTAAGTTGCGACCTTAGCATGTTAATGCTAACATCCTACTAAATACACAACAAAAGTAGTTTCTATATAAAAGGAGAGGATACCGTGAAACCAAAAGCAAATATTGGCGGGCAAGCGGTGATCGAAGGTGTAATGATGCGTGGCCCAGGAATCATTGCCACTGCAGTGCGAGAACCGTCAGGTGAAATTATAGTGAAGACAGAACCCTTTACCCCCATTGGTGATCGGTATCCGATCTTAAAAAAACCTATGGTGCGCGGGGTTGTAGCATTAGTTGAATCTTTAGTACAAGGCCTGCGGGCGTTATCTTTTTCCGCTCAGGCCGCTGGTGATGAAGGTGAAGAATTATCCAATAAAGAAATTGCCCTTACGATGGTATTTTCTTTGGGACTAGCAATTTTGCTGTTTGTGGTCATTCCTACCTATGCTGCAAAATATCTTCATAGTGGGGTTACCGATGCCAAATTATTGAATTTACTAGAAGGCGTACTGCGGTTTACCGTCTTTTTAGTCTATATTATGGCCATTTCCAGGATGAAGGATATTCAGCGCGTATTTGAATATCATGGTGCTGAACACAAAACCATTCATGCCTATGAGGCTGAAGTGCCTCTTGATGTGGAACATGTACGCACGTACAGTACTTTGCATCCGCGCTGTGGTACTAATTTTCTGCTCATTGTGATGATTGTGAGTATTATTATGTTTGCTTTTCTGGGGTGGCCTGATTTGTGGCTAAGAATTGTATCGCGTGTCGTTCTTATGCCAGTGGTGGCGGGAATTGCCTATGAAATTATTCGTTTTGCAGGAAAAAGTGAAGCAACGTGGGTGCGTATTGCCATTACGCCAGGTTTATTGCTGCAAAAATTAACCACCCGTGAACCTAGTGATGATCAGCTTGAAGTAGCAATTCGTGCCTTAGAAGCAGCTCGTCCCATTGCAGAAGCAAAGTAACTTGAAGCAGAATTCGAGTAGAAAATCCTGAGGATGGCTGCTGATAGGCAAAGAATATTCTCAGTTTAGAAATCAAAATATTGGGATTAGATAAAAAAACAAGGACTGAGGCAAAATATTCAGATGCTAGATAGGCTGAATATTTTGCAATAGTTTCTTTTAGAGGAGTAAGGACCATGCTTGATAAATTGCAGGCCATTGAAGATAGACATACGGAGTTAGAAAATTTAATTAGCGACCCCTCGATCCTTGCTAATATGACAGAGTGGCAAAAACATGCCAAAGCCCACTCCAAGTTGACACCGATTGTGGCGAAGTTTCGGGAACAAAAAGCAGTAAACCAAGGGATTGCCGATGCACTAGAGATGCTCAATGATAAATTAGATAGTGACTTTCGCCAAATGGTTACAGCGGAGCTCGGAGAGCTAAAGGCTAAAAATGAAGTTCTTGATGAAGAATTACGAATTTTATTATTGCCCAAAGATCCTAATGATGAAAAGAGTGTAATTGTTGAAATTCGTGGTGGCGCTGGTGGTGATGAGGCGGCTTTGTTTGCGGGAGATTTGTTCCGCATGTACACTCGCTATGCTGATGATCATGGCTGGCGTACAGAAATACTAGACGCCAATGCTCCTGATTCAGGTGGCTTCAAAGAAGTAGTATTTGTGATTGATGGCGAAGGCGCGTATAGCCGTTTGAAATATGAAAGTGGTGTCCATCGTGTGCAACGAGTACCTACCACAGAATCAAGTGGACGGATTCATACTTCCACAGTAACGGTGGCGGTACTGGTTGAAGCGGAAGAAGTAGATGTGGTTATTAATGCCAATGATTTACGGATTGATACCTATTGCGCCAGTGGTGCAGGTGGACAGCATGTTAATAAAACCGAGTCAGCAGTGCGGATTGTGCATTTACCTACAGGTGTAGTGGTGCAGTGTCAGGATGAAAAATCCCAGCTAAAGAATAAGGAAAAGTGCATGCGTGTTCTTAGATCGAAGGTATTAGAGCTAGCGCAGAATGCTCAGCAGGCAGAAGTGGCCGAGGAACGTAAAAGTCAGGTAGGGACTGGGGATCGTAGTGAACGTATTCGTACCTATAATTTTCCGCAAGGTAGAGTAACGGACCATCGCATTGGGTTGACGTTGCATAAACTGGATTTTGTGATCAATGGCGATATTGACGAAATTATTAACGCCTTGATTGCTAGCGATCAAAGTAAACGTATGCAAAGAGCTGACTAATATGAAAAAAGATAAAGAAGTTTGGCGCATTGATACAATTTTAAAATGGACCCGGCAGTACTTTGGTGAAAAAGGCGTGGAAAGTCCCCGCCTTGATGCAGAAGTACTGCTTTCCCATGTTTTACAAAAAGATCGGCTGTATTTATATGTGCATTTTGATCAACCCTTAGAAGAACGGGAATTGACGGCCTTTCGTGCGGCTGTCAAAAAACGTGCAGCTCGTCTGCCTGTAGCTTATATTACGGGGAGTAAAGAGTTTATGGGACTAGATTTTGAAGTCACATCTGCGGTGCTGATTCCTCGTCCAGATACGGAAATTTTAGTGGAGACCGCTCTTAAATTGTTGAGTACTGTGGACCGTCCGCAAATTTTGGATATTGGCACAGGTAGCGGTGCCATTTGTGTGAGTATGTTAGTGAATTTGCCAACAGCTCAGGGGACGACGGTTGATATTTCGCCCGATGCCCTAGCAGTGGCCAAAAGTAATGCAGATAAGCATCAAGTAGCCGAGCGCCTTACCTTCTGTCAGGGTGACCTGTTTGCGCCTGTAGGGGGGCAAACATTTCATGCTATTTTATCCAATCCGCCTTATATTCCTGAAGCTGAGATTGCAACGTTGACACCTGAGGTGCAACAAGAACCCAATTTGGCCTTAGATGGTGGTAAGGATGGGCTGGATTTTTATCGACGCATTATTGAAGAGGCCAGCAAGTATCTGGCAACGGGTGGTTTTATCGCTATGGAGGTAGGGATAGATCAGGCACAGTTAGTTGGGTCGATGGCTGAGAATACTGAATTTTTTAAAGTAAGTGCTATTATAAAAGATTATGGTGGAATTGAACGTGTGGTGGTGCTTACGGAGAGGTAAGGGTGATAAATTCCGATGAAAACCAAATATTTTACGATTTCTAGCGGAGAGTCAGCGCAGCAGGTTTTGCAAGAGGCAGCTGAACTATTAAAACAAGGTAGGCTAGTAGCCTTTCCCACAGAAACGGTATATGGACTAGGGGCAAATGGCCTTGATGCAGAGGCAGTAGCGAAAATTTATCAGGCCAAAGGCAGACCTTCGGATAATCCATTGATTTTACACATTGCTCATGAGCGAGAACTCAAACAGTTGGTCACTGAGATTCCGGCGAATGCGCAAGCACTCATTGACAAATACTGGCCAGGACCACTTACGGTGGTGCTGAAACGCACTACGATCGTACCTGATATTGTATCGGGTGGCTTAGATACTGTGGCCGTTCGTTTGCCAGCGTCCAAGATTGCTCGTGAACTCATTATTCTTGCAGGTGTGCCAATTGCAGCGCCAAGTGCCAATACCTCTGGACGTCCGAGTCCGACCAGTGCACAAGCCGTGTTTGCTGATCTGGATGGTCGAATTGATGCGGTTGTTGATGCTGGAGATTGTGCTATTGGTGTGGAGTCAACGGTGGTTGATTGTACTACCCCCGTACCTACCTTGCTAAGGCCCGGTGGTATAACCTTAGAAATGCTTATGGAGACCCTAGGGGAAGTGGAAATCGATCCAGCCTTAGGTGGGGGCGCAGGGTACATCCCTAGAGCCCCAGGAATGAAATATACCCACTATGCACCCCTCGCCCCCATGGTTTTATTTGAGGGTGAATATCCAAAGATTGCGGATTTGATTGTGCAAGAAACTCGAACGGCATTGGCTGCTGGCAAAAAAGTCGGTGCCATAGTTTCAAAGGAAACGGCTGAACGGTTATCGTCTGAGGTAGTTTCTGTAGTATATGGTTCAAGGGAGCAGGTAGGGCAATTTGCTGCTAATTTATATACAGCATTACGGAGCTACGACGAGAATCCTGTTGAGATTATTTTTGCTGAAGGGATTCCTGAAGATGGGCTAGGACTTGCGGTAATGAATCGTTTGCGTAAGGCTAGCAGTTACCAAATTGTTAAGGCAACGGAAAAAAACAAATAAACAAGGATCTGATTAACGATTTTCTGGATGATGCCTAAGGGTTAACATATCCCTAATTGCCTCTACATATATATGAATTGTGGAGGTGGGGTGTTGAGTAATACTGAATTGCTAGTAGTTAGTATGGCCTTAGGGACTGATCTATTTTCCGTAGCCATTCCCATTGGTATGAAATCCATAGGTTTTCGGATTATACTTCGCGCAGCGGTTACGTTTGCAATTTTTCATATTGTATTAATTTTAGCAGGCTATCATATGGGGCATTTTTTGGGCGCGATAGTAGAACGGGTGGGTACATATAAGAGTGATGATCCCATTATGATCATGGAAAATTGGGCCAGTATTTTAGGAGCATTAGTATTAGCAGGTTTGGGCATATATATGATTAAGGAAAACCTATATGCTAGTGTGCCGCAGCAAGGACGGGAGCATCCCCTACAGGGTTTTTCTCTGCTCGTATTGGCGGCCAGTGTGAGTGTAGATGCCTTAGCAGCTGGCTTTAGTATGGGTATGATGGATGTTAATTTAGTTAAGCTAAGCCTTATTTTAGGTGTTGTTATCTTTAGTATTGCCGTAGTAGGCCTGAGGCTAGGACGTCAAGTTGGTCAATGCATCGGTAAACGTGCAGAACTCATTGGCGGAATGGTCCTCATTTTCCTGGGGTTACATGTACTGTGGAGGATCATTGCTGGCTAAAAAAAATTCGTGCAAATGGAAATTTTATTGAAAAAAATGGAGATGATAGCAGGAAATACACAGTTAAATCGCGAAAAATGACCAGTGAATAGCCCCTACCTATTTCGGTGGGAGTATTATGATTAGATAAAGTAGTTGGAGGATCAAGATGCTGATTGCAATTGGTAGTGATCATGGTGGTTTTAACTTAAAAACAGAAATTAAAGAATTATTAACAGAACTGCAGATTGAGTTCTGTGATGTTGGTACCTATTCTGCTGACTCTGTGGATTATCCAGATATTGCACAAAAGGTTGGTCAAGCAGTGGTTTCAGGTGAATGTGATTATGGTATTGTTATCTGTGGTACAGGAATTGGCATCAGCATTGCTGCTAATAAGATCAAAGGCATTCGCGCTGCTCTTTGTCATGATGTTTTTTCAGCCCAAATGTCCAGAGAACACAATAATGCCAATGTGCTTGCCTTGGGCGAGAGGGTGATTGGTCCTGGACTAGCAAGGATGATTGTGGCTACTTGGCTCAAAACTCAATTTGCTGGCGGTCGCCATGGACGCAGGGTAGATAAAATCTCTAAAATGGAAGAATAGTTTGCTAAGAAAATAAGTAAGGACAGGGGTGGATATGATGAACGCTGACCTTGACCTAATCAAAAATCAAACAGTTGAAGTGGTAACTGAATTATTACAGGTGGCCAGCCTTCGTCCAGGGCAAATTCTGGTGGTGGGCTGTAGTACTAGTGAGGTATTAGGGGCTAAAATTGGCTCAGCAGGCTCTACGAGCGTAGCCCAAGGGATATTAAGTAGTTTGGTTGGGGTCTGCAAAGAGCGGGGCATATATCTTGCTATACAGTGCTGTGAACACTTAAACCGGGCTTTGGTCATTGAGGAGGAGGTTGCCCTTCGATACAATTTAAATCCGGTTATGGTAGTGCCCGTGCCTACAGCGGGTGGTGCGTTAGGTGCGCAGGCGATGGCTGATTTTGTTCAGCCTGTAGTTGTGGAAAACATTGAGGCCCATGGGGGGCTGGATATTGGTAGTACCCTGATTGGGATGCATCTTAAGGCTGTGGCTGTGCCTGTACGTCTTGCACAAAAAAACATCGGACAGGCATTAGTGATAGCAGCGCGGACTCGCCCGAAAATGATTGGGGGATCACGTGCTGTGTATAAATGAGTTGGAACTAACTCAAAAAAATATAAATACGGGGGAAAATTACATGAGTATACTTGCTAGTTTTGATCCGGAAATCGCCAAGGCTATTGATCTAGAACTTCATAGGCAACAAAATAAACTTGAGTTAATTGCATCAGAGAATTTTGTTAGTAAAGCTGTTATGGAAGCCCAGGGATCTGTGTTAACGAATAAGTATGCCGAGGGTTATCCCGGCCGTCGCTATTATGGTGGCTGTGAATATGTTGATGTGGTAGAGCAACTAGCCATTGATCGCATAAAAAAACTGTTTGGTGCTGAGCATGCGAATGTGCAACCACATTCAGGTGCCCAAGCTAATACTGCAGTATATTTTGCCTTCCTAAAGCCTGGTGATACGATTTTGGGTATGAATTTATCTCATGGTGGGCATTTGACCCATGGTAGCCCGGTTAATATTTCTGGTAAGTGTTTCAATATCATCCCTTATGGTGTAGATGAAAAAACACATCTGATTAATTATGATGAAGTGGCGGAGCTTGCCATGAAGCATCGCCCTAAAATGATTGTGGCTGGTGCTAGCGCTTATCCACGGATTATTGATTTTGCACGGTTTGGACAGATTGCTCGTGAATGTGGCGCATTGCTCATGGTTGATATGGCTCATATTGCTGGTTTGGTAGCCGCTGGTTTGCATCCAACTCCTATTGGGCATGCTGATATTGTTACGACCACTACTCACAAAACCTTGCGTGGCCCTCGTGGTGGCGTAATTATGTGTCGTGCAGAACTGGCACCCATCGTCGACAAATCTGTATTCCCTGGTATGCAAGGTGGACCGCTCATGCATGTGATTGCCGCCAAAGCTGTATCTTTTAAAGAAGCATTAAGTGAAGAATTTAAACTATACCAAGAACAAATCATTAACAATGCTGCCGCTCTTGCAGCACGTCTGATGAAATCTGGTTTTACGTTAGTTTCTGGTGGCACGGATAACCACCTAGTATTGGTAGATTTGCGTCCGCAAAATATTACAGGCAAAGATGCGGAAAAATTGCTGGACAAAATAGGGATTACTGTTAATAAAAACGCCATTCCTTATGATCCTACCAGTCCTTTTGTTACCAGTGGGATTCGTATCGGTACTGCTGCTCTTACGTCCCGTGGCATGAAAGAAACGGACATGGAAATGGTTGCTGACATTATCGCCATGATACTTAAGGATCCGGAAGATACTGCTGTGCAACAAAAAGCTGTTAAATTAATTGCTGATTTATGCAAAAATCACCCTTTATATGCTTGATTTATAAAGTAAGAAGTGTTGCGTGTCAAAAAAACACGCAACATTTATGGGAAAAATGCAATAGAGGGTTGCTTTTTTTTATGTACTTATTATAAAATAGCCAATGAGATATAGGCATTATCAGAAAAATAATGAGTCAGATGCGGGCCTATTTTGCATTATGGGCGAGTTTCTTTCCTTAGCGCAATCGATCTCCCCAGTCTTTGACTACTTATTTTCTTGCTGGTGCCAACGAAAGGTAGGAAATGTAGCATGCAAGTGAAAGTTATTGAACATCCTTTAATTCAACATAAATTGACATTAATGCGTGATGTAAACACCGGGACCAAGGAATTTCGCGAATTATTAGAGGAAATTTCTATGTTGATGGCATTCGAAATTACGCGGGATTTATCCCTTGTTGAGATTGAAATCGAAACACCTGTAACGAAATGCAAAAGCAAAATCGTAGCTGGTAAAAAATTAGGAGTTGTGCCTATTTTACGTGCTGGACTTGGCATGTTAAATGGTGTGATACGGATTATTCCAGCAGCAAAAGTAGGACATATTGGTCTGTATCGTGACCCTGAAACCTTATTGCCAGTAGAATATTACTGCAAGCTGCCTAGTGATGTAGCTGAACGTGATTTTATCTTAATTGACCCAATGTTAGCTACTGGTGGATCTGCAGCGGCAGCGATTTCCCTATTGAAGAGTAAAGGTGCTAAAAATATTAAATTAATGTGTTTAGTTGCTGCTCCAGAAGGGGTAGTTGTTGTTAATCAAGAACATCCTGATGTGGAAATTTATGTTGCTTCCGTTGATGAATGTTTGAATGATCATGGCTACATTGTGCCAGGTCTTGGTGATGCTGGAGATCGAATTTTCGGCACTAAATAAAATATGAAAAAAAGAAGTACTGAATTTTTGGTGCTTCTTTTTTATTTTATTAAGGATCTTGTGTCGGTGGGAGAAAGGGAGCATAAATCGTAGTTTTCTTAAAAGAATAGATGCTGAAATTTCAAGAGTTCAGTAGTATAATAAATGCATGAAAAAAGGGAAAAAATGTTTAAATTTTTTGGGATTAGATTAGGTATATTTTTGCAGGGAGGTAATGAATGATATGTTTGATCTGGTCATCAAGAGTGGGAGTATCTATGATGGAACTGGGCAGCCGCCCTTTAAAGCTGATATTGGCATTCAGGGCAAGCGCATTGCCACTATTGAGCCGAACTTAGATACTAATGCAACAGAGGTGATTGATGCAGCGGGGTTAATGGTTTGCCCGGGCTTTATTGATGTGCACAGTCACAGTGATTTAGTGCCGTTTATGGAGGGCACTATGCGTCACACTCGTATCTTGCAAGGGATTACTACCGATGTGGTTGGTCAGTGCGGTTTGGGACCAGCGCCGTTTCTGCCGAAGATGGTAGGCTGGCGGCAATATTTGAAACCAATTTTGGGGGATGGTAATAAGGATTTATCGTGGGATTGGCCAGAATTTCAGAATTTTCTGGATTGCCTGGGGCAAGTTGATAAGCCTCATAATATAGCTAGCTTGGTAACTCATGGCGCAGTAAGGGCACAAGTGATTGGCCTGGAGAATAAACTGTCGAGTGAAGCAGACATTTTAAAAATGGCGAAAATTGTCCGGGATGCAATGAAGGCAGGGGCCTTTGGGCTTTCTCTTGGGTTAGCCTATCTACCTGGTGTTTTTGCATCCCTAGAGGAATTGCTAGCTCTTAGCCATGTAGTTGCCGAGTATGATGGAATTCTAATGGTTCATCTTCGTAGTCACGCCCGTGATATTCAAGCAGCTATGGAAGAAATTTTTCAAATTGCTCAGAAATCCGGGGTGAAGTTACAAATCTCCCATTTGCGTTCTTATGGCAACCGAGCTTTTGGCACTAGCGGTAAAGAACTTATTTCCAGAGTAGAAGATGCTGTAAAAAAAGGTGTAAATGTTACGTTTGATGAGCATCCTTATAATGCTGGCAGCACGCTGCTCAGTCAGGTGCTTCCTCCTTGGGCCAAGGCTGGCGGTGGAGGAGCCATTGTAGAAAGGCTAAAAGATAGACAAACATTAAATAGGCTACGTCAAGAACTGACGCCGGATGGGCCTGACTATCCAGGATGGGATAATTATGTCGGCATTGTTGGCTGGAATAACATCTTGGTCAGCTCGGTTGAACAACCTGAAAATAAGAAGTATCAAGGAAAGACGGTGGCCCAAATTGCCGAAGCAATCAGTGAAGATGCTATTTCAGCCTTGAGCAAACTTTTGATCAGTGAGAACGCACAGTGTTGCATGGTTATGCTTAATCTTTTTTCGGAGCAGGATACGATCGAATTGATTTCTCATCCTCTTTGTTATATCGGTTCGGATGGTATACCTACCGGAACTCCCCACCCAAGACTATTTGGTACATATCCTCACTTTTTAGGAAGATATGTACAGAAACAGGGAATTCTATCTTTGGCTCAAGGGATAAAAAAAATTACCGGTGATCCAGCAAAGAGGCTAGGATTGCTAGGCCGAGGTTTCCTCAAAGTCGGGCAGGCTGCGGATATTGTCATTTTTAATCCGGTCCAGTTTGAGTATGTTGAAAATTATATTGAGCCAAAGCAACCTGTTGGTGGTATGGAACGGGTAATCATTAACGGGAAGACAGTTGTTGTCAGGGGGAGTGTAATAGGGGAAAATGCTGGAAAGGTAATAACCCATTAAGGAGGACATCCTGATGTGGGGATTGAAGGTTGCTTCTGTTGATGAATGTGGGAAAGATTGAGTGGAATAGTGAAAAAATATTAATAAACTTGATATAAAAACAAACGAGAGAGAAGTACTGTATTTTCAGTACTTCTCTTTTGTTTGTTTAAAAAAATGTGTAAAGTCGTAAATTTATCTTGCAATTATTCATAAACAACTGATATAATGACCTAAAAATGTTACAGAATATAGTTAAAAAACAACATCTTGTTCACCTAAGATGGAAATGCGGTTTAAGAACTCAGTGAAAGATGTGATTGACAACCGAGAAATATAAGGAAGAGGCGATGGCAAGTGATGATACAAGAAATTTCAATACTTCTAGAAAATACACCGAGTACATTGGCAAAAGTGCTGGCAACGTTGATGGCGCATAATATCAATATTCGAGCCATGTCTATAGGCGAAACTGCAGATTTTGGGGTGTTGCGTTTTATTGTCAATCACCCAGGGGAAGTAGTGAAAAGTCTACAGGATGCTAATATTGCTGCAAAGATTACACCCGTATTGAGTTTGGTGTTAGATGATAATCCAGGGCGTTTGCTGGAAAAAATACAAAAAATAAGTGATGAAGGCATCAATATTGAATATTTCTATGCTTTTGCGGCCGTGGGGGTGGAGAAAGCTAGGGTGGTACTGAAGGTGAATAATCTGGAAAAAGCACAGGAACTGATTGAGATGCACGAAGTCGTGCTAGCAAATGATGAAGTTGATTTTTATTGGTAAGCAGGAAAGTGAGGAGTGATTATCGTGGAGCATACGTTGTCGATTCTAGTGCTTAACCACCCAGGTGTACTAGTACGTGTGGCTGGTATGTTTGCGCGACGTGGGTTTAATATTGAAAGTCTGGCAGTGGGCGCGACTCACGTCCATGAATATTCGCGGATTACTGCCGTAATGAAAGGCAGCCAGGCGATGGTTGCTCAGGTTGCGAAACAACTGGAAAAGTTAGTGGAAGTACGGGCGGTAGAATTTTTGCCTAGTAATACCGCGGTCGTAAGGGATACAGCGATGATTAAAGTGCAAGTTAATCGGGATAAACAACTAGAAGTATTACAAATAGGAGAATCTTTTGGCGCTAAGATTGTGGATATCGCTGATGGAGCCTTGATGTTAGAGATTACGAGTGACGAGAATAACACCCAAGCTTTGATTGGCGCCTTATCGTCTTATGGAATATTAGAAATGATTCGTACTGGCGTTATAGGGCTAAAACGGGGCAGTGGTAGTATTTATCAGCATGAAAAGAGCGAGGCTGGCGAATTGTTTGTAGTTCACCAGGTTACTACATAAGATTTGCGTATTAGTTTGAAAACTGTTTATTAAGCAGTTCTAAATAAAAATTAAGTGGATATGAGGAGAGAATGAAGATGAGCAAAATGTATTATGACAATGATGTTAAGGTAGAATTAATCAAGGGTAAAACGGTAGCTATTATTGGTTATGGCAGCCAGGGCCATGCCCATGCGTTGAATTTGCATGATAACGGGGTTAAGGTTGTTGTTGGTTTGTATAAGGGGAGCAAGTCTTGGGAAAAGGCGCAGCAAGATGGTCTTGAAGTATTAGCAGTGGCAGCAGCAGTTGCCAAAGCGGATATTGTAATGATCTTGGTTCCTGATGAAAAACAAGCTAAAATTTATAATGAACAAATTGCACCAAATTTCAAAAAAGGCGCTGCCTTGGCTTTTGCCCATGGCTTTAATATTCATTTTAATCAAATTGTGCCACCAGCAGATATGGACGTTTTTATGGTTGCACCCAAAGGACCTGGTCATTTAGTACGGCGTGTATTTGCCGAAGGTAAAGGGGTACCTTGTTTGAAAGCTGTGTACCAGGATGCTACTGGGCAGGCCGATGACTTATCCTTGGCGTATGCGTGGGGCGTTGGTGGTACTCGAGCTGGTGTACTGACTACTACCTTCCAAGAAGAAACAGAAACGGACTTGTTTGGTGAACAAGCGGTACTGTGTGGTGGGACTAGTGCTTTGGTAAAAGCAGGGTTTGAAACTTTAGTAGAAGCGGGTTATCAACCGGAAGTTGCTTATTTTGAATGTTTGCATGAGCTAAAACTGATTGTAGATTTGATGTATGAAGGCGGTATGGCCGCCATGCGCTATTCCATTAGCGATACGGCTGAATATGGAGATTATATGATTGGTAACCGTATTGTGACTGATGCCACAAAAGTTGAAATGAAAAAAGTATTAAAGGAAATTCAAACCGGAGTATTTGCAAGAAATTGGATTTTGGAAAATCAAGCCAACCGTCCTGAGTTTTTGGCAACTCGTCGCCTTGAAGCCAAGCATCAAATTGAAACTGTCGGCAAGGAATTACGTGGCATGATGAGCTGGCTGAAGAAGTAGGGAGTCAGGCATTGGGAGATTGGGAAGAAAGCAAGTTCAGAGCCGCCCCAGCAATTAGGGCATCTGAAAGAAAATAACTAGCCAAATATCCTCAGAATCTGACTAGTTATTTTTTTGAAGGTGCCTAAGGAAGGTGGGGCCCAATAGGCCCCGGAAATTGAATTGAGGTGAATGGTATTGGATCGTAGAATTAAAATTTTTGATACTACCTTGCGTGATGGTGAACAAACACCAGGCGTATGTTTAGATATACATGAAAAGTTAGAGATTGCGCAAAGCTTAGTTAAATTAAAAGTTGATGTCATTGAAGCCGGTTTTCCGGTCATTTCTAAGGGGGATTTTCAATCGGTCAGTCAAATTGCCGAACATATTAGAGGACCTATTATTGCTGGACTTGCAAGGGCTAACAAAAAAGATATTGATGCTGCTGTACAGGCATTGGCGAAGGCTGAGCGTCCTAGGATTCATACCTTTATTGCGACCAGTGATATTCATATGGAATACAAATTGAAAATGTCTAGGGACAGAGTGTTAGCCATGGCAGAAGAAGCAGTACGTTATGGCAAACAGTTTGTGCAGGACATTGAATTTTCAGCAGAGGATGCTTCCCGGTCGGATTGGGATTTTCTTTGCCAAATCTATGGTAGAGCCATTGCGGCTGGTGCTACTGTGATTAATGTGCCAGATACGGTAGGTTATACTACGCCTGATGAATATGGCGCTCTAATTCGCTATATCAAACAACATGTACCTGGCATTGAAAACGTGGATATTAGCGTTCACTGCCATAATGATTTGGGGCTAGCGGTGGCCAATTCTTTGGCGGCGGTGCAAAATGGTGCAACCCAAGTGGAGTGTACCATCAATGGTTTGGGTGAACGAGCTGGTAATGCTGCCATGGAAGAACTGGTGATGGCTTTTTATACCCGGCAAAATTACTACAAAGCTATTACTAATATTGATATGAAGCAAATTTACCGCGCCTCTACGTTGGTAAGTACGCTGACCGGTGTGGATGTGCAGATAAATAAAGCAGTTGTGGGAGATAACGCCTTTGCTCATGAATCAGGGATACATCAGCATGGTATGCTGAACAATCCGCTGACTTATGAAATTATTTCTCCGGAAGTTATTGGTATTAGTCGTAACGCTTTGGTTCTTGGCAAACACTCAGGAAGGCATGCGTTTGAAGATCGCCTACAACAAATGGATTACGAGTTAGATAAGGAAACCGTTAATGCGCTATTTATCAAATTTAAAGAATTAGCCGATCGCAAAAAAGTAGTGTTTGATCGGGATATTGCGGCTCTGGTTAGTGATAAACCATCGGTGCAACCTGAATATTATCGGTTAGCTTATCATCAGGTTGTGAGTGGTAGTCAGAGTGTGGCGACTGCTACGGTGCGCTTAGAAACCAGTAATGGCACCATTGAACGTGCAAGTTGTGGTGACGGACCAGTAGATGCTATTTTTAAAGCCATTGAACAGGCAATTGGTTTTCCCATTGGTTTAAAAGATTATCAATTAAAGGCTGTAACGGCTGGTGAGGATGCCTTAGGTGAGTCTACGGTGTGGATCGAATATGAAGGGGATGTATTCAATGGGCGGGGCCTTAGTACTGATGTGGTGGAAGCCAGCGCCAAAGCCTATCTAAATGCCATTAATAAACGGCTAACGGTGTGGGGGCAGCCCCAAGAGCAAATAACGATAGGATGTGAATAATATGGGGATGACCATGACAGAAAAGATTTTTGCTCGCCATGCCGGGCTTGCTGAGGTAGAACCAGGACAGCTAGTTAAATGTAAGGTGGATGTGGTGCTGGGCAATGATATAACAGCTCCGCCCGCCATTCAGGAATTTGATCGGATTGGTAAGCCTGTGTTTGACAAGGACAAAATTGTGCTCGTGCCTGATCATTTTGTACCTAATAAAGACATTAAGTCTGCGGAGCAGAGTAAAACTATGCGTTTATTTGCCAGAAAACACAATATCACTCATTACTTTGAAGTCGGGCGCATGGGAATTGAACATGTGTTATTGCCAGAGATGGGCTTGGTGGCACCAGGCGAAGTGATCATTGGTGCTGATTCTCACACTTGTACTTATGGGGCGGTGGGGGCTTTTGCGACGGGGGTAGGCTCTACGGATATGGGAGCGGCCATGGCGACAGGGGAAACTTGGTTCAAAGTGCCATCCAGTATTAAGGTGGAACTAACAGGTTCCTTGCCTAAGTGGGTCTGTGGTAAGGATGTAGTATTGACCTTGATTGGCATGATTGGTGTGGATGGAGCTCGCTATCAATCGTTAGAATTTACGGGGCCAGGGGTTGCGAATTTATCCATGACCGATCGCTTGACCATTTCTAATATGGCGATTGAAGCAGGAGCTAAGAATGGAATATTTCCAGTGGACGCGATTACTCAGGAATACATTACGGGTCGCGTGAACAAGGCTTATGAAGTAATTGAGGCTGATGAAGATGCTGTTTATGGAAGGACTCTTACCATTGATCTATCGTCATTAACGCCAGTGGTAGCAATGCCTCATTTACCAGAAAACGTGCGTAGTATTGATAAAGTACCGGATATTAAAATTGATCAAGTGGTAATTGGTTCTTGTACCAATGGCCGCATTGAAGATTTGGCGGCGGCAGCAGGCCTTTTAGAAAATCGTACTGTGCATGAGGATGTACGGCTGATTGTTATTCCTGGCAGTCAAGCAGTGTATCTGGCAGCCATGGAACGAGGCTATATTGAAATTTTCATTAAAGCTGGCGGAGTTGTCAGTACGCCGACTTGCGGACCTTGTTTGGGTGGCTATATGGGGATACTAGCGGCAGGTGAGCGAGCTGTTGCCACGACCAATCGAAATTTTCGTGGGCGGATGGGGCATGTAGATAGTGAAGTATATTTGTCAGGACCAGCAGTGGCAGCTGCTACTGCAATAATGGGACGCATTAGTGCCCCATGGGAGGTGACGAGATGATTTGTCAAGGTAAGGTGTGGCGGTATGGAGATAATGTAGATACCGATGTGATTATCCCCGCGCGGTATTTAAATACGGCAAACCCCAAAGAATTGGCTCAGCACTGTATGGAAGATATTGATACGACTTTTGCATCCCTTGTGCAGGTTGGTGATATTGTGGTGGCGGATCGCAACTTTGGTTGTGGTTCTTCTCGAGAGCATGCGCCAGTTGCCATTAAGGAGAGTGGCATTACTTGTGTTGTAGCTGGTAGCTTTGCACGCATTTTTTATCGCAATGCCATCAATATTGGTTTGCCCCTTGTGGAACTTGGTGAGGATGTGAAAAAAATTAAGGCTGGTCATGTGCTGCGTGTCGATCTGGCTCAAGGCATATTGGAGAACGTTTCTACGGGTCAGGTATTTAAGGTGCAACCCCTTCCGGGATTTATTCGTGACATTGCCCAGGCTGGAGGGTTAATCAACTACATAAAAGAGGCAAGCATATGAAGGAAAAGCATATTGTAGTCATTCCAGGCGATGGAATTGGCGAAGAAATAACCTCGGCGGCTGTACGAATCTTAGGGAAGGCCACGGCCAAGAGTGAATTGCGTTTAACTTATGATAAACAATTGGCAGGTGGAGCTGCGATTGATCAATATGGTGTGCCGCTGCCTGATTTTGTGTTGCACGCTGCTCAACAGGCCGATGCTGTGCTACTTGGAGCAGTTGGTGGCCCTAAATGGGATCATGTAGCGCCAGAAATTCGGGCAGAAAAAGCAATATTAGGCTTGCGCAAGGGGCTGGGACTCTATGCTAATTTGCGCCCCGTTCGTGTATCGCCAGCCTTGGTGGATTTTTCTCCTCTCAAAGCCGATGCAATTTCTGGCGTAGATATTTTATTGGTACGGGAACTGAGTAGTGGTATTTATTATGGGGAAAAGTGCGAGTCCTTAGTGGTGGAGGGCGTCGAACAGGCTTCCGATATTGAGGTATATACGGTGCCGGAAGTCAGCCGTATTATGCATTTGGCTTACAAGGCAGCCAGGCTACGTCGTAAGCAGGTAGTATCGGTTGACAAGTCCAATGTATTGGCAACCTCACGGTTGTGGCGACGAACGGCATTGCAAGTAGCACGAGAGTATGATGATGTTGCTTTGAGTCATATGTATGTAGATAACTGTGCCATGCAACTAGTGCTTGCGCCAAAACAGTTTGATGTAATTGTGACGAATAATTTATTTGGCGATATTTTGAGTGATGAAGCAGCAGTACTGACGGGGTCTATTGGCATGTTGCCTTCTGCCAGCCTTGGTCATGGTACGGGGCTATATGAACCCATACATGGGTCGGCCCCTGACATTGCAGGACTTGGACTTGCCAATCCGGTGGGAACTATTTTGTCGGCGGCCATGCTACTGCGCTACTCATTGGGTGAGTCTAGCATTGCCGGGAAAATTGAACAGGCTGTGGATCGGGTGTTAGCCCTAGGGTATCGCACTGCTGATTTGTATAAACCTGGTTTTACCAAAGTGTCAACGGATGAAATGGCGAAATTAATTGAAGGGCAAGTGGAGTAGGACATTAGGATCAGGGGAGGTGAATGTTATGAGAATATCTGGTGCCCAGGCCATTGTAGAATGTTTGTTAGAACAAGGTGTTGATACTGTATTTGGTTATCCCGGTGGGCGGATTTTACCATTGTACGATGCACTATATGATGGGCCCATACGTCATATCAGAACCGCTCATGAGCAAGGAGCGATACATGCTGCCGACGGTTATGCCCGCGCTAGTGGGCGGGTTGGGGTATGTATTGCCACTAGTGGTCCAGGAGCAACTAATTTGGTAACGGGCCTTGCCAATGCTTATTTAGATTCCGTGCCCGTAGTAGTTATTACGGGGCAAGTTTCTACCGATCTGATTGGTGCTGACGCTTTTCAAGAAGTGGATACCACGGGCATTACCATGCCTGTGACTAAACATAATTTTTTAGTAAATAGTGTTGACCAATTGCCGGCGATCATACGGTCAGCGTTTCGCATTGCGCTTTCAGGACGACCAGGTCCAGTGTTAATTGACGTACCTAGTGATATTCAGACCAGTAGGCTTATTTTTTGTCATGCAGAAGAACAATCAAACTTTAGTACACAGTGGAAATTGACAGAACAAGGCAGTGCCTTGCTGGCGGAAGCCGTGGCTGTAATTGGTGATGCTAAACAACCAGTTGTAATTGTTGGTGGCGGCGTTATTTCCTCAGGCATGCATGAAGCGGTGATCCGTTTAGTAGAGAAAATAGGTGTGCCTGTGGTAAGTACATTAATGGGACTAGGAACTTTTCCAGCACATCATCCCCTATTTTTAGGGCTGACGGGTATGCATGGCAACAAGGTCGCCAATCATACCGTACATGGCGCTGATGTGATGATTGCCGTTGGTAGTCGGTTCAGTGATCGGGTTACTAACAATAAACTAAAGTATGGTACGGGTAAGCGGGTGATTCATATTGATGTTGATCCCGCAGAACTTGATAAAAATATTGCCAGCCATATTGGTTTGGCTGGTCCCTTGGAAAAGTTGTTGCCTCTGCTATACGAGCGTATTAGCGTAGGTAATCAGCAGCAGTGGTGGACAATAATTGGGCAGTGGCAACAAAAATTTACTGTAGAACCCAACATAAGGTCGTTAACAGCAACCTGGATGCTCAGACGAGTGGCGGAGGCTACCTTTGATAAGCCTTTTGTTTTTACCACTGATGTGGGACAACATCAAATGTGGGCAGCGCAAAACTTGCGTATTAACAGGCCGCGTTCCTGGATTACATCAGGCGGACTGGGAGCCATGGGCTTTGGTCTACCAGCCGCAATTGGTGCCCAAGTTGCCGTTCCTGACAAAAGGGTCATTTGCATTGTTGGGGATGGGGGCATTAAAATGACAGGTTGTGAATTGTTCACTGTAGCCAGCGAGAAATTGCCCCTCATTACTATTATTGTCGATAACAGCTGTCTTGGCATGGTGCGGCAGTTACAACAATTGTTCTATAAACAACGCTATTCAGCCTCTCTCGCTCCTGCACCAGTAAACTTTGTCTATTTTGCACAAGCCTTTGGTGTGGAAGCTCATCTCGCTACCAATCAGCAAGAATTTGAACAGGCGCTGGCCTTGGCCCTTGCCAGTGGCCAAGCAAGTGTCATCGTCGTCAAGATTGCCCTTGAGGACCTGGTAATACCCATGTTAGTTCCCAATGCTCCATTAAACACCCATATGGATATCTAGATAAGGGGGATTTATCCCTCTTATTTTACTTGTGATCAGTTTGTCACGAAATTGTCACAGAGTTATGGTATAATAAAAAGATGTAATCTATATCTTCACGACTGAATATGCCTAAAGGGCAGGAAAGAAGGTAAAAACAAGTGATTAATGTGAAAAGACAAGGCAAAGTGTTCATGGTGGCGGTATTATTTCTCCTGGGGGTAGTCGGCATAATTGCTGTTAATCCCAACACAACCTATGCAGCGGGTAAGACTTCGGTTGTTGGTGTTGTAAACTATCAAACGTTGTTTACACAACATCCTGATATGGCGGCGGCACAACAAACCATGGATGCAGCAGCTGCGCAAGCAAAAACTGATTTTGACACAAAAAGTGCTGGCATGAGTGACCAGGAAAAGCAAGCCCTCTACCAACAAATTCAACAGGGACTTAATCAAACCAAACAGCAGTTAATGGGCGCTATTAATGAAAAAATTATTGCGGCAGTGAAATCGGTAGCCGACAGCAAGGACATAACGATTGTTGTGGATAAAGGTGCTGCTGTTTATGGTGGACAAGATATAACCGATGATGTAATGAAGGTTATTACCGGCAAGTAACAGTTTTATTATGACATTAGAAAATAGTTGGCAAAAAGGAACACTGGAGCTGTAAGTAGCTGTCGTGCTCCTTTTTTCATAAGTAATAAGAGAAAGCAGTGTTATGTTTCAGTTGTTACCGATTTTTGAGGTTAACAACAAAACGTCCAATGCGGATCAGGGCTTCATTGATGTTGACCGTTGATGTGGCGTATGAGCAACGGACGAAGCCTTCACCGCTTTCGCCAAAGGCATCACCAGGGACCAGGGCGACCTTTTCTATTTGGAGTAATTGTTCGGCAAAAGCCAGTGAAGTTAGTCCTGTTTGCTTAATGGATGGGAATAAATAAAAAGCACCTTTTGGTTCGAAGCAATCTAGACCCATTTGGCGAAAACCGTTAAGGATCAGGCGTCGACGTTGATTGTATTCGGTTGTCATTTGTGCGGCACTTTTTTCGCCATGTTTCAAGGCTTCAATGGCAGCCACTTGCGCGGTAATCGGGGTGCAGAGCATGGTGTATTGGTGGATTTTGGTCATCGCGCCAATGAAATCAGGGTTAGCGGCAGCGTAACCAATGCGCCAGCCGGTCATGGCATAGGCTTTAGAGAAACCATTAAGTACAATGGTGCGATCCATCATATCAGGTAAACTAGAAAAACAAGTGTGCGTACCATCATAGGTTAGCTTCGCATAAATTTCATCGGAAATAACAATGAGATCATGCTTTTTGGCAAAGCGGGCAATATCCAGTAAATCTTCTCGACTCATAACAGCGCCAGTGGGGTTGTTGGGATAACCAATCAATAATATTTTAGTGCGGGGCGTAACAAAGGCTTCTAGCTGGGCTGCTGTAATGCGAAAAGCGTTATCCATAGTGGTAGGTACCGTAATGGCAGTGCCTCCTGCTAGTGTGACGCAGGACTTATAGGATACATAACAGGGCTCGGGGACGAGGACTTCATCGCCAGGGCTTAATAGGGCACGTAACGCTAAGTCCAGTCCTTCGCTAACTCCTACAGTCACTAAGATTTGGGTGCGAGGGGTATAGGAAACTTCATAATCGTTGTATAGGGATTTAGCGATTTCTTCGCGGAGCTCTAATAAACCAGCGTTAGAAGTATAAGCAGTCTGACCCCGATTTAAGCCATAAATACAGCTTTCGCGGATGTGCCATGGTGTAATGAAATCAGGCTCTCCCACGCCTAAGGAAATAACGCCTTTCATTTCGGCAGCGATGTCAAAAAAGCGTCGGATGCCAGATGGGGGAATTGAATTTACAGTAGGTGCGATGCGTTTAGCCCAATTCATGGCGACACCACCAATCGGTGCTGTTCCTCCATATCGTTAATAATAACTCCTGCATATTTATATCTTTTTAACATGAAATTGGTGTTGGTGCTGATAACGCCTTCAATGGTAGATAACTTAGCTGCGACGAAATCGGCGACTTCGCGTAAGGTTGTTCCTTCTACGCTTACAGAAAGGTCATAAGACCCGGACATGAGATAAACGCTCCGCACTTCAGGATAACGATAAATACGCTCTGCAATAGCATCAAAACCGACTTTTCGTTGGGGGGTGATTTTTACTTCAATGATAGCGGTTACTTGTTCGATGCCAGCTTTTTCCCAGTCAACAATGGTTTGATATTTTACAATAATTTTTTCTTGCTTAAATTTAGCAATAAGCTTAATAACTTCTTCCACAGGTATATTTAGCATGATGGCCAATTGATCGGGTGATTGTGTATAATCTTTTTCTAAAAGATCTAATAATTCTTTCATAGAAATAATTCCCCCTGACTTAATAGTGAAAAACACTTTAATTCTTACAACTAACTATTGGAATGCGCCAAAAATATCTAATGAAGTTAATTGTTGTATTTTCAAGAGTAACATATATGATAAAAAAATGGTACATATATTTAAGAAGATAATAAGATTATTTATATATTCTTTGCTAAGTATGAAGATATATTCACTTTTTATTTTTAAATATAGTATAATTGATATAGCTTTAGGTGTCTGGAAGAAATCGTGTAAAATAGATTAAAATCTGATGCCTTGGATTGAAGAGACAATAGAGGTGATTACTATGCGTAAAGATTGGGATTTATATTTTATGGATATTGCTTTTGAAGTGGCCAAGCGTAGTACTTGTTTAAGACGCAGTGTTGGCGCAGTCATTATTAAAGATAAGCGTATTAAGGGTACAGGGTACAATGGTAGTCCAGCTGGTTTGCCCCATTGCTCAGAGGAAGGTTGTGCCATGATCGAGGGACATTGCATACGTTGCATTCATGCAGAACCGAATGCAATTTTGGAATGCACACCAGATGAACGTCAAGGGGCTACTTTGTATTGTACGGATCAACCCTGCCCAGAGTGCCAAAAGCTCATTATAACTTCGGGTATCACAAAGGTAGTATATGCTAGGCAATACCAGGCTCATACAAATTGGTTTGCACTAGCTACTAATATAGAAGTCGTTCATTTGCCTAAAGAAGGTGAGGAGTAATAAAATATCATTAGTTTCAAGAAAATGTAAATTGAAATTTAATAAAAGGAGAGGTTGTGGCTCATTATGATTGCCACGACTAAGGAAAGTAATGACAGTAGATATTTTAGGCGAGAAGGATGCTGGTGCTCGTAAATTAAGCTGGGAGGCATTTGTAAAACAAGATGTGCTCAATTTTTTGATGGAACATAATATGCAGGCCATTACAGTGGATGATGGTGCAGGTAAAAAAGCTGTGATAAAACGTACAGCCAAGGGCGATTATTCTGTGCAAATTACATCGAATGAAATCATATAAGAGCCTATTTTTTTACGAGAAATGCATCAGCTGCAGTGAGTTAACTTTTGTCATGAAAGAATCAATTTGACAGGCTTGTTAGCATGAGGTAGAATGAAGTTGTTGTGTAGAAATGAGGTGCTAAAATTATGCAAATATATATTCTAGCGTTTACGATTGCCTTAGCGGTTGCGTATTTCATAACACCGCGGGTAAAAGATTTGGCCATCAAATTAGGGGCCTTAGATGCGCCTGATGACCGCAAAGTTCATACTAGACCAATCCCGCGTATGGGTGGCCTGGCTATTTATGCTGCTTTTGTTTTAGCAGTATTAGCAAGTATGCATGTCAGTCGTGAAATTATGGGTCTATTAGTAGGCGGTACGGTAATTCTAATTGTGGGAATTATTGATGATCTGAAACCATTACCGGCCAGGGTTAAGCTGCTAGGACAAATTGTAGCTGCTGCTGTCTTGGTTATGTTTGATATTCGTATTGATTGGCTGACCAATCCTTTTGGTGACATGCTATACGTAGACTATTTAGCCGTACCCTTAACGATTATCTGGGTGGTGAGTTTGACTAATACAGTCAACCTCATTGATGGGTTAGATGGTTTGGCGGCAGGGGTGTCCACCATTGCGGCAGTAACAATCTTATTAGTGGCTTTGCAACAAAATTTCGTGACAGTGGCTATTTTGACAGCTGCGTTAGCGGGAAGTGCATTTGGCTTTTTGCAACATAATTTTAATCCTGCAAAGATTTTCATGGGTGATACAGGTAGTATGTTTTTAGGTTATATGCTCGCAGCGATATCCATTCTTGGTGCAGTGAAAAGTGCGGCAACCATTGCTTTAATTGTTCCAATTGTGGCGTTGGGGCTACCAATTTTAGATACTGCTTTTGCTATTATCCGTCGCTACATGAGCGGACGACCTATTTTTAAGCCAGATAAAGGACATTTACATCACCGCTTGTTAGAAATGGGGTTAACACAAAAACAAGCCGTATTATTGATGTATGTGATTAGTGGTTGTCTTGGTTTAAGTGCTATTGCTCTAAATGAGGTTAATAAGTCATTTGGTATATTGATTATCGTGGCGTTGTTGGGTGTTGCCTGTATTGGTGCGAAAAAAATAGGGGTATTAAAAGCAACAAAGTCAGTTGAAAGTCATTAAGTTATTAGTTATGGGCGGGCATTATGCCCGCCTGTTTTGGGTTAAAGTGGGAAATAAAGTAGCTAATTGTAAAGTTATTTGAGAGGATGTATGAATATGTCGCGTATAAAAGTTATGACTGTATTTGGAACACGTCCCGAGGCGATAAAAATGGCACCTGTTGTGCTGGAATTAAATAAATATCCAGAGTATATTAAACCCATTGTCGCAGTTACTGCTCAACATCGGGAGATGTTAGATCAGGTGCTAAATTTGTTTAAGATTGTACCTGATTATGATTTGGATATTATGTCTCAGGGGCAGACACTATTTGATATTACTTGCCGGGCAATGCAGGGGCTGAATGAAGTGTTAACTAAGGAGAAGCCGGATATTGTATTAGTACATGGCGATACTACCACTACCTTCGCAGGAGCATTGGCAGCTTATTATCATCAAACTACCGTTGGTCATGTTGAGGCGGGGTTACGTACGCACAATAAGTACTCGCCTTTCCCTGAAGAAATGAATCGCAAATTAACAGGCTCTTTGACCGATATGCATTTTGCGCCGACTCTAACAGCCCAAGACAACTTGCTAAAGGAAGCAATTGTGAAAGAGGCAACCTTTGTGACGGGAAATACGGTAATTGATGCTTTGCTGAAAACAGTAGATAGTGAGTATCAGTTTGAAAGCGAAATGTTAGCAAATACAGATTATAAGAATAAACGAATTATATTAGTAACTACCCATCGACGGGAAAATCTTGGCGAGCCAATGCGTAATGTATATCGTGCGCTAAGAGAGATTGTGACAGAATTTGAAGATGTGGAAATTATTTTTCCTGTACATAAAAATCCTCGTGTCAGGAAAGTGGTTGATAGTGAACTGGGGGGGATTGAACGGGTTAAGTTAATCGATCCTTTGGATTATGAACCATTTGCTAATTTGTTAGCACGATCTTATTTGGTACTGACTGATTCTGGTGGTGTGCAGGAAGAAGCGCCCGCACTAGGTAAACCTGTACTAGTTCTTAGAGATACGACAGAACGGCCTGAAGCTGTTGCAGCAGGTACTGTGAAACTAATTGGCACTGATAAAGAACGGGTATACGAGGAAGCACGTTTACTACTGGCAGATCGTAGTGCATATGATCTCATGGCGACTGCTTGTAATCCATATGGCGATGGGCAAGCGGCAAGACGCATTGTAGAAAACATTCTCTGGAAGTATGGATTTTATAAGGAAAAACCTGATCAATTTGGAGTTTGTAGCGAAAGTTAAGAAAGTAAATAATATGTTGCCTTTTATGGGAATTGGCAGGATTTTCATTGAAATCGTCGAAAATAAGATGTAATATAACTCTCATTATTTATTGGGAATTGGTAATTAGTGTAATGCTTGATTCACAGAAGTAAAGGGTCTATGTTTTTACTAGTATCTAAGGTGATAAAAGGAATGCTCTTGGGAATAATAATGTAAGAGTAATTTATGGTTTTTTGAAATACTTTGTAGATATGGGTGTGAGGTAGTGCAGAAGGGCAACAAGGAGTTGCTGAAGGGGATAAATATGGCAGCTGCCATTGGCTTCTGCATGATGTCTTCTGTAGTAGCCGGTATATTATTAGGTAGATTGTTAGATGCCCATTTTGGCACTAAACCGTGGGCTACTATTGTTGGTATTGTGCTGGGCATGATTGCAGGAATGTGGGCCATATATAAAAGAGTTATGGAGGGAAAGTAGAGGGTGGCATACTTTCGATGAAATATATGCAAGAGTATATGGTTGAAGTGAAACGAACCTTACTACAAATTACGGCATGGGGCATTGTGATATGTGCCACTGCTTATTTCTCAAATCTTAGTTCACGCATACCGGGTCTGGTATTGGGCATGATTACCAGTATGATTTACTTTTTGCTCATGTGCTATAGGGTAGAGAAAAGTGCAGATATGTCTGTGGCTAAAGCTATATCTTATATGAGGTTAGGCTGGCTTATGAGACTTAGCTTTATAGCTCTCATGTTAATACTATCTATAAAAGTACCGATTTTTGACTTTATATCATCTGTAGTTGGTTTGTTTTCTCTTCATGTGGTAATAATAGGAAATGCAGGAGTGCTTATAGTGAAAAATTTCCTTACTCCTAGTAAATAATGTAGATATAGATGCTTGTTTAGATATGACCCCCAAGATAACTAGTCAGAATGTCTGATTACTTATTAGGGGACCTTACAAGTATCTTATCATAATAAAACGTGTTTTAAATAAACACGGACCCTTAATAAAATAGCGAGATGCTAGGAAGGAGGGAAGAATATGGAGCATGAGATTGGAAGCCATCAACTAGCGCATTTTGCAGGTTTGACATTTCATCTTGATACATTGATGATGACTTGGCTGACCATGGCCATCATTATTGTGTTTGCGGTACTCGCAACTAGAAACCTGAAGATAAAGCCACAAGGGTGGCAAAATTTTCTAGAAATGGTTGTAGGTGCTTTGCTCGAACAAATTGATGCCAATATGGGACCCCGCGGTAGAAAATTAGCACCATTGGTTATTACCTTGTTTTTGTTTTTAGCAGTCGGTAATGAATTAGGACTGATACCTGGCATGAAATCACCAACAAGTGACCTCAATACCACATTGGGACTGGCCTTAATGATTGTCATTATCGTGCACATTTTAGGCATAATGAACAAAGGACCCGTACGGTATATCAAACATTTTTTTGAACCCTACGTACCGTTTGTCATTATTAACATCATTGAAGAGTTAGCCAAACCCATTACCTTGTCCTTTCGTTTATTTGGTAATATTCTAGCGGGTGAAATTTTGCTACTGATTTTGGGGATGTTAGTACCGTATGTGGTGCCAACAGCTTGGTTGGCCTTTAGTGTGTTTGTCGGCATTGTACAAGCGTTTATATTTACCATGTTATCGATATCATATCTTTCTAATTCACTTGCTGATGATCATCACTAGGAATTAGTTTAGATACAGGATCTGTTTGAAATTTAAATTAGTATTAAAGGGAGGATTTTACTGTGGAACATGCGATTATTATAGCTGCGTCTGTTATTGGGGCAGGACTAGCCATTGGTTTGGCTGCAATTGGTGCTGGTATTGGTGATGGTGCCGTTACTGCAAAGGCAATTGAGGGGATGGCTAGACAACCAGAAGCAAAAGGTACTATTTTGGTCAACATGCTGATTTCTGTTGGTTTGATTGAATCAATTCCAATTATTGCAGCTGTTATTGCCATTGTATTGGTATTTGCTAACCCATTTGCGAAATAGTGATAGTTAATGCCCTAACCAGTGCAAAGAGGAGGTGCCGTCATTGGTTGACTTGAATGGGACTCTAATAGCGCAAATTGTAAACTTTCTTATTTTAGTGGGGATTTTAACGAAATTTGCCTATAAACCATTAATGCAAGCCTTGGAAGAACGTCAGCACAAAATTACAGATAGTATTGAATCTGCAGAACGCGAAAGACAAGAAGCAGAACAACTTAAACTTGATTACCAAAGACAATTAGCAGAGGCTCGTGCGCAAGCTCAGGCCATTGTTGAGAAGGCCGAAAAATTAGCAGAAGAAGCCAAAGAACAAATTTTAAAAGAAGCACGGCTAGAAAGTGCGCGTATTTTAAAGACTGTACAAGCGGAAGTTGCTCGTGAGCGGGAACTTGCATTGGCTCAGCTTAAAGGCGAAGTCGTTGCTCTATCCATGGCAGCAGCTGCCAAGATTATTGAAAAAAACATGACTAACGAAACGAATGCTACGTTGGTATCGAGTTTTATCGAAAAACTTGATACGCAGAAAATAGGTGGCCTGCCATGCTAACCAATCAGTTGGCGTTAAAATATGCGCAGGCCCTTTATGAACTATCTGCTGAAAAAAAGTTATTGGGTCAAGTAGAGACTGAACTTGGGCTGATAGAAAGTACGATGCAGGCTCATGGCCAATTGTCGACTCTGATTTATCATCCGATGGTACTAGCTCAAGCTAAAAAAGAAACAATTCGTAAAATTTTCAGTTTGGATGTAACAGACTTTGTCCTTAAATTCCTGCTGTTGCTTGTTGATAAACGCCGAGAAACAATTTTGCCAGCAATTATTCGTGAATATACAAAATTAGCGAATAGCGCTCGTGATATTGTTGAAGCCGAAGTCACGACAGCAGTGCCACTGGATCAAGATCAACAAAGCGCTCTGATGACAAAGCTTGGCAGGGTGACAGGCAAAACGATTGTCCTGAAAATGCAGATTAACAAAGCTATTATTGGTGGAGTGGTTGTTAAAATTGGCGACAAATTGATCGATGGTAGCATAGCACGCCAGTTGGAGGCGCTTAAGAATGCCCTCTTAAATAATGAAGTGACAGGAATTGGGGTGACGGACTGTATATGAAAATGAAACCAGAAGAAATAACGGCAATCATTAAGCAACAAATCGAAAACTATCAAGTAGATTTGAACGTAGATGATGTAGGTACTGTTATCGAAGTGGGGGATGGAATTGCCCGTATTCACGGTCTGGAAAAAGCCATGGCTGGCGAATTGTTGGAATTTCCCCATGAAGTATATGGTATGGTACTAAATTTAGAAGAAGATAATGTAGGCGCAGTTCTCCTTGGTGGAGAAACGTTGATTAAAGAAGGCGATACGGTACGGCGTACTGGTCGCATCATGCAAGTTCCGGTAGGCGAGGCCATGGTTGGGCGTGTAGTGAATGCCTTAGGACAACCAATTGATGGTAAAGGACCAATCAATACGACTGAGTTTCGTCCTGTTGAATATCCTGCGCCTGGCATTGCTGCTCGTGAATCCGTTAAACAACCATTGCAGACAGGGATTAAAGCCATTGATTCCATGGTACCAATTGGTCGCGGGCAACGGGAATTGATTATCGGTGACCGTGGTACTGGCAAAACAGCTATTGTTATTGATACAATTTTGAATCAAAAAGGTCAAGGGGTTATCTGTGTTTATGTAGCCATTGGGCAAAAAGCCTCTACGGTAGCACGGGTAGTACATACATTAGAAGAAAATGGTGCAATGGAGTATTCAATCGTTGTTGTCGCAGCTGCCTCAGACAGCGCGCCACTACAATATTTAGCTCCGTATGCCGGGGTTAGTATGGCTGAGTACTTTATGTATAAAGGTGGTCATGCACTATGCGTGTATGATGACTTATCTAAACATGCAGTAGCTTATCGCGCCATGTCACTGCTGCTTCGTCGCCCTCCAGGTCGTGAGGCCTACCCAGGGGATGTATTTTATTTGCATTCTCGGCTCTTGGAGCGAGCTGCTAAATTATCAACTGAGCTTGGTGGCGGTTCAATTACTGCCTTGCCAATCATTGAGACATTAGCAGGTGACGTATCGGCTTATATTCCGACCAATGTTATCTCCATCACTGATGGACAGATTTTTCTAGAAAGCGAAATGTTCTACTCTGGTATTCGCCCAGCGATTAATGCTGGTTTGTCTGTATCCCGGGTAGGGGGTTCTGCGCAAATTAAAGCCATGAAACAGGTTGCTGGTAGACTACGTCTTGACTTGGCTCAGTACCGTGAATTGGCAGCTTTTGCTCAGTTTGGTTCTGACCTTGACAAAGCAACAAAAGCATCCCTTGATCGTGGACAACGGACGATGGAAGTACTAAAACAATCCCAGTATTCTCCAATGATTGTTGATGAACAAGTGGTTGTTATTTATACGGCAATCAATGGTTTTCTTGATGATGTTCCTCTTTTAGAAGTTGCTAAGTTTGAACGTGATTTTATCAAGTTCTTGCGGAGCAATCATGATGAAATTGGCAAGGCCATTAGAGAAACCAAAGTGCTCAGCAAAGAGACTGAGGAAGCTTTGAAAAAAGCCATTAAAGAGTTTAAAGATACGTTTATTACATCTGATAAAACGGCGAGGTGATATAGATGCCTAATGCACAGGATATACGCCGCCGTATAAAAAGCGTAAAAAGTATTGAGCAAATCACTAAAGCAATGAAAATGGTGGCTGCTGCTCGCTTACGCAAAGCTCAGGAAAGGGCTGCGGCCAGTCGTCCCTACACCGAAAAAATTAGACAAGTATTGACGAGTGTGGCAAGTGGCGCTCCTGATGCTGCTCATCCTTTACTTGAAGTTAGAGATGTCAAACGGGTTGCTTATCTGATTCTAAGCGCAGATAAGGGTTTGGCTGGGGCTTATTCTTCTAATGTAATTAAAGAAGCATTGCCCAATATCGTCGGTAAAGATAATGTCAGCTTGATTACGGTTGGACGTAAAGCCCGGGATTATTTCACGAGGCGAGGTTATACCATTGCTGAAGAATATACAGGCTTTTCGGAAAAACCTACTTATCAACATGCGGTAACAATTGCGCAGATGGTCGCTGCAGGATTTGCGGCAGGTACCTATGATGAAATTCATCTAGTGTACACGAAGTTTTACTCTGCACTTACGCAAAAACCTGCTAGTGTAAAATTATTACCAATGGAAGATGCGGCAGAAACCAAGGAACACCAAGAGTATATTTTTGAACCTTCTGCTGAAGAAGTGCTCAAATTTCTCTTGCCTCAATACTTAGAATCCGTAATTTATGGAGCGTTGCTCCAATCAGCAGCGAGTGAACTTGGTGCGCGAATGACCGCCATGGGGGCAGCTACTGAAAATGCGGAAGAACTGATTGCTAAGTTAGTTCTCAATTATAATAAAATTCGTCAGGCCACCATTACCCGGGAAATTTCCGAAATAGTGGGCGGCGCCGAGGCGTTAAAGTAAAAATACTAGGATAGGAGGGGGAACCCTTTGAATACAGGTAAAGTTATACAGGTTATTGGACCCGTGGTTGATATTGAATTCCCCCCGGAACAACTGCCAGCTATTTATAACGCCGTTAAAATTGCAGACAAATCCACTGAAGTAGAGGTTAGTCTCATTGTAGAAGTTATGCAACATTTGGGCGATAATGTCGTTCGTTGCGTGGCTATGTCCTCCACTGATGGTTTGACTCGCGGCATGCAGGCAATAGATACCGGGGCACCTATTAAGATTCCAGTAGGTAAAGGTACTCTAGGTAGAGTATTTAATGTATTAGGTAATACTGTTGATAATGATGAAACTCCCGTAGTGGCAGATGATCATTGGCCGATCCATCGTCCAGCTCCTAGCTTTGAAGAGCAGGAAACATCTACTCAAATTCTAGAAACAGGTATCAAAGTTGTTGACTTGATCGCTCCTTACTCTCGCGGTGGTAAAATTGGATTATTTGGTGGTGCTGGTGTAGGTAAAACAGTGCTGATCATGGAACTGATTCGTAATATTGCCACTGAACATGGCGGATATTCCGTATTTGCTGGTGTCGGCGAGCGTACTCGTGAAGGTAATGATTTGTGGATGGAAATGCGCGAATCAGGAGTTATTGAAAAAACTGCTTTAGTATATGGGCAGATGAATGAACCACCTGGAGCTCGTATGCGTGTAGCGTTGACGGGTCTTACAATGGCGGAATATTTCCGTGATGTTGGTGGACAAGATGTATTATTCTTCGTGGATAATATTTTCCGCTTTATTCAAGCTGGATCGGAAGTATCAGCATTACTTGGACGTATGCCATCGGCAGTAGGTTATCAACCGACTTTGGCGACAGATGTTGGTGCATTGCAGGAACGGATTACTTCGACTAAAAAAGGTTCTATCACCTCCGTGCAGGCCGTATACGTGCCAGCCGATGACTTGACAGATCCAGCACCAGCTGCTACCTTTGCTCATCTTGATGCTACGACCGTATTATCGCGGCAGATTGCTGAACTTGGTATTTATCCGGCAGTAGATCCACTGGATTCGACTTCTCGAATTGTTGATCCTAACATTATCGGTGAAGAACATTATAATGTTGCTCGTGGTGTTCAGGAGGTATTGCAACGTTATAAAGAGTTGCAGGATATTATCGCAATTTTGGGTATGGAAGAATTATCTGATGAGGATAAACTTACCGTATCAAGAGCGCGTAAAATGCAACGTTTCTTAAGCCAACCATTCTTCGTAGCTGAAGCCTTTACTGGTACCCCTGGTAAATATGTGCCCTTAAAAGAAACTATTCGTGGCTTTAAGGAAATTCTAAGTGGTAAACATGATGAATTACCGGAAGCAGCATTCTACATGGCTGGTTCCATCGATGAAGTGGTAGAAAAGGCCCGGACAATGAAGGGGGAATAATAAATGGCTAAGAAGATTAGGCTGGATATTGTTACCCCAGAAAAAGTGGCTTATTCAGATGATGTTAACATGGTAATTGCGCGGACGACAGCTGGCGATATTGGTATTTTGCCAGGGCATGCTCCTTTGATTGCGGCTCTGATTACCTGGCCTCTACGAATCATGACGGACAGTGGGGAAATGCAAATTGCGCTGTGCGGTGGATTCATAGAAGTGCAGCCTGAAAAAATCACCATATTAGCCAATTGTGCTGAACTACCGGAAGAGATTGATGTTGCTCGAGCAGAAGCTGCCAAAGTGCGTGCCGAGAATCGTCTGCACGGCAGTAAGGATGACATTGATGTTCCTAGGGCAGAAGCAGCCCTCAAAAGAGCCATGAGCCGCTTGACGGTGGCAAACTACAATAAGCAACATAAAATGTAAGAAATAAAAAGAACAGACTGACGCGTGCAGTCTGTTCTTTTGCTGTAGTATGCTCAATATAGGCAATTACTATGACTTTGTAGTGGCAATAATTAGTTGACCGTAAAGGGTTTATTGCGTTGTGCTTTGTGTGGCGCGTGGTAATGGCATTGTGAATGAGACAGGTCAGGGTAGTTCTGTATTCAAAACAGAACTACCCTGACCTGTCTTTTTCTACATTTCAACCTGTAGATTTTTAGAAAAAAAGAATTGTATATCTCCCCTAGAAAATGGCAAGAATAGTACGTAGGAATATTAAATTTAAAAGTCTTGTATGGAAATTGGGGGAGAGAAATGACCTTTCATTTGAGATTATTTTTTATCAGCATTGTTATATTGTTATTATCATTAGGAATGGCAAAAAGTGTACCAGCAGCGGGGGTTAATGAGCCGTTAACGATGGCTATGGAAGCAACAGGAGCACAACTAGAGGAATTTAGTATTAACGCTTGGGTTAAATTACCCAATGGGGAGTTGAGTGATGATCAACTAACAGAACTTGTACGACAAGTGATGGAAGAACTAGGGGTAACCTCGCAAAATTATCAATTGACACAGCAACAAAAAAACAACCAACATAGTATGCAAGCTGAGATTGTAAGTCCTACCTTTCATGCTCTTGCTGTTGCTCAAAGGGTTCCAGGTGGAATTGGGGCGCTGGGAAACGAGTGTTATCTTGTAGTAACCATTGAAGAAAAAACAGCGACAAGTTTCGCTGTAAGTCGTGATCAAGGGGAAATTCGGCGGATTATCAAAAAATTTGGTAGTTCACCACATATTAGTACTTGCTTGATTGGTTGGCTTAATGGTAAACTAAGGGATGGAGAACAACATGACCTATTGCACAAAGCTTTTAGCGTCATTGATGCAAAAATTATCAATGAGCTTGAGGCTGAACGGTTTGTTAGTTATACTGGTTTTGCTTCAGGGATTACAGAATGGCTACGAGTTGATGATGAAAAAATTAATTTGAATATGGCAATGCGTTATAGTCAGTATGATAATCGTACGTATGTAACAGTTGGTTCTCCGATTATTACTCGGGAGTACTGATTTGTAAGTTTGTGAATTGATAAAGATACACAAACTTAGGTATCAAAAAAATAAGTAGTCAAAATGGACTAGAATCTAAACAGTCTGTTTGAAAATGTCTAGATGCTTTATTATGGTTGTCTAGATATTCATCGTTGGCTGGGTGAATTTGCTGGCATAATATATATAGTACAGTTTGTGGGAGGATATAACCTTATGGAGAAATTAGTCATCCGCGGTGGCAACAGGTTAGTTGGTACTGTTAAAATTAGTGGAGCAAAAAATGCAGTATTGCCATTGATTGCGGCAACACTGCTCGGTACGTCACCAAGTGTTCTTGAAGAAGTACCAGATCTTGAAGATGTGCGTACTTTTTCCCAAGTGCTCAAGCACTTGGGTGTTGAAGCGAAATATAACAAGAGCGAACACATGCTGTCAGTTGATAGTACCAATATTGTTAGTTGTGAAGCACCCTATGAATTGGTGCGCAAAATGCGTGCATCTTTTTTGATTATGGGGCCATTGCTAGCACGGTGTGGTTACACTAAAGTTTCCTTGCCAGGTGGCTGTGCAATCGGTACTCGTCCGATTGACTTGCATTTAAAAGGTTTTGAAGCTTTGGGAGCAAAAATTGATATTGGACATGGTTATATTGAAGCCTCAGCACCACATGGTTTGACTGGTGCTAGAATTTATTTGGATTTTCCTAGTGTGGGTGCTACGGAAAATATTATGATGGCTGCTAGTATGGCTAGTGGGCAGACTATTTTAGAAAATGCAGCTCATGAACCTGAGATTGTTGATTTGGCTAATTATCTAAATACGATGGGTGCCAAAATTAAAGGTGCCGGTACTGATGTAATAAAAATTGAAGGTGTACCTGAACTAACAGGCAAGACTTATGAGGTCATCCCAGATCGCATTGAAGCTGGTACCTTCATGGTGGCAGCCGCTATGGCTGGTGGCAACTTGTATGTGGAAAATGCTTTATCTGAGCATTTGAAGCCAGTCATTGCTAAATTAAAAGAAGCTGGAGTAACGATTGAGGAAGATACAAATGGAGTGCGAGTGATTAGTGATGGCATTTTAAAAGCAGTTGATATTAAAACATTACCATATCCTGGTTTTCCTACAGATATGCAGGCTCAGTTTATGGCCATGACCACAGTATCTCATGGGACTAGCGTGGTTAGTGAAACTGTATTTGAAAATAGATTTATGCATGTTGATGAATTAAAACGTATGGGTGCTAATATTAAAATTGATGGTCGTAGTGCGGTGGTAGAAGGGTTAACCACCCTTACAGGATGTCAGGTAAAGGCCACCGATCTTAGAGCCGGAGCCGCCTTAGTGTTGGCAGGTTTAGTCGCTAAAGGTGAAACCGAGGTTGGGTACCTTCATCACATCGACCGTGGTTATGACGATCTAGTGAAGAAATTATGCGATGTTGGTGCCGATATTAAACGAGTTGGCAAAACAGAATGCACAAAATAGAATGGTTTAACTGATGCTTATTTATTTCCTGAAAAAGGTGCGATTTTTATCGCATCTTTTTTGTTCTATATATTACACACTAAGAAAGTAACGTATAAAGACATACTTGCCTCATAGCTCGCATAGGATATAGTGGTTATGTAATGCAAGAGGAGGCAGGGCATGTGTGAAAAAGCTAATGGCACTGAGCGTGTTGCTAGTGATGATAGTGGTGATTGTTATTCCGATGCTGATTGTAGGTACCTCAAATAAATTAAATCCTAGCTTGGCAATGAAAGGGAAGATGTCTAAAGGAGAAAATTTGCTCATAAAAGTATATATGCATGAACAGGACAAAATTGTTGAGATGAACTTAGAAGACTACATCGCAGGTGTAGTGGCTGCTGAAATGCCTGCAGAATTTGAATTGGAAGCTCTCAAATCACAGGCGGTGGCAGCGCGCACTTATGCAGTAAAGAATATGCTTATTTTTGGTGGTAGTGGCGTAGCATCTAAGCCAGGGGCAGACGTTAGTACAGATTATCGACAAGGTCAAGCATGGCTCAGTGAGGACAAACTAAGAGAACGATGGGGCAAGAATTATGAAGAATACTGGGGGAAGATTGGGCGAGCAGTTCAGGAAACCAGAGGTGAAGTGGTGACTTATAATGGGGAATTAATTAACGCTTTCTTTCATTCCATGAGTGGGGAACGCACCGCTAGTGCAAAAGAGGTATGGGGCGTTGATTATCCCTATTTAGTAAGTGTTCCGTGTGATTGGGATCAGAAAACACCCCATTATCAAGAACGCAAGGAGTTTACATTAGCTGATATTGAGCAATTGTTGGGAGCAGAGACACAGGTTGTAGCGGCAGTGCAAAACGGTGGTGGGGCTATTCAGGTTATTGAAAAAACTGATTCTGGCCGAGTGGCCCAAATTCGTATTGGCAGCAAAACCTTTCCGGGAATTGCTGTTCGAGAAAAGTTGGATTTGCGCTCTGCCAACTTTACTGCCGAAGTTCGAGATGGAAAAATGATTTTTAATACAATTGGGTATGGACATGGGGTCGGCTTATGTCAATATGGTGCCAATGGCATGGCTAAAATAGGGCGAGATTATCGGCAAATTATTACAACTTACTATACGGGTGTGGCGATTAAGAATATCCTAGGATCATAGAAAAGTGCAGTGACCATTAGTGTGATTTTGTTGGATTTTCTAGTATAAAGTTTCTTTAACTTGGGTATCCTACATATGAGGTGATAGTATGTCTAAGTTAAAGTCTTTGAACTTATTTGTAGTTCCTTTATGCTTAAAGATTCGTGGGCGGATTGTTGGGGCTTTTTCCAAAACAACAATGGCTGTTTATATTGCATTTGGATTATTAGTCGTGGTGAGCGTAACCTTTATTGTGATTCTTGCAAATTTGCAAAATAATTCAGGTATAGTTGTGCAGTCAGAACAGAGTATGGAAGAAAAGGTTGCAAAGACAGTGGAAGACCAGCCTGCCACCATAGCTGTAGCTCCTAGTGCTGTACCAGAGGTGGTAACTAAAGGCAAAGAGAAGCAACCAGAACAATCGAAGGATGTAGCAGAGTCCCCCAAAATAATTGAGGGAAAGATTCAATTGGATTTTGGGTGGCAGCAACATCCAGTATATAATGATTGGCGTTATCATACGGGCATTGATATAAGTGGTAGTGCAGGGCAGTTAATACAAGCTGTTCATAAAGGGCAGGTAACAGATGTATTTCGGGACCCTCATAGTGGTTTAACAGTAGTGATAAAAGACAATGTTTATAACATTTACTATGGTTCACTGGCGGAAGTAATGGTTGCTAAAGGCAGTTTTGTTAGTGGCAATCAAGTGATTGGCAAAATGGGTAGTTTTGATGCAGAACCTTACGATCATTTGCATTTGGCAATTAAAAAAGGTGAGCAGTATATTGACCCCAAGTTGATTATTTCCATTAAGACACCATCTCCAAAATAACTAGCCAGATTCGGGGATGCCTATGCAAATTCTTACATAGCCCACTATAAAGAGAAAAAGTAGGTTTGTAGCAAATAAAAGAAACCATCTACAATTGGTATTGTTGTAGATGGTTTCTCTATTATTTATATGCAACAATTTCTAACTATTTAAGCATAGCATCGATCGAACTATTGCTAATGCCAAGGATGTCTAAAGAAACACCGTCAGCATTTTGCATAGCGTCGGCTAATACTTTAGGTGAACCAGTATAAATAACGTCAATTTGGGCTATTCCAGTATTATATGAGCGTAAAAAAACCGATTTAACACCAGAGACCCCTTTTAAGGCTTGTTGTATATCATTGAGTTTTTGAAAAGTAGCTCGTTTAATAATAATTGTTACTGGCTTATCAGGATCGCTTGCATACTCCATAAGCTGTTTTACCATATACTCACCGACTTTATCACCACAAGCAGACAACGCTTTCTTAGCAGATACAGCTGGTGTAACATCGGCCCCACTTGCATCAAAATCATGGGCAGCAATGATTTCGCCAGTATCGACTTTTAATACTTTTGCCGCAATATGAGCACGACTGGAGTGGATTCCGCTGTTGTATAAATCACCAATATATTGACTGGTTGCTTCGCCAACAATAACAAAGTCAAGTTTTTCAGTAGTAGCTAGTATTTTAGCTGAGTCATAATCGTTGTCAAGTATGGCTCGTAATATTTGATCATGCTGGATATTCTGCAGCTGACGAGCATCAATGACATGTTTAAAGCCTGCATCCCTCAGATGTTCAATCACCATAGCTCCACTACTTGAGCTGGGCAGCGCTGATGATTGATAAAATTCTGGAATGATGACAGCAATACGAGGATCTCGCAGTGCTACTTCGATCAGCTTTAACTGGTATAGCTTAGTATACAGCAGAGAATTTGGTTCGGTATCTACTATAACAGTAGCTGATACAGTATACAGACCACCACTGTTTTGTTCTTTAATAATATGGTAATCTTGTACAAACCCCTGTGATTTAGTGTAGATTTCATCAGTAATAATCTGGTTGTTATTTGAAACTGTCTGGGAATCCACCAATATCCCGACTGCTTGTTCAACGGCAGCACGCAGGGCATCGCGGATTGCATCATCACGGGATGCGCCAGTTCCATCAACCGTTACCTCTTTGGCCCAAGCTACCTGACAAAAAAGTAATGTAAGTAAAATCGCCAAACAACATATTTTTTTCATAGCTTACAACTCCTTAATTTGCACGGACTTTGTCACCTTGCTGCATAGGAAGAGATGCTTTGCCTTGGATTTCAGCGATAGACATTTGCCCATCTACGCTAACAATTTTAATAGTGCCAACATTAGTTTTATCAACCCCGATTATTTGTCCAGCAGCATTGGTGATTACTTCACCTTCTCGCACGACAGAAAAAGTTTGACCAACTTGAACGCCTTGATCGTTTCCAAGGTCAAGATAGATTTTTTGACCGCTAACTTTAACGATCGAACCTTCCGTTGGCGCTTGTTGATTCACTGCGTTGACAATCTTTTTAATTGCGATGTTTAATGCTTCATCATAGATACTAGCTGAAACTCCTGTTCTAGAGGACATGTTTCCATAAGAACCACCAGTCTTGGTGACGACACCATCCACTTGGTCAGCCCAGGCAATAACTCCAGTATTAACATCAATCATGCGTACGGCAATTTGCACTTTAACTTTGAGTTGATTTACGGTTAAACCCATGATTGAATTTGAAGTGCGTTCTCCTCCTGCAGAAAGGATCTTACCATACACAATATATTTTAGCCCAGCCAGCTTGCCGATCTGAGCAGCTGTAGTGTCATCAACGGCACCAGATGCGCCAAAGGCCTGTTCTTGAAGAATAGAACGAATTTGTTCGCGCTCAATGACTTCAAAGTTTCTGTTTTTTGATAATTCAGTGGCTAACAGATCAGAAGCCCCTAAACCGATATCATACTGGCCACCATTATCAAGTAGCACGGTAAGATTATTGGTTTCAAACTTCGTAACGCCAATGCGCTTCGGTGAGGCATCCGCTGCTGTTAGAAATGAAAACATAAAAGATAAGAAGGTAACTGCAACCATTAGCGTAGATACTTTAGAATTTTTAAACAAAAACATGTAAACATCTCCTTTAGATAGATATAATCCTTTTTATCAATATTCTACCACAATGCACTAAAAACCTTTCACTTTTGTTGTTATTTATTCATAGTCAACTTCTCTATTGTAAATTGCTATATACTTTCTTAGTGTGTTGTATATAGCCTATCAACCAACAGCAGAACATTGACGGGTGGTAAAGTTTATGCTTTAATTCATATAAAAGAGGGGAATTACTATAGCGCTGTAGGTGCGCTTGTTGTATTTTACAAAAGTTTTTGGATTAGGCAGTGTTTTAAAATTTACATGATATAGGAGCTTTATATGAGTTTGTTATCAGAGAGACGATTTGAGTCTCTTAATCTCTTGCAAAACAAAGATCTTAAATCTTTTCTATTTGCTCGTGTCGCTACAACCCTAGCGTATCAAATGTTAACAGTGGGAGTGGGGTGGAAGATTTATGAATTAACGGGTAGTGCCTTTTATTTAGGCATGGTCGGACTTATGCAGTTTTTGCCAATGGTCCTTTTGACCTTACTAGTAGGGCATGTAGTGGATCGCTACGATCGCCGAATCATTATCCGGATTTGTCAGGGCATTGAGGCTATAGGCGTTCTGTTATTAGCTGGGGGTTGTTATACCAATTATCTGACAAAAGAAAGTATCTTATTGACTGTTTTCATCATTGGTGCTGCTCGTGCCTTTGAGGTGCCAGCTATGCAGGCACTACTCCCAGGGTTAGTTGGTTCAGATATTTTCTCCCGGACCATCGCCTTGTCGGCTTCTTTTCAACAAACCGCTACCATTATTGGTCCAGCATTAGGTGGCATTTTATATATTTATGGCTCGACAACGGTTTTTTCAATCGTTTGCATCCTCTATATGTTAGCGAGTTTCTTTATCTTCGCGATTAAATCTAACCCGCCAGTTCCTAAGCGTGAGCCAGTTAGTATCAAATCACTCTTTGCGGGCATTGCTTTTATCCGCAGTAAGACAGTGATATTAGGAGCGATATCCCTAGATCTTTTCGCGGTATTACTAGGTGGAGCTACTGCTTTATTGCCGGTATATGCTAAACAAATTCTTATAATAGGGCCGTTAGGGCTTGGTATTTTACGCTCTTCACCAGCAGTTGGTGCCCTGATCATGTCCATGTTTTTGGCTCATAATCCGTTAACAAGACGGGTGGGACGTACCATGTTCATTGCTGTTATTATTTTTGGCGTAGCTACGATTATTTTTGCTCTTTCTACATCCATTGTGATATCCATTGCAGCGTTGATGATTCTTGGGGCAGCAGATACGATTAGTGTCGTGGTCCGTTCATCATTAGTGCAACTCCAGACTCCAGACGAGATGCGGGGCCGTGTTAGTGCTGTTAATTCCCTGTTTATTGGTACTTCTAATCAGTTAGGAGAATTCGAATCAGGTTTGTTAGCGGCTTATTGTGGCGTTGTACCTTCTGTGTTATTGGGCGGGATTGGCACCATTGTTATCGCCGTAGTATGGATGCGTATATTTTCCGATCTTGCCAACACAGAAACATTGGAAAGCAAGGAACAGCGGTAGTGCTTTTTTCTATTTTGTCCGCATATATATTAGCAAAGTAAGGGTAGGGGGCACAAAATCGATGAAAGACTATATTCGTAAACGGGTACTAGATATTTGCCAACATATTTTGGAGAGTAAAAATACAGTAAGACAAACGGCAATTGTTTTTGGTGTGAGTAAAAGTACAGTACACAAAGATATACTAAAAGTGAATGGTAGCATGGAATCCTTTTAAATTAAGATATCGCTTATTTTGCCGGTATTATTGTTGTTGTTCTATCAATATAAAGCTATAATAATGGTAATAATCATGTGAAGAAGGTGATGGTGTGATTATAAATCCTTACACGCCGGGAGCTGGACTAGTACCCAATTATTTAGCTGGTCGTGATAAGACCATTGCAGAAGCAATCGAAGTGATTGCATATGTTGCTCATGGCTATCCGGCTCGTTCTATCGTTTATTATGGCTTGCGTGGTGTTGGCAAAACTGTACTATTAAATAAAATTGAAGAGATTGTAGAAGAAAACGGCGTTTTATATGAACATATTGAAGTATCAGAACGTTCTTCTTTTAAAATTTCTATTTCATTACATATACAAAAATTAATCAAACAAATGAGCGTGAAAGAAAAAACTAAAAATTATGTGCACAAAGCACTGTCAGTATTAAAGGCTTTTAAAATTACGTATTCCCCAGAGGGGGAGGTAAGCGTAGTGTTAAACGAAGATGTGGATGCAGCGGTGGGCGTATCGGATACGGGAAATTTTGCTAATGATCTTACGGAATTAGTGGTGTCCATGGGAACCCTTGCGAAAAATAGTGAAAGTTCGGTGTGTTTATTTATTGATGAAATACAATATTTAAAAGATGATGAATTTGAAGCGCTGATTACGGCTATACATAGGGTCAATCAAAAAGGGTTGCCAGTAACACTGTTTGCGGCAGGGTTACCCAAAGTTGCAAAAATTGCTGGTGATATTAAGTCCTATGCAGAACGATTGTTTAATTTTGTTTCCATAAGCTCTTTAGAAGCAGATGCTGCTAAGTTGGCACTCGTAGAACCTGCAAAAAAAATGGGCGTAACTTTTACGAATGGAGCTATTGACAAAATTTTAAGCATTACAGAGGGCTATCCCTATTTTCTGCAGGAATATGGAAAACAGGTGTGGCCCTTTATAAAGGATAATAAGATTGATATTGTGTCGGTACAGAAAGCGCATTCAGTCTTTGAGAAGAGCTTAGACGAAAGCTTCTTTAAAGTCCGTTATGATCGAGCCACGTCTAAAGAAAAACAATTTATGCTGTCCATGGTTGAGAGTGGTAATTTGCCCTGTACAATTGCACAAATTGCTAATAAAATGAATACCACTGTAAAAAGTATTTCACCACTTAGAGCGCAATTGGTTTATAAAGGTTTTATCTATGCCACCAGCTATGGCGAGGTCGATTTCACAGTACCACAATTTAGTAGGTATTTGAGACGAATTCAGATCAGATAATCGTGTTAATAGAATATGGTTTATAAAAATGAAAAACAAGGTGGCTACCATGATGTAGCTACCTTGTTTTGTTTAAAAAATAATCATTTTAAAGAACCTTTCAATAAAGAAGACCTAGGGATAATAAATGAGAATTAATTTATGGTTATATTTTAAGTGCCACAAAAATAAACTGTATAGCGTAATGATAATTGTTAAATAAAATAATTTAGTTTTGAGGAGGAATCTACCATGAAACTCAAAATCACCTTTGTTAATCCTAATACGGAACAGGAAGTGGACAGGTATCTACCCAAGATATTGGCCGAAGGGGTAATCAATAAGATTACCAGAGAACGTAATGACGTAGAGAGTGACAATGGCCATGAAGCAAAGCATTCGGCCTAGTGAGCTTGCCTTACTATGAGAGAGGAGGTTATCATACGGTGGCTAGGTATGATGAAAAAATAAAAATCGCCGCTTATTGTAGGGTCTCAACAGAAAAGGATGATCAATTGATGAGCTTACAAACACAAAAGGAGTTCTTTGAAGAATACGCTACTAAAAATAATTTTGAACTTGCGGAACTATACGCTGATGAAGGCATTAGTGGCACCAAACTGAAAAATAGAAAAGAATTTAATCGTATGATGACTGATGCCCAACATGGCAGATTTACTTGTGTATTCGTGAAAGATGTATCCAGGCTGGCGCGTAACGTCGTTGACTTTCTCCAAAGTATTCGCAAGCTGAAAGCATTAAATATTGATTGTCGCTTTGTAACGGCCAATATGTCCAGCAATGATGGGGAATTGACCTTGACTATATTAGCGGCAGTGGCGCAAGAAGAATCAGCCAATCTTTCTAAGAGAGTAAAGTTTGGCAAAAAGCGTAATGCAGAAAAAGGACGAGTCCCTAATCTTGTGTATGGCTATGACAAAATAGCTGGTGAGTATTTTACTCTAAAAATTAATGAGGTCGAAGCAAAAGTAGTAAGGCGGATTTTTGATAGCTATATTTATCAGAGACATGGGGCCAATAAAATTGCGCAACTGTTAAATAGGGAAGGGTTAGTAACAAAACGCAAATGTCGTTGGTCGCAGCAGGCCATTTCTACGATATTAACCAATCCCCTATATATCGGTAAGGTGATTAATGGCAAGGAATCAGTAAAGGATTTCTTAACGGGCACAAGGGTCAAACATGATATTGAGGAACAATTTGTCGTGGATAAACCGGAATTTGCAATTATTGATAAGGAACTTTTTGAAAAGGCACAAGCTTTATTAATAGAAAGAACGGAAAGCTTTCGTTTGACTAAGAATCGCCAATCGAATAAATATTGTTTTAGTACCCTCATCAAATGCGGTGAATGCAGCTATAGTTTTAGAAGAACATATCGGAAGTATGTGAAGGAATATATACGGTGGTGTTGTTCTGGGCGTAATGCCAATGGCAAAGATTTCTGTGAGAATCATACCCTTGTGGATGAACAAGAACTACTGGAGGAAATTAAAATCTATTTGGGCGGGTTGGTTTCTTCCCAGGACAAGCTACTCAAGCAAACTATCGTTGAATTTAAGAAAGAATATAAACCAGCAGATCATGAACTATCCGAAGTCTTTATTCTGGCGGAATTAGTGCGGCTCAAGAAGGCTAAAATGAAACAAACCGAGATGTTCGAGGTGGATGCAATTACCATTGGCGAACTCAAAGGGCGGATGGCTGAATTAAATATAGCAATCAATAAATACGAAAGTGAGCTTAGTGTCATACAGGGTAAGGTGTCGATTCAGGGGCGTATTGAAGAACTTGCCAGAAAGTATTGCGGTAGCATTCAGACCGTGTTGACAACAGATGTTATCGACAGCGTCATGCTAAGGAAGATAATTGAAAAAATCGTTGTAACAGTGGAAGGCGAAATACAAGTCTATCTAAAATTATTTTCTGATTTTGATATCAGCCATGCTGGTGCAATATAGAATAAATGAACCGATTGCCATAAGATAAGGTAATCGGTTCATTTATTTTTAGATACACATATTATTTTCTCAGTGTGGTGTATATAGATTGGTGCGTGGTACTTTAAAAATAGGTCGTAGGATCTATTACAATATAGCTGGTTTTGTACTACAATATAATGAATTAGAGGGTTAACCGTCTTTGTCAATAAGATGGTTAGCCCTTCCTGCTATCGTTCATTTTTACTATAGCGTTCCATAAAGATATGATTGAAAGATTACCCTTGATTAATAAGAAATTTGCCAACCGTGTTCGTGTGATTCTGGAACAGAATAAAGCCGAGCGCCATATTCGTGGTGGTGAAGCAACACGTAAAAAATATAAAGATGTAAAAGCGAGTCATGAGAATGAAGGAATATATTAAAAGATGTCGAATAGGAGAAGATATGTTTGTTAAGATTAGGGCCAATTATTGAGCGTTTAAAATAATAAATAGGAATAAGTGGCTAGTGGATATGAGAGGGGATTATACATGTTTGGCATGTCGATGGATATTGGTGTAGATTTAGGAACTGCAAATGTATTGGTATACATAAAAGGAAGAGGGATTGTGCTTAGGGAACCATCAGTGGTAGCGATTGATCGTGACACGAATACAGTGCTGGCAATTGGCGAAGAAGCTCGTGCCATGATTGGGCGTACCCCAGGTAATATTGTTGCAATTCGTCCTTTGCGGGATGGTGTGATTGCTGATTATGATACGACAGAAAGTATGTTGCGTCATTTTATCAACAAGGTAGCGGGTAAGAGTTTTTTATTTAAACCACGGATTATGGTATGTATTCCATCAGGCGTGACGACGGTAGAAAAGCGGGCGGTACTGGAGGCGGCTATGCAGGCCGGTGCTAAAAATACCTATTTAATTGAAGAACCGTTAGCGGCAGCTCTTGGTGCAGGACTGGATATTTCAGAACCATTTGGTTCCATGGTGGTGGATATTGGTGGTGGCACTACGGATGTAGCAGTACTGAGTTTAGGTGGTATTGTGGTTAGTGAATCTTTGAAAATTGGTGGGGACAAGTTTGATGAAGCGTTAGTACGCTATGTTAAGCGAGAATACAATGTTATCATTGGTGAACGAACGGCAGAAACATTGAAAGCTAATATTGGCACAGCATTAGAGTCCGGTCGCAATGAAACCATGGAAATTCGCGGTCGTGATTTGTTGACTGGCTTGCCAAAATCACTCAGGATTACGTCAAAGGAAACATTTGATGCGTTAAATGAATCTGTCTCTCTTATTATACAACGAGTGAAATCAGTATTAGAAAGTACCCCGCCGGAATTATCCGCGGATATTATGGACAGGGGTATTGTTATGACGGGTGGCGGTTCCATGCTTCATGGATTGGACAAGCTTATCCAGCAAGAAACGGGTATCCCGACTTATTTGGCTGAAGATCCCTTATCTTGTGTGGCATTAGGTACTGGTAAAGCTCTGGAGTCATTAGGGAGTATTGAAGATGACTTAACGGCTTTGAAAAAACGCAGTTTGGTCTAAGAGAGGGTGGTCATATGATTCGTGGGCTCTATACTGGAGCATCAGGCATGGTGGCAGAAGCTTTGCGTACGGATGTCATTTCCAATAATTTGGCAAATGTTAATACTGCAGGCTATAAAAAAGATGTGGCAATAACCAAGGAGTTTTCGAATATACTCCTGTCCCGTATTAACGATGGTAAAGATGCTCCTGTCATTGGTGGTGTTGGTCTGGGCACTATAGTTGATGAAGTTGCGACCATTCATTCTGCTGGTATGATGAGAAATACAGGCAATGATTTTGATATGGGAATTGAAGGTAAAGGCTTTTTTACCGTAGAGACACCTCAAGGTCGTCGCTATACGCGCAATGGTACTTTCGCGAAGAATATGCAGGGCGATCTAATCACCAATGAAGGATATCCAGTACTTGGAGAAAATGGGCCCATCAGTATTGGGCAGGGTAAAAAAATGCTAGTTCGTAATGATGGTACTGTGGTGGTTGATGGTCAAGTAGTTGACAAACTGGCAGTCGTGGAGTTTGGTGATGAAAAACAACTCATAAAAGAAGGCGCCAGCTTGTATAACGATTCTGCTAATCAGGCAACCGTACCAGCAACAGGTGGGGTTAGGCAAGGATTTTTGGAAATGTCCAATGTCAACGTTGTTAGCGAAATGGTGAATTTAATTGCTAATTATCGGGCATATGAGATTAATGGCAAAGTAGTGCAATCCCATGATCAATTAATTGGTAAAGCGGTCAATGAGGTGGGCAAACTATAGCGCCTTTATTTTCATCTTAATTTATCCACCTGTTTTTACGATTATATAGAGATGGATGCAATGGATTAAGTTTATAGTATATATAGGAGGATTTTAGTTATGATGAGATCATTGTGGACAGCCGCATCAGGGATGGTTGCGCAACAGGCGAATATCGATGTTATTTCGAATAATCTTGCCAATGTGAATACAACAGGTTTTAAGAAAAGCCGTACGGATTTTCAAGATCTGATGTACCAAACTATACGTCAAGCTGGAGCAACTACTGGCCCAAACACCAAGTTGCCCACTGGAATACAAATGGGCCATGGTGTGCGTCAAGTGGCCACACAGAAAATTTATACTCCGGGGAGCTTTCAGTCAACGGGCAATGCACTAGATATGGCCATTGCAGGTGATGGCTTTTATCAGATCACGATGCCAGATGGTACGTTGGCTTATACCCGAGATGGTGCATTTAAGCAAGATGATACAGGGCGAGTTGTCACCTCGGAAGGTTATCCTATAGAACCGGCGATTACCATTCCCCAAGGTAGTCTTGGGATTAACGTATCGGCAAATGGTAATGTAACAGCGCAAATGCCAGGTCAAAGTGCACCACAAGATTTGGGGCAGATGCAAATTGTTCGCTTCGTAAATCCATCAGGCCTTGATAGTATCGGGGGGAACTTGCTGAAAGAAACAGCAGCATCGGGTACACCAGTAGCCAGTACTCCAGGCGCGGAGGGGGCAGGTACCATTCAACAAAAATACTTGGAAATGTCTAATGTGCAGGTTGTTGAAGAAATGGTGAATATGATTGTCGCTCAAAGAGCTTATGAAGTAAATTCTAAGGCAATTACTACTTCAGATCAAATGCTAGAGCAGGCTGCTAATCTGAAACGTTAGGTGAAAGTAATGTTTAATAAAGTCTGTGTACTAATGGTACTGCAACTGTGGTTTATGATGGGCTCAGTTTTTGCAGAAGGCATAACCATTGTTGTGTCGCCCACTGCTACAGTTACAGGCACCTCTATTACCCTTGGTCAGTTAGCACAAATTAGCGGTGATGATACAGCGTGGGTTGAAAGTTTGGGTAGATTAAAATTAGGCAATGCACCATCTCCTGGTAGCAGAGTGGTTTTGACGAAAGAACTTTTGAGAATTCGCCTAGCCGCTACTGGTTCTAATTTTAGTGGTATTGTTTGGAATATCCCGGATGTGATTACTGTGACAGGTAGTTCACAGTGGATTAGTGGACAAACTTTGCTTGATACGGCAATAACTGCGATAAAAGGACAAGTTGGCTCAAATGTGAGTAGCGATGACATTGTGATAACACCCATTGGTATGACCAAAGATTTAACCGTTCCCATGGGCACTATTGAAGTAACAGCTGACGTACCTTATGGCATTCATTATAGTATGTCTACGCCCGTTACGGTAGCTGTGAGTGTGAATGGACAAGTGTTTGCGAAGATTCCCTTAACCTTTGATATCAAGCTTTATCAGCAGGTAGCAGTAGCCGCTGACCAGATTAACCCCAATGATCTATTGTCCACAGCAAACCTACGTTATGAACGCATGGATAGCGGACGGCTAGAGGCAGGTTATGTTACCGATATCAATAAAGTGTTAGGGTGGCAATGCCGGCGTTCCTTAAAGCCAGGTATGGTAATCACGGATTCTATGACTGTCAAATCCATATTGATCAAGCGTGGTGCCAATGTGAATATTGTTGCCCGTCTAAATGGTGTGGAAGTAACAGCCGTGGGACAAGCACTGCAAGATGGTATGGAAGGTCAATTGATCCGGGTGCAAAATTTGAATTCCACTAGGATTATTTCCGCAACGGTGCTAGATGGCACCACCGTGCAAGTATTAACATATAAAAGTAATGGGTAACCAAGAATAGAACTTTAAAAAGTGTAGGTGAAATCGATGTCTAACCTAACAAAGGGTTTTTGTGGGGCTGTGTTAGGTTTGCTGTGTGTGATATTACCAGCAATGCCTGTAGTGTCAGCCGAGTCCCTCTGGAGCGATACTGGGGCAACTGCCAATCTATTTAGTGATCATCGAGCTCATGCCGTGGGAGATACGGTCACTATCATTATTCACGAAAGTTCTAGTAGCAACCATTCTAGTTCAGCTAGCAATGCTAGGACAAGTTTCACAAAGTGGGATCCTGGCGTGGGAATTTTTAGCCTGTTAGCTCCAGCGAGTGCTGCAGGTGCGGACAGTTTTAAAGCTAAGGGCTTTAATATTAATAGCAATGCGATCAATGCCAAAATAACCGCCCAAGTCATTGACGTTAAGTCTAATGGTGATTTAGTGATTTCTGGCAAACAAAGTATTCAACAAAATGGTGATGAACAGACGATTACGGTTTCAGGCGTTGTGCGCGTGGAAGACGTTTCGCCAAACAATACAGTATTTTCGTCCGCTATGAGCAATGCTAAAATCAGCATTGATGGTAAGGGACCGATTGCTCGCAAGCAACGTCAAGGTGTTATCAGTCAATTGCTTAACGGCTTCTTTTAGAACGGAGGATATGATGCGCAAATTCGCAGTGGTAATTACTATTATGTTGTGCATGTCAGCGTTTATAGGGGTACCTGTGGTCAATGCTGATGTGACTACACGAATCAAAGATGTAGCAAAAGTTCAGGGAGTAAGGTCCAATCAATTGCTAGGCTATGGATTGGTTATTGGACTCAATGGTACAGGTGATTCTAATAAAATTTTGGAAAGCATGCAGTCCATGTCCAGTATGCTCAAGACCTTTGGCGTAACCGTGAGCCCAGCGCAAATGCAAGCTAAAAATATAGCAGCGGTTGTGGTGACTGCTGAGCTTCCACCCTTTGTCAAACCTGGTGATACCATTGATATTACGGTGTCGTCCATAGGAGATGCCAAAAGCTTGCAAGGTGGTATCTTACTGCAAACTCCGTTAAAAGCAGCCAATGGGAAAATTTACGCAGTAGGACAAGGGCCGGTTATTGTTGGTGGCTTTTCAGCAGGCGGTGGCGGCAGCAGCCAAACCAAGAATCATCCTACGGATGGGATTATGACCAATGGGGCCATCGTTGAACGAGATGTGTTCACTAAGTTTGATGATAGGGGCGTAATCACCTTATCCTTAAGTCAGCCAGACTTCACCACTGCTAATCGCGTGACTGATGCCATTAATAATTTGTTTGATAGCGCTGCTATCGCTAGTGATCCAGGGACGGTGATTGTGAAAGTGCCTGATGAGTATGAGGGTAATTTAGTAAGTTTTATCTCGACTCTCGAGGAGTTACCGGTAAACCCTGATCATATTGCTAAAATTATTATTAATGAACGCACCGGCACCATTGTAATGGGAGAAAACGTAACGATTGACGAAGTAGCGGTAGCCCAAGGTGACCTTAGCATTCGCATTACGAAGGGCAAAGATGTATCTCAGCCATCCCCCGTATCGGGTGGTAGAACGGTTGTTACCAAGAATGCAAGCGTTGATGTAAAGGAAGATAAGGCGAATGTGATGGTATTGCCTAATTCTGCTAATATAGGTGATGTAGTGAATGCGTTAAATGCGATTGGTGCTACACCACGAGATATTATTTCTATATTGCAAGCGATGAAAGCTGCAGGTGCAGTGCACGCTGAGATACAGATGATTTAAGGTGGTAATGAGTATGCAAATCTCTGGAATTGGTGCAAATGGTGTAATGAATAATCCGACTTTGGTGCAAACTAAAGACATGGACAAAGGTGATTTTGCCCAGCGTTTGGCAAGTCTAACTGAAAAGGCCCAAACGGCTAAAGATGATGTGAAGTTAAAAAAAACTTGTAAAGATATGGAAGCTGTGTTTCTCAGTATGATGATGGCCGACATGCGTAAAACTGTCGATAAAGCAAAACTAGTGGATGATTCAAAAGAAGATATCATGACTTCCATGCTAGATGATGAAATGACCAAAAAAATGGCAGATGCAGGTGGTATGGGATTAGCTGATATGCTATATCAGCAGTTGCATATAGCAGCAAAAGCGAACAAAAATCCCCAGGCACTTAAATAGTGCCTGGATTTTTGCTTACTAGCTAGAGATAGTTATATTGTTCATATGGAGGAAATATTATGTTTAAAATACAGCGGCAGATTGGTTTAGCAATACTCTTGTTAATGCCGTATTCGCCAATTAGTTGGGCGGCAGCGGTACCCGTTGCTCCGCCGCCAGTTGTGCAGAAAAAAATTGAGCAACCCGCCTTGCAGAGTATTCGCTATAGTATAGGGCCGCAAAAAGTAAGAATTGTGTTTAATGCAACTACATTGCCAGTGGTTACTGCAAACCTGCAAGCAAACCCCGATCAGTTGGTAATTAATTTTGAGGGAGTAGTGAATCAGGTAAGTACAGCACCACTGGTGTTTAATGATCCCATTGTCAGTAGTTTAGCGCTGTCAGAAGTTGGGGCTGACAAACAACAAGTGATCATCAATTTAACTAAAACAGTTACGTATAAAGTTTTTACATTGGATAACCCTAACCGTGTAGTAATCGATATCGTTAAAGATCTTGATGAGAAGAATGATGAACAAATTGCACCGGGTGTAAAGTACACCTCGTGGCTACATGCTATGCCAACCGGTGATTTCATTAGTGCCAATATTGTGGAGCTTAGTCCCGAGGCCGATTATATGCTGAAACCAGTATTATCGAATGATGCAATTCGTGGTCTTGAAAAACTCCAAGGGATGGCGGGACACAATCAGGCTCTTGCTGCTGTCAATGGTTCCTATTTTGCGTCTAATGGCGAAATTTTAGGATTGCTTAAAATTGATGGAGCGGTTGTTAGCACCTCTGAGGTAGATCGTACGACATTAGGCGTGTTATCTACTGGTAAATTGCTCATGGATGTGACGGATTATCAGGGGGGCGTTACATTGCCTGATGGACGAACGATCGATATTACGGGTGTGAATCATGAACGAGGCCTCGATGGTTTAATTTTGTATAATAATTATTTTGATGATACGACAGGTACGAATGAATTTGGTACAGATTACAGTGTTAGCAACGGAAAAATTATTGGGATTGCTCATGGCAGTGTTACGATTCCACCAGGAGGAATAGTCTTATCCGCTCATGGTACAAGAGAAAAAGCCTTAGCTGGTTTAAAAGTAGGGGATACGATACAGGTGTGCCAAACCTTGGGGGATGAATGGGATAAAACCATCTATGCCATTAGTGCGGGACCAAGGCTTGTTAAAGATGGTAACGTATTGGTGACAAGTGCTGAGGAACAATTTCCCTCTGATATTACAGTTGGTCGGGCACCCAGAACGGCAGTGGGGGTGACCAAGGAAGGGCATGTGCTGCTAGTTGTTGTGGATGGACGACGAAAGTCTAGCATTGGTATGACGCTGACCGAGCTGGCGCAATTCATGCAACAATTAGGTGCTATAGATGCCATGAATTTAGATGGCGGGGGCTCTAGTGAGATGGTTGTCAATGGAAAAACCGTAAATCATCCATCGGATGGACCGGAACGTTCATTAGGGGATGCCTTAGTGATTGTGCCTAAAAATTAAGTGCGTTATGAAGAATAATGCTGTATAATTACAATAGGCAGGGGAGGGATTTTTGTGCTTCACAAAAAAACGATTATAGTTTCAATCACCATGCTGATCCTGGTGGCAGGTAGTTTATTAGTGGTAGCTAATTCCCAAATTGACCAAACAGCAACGATTGCTGGAACGGTAACATCGGTGGTGGCATTAAATACTACCGTCGGCGAAGGGGATACTCTCGTGACGGTAGGAACCATGACTGGCCCAGTAGCAGCAGCGCGAGCAACTCAGAGTGGTGTCGTTAAAGCAGTATTGGTTGCACCAGGTACATCTATAAAAGTGAATGATGTTGTTGCTCGTATTCAAGTAGGCAAGTAGAGAAAGGATGATATATTTGAATCAAATATCCAAGCGATGTTGCCTGGTATTATTTGCTGTTTTATTATTACTGCCAATTTCTGTGACCCATGCGGCGACGGAATTTATGTCAGTAGATGAAATTAAACCAGGTATGCAGGGGATTGCCAAAACCGTAGTTGCAGGCACCAAAATCGAAGAGTTTGGCGTAGAAGTGATCGGTGTGATGAAAAACAAAGGTGCTTCTGGCGATTTGATTTTAGTTCGTACCTATGGTGATCTCATTAACCGTACAGGGGGCATTGCCCAAGGGATGAGCGGTAGTCCGGTATATATTAATAATAAACTAGTGGGGGCTATAGCCTTTGGTTGGTCCTTGACCGATCATAAAGTTGGTATGGTTACCCCCATCGCTGACATGCTCAAATTGTGGGATATGCCTGATCCCTATAATGATAGTGTTTTACCACCTGGTTATGAACCTCTGTCGACACCCTTAATGGTTTCCGGTTTTGGTGAAAATGCTGTAACTATGTTACAAACAAAACTAAAACCATTTAATCTGGTGCCCTATGATGTAGGAGATGTTCCAGAGGGAACGGTATTTGGTCATCTAGAGCCTGGTAGTGGCGTAGGAGTAGAGTTAGTTCGAGGCGATGTTAGTGTAGGGGCATTAGGTACTGTAACCTATACGGAAGGTGATAAAGTATTAGCCTTTGGTCACCCTTTTCTCAGAAAAGGCAATGTGGGTTATTTCATGACCAATGCTTATATTTTTACAACTGTGAGTGGCCTAGAAGATTCCTTTAAAGTGGGAACTACAGGTGGACCTGTAGGCGAAATTAATCAAGATCGCAGTACAGGGATCGCTGGTAAACTGGATAAGTATCCAGCAGTCGTTCCCATCCGCATTGTGGTAACAGACAATGACACCGGAAAAGTTCAAGATTCTGGTGTGCAAGTCGTACAGGATGAACAACTTTTCCCTGTACTATCAGCTACGACTGTATTTAATGTGATTGATAAGGCGATGGATAGAACTGGTGCTGGGACAGCAAAAATAAGTTTTGAGATTACGGCGCGTAATATGCCGGGCGAGACTCTTAAGCGGGAGAATATGTTTTATAGTCCAGACAATATTGGAACGGCTACCATTAGTGAGTTTTTGGATGCGATGAATATACTAGCTAGTAACCAATATAATCCGGTAGATATTATGGATGTTAAAGTCAATGTTGCAATTGACAAAGCATGTAAGGTCGCCGATATTATGGAGGCTCAGCCTAAGAAAATGACGGCGAAACCTGGTGAAAAAGTTGATATTGTTGTCAAATTAAAACCTTTCCGTGGTGAACCGGTTACCCAGGTTATACCTTTCGTAATTCCTAGTGATCAGCCAGCAGGACCGCTTACTCTAGAGGTACGGGGTGGAGGAGTGGTGCCACTGTTACAATTGTTAGCGCAACAACAAGGTTTGGGTGAAGGCGTACTCGTATTAAAGCCTAAAGCCAAAGAACAAAAATTTGATGATGTGATTCAGGAATTTAACAAGCGTGATCGTAATAATGAAATTGTTGCAGAAGTTTTAGATATTGGTACGGGCGATACTACTGGTGCGAACAAAGTGAAGAAAAATAATAGTGATGCTAAGCAACCGCAAAGCAGTTTGCTACCAAGTAATGACTCCGCCCTCTCTAAAGACAAACAAGCGGACGGGAAAAAATCCGTTGCCACGGATTATGTGATTGGTGGCGATACTCAGGTTGTCATTAATGTGGAAAAAATAAAAAAATAAATACTGGCAAAACAAGACTTGGCATGGGCTGAGTCTTGTTTTACTATACCGGGTAGTAAAAGGAAATTGAAATATAGGTTAAATATCGCAGGGAATTTAAATTTTATATGGAATATACTCATATTAAGATCAAAGTATAATACAATATAGAATATTGTGTAAAATGTGAGGGGAGAACATGTTTGTACGTAATTTGGAAAGTCTCGGACGGAAAGTGCTCCAGAGTGTAGAGAATAGTGGGCGTATCACCATGCTTACCCTTCAAGTCCTGTATAATCTTCGTGGGCGCCTCAAAGCCAGACACGTATTGCAACAAATGCTTCATCTTGGCGTAGACTCATTGCCGATCGTCTTGCTGACGATTTTATTTACAGGTATGGTTATTACTTTACAAACGGCTCACGGATTTATCAAATATGGCGCTCAGTCTAGAGTAGGTGGTGCTGTGGCTGTATCTATGTTAAGAGAATTAGCGCCCGTACTTACGGGGGTGGTAGTTGCGGGACGTGTAGGAGCAGCGATTGCTGCTGAAATTGGCTCCATGAAAGTCACGGAACAGCTTGACGCACTGCGGGTAATGGCTGTAAATCCTATTCAATATTTAGTGGTGCCGCGGTTCTTGGCTTGCAGTATCATGTTACCTGTGCTGGTGATCTTTGCTGATGTGATTGGCACCCTTGGTGGCTATTTGGTAGCAACTTTGTACGCGGGCATTAGTTCTTTTACTTATTTTAACTCGATTAAATTATTTGCTGATGCGTATGATGTAACCGGGGGGCTGATC